>Ga0136612_10000492_pt1 | contig 14222 bp, 12 predicted proteins | sample AntDryUQ224A2306_2_FD_106644 | JGI IMG/M metagenome (GOLD analysis project Ga0136612, IMG submission 106644) | Polar desert sand microbial communities from Dry Valleys, Antarctica - metaG UQ224A (23.06) | ecosystem: Environmental > Terrestrial > Soil > Desert | place: Antarctica: Dry Valley... | reverse complement strand
GGGGAGATCTGGGTGAAGGGCCCGAACGTGTTCCAGGGGTACTGGAACGATCCCGAGGCGACGCGCGGCGCCCTGACCGAGGACGGCTGGCTCCGTACCGGAGACATCGCCGTGGTCGACGACGACGGCTTCGTCTACCTCGTCGACCGCGCCAAGGACCTCATCATCGTCTCGGGCTTCAACGTCTTCCCCGCCGAGGTGGAAGAGGTGTTGGTGCAGCATCCTGCGGTCGAGGCCTGCGCCGTGGTCGGAGTATCCCATCCGTACTCGGGCGAGGCCGTGAAGGCATACGTCGTGGTCGCCGAGGGCCGGTCGATCGAGGAGGAGGACGTCATCGCCTTCTGCGCCGAACACCTGGCCCGGTACAAGTGCCCCGACAAGGTGATGTTCGTCGACGAGCTCCCCCAGGGCATGACCGGGAAGGTGTTGCGACGCGCGTTGCGCTGACGTCGGGGGGCTCCGGCGGAGCCTCTGCCCCCGAGCCCCCGCCGGGCTACCCGCGGGAGACATCGGGCCGGTCCCTCGATCCCTCGGCCACATTCGAAACACCTCGCTGGTTGCCCGCACCCAGGGCTGCTGTCGTGGTTGTCGGCTCCGGCTCGCGGTCTTGCGGGGACACGTTGGTCAGGAGGAAGCCGGCGAAGATGATGGTGATGCCGGTGGCCAGGGCTGCGGCGAACGCGAGCTCCTCGTCGCCCAAGCCCTCGAACGCTCCCTTGGCGCTGACGACCAGTGTGCCCAGGGCGATGAGCACGTTGGCCAACGCCAGCCGACCGGGCGTAACCGGGCTCGCCCGTTCGGTGTGGCGGTGGCGCCGGCGGAGCAGCGATGCCGCACTCCACAGCGCGCCTCCGACGATCACGAGGGAGGCGACCGCAGAGCCGACCCCCGCCAGCACCCGAGGAAGGATCCCGAAGTAGGCCTTCCCGCTCGGGAACGTGCTCGGATCGATCGAACCCGTGAGGGGAGCGACCACGATGATCCCGGCTGCGAAGGCGGCCACCAACCCGAGTCCGGCGGCCCACCGATCGCCCTGCTCGGTCCCACGGAGCAGGTACACCGTGCCCAGCGCCAGGAACGGCACGTTCAGGACCCCGCCGAACAGGTAGAACGCCCGGAAGCTCCACTCCTCCCAGCCCAGGGCAGCACCAGCGGTCAGGGCCAAGGACCCGGCCGCGAACATGAACAAGGACACCGTCCAGGCCAACTGATGGCGACGTCGCTGGATCAACCACCGCTCGAGCGTCGAGCAGGCGAAGGCCACGGACACCAGAGTGGCCCCGGCGGCACACGCGTTCGTCACCACGGACCTCCTGATCCCTACGACCCAGCGCACGCAGCCTTCCCCACCGACCAGGAGTGCGCCAAGAACGAGCGATCAGCCACGCTTGCTCGTTTGTGATCGGCGCACCGGGCCTGCGTACGCTGGCACGCAATGGCCGATCGCGCTCGACCCATACCTGAGGCAACGGTCGCCCGGCTCCCGGTGTACCTACGCAGCCTGCTCGAGCTCGCCGGTGCCAAGATCGCCACCATCTCCTCCGAGCGGCTGGCCGAACTGGCCGGGGTCAACGCCGCGAAGGTGCGCAAGGACCTCTCCTATCTGGGGTCCTACGGAACCAGGGGCGTCGGCTACGACGTCGAGTACCTGCTGTTCCAGATGAGTCGCGAGCTCGGGCTCACGCAGGACTCGCCGGTCGTCATCGTCGGTATCGGCAACCTGGGCCAGGCTCTGGCCAACTACGGCGGTTTCCACGATCGTGGTTTCCCCGTCGCCGCACTGGTCGACGTGGATCCGGGCAAGGTCGGCCACGAGATCGGGGGGGCAGTGGTTCGCTCCATCGACGACCTGCCGGTGATCGCGGCCGAGATCGGTGTCGCCATCGGCATCATCGCCACACCGGCGGCAGTGGCCCAGGACGTGGCCGACCGTCTCGTCGCCGCCGGCATCACATCCATCCTCAACTTCGCACCCGCGATCATCACCGTGCCCTCGGGTGCCTCGCTGCGCAAGGTCGACCTGGCCGTCGAGCTTCAGATACTCAGCTTCTACCAACAGCGACGCTCGGGGACCGAGCCCGTCGGCACCCCCAACGGTGCGACGCGATTGGCTCAACCGGCTCGCTGATGCCGGTCGACGGCACCCTGTACCCGGTGAACCTGGTGCTGACCGGGCGCCGCTGCCTGGTCGTCGGCGGCGGCCGGGTCGCGATCCAGAAGGTCGCCGGCCTGCTCGAGTGCGGGGCACGGGTGCGGGTCGTGGCGCCGCACATCGATCCCGCACTGGCCGGTGACGATCGTGTGGACTGTCGGTTCCGGCCGTATCGGCCGGGTGAGGTGGCCGGGTACCGGCTGGTGATCACCGCCACCGACGACCCCGAGGTCAACCGGCGGGTCTTCCTCGACGGTGAAGCGCAGGCCGTCCTGGTCAACAGTGCCGACGATCCGGCCAACTGCTCGTTCACCCTGCCCTCCAGGATCCGCCAGGGTCACCTGCTCGTCACCTTTGCCACCGCCGGCCGCAGCCCTGCGCTCGCCACGTGGCTACGCCGGCGGTTCCGCGAGGAGTTCGGCCCGGAATACACGACCCTCATCGAGGTGCTGTCAGAGGAGCGTGATGCCATCCGCTCCACGGGTCGTCCCACCGAGGGGCTGGATTGGCAGAGGGCCCTGGATTCAGGAATGCTGGACCTGATCCGAGAGGGCCGCCTCCCCGAAGCGAAAGAGCTCCTCAGAACGTGTCTGTCGTCGTCATCGGCTTGAACCACCGGAGCATGCCGCTCGAGCTCTTCGAGCGGCTCACGATCGACGACTCCAGGCTGCCGAAGGCGCTGCACGAGATCAACGGACGGGAACACGTGAGCGAGGCGGTGGTGCTCTCGACGTGCAACCGCACCGAGGTGTACGCGGTGGCCGAGCGCTTCCACGGCGCCTACCAGGACATCCGCTCCTTCCTGGCCGAGATGGCGCTCCTCGCACCCGAGGAGTTCATCGACCACCTCTACGTCCACTACGACCGGGAGGCGATCCGTCACCTCTTCACCGTCACCGCAGGGCTCGATTCCGCCGTCCCGGGGGAGGCCGAGATCCTCGGCCAGGTCCGTCACGCCTGGGAACAGGCGAAGGTCGAAGCCACGACCGGACCGGTGCTCAACCTGTTGTTCCGACACGCCCTCGAGACCGGCAAGCGGGCTCGGACCGACACCGGGATCGCCCGGGGTACCGCGTCGGTGTCGTATGCCGCGGTGGAGATGGCGGCTGAGCAACTGGGCTCCCTCGACGCCAAGCGCGTCCTCGTGCTCGGGGCCGGCGACATGGGCGAAGGCATGGCCGTCGCGCTGGCCAGCGCCGGCGTGGCCGAGATCAGGGTGGTCAACCGCACGTGGGCCAAGGCCGTCGACCTGGCGGAGCGGGTCGACGGTACGCCCGTGCGCCTGGCCGACCTGCCTGCTTCCCTGGCTGAGGTCGACGTCTTGCTCACCTCGACCGGTGCCACCTCGATCATGGTCGAGCACGCCGATCTCGAACCGCTCGTCGCCGAACGCAGCGGGCGGCCCTTGCTCATCGTCGACATCGCTGTCCCACGAGACGTCGACCCGTCGGTGAGCGACCTCCCGGATGTGACCCTGCTCGACATGCACGATCTTCGGCGCTTCGCCCAGGCCGGCCTGGCCGACCGGCGTCGGGAGGTCAACGCCGTCGAGCGCATCGTCGTCGACGAGGTCGACCGCTTCCTCGAGGCCAGCTCGGCACGAGCGGCCGCCCCGCTCGTCGCCGCCCTCCACGCCCGGGCCGAGGCACTGCGGAGCGCTGAGATGGAACGCTTCCGCTCCCGACTGGCCGACCTGAGCCCACGCGAGCAGGCGGCGGTGGACGCACTCACCCGCGGCATCCTGGCCAAGGTCCTCCATGAGCCGACCGTGAAGCTCAAGGACCTGGCCGGCACCCCCAAGGGGGAGCGCCTGGCCGAGGCACTGCGAGACCTGTACACCCTCGAAGATCTCTGACGCCTTGACTGGCGTCCCGGGCACGGTCGTCGCCGACATCGTCGTGAACGGGTGAGGTTGCGGGCTGCTTCTCGAGGGTCGGCTCTGGCGCGATGGCAGACCGACCATGTCGCTGCGCTGCTGTCGGGCAGTGAGCCGTCGGTGGAGGTCGAGATCGTCGTCGTGGAGACCTTCGGCGACCGGCGCCAGGACCTACCCATCGCCACGATGGGTGGCAAGGGGGTCTTCGCCAAGGAGGTCCAAGCCGCCGTGCTCGACGGTCGGGCCGACTTCGCGGTCCACTCGGCCAAGGACCTCCCCTCGACCGGTCCCGCGGGTCTGGTGCTGGCGGCCGTGCCCGAGCGCGCTGATCCTCGCGACGCCCTGGTCGGCGCAACCCTCGGCGGCCTCGTTCGGGGAGCGACGGTGGCGACGGGGTCGAACCGTCGGCGCGTGCAACTGGCCGAGCATCGTCCCGACCTGCAGTTCGCCGAGCTGCGGGGGAACATGGCGACCCGACTGGCCAAAGCCGCGAGCTTCGACGCCATCGTGGTCGCCGCTGCCGCCCTGGAACGGCTCGGGCTCGCCCACCACATCACCGAGGTGCTCGATGTGGACGTGTTGCTCCCCCAGGTCGGGCAGGGCGCCCTCGCCGTGGAGTGCCGGGCCGACGACCCCACGGTTCACGAGCTCCTCACCCGGATCGAGCACGGCACCAGCCGTCGCCGGGTCGATGCCGAGCGGGCCTTCCTCGTCGAGCTGGGCGGCGACTGCGAACTGCCGGCCGGCGCCTTCGCACGCGTGGTCGCGCCTGACGAGACCGACCTGCGCCTCGATGCCATGCTCGCCGCCCCCGACGGCGCCACGCTCTGGCGGCACCGGGTCGAGGGCCACGATCCGGTGGAGCTCGGAACCGCGGCGGCCCGCTGTCTCATCGACCACAGCAGCCACCGCTGACCACCTCCTCACCCGAAATCCGGGTCTCACCCCCTCTACGGGGGGTGAGCGCGCCAAGAACAGGTGGGGTGGTGTCTCCCCGGTCGCCGAGAACACCTTCGTGGCGGCCGTACGCTCCGAACGATGACCGTGTACCTCGTGGGCGCCGGGCCTGGTGACCCCGATCTCGTTACCGTGCGCGGCGCATCGCTGCTGCGCGCCGCCGACGTCGTGGTGCACGATCGGCTGTCGGCGGTCGAGCTGCTCGACCTGACCCCGGCCCATGCCGAGCGGATCGACGTGGGCAAGGCTCCGGGCCGTCACACCATGAGCCAGGACGACATCAATGCCCTGCTCATCGACAGGGGTCGCGCCGGCCAGGAGGTGGTGCGGCTCAAGGGTGGCGACCCCTTCGTCTTCGCCCGTGGCGGCGAGGAGGCGGCGGCGCTGGCCCGAGCGGGCGTGCCCTTCGAGGTCGTGCCCGGCATCACCTCCGCGCTCGCGGTTCCGGCGTCGGCTGGCATACCTGTCACCCTGCGGTACTCCTCGACCTCGTTCACCGTGGTCACCGGGCACGAGGATCCGTCCTCCGGGGACGGATCGGTGGATTGGGAGGCGGTGGCGGCCGTCGGCGGCACCATCGTGGCGTTGATGGCGGTGGCTCGTTGGTCCGAGATCAGCAGCCGTCTCATCGCCGCTGGGCTCGATCCGGCCACGCCGGTCGCTGCGGTCCAATGGGGCACCCGGCCCCAGCAGCGCACCACGCGGGCCACGCTCGCCACCCTCGGCGATCACCGACTGGCGAGCCCGTCGGTCATCGTGATCGGTGAGGTCGCCGCCATCGATGTCGGATGGTTCGAGCGTCGTCCGCTGTTCGGCCGGCGAGTGGTGGTGACCCGAGCCCGGGACCAGTCGTCGGCGCTGACCCGACGTCTCCGCACCCTCGGGGCCGAAGCGATCGAGTTGCCCACCATCGCCATCGACGAGCCGGCCGACGGAGGCGCATCCCTGCGAACGGCGGCCCACAGCGTCGACGCCTACGACTGGCTCGTGTTCACCTCGCCCAACGGGGTCGACCGCTTCTTCGCCGAGGTGCCGGATTCCCGAACCCTCGGCGGCGTTCGGGTGGCGGCCATCGGTCCCGGAACCGCCGCCATGCTCGTCCGGTACCGGATCGTGGCCGACCTGGTGCCCGACCGGTTCGTCGCCGAGTCGCTGCTGGCGTCCTTCCCGGCCGCCCCGACGGACCGCGTCGGCCGCGTGCTCCTGGCTCGGGCCGCCGTTGCTCGAGACGTACTGCCCGCAGGGTTGCGGCGCGTCGGCTGGCAGGTCGATGTTGTCGAGGCCTACCGCACCACTGCGGTCACCCCACCGTCCGACCTCCTGGTTGCAGCCGCTGGCGCCGACGCCATCACGTTCACCTCGTCCTCGACCGTCACCAACTACGTCGCCGCCGCCGGCACTGACGGCGTTCCCCCGGTGGTGGCCTGCATCGGACCGGTCACCGCCGGCACCGCCCGCCAGCTCGGCCTCAGCGTCACGGTCGAGGCTGACCGCCACACCATCGACGGCCTGGTCGACGCCCTCGTGGACGCCCTGGCCCGCCCGTGACGTACACCGCTCTGGAGGCGGTCGTGTTCGACTTCGACGGCACGCTGGTCGACACCGAGTGGCCCATCTTCCTCGGCGCTCGCGCCGCCATGGCGACCTTCGACGTGGACCTGACCGACCGGGTGTGGGCGGGGGTGGTCGGCCTGTCCGACGGTGAGGGAGGCTGGTTCGACACCCTCTGCGCACGGCTCGAGGTCGACCTCGCCCGATCGGAGTTCAATGTGGCCTACGACGCGCTTCCTGCCGACGATCGATCCGGCTCGGACCCGCCGGCCGAGCCCGGTGCGTTGGAGCTGGTGAGGGCGCTCGAACGAAACGGGGTGCCGCTGGCCGTGGCGTCGGGTTCGCCCGTCTCCTGGCTCGAACACCACCTCGAACGACTCGGTGTCCGCGAGTGCTTCTCGGCGTTGGCCGGGGTGGATCGTGTCGGCGGCGTCGGCAAACCGGCACCTGACGTCTACCTCCTCGCGTGTGCCGACCTTCGCGTCGAGCCCGACCGCTGCGTGGCCATCGAAGACTCCGTGCACGGCATCGTTGCCGCCCAGGCCGCCGGCCTGATCTGCGTCGCGGTGCCCAGTCGCATCACCCGCCACACCGACCTCAGCGCCGCCGACCTGGTGGTCGACGACCTCGTCGCCCTCGAGCCCGACCTCCTGGCTGCGCTCGTGGACGGAACCACTCCCGGACCGGTTCCGAACCCGGTAGGACTGGGGTGATGCAACCATCCGACATCGGCCGCATCGTCACCATCTCCGATCCGGCAGTCAGTCCCGACGGCGCCACGGTGGCCTACGTGGTGACCCGTACCGACCTCGAGGCCAACCGCTATCGCAGCGCCGTGTGGCTGGCGGCGGCCGACGGGTCGAGCGCGCCGTACCAGTTCAGCGCCGGCGAGCACAACGACAGCGGGCCCATGTGGTCCCCCGACGGCCGGCGCCTGGCGTTCACCAGTCGCCGTGCCGGCGACGAAGCCGCCGGGCGCCGGGCGACCCTGCACATCGCTCCCGTCACCGTCGCCGGCGAGGTCGTGCAGCTGGCTGAACGGGCCGAGGGGTTCGGTGAGCTCGGGTGGTCACCCGACGGGTCCCGTCTGGCCTTCACCTCCCGTGTGCCTGTCACCGGACCAACCGAGGACGCCGCCGGGGTGGACGGACACGACCGTGCAACGGCCGACCGGGCCCGGCCGCCCCGGCGCATCGATCGCCTCTTCACCCGCATCGACGACGAGGGCTGGATCGTCGACCGGCCGCAGCACGTGTTCGTCGTCGCCGTCGACGGCGACGGCCCGCCCCGGCAGGTCACCACCGGCCCTTACGAGGACTCGACGCCGACGTGGTCGCCCGACGGTTCGAAGCTGGCGTTGCTCTCGGCCCGTCACGACGACTGGGACCTCGGTCAGCGCAACGATGTGTACGTCGTCGACGTCGATGAGCCGGACGCCGAGCCGCGTCAGGTCACGGCCGGCGACCGTGCCTACTGGACGCTGTCGTGGTCACCCGACTCGGATCGACTGGCGCTCATCAGCGAGCATCCTGTGGTCTCGCCCAGCAACGCCCGCCTCAGCGTGCTCGACGCCTCCTCCGGCACGGTCACGGAGCTGGCCACCGACCTCGATCGCACCTTCGCTCCGTTCCCCGGCGTGCGGCCGCCGATCTGGGACGGCGACGACCTCCTGGTCAGCATGGAGGACGGGGGTCGTGTCCATTTGGTGCGGGTGCCGGCCGACGGGTCCGGCGCGACGAGCGTGGTCGTCGGTGGCGACCGGTGCGTGAGCGGCTTCCACGCCGCCGCCGGAACCCTGGCCTGCATCGTCACCACGCCGACGGAGCTGCCCGAGGTGTACGTCATCACGGCGGCGGACCCTGATGGGGTCGAGCGCTGCCTCAGCCACCATGGTGCCGCCTTCGCATCCGCTTGCCCGCCGCTGCATCCGGAGCGGTTCACCGTCGCCTGCCCGGACGGGTACGGCGACATCGACGCCTGGATCATCCTCCCCGCCGGCGTCGACCCCTCCGACACGACCACGTCGTTGCCGATGTTGCTCGAGGTCCACGGCGGCCCGCACACCCAGTACGGCGAGCGCTGGTTCGACGAGTTCCAGCTCCTGGCTTCCGCCGGCTACGTCGTGGTCTACGCCAACCCTCGTGGCTCGAGTGGTCGGGAGGAGACGTGGGGTCGCTCGATCCGGTCGCCGATGGCCACCGAGCACCCGGGCAGCGGTTGGGGCGGTGTCGATGTCGACGACCTGCTGGCCGTGGTCGACGCCGCCCTCGACCGGGCGCCCTGCGTCGACCCCGATCGCCTGGGCGTGCTCGGAGGGTCCTACGGCGGCTACATGACGTCGTGGTTGATCGGGCACAGCCGTCGCTTCAAGGCCGCCTGTTCGGAACGGGCGGTGAACAACCTGCTGACCCTGGAGTCCGCGTCCGACGCCGCCGGGTACTTCCGCTTCGTGTTCGGGGTGGGTCACCTCGACGAACCCGAGCACTATCTGGAGCGCTCGCCCATCACCTACGTGCGAGACATCACCACGCCGGTGCTCATCCTGCACTCGGAGAACGACCTTCGCTGCCCGATCGAGCAGGCCGATCAGCTCTTCGTGGCCCTCCGGCTGCTCGGCAAGGAGTTCGAGTACCACCGGTTCCCGGCCGAGAGCCATGAGCTCTCACGCTCGGGGTCCCCGAAGCATCGGGTCCAGCGAGCCGAGCTCATCCTCGACTGGTTCGAGCGCAAGCTGGTCGCCGCCGAACCGTAGGTCCGGGCTTCGTTCTCGGGCCTATCCTCGGCTTCATGGGCTTTCCCGAGCGGCGGTTGCGGCGGTTGCGGCGGACGCCGGCGCTGCGTCGTCTCGTCGCCGAGACCCGCCTCGGGGTGGACGACCTGGTGGCGCCGTTGTTCGTCCGGGAGGGCGCATCCGAACCCGGCCCGATCGCGTCCATGCCCGGCGTCGTGCAGCACAGCCGGGAGTCGCTGCGCAAGGAGGTCGTGCAGCTCGCCGACCTCGGCATCGGCGCCGTCATCCTCTTCGGGATCCCCGAGATCAAGGACAAGGCCGGATCGGGCGCTTCGGACCACGACGGCGTCGTGCAGGTTGCCCTCAGGGATCTGCGCGACGACGTCGGGGACTCGATGGTGCTGTTCGCCGACCTCTGCCTCGACGAGTACACCGACCACGGCCATTGCGGCCTCCTCACGCCTTCGGGCGAGGTCGACAACGACGCCACGCTGGACCGCTACGCCGAGGTGGCCGTCGCCCAGGCCGAGGCCGGGGCCGACGTCGTGGCCCCGTCGGGGATGATGGACGGCCAGGTGCTGGCCATCCGCAGGGCGCTCGATGACGAGGGCCGGACCTCGGTGGCGATCCTCGCCTATGCGGCCAAGTACGCATCGACGCTCTACGGCCCGTTCCGGGACGCGGTCGACGTCGAGATCACCGGTGGCGGCGACCGCCGGGCCTATCAGCAGGATCCGGCCAACGCCCGCGAGGCGCTCGAGGAGTTGCGAGCCGACGTGGCCGAGGGCGCCGACATGGTCATGGTGAAGCCGGCCCTCGCCTACCTGGACATCATCGCTCGAGCTCGGGCCGAGCTCGATCTGCCGATCGCGGCGTACCACGTGTCCGGGGAGTTCGCCATGATCAAGGCGGCGGCGGAGCGGGGCTGGATCGACGGACACGCGGTGGCCATGGAACACCTGCTCGCCATCAAGCGAGCCGGCGCCGACCTCATCCTCACCTACCTCGCACGCGAGGCGGCCGAGACGCTCACCCACCCATGAGCACCAACGCGGAGCTCTTCGCTCGCGCCTGCACCGTGATCCCAGGCGGCGTCAACTCGCCGGTGCGGGCGTTCGGCTCCGTCGGCGGCACGCCCTACTTCGTCGCCCGGGCCCGAGGCCCCTACGTGTGGGATGTCGAGGGCCGGCGGTACGTCGATCTGGTGCAGTCCTACGGCGCCATCATCGCCGGCCATTCCCACCCCCGGATCATCGAGGCTGTCCGCGCCGCAGCGGGTGACGGCACGTCCTACGGTGCCCCCACCGAGCGCGAGGTGCTCCTGGCCGAGGCCGTGCACGAACGGGTGCCGAGCTGCGAGAAGGTGCGGATGGTCTCGAGCGGGACCGAAGCCACGATGTCGGCCATCCGCCTGGCCCGAGGCGCCACCGGCCGCAGCCGGGTGGTGAAGTTCTCGGGCAACTACCACGGCCACAGCGACGGTCTCCTGGCCGACAGCGGCAGTGGGGTTGCCTTGCTCGACGCCGACGAGGCAGGCTCGGTCCCGGGTTCGGCGGGGGTGCCGGCGACCGCCGTGGCGGAGACGACCATCGTCGGATACAACCAGGTACCCACCCTCGACGAGACGGTGGCGTGCGTGATCGTGGAGCCGATCGCCGCCAACATGGGTCTCGTCGCGCCGGCCCCGGGCTTCCTCGAGGGGCTGCGGTCAGAGACGGCCCGGGTCGGTGCCCTCTTGATCTTCGATGAGGTCATCACCGGCTTCCGCGTGGCGAAGGGTGGGGCCCAGGCCATGTACGGGGTCACACCGGATCTCACGTGCTTCGGCAAGGTGATCGGGGGCGGCCTGAACGTCGGCGCCTTTGGGGGAAGGGCCGATCTGATGGACCATCTGGCCCCGCTCGGGCAGGTGTACCAGGCCGGGACGCTGTCCGGGAACCCGCTGGCCACCGCGGCCGGCCTGGCCGCCTTGGCACTGCTCGACGACGAGGCGTACGCCACGCTCACGAAGCGGGCCCGCCGTCTGGCCGGCGACCTCCAGGTCGCCTTCGACGACGTCGGACTGGTGGCCCGGGCCACGGTCGTCGGCTCACTGGTCGGGTTCTACATGGGCGATCACGTGCCGCTCGACTACGCCGACGCTCGGCGGACCGACGAGGCCCGGTACGCATCGTTGTTCCACGCCATGCTCGATCGTGGCATTGCCCTCGCCCCGGGTCCCTACGAGGTCGCCTTCCCCGGCCTGGCCCACGACGAGGACACCATCGACCACATCGTCGAGGAAGCGGCCGCGGCCGCAAAAGAGGTCGTCTCCCGGTCGTAACCGGTCGTTCTCCTTGCTGATGTGCACCGTATGGGTGCGCTCGTGCAACGAGAACGACTACAACAGCCCCATGGAACAGCTCGGGTCGCTCGCAACCGAGGTCGAGGCCACGTTGGCCGACCTGGCTGAGCGCAACGCGACGGAGCGGATCTGGGGGAGCGACCACACGCTCTGGCAGGACGACCCGGATGAGGTGGGCAACCGGCTGGGCTGGCTCCAGGTCGCCACGGAGATCCTCGCCGATCGGGATCGGCTCGACGTGTTCGCCGCCACCGCCACCAGTGACGGGCTCACCCACGCCGTCGTGATGGGGATGGGCGGATCCAGCCTCTTCCCCGAGGTCCTGGCCCGCACCTTCCCGCCTCCGTCGGCCGGCGGTCTCGAGCTGCGAGTGCTCGACACGACCGATCCCGCCGCCGTGCTCCGCATCAGCCACGAATGCCCGATGGACACGACCCTGTTCGTGGCGTCGTCCAAGTCGGGCAGCACGCTCGAGACGAAGAGCCACCTGGCCACGTTTCGAGAGCGGATCGGGCGCCCCGACCAGTTCGTGGCCGTCACCGATCCCGGCAGCGATCTGGCGGCCCTGGCCACGGGCGCCGGCTTCCGGGCGCTGTTCGAGAATCGGGACGACATCGGCGGTCGGTACTCCGCCCTCTCCTACTTCGGGATGGTGCCCGCCGCCCTCGCAGGGGTCGATTGGCCGGTCATGCTCGACGCCGCCGAAGCCATGGCCGACACCCTCGGACGACCGGGAGGAAGTTCGACCGGCGACAACCCCGGTCTGCGCCTCGGCGCCATACTCGGTGCAGCAGTCCGAGCCGGACGGGACAAGGTCACGCTCGTCATCGACCCCGATGTCGACACCTTCGGGCTCTGGCTCGAGCAGCTGCTGGCCGAGTCCACCGGGAAGCAGGGAACGGGCGCGGTGCCGGTGGCCGGGGAACGGCTCGGCCCTCCCGAGGTCTACGGCGACGACCGGCTGTTCGTGGCCATCGGCGAGCACCATGGGTTGGCGCCGCTGGCCGCCGCCGGTCACCCGGTGGTGGAACTGCCCTACCGGGGGCCGCTCGACCTCGGAGCGCAGGCCCTGCTGTGGGAGTTCGCCACCGCGATCTGCGGAGCAGTGCTCGGGATCAACCCGTTCGACCAACCCAACGTGGCCGAGGCCAAGGAGGCGACGGCCCGGGTGCTCGCTGGTGAAAGCGACACAGAGGTACCGGTCGAACCGTTGGCGCCGCTGCTCGAGCAGGTCGGACCAGGCGACTACCTGGCGATCCAGGCGTACGTCGATCCCGAAGCCGGGGTCGTCGACGCCATCGAGGACGCCCGTACGGCCCTCCGGGACCGGTTGCGGGTGGCCACCACGGTGGGCCTCGGTCCTCGCTTCCTGCACAGCACCGGCCAGCTGCACAAGGGAGGACCACCCTCGGGGGTGTTCGTGCAGATCGTCGGCGACGATCCCGAGGACCTTCCCATCCCAGGCGCCGGGTACGGGTTCTCGACCCTGAAGCGGGCCCAAGCCGCCGGCGACCTGACCACCCTGCGGTCGCATGGGCTCCGGGCGGCCCGAGTCACCCTCGACGACCTGCTGCGTGAGACCCGCTGACGATGGGAGTGCGATGAAGATCGGCATGGTCGGCCTCGGACGCATGGGCGCCAACATGGCGGAGCGGCTACGCCGCCATGACATCGAGGTCGTCGGCTTCGACCCGCATGCCGACGCCAGCGAGGTGGCCTCACTCGAGGATCTGGCCGACGCCCTTGCCGGTGACGCTCCCCGGGTCGTGTGGGTGATGGTGCCCTCCGGCGAACCCACCGAGGAGACCGTGCATGCGCTCGGGGGGATCCTCGGACCGGGTGACGTGGTGGTCGACGGCGGCAACTCGAACTTCATGGACTCGATCAAGCGGGGCCAGATGTTGGCCGAGAAGCAGATCGGTTTCGTCGACGCCGGCACCAGCGGAGGGGTTTGGGGCCTCGACAACGGGTACTCCCTGATGGTCGGTGGCACCGAGGACGACGTGGCCAAGGTGGCGCCTGCGCTCGACGTCCTGGCGCCCGGCAACGGCTTCGCCCACGTCGGCCGGGTGGGGACCGGGCACTTCACCAAGATGATCCACAACGGCATCGAGTACGGGATGATGCAGGCCTACGCCGAAGGCTTCGCCATCCTCGACGCATCCGATCTCGGCATCGACGCCCTGGCCGCGCTCAAGTCGTGGCAGGAGGGCAGCGTCGTGAGATCGTGGCTGCTCGACCTGCTGGTCCGGTCGATCGACGAGGCCCCCGACTTCGAAGGGATCCGGGGGGTCGCGGCCGACTCCGGCGAAGGGCGCTGGACCGTGACCGAGGCCGTTCGGCTCGGTGTCGCCGCCCCGGTCATATCCGCCGCCCTGTTCGCCCGCTTCGTCTCCCAGGACGACGATCAACTCTCCATGAAGGTGGTGGCCGCCCTGCGCCACCAGTTCGGCGGCCACACCGTCGAGAAGGCGCCATGAGCCGGCTTCGGCCCATGGACCGGCGCCGTGGATGGCGGACCGATGGGTGACACCAGCGCCGACGGTCTGGTGCTCTTCGGCGCAACCGGCGACCTGACCGCCAAGAAGCTGTTCCCCGCCCTGTACGAGAT
>Ga0136612_10000491_pt1 | contig 14244 bp, 5 predicted proteins | sample AntDryUQ224A2306_2_FD_106644 | JGI IMG/M metagenome (GOLD analysis project Ga0136612, IMG submission 106644) | Polar desert sand microbial communities from Dry Valleys, Antarctica - metaG UQ224A (23.06) | ecosystem: Environmental > Terrestrial > Soil > Desert | place: Antarctica: Dry Valley... | reverse complement strand
CGTGAGAGCCGTCCTGGCCGTCTCGTACGAGCGGATCCATCGCTCCAATCTGGTGGGCATGGGCGTGCTGCCACTCCAGTTCCTGGCTGGGGAGGACGCTGCGAGCCTGGGCCTCACCGGTCGCGAGACGTACGACATCGAGGGCCTGGCCGACGGCATCGTGCCGCGGCAGACGATCACGGTGCGCGTGACCGACGCTGCCGGCGGCGGGGCTCCAGGCGGGCAGCGCACGATCCAGGCCATCTGCCGGCTGGATGGTCCCATCGAACTCGACTACTACCGACAGGGCGGCATCCTGCCGGCCGTCCTGAGGCGCCTCGCCAAGGACTGAGCTTTGGCGAGGCGCCGACATCGGGCGCGTCGGTCATCCTTAGGGCAGCCGCACAGCGGGCCACGCGCCCACGGCGCGGCCGAAGCCTTCGCCCCCACCCGTGGAACCGCCCTTGACGCACGAGCCGGTCCTCATCTCGACCATCGCCATCGGGCTGACTGCCGCCTTCATCGGCGGCCTGCTGGCCCGGCGCCTGCGTCTGCCCGCCATCGTCGGGTACCTCATCGCGGGCATGGCCATCGGTCCCTTCACGCCGGGTCTAATGGCCGACGAGGCGATCGCCACGGAGCTGGCGGAGATCGGCGTGATCCTGCTGATGTTCGGCGTGGGCATCCAGTTCTCCTTCCGCGACCTCCTGGCCGTGCGTTCCATCGCCGTCCCCGGCGCTATCGGCCAAGTGGCCGTGGCGACGCTGCTGGGCGTGCTGCTGGGGGTCGGGCTGGGCTGGGGATTGGGCGGCGGCATCGTGCTGGGCCTGGCCGTGTCGGTGGCCAGCACCGTGGTCCTGCTCCGCGCACTCATGGAACGGAACGAGCTCGACACCCCGCAGGGACGCATCGCGGTGGGCTGGCTCATCGTGGAAGACATCTTCACGGTCGTCATGCTCATCCTCCTGCCGACTATCGCGCCCCTCCTGGGAGGGCATGCGGCGGCGGGTCCACCCGGCGAGTTCGGGCCGCTGGGGGAGATGCTGCTGGCGGTAGCGAAGGCAACCGTCTTCGCCCTGCTGATGGGCATCTTCGGCATCCGGGTCGTGCCCTGGCTGCTGGGCGTCGTGGCTCGAGAGGGTTCCCGCGAGTTGTTCACGCTGGCGGTACTGGCGCTTGCGCTGGGCATCGCCTTCGCCTCGTCGGCCGTCTTCGGAGTGTCCTTCGCCCTGGGCGCGTTCCTGGCCGGCGCGGTCGTCTCCGAGTCGGACATGAGCCACCAGGCGGCGGCCGACGCGCTGCCGCTGCGTGACGCCTTCGCGGTGCTCTTCTTCGTGTCAGTGGGGATGCTTCTCGATCCGGCGTTCCTGCTGGCACAGCCGTTGGCCATCCTGGCGGTCCTGCTCCTCATCGTGGGCGTGAAGTGGTCGACGAAGTTCTTCATCGTGGCCGCCTTCGGGTATCCGCTGCGAACGGGCCTGACGGTGGCCGCCGGACTCGCCCAGATCGGCGAGTTCTCGTTCATCCTGGCCTCGCTGGGCCTTACTCTGGGCCTGCTCCCGGTGGAGGGATTCCAGCTGCTGGTCGCCGGAGCGCTCCTGTCGATCACCATCAACCCGCTGCTCTTCGGAGCCATCACGCCCATCGAAGCAATTCTGCGCCGCCGTCCGCGGCTGGCGCGACTGCTCGAGCGCCGGGCGGGTGCCCTGGCCACACTGGAAGGCGGCGCTGGAAAGGAGCCCCTGCGGGGCCACGCCATCCTGTGCGGCTACGGAAGGGTCGGCCGGATGATCGCCTCGGCGCTGGAGCGGCGCGGGTTCCCGTACGTGGTCATCACCCAAGATCGGCGCGAGGTCGAGTCGCTGCGCGACGATGGCCTCGCGGCGCTCTATGGCGATGCCTCCAACCCGGAGCTCCTGGAGCAGGCAGGCATCCACGAGGCGCGGACCATCATCGTGGCCATCAGCGACCCTCATGCCACGCGGCTCGTCGTGGAGCGCGCTCGCGCCGCCAACGAGCGCATCTCCCTGGTGGTCCGCACGCACAGCGATGCGGAGGTATCGCACCTCCAGACGGTCTCGGGCAACGTCCAGGCGGTCCACGGCGGCCGGGAGCTCGCGGTGCAGATGACCCGCTATACGCTGCGGCGCTTCGGCGTGAGTGCCACGGAGGCCGAGGCCATCGCGCAGGGCTTGCGACGCCGGGGTTCCGGTGAGCCCCACATCGACCGGCGGCCTCGGTCGGGCCGTGGCCGCTCAACGATCGCGCGTCTGGTCAGGCGCTCCCGTCGGGCTGCTTCACACGATGAGATCGAGACGGTCATCGACGACGCCGCACCAGAGGACCACGGCATCGCTCATCCTCATCGAGATGCCCTTTCCACGAAGACGGACGTGCGCGGGGATCCGGTCGCCCGACCCTGACGCGCCAGGATCGGCGTGGACGGGCTCGTCGCCCGGCTCGCTTGCCGCCCTCGTCCTGTCTGACCCTGGTCTTCCCTGCCAGATGTGCCACCCGCGTGACGTGAGGCCGTGTCAGCCGCGGATCCTTGCGTCAGATGTGCTCGCGTTTGCACATCTGACTAGAAGCATGACGTTGTCGCAGCCTGGATGGCCCGGCAGTGCCCAGTGTCCAGGACGCCATCTAGCCCAAGTGCGTGGCGGGAACATATGTCATGGAGTCGATCGAACCGGCGACTCCACCGGCGGGCGTCCCCGCTCGGCGCGCGACGCCAGGCCTAGGAGCTGACGGCGCCGGCAGGCTCGCGCTGTGGCTCGCCCTGGGAGGCGACCTGGTCCCCTTGTTCCTCTGGTGCCGGCAGGCCGATACCCTCCGCGACACGACGCCCGAAGTCCGGATCGCAGCGGTGGAAGTGCGTGACCATCGCCTCCTGCACCGGCCGGACACACTGGGAGAGCGCATCGGTGAGGTTGAGGATGAGATCCTCGCGCTCCCAGTCGGGCATGGTGCGGTAGCGATCGCCCGCCTGGCCGTAATCGTTGCGGCGCTGCAAGTGCTGCCGACCGACCTTGCCCTCGACCCAGGGCTGATGCTCGGGCCCGATGTCCTCCGCCTCGGGCAGCCCACCGGTGATGGAGGGCTCGTAGTTGACGTGCGGGTTCGTGCCCGTGCCGTCCACGTGGTAGCTCATCTGGCCGCCGCGCTGGTTGGTGCTCGGCGCCGTGACCGGAGCGTTGATGGGCAGCTGGAGGTAGTTCGGGCCGACGCGGTAGCGCTGGGTGTCGGAATAAGAGAAGGTGCGCCCGACGAGCATCTTGTCGTCCGAGAAGTCGACGCCATCGACCAATACGCCGGTGCCGAAGGCAGCCTGCTCGTTCTCGTTGTGGTGATCGCTCACGTTGCGGTCCAGGACCATGCGGCCCACGGGCAGCAGGGGGAACTGGTCCTCGGGCCAGATCTTAGTGTCGTCGAGGGGATCGAAGTCGAGCTCGGGATGCTCGCCGTCCGACATGATCTGCACGCAGAACTCCCACTCGGGGTATTCGCCGCGCTCGATGGCCTCATAGAGGTCCTTGGAAGCGTGGCCCAGGTCCGTGGCCTGGATCTCCGCCGCCTGTGCGGCCGTCAGCGACTCGATACCCTGCTTGGTCTTCCAGTGGAACTTGCACAGGACCGCCTCGCCCCCTGCGTTGACCAGCTTGTAGGTGTTGACGGCGGCGCCGTCCATGTGGCGGTAGTCCTTGGGGATGCCGCGCGGCGAGAAGAGCCAGGTCAGCATGTGCATCGACTCGGGCGTCTGGCTCATGAAGTCGAAGATGCGGTTGGGGTCCTGGCGGAAGGTGATCGGATCGGGTTTGAGGGAGTGGATGACGTCGGGGAACTTGATGGCGTCCCGGATGAAGAAGACCATCAGGTCGTTGCCCACCAGATCCCAGTTGCCAGCCTCGGTCTTGAATTTGACGGCGAAGCCACGCGGATCGCGTGCCGCTTCGGATGAGTCGCGCCCGCCGATGACCGTCGAGAAGCGGATCACCACCGGCGTGCGCTTGCCCTTCTCCTGGAGCAGCTTGGCGCGCGTGTAGGTGGAGGCCGGCTCGCCGCCGATGGTGCCGGAGGCCTCCAGGTAGCCGTGCGCCACGAAGCCGCGCGCGTGCACCACGCGTTCCGGGATGCGCTCCCGGTCAAAGTGGCTGATCTTCTCCAGGAAGTGGTAATTCTCCAGCGTGGCGGGACCCCGGTCACCGACCGTGCGCTGATTCTGATTGTCGTATACCGGATGGCCCTGGCGGGTGGTCAGGTGACGAGGGGCGCCCTCCTGCTCTCCGCGGCCATCGCTATCGCTCTTGGGCGAGCGTCCGTTGTCATCGGTCATGAGGCGTGCTCCGTCGTGCGGCCGGGTGCCGGGAGTGGTGGGCGATACTGGATTCGAACCAGTGACCTCACGGATGTGAACCGTGCGCTCTAACCGACTGAGCCAATCGCCCCGGGCGACACCCGGCGCCGCGGGCATCGTGCTCATTATCCGTGCTGACGGCCGGGAGCGTCAACGAGCCGTCGGCGAGAGTCGCGGTGCGCTCAGCGTGATGCCCTGCCAGCGCGCGGGTGGGTCGACCCGGGTAGCACGACCGCTCGGATCAAAGGCAGACCTCAGAGCGCTCAAACCACGCGCATCAGCACGCCCAGCACGAGGAGCAGGACCAGTGGCGCGAAGTCGAACATGCCGGTCTGCGGCATGACCTTGCGCACCGGCGCCAAGAGCGGCTCCGTGGTCTCGAAGAGGAAGCGCGAGACGGGGTTGCCGAACTGCGGGTCGACCCAGCTCACCAGCACCCGGCCGAGGACCACCAGCCAGAGCGCGATGACGAAGAAACGGAGAAAGACGGCCAGGAATTCGGGCATGGGCGCGAGTGTATCGGGCCGCGGCTGCGGGCTCGGGCCGGAGCCGCGATCCGCCTGGCCGCGGCCGAGGCTCTGGCGCTGACGGTGCCGCTCAGGTCAGGGGCCGGTCCCTGAACAGCGCGCGACCGATGCGCACGAGCGTGGCGCCTTCCTCAACGGCCACCTCGAAGTCCTCGCTCATGCCCATCGACAGCCCCTCCCCCAGCCGTCCATCCCTGGCGCGCAAGCGCTCGGAGAGCCGGCGCAGGCGCGCGAACGTCGGCCGCGCGGCCTCAGGTCGGTCGCCCAGCCGTCCGATGGTCATCAGGCCGACCACTTCCAGGTTGGGTAGCGCCACCAGCTCGTGCACCGCCGCAGCGAGTGACTCAGGGCTGAAGCCAGCCTTGGAGCGCTCCTCATCGATGTTGACCTGGAGGTAGATGGGGTACCGCATGGCGCGGCCCGAGTCGGTAGCTGCGCGGTCCAGGCGTCGTGCCAGATCGATGGAGTCCACGGAGTGGATGGCGGCGAAGAGGTCGACGGCGCGGGCCACCTTGTTGCCCTGCAGACGACCCACCATATGCCAGGCGGCACCAGGCACCGCGAGGATCTTCTGGGCGGCCTCCTGGACGCGGCTCTCACCGAGCGACCCCAGGCCCGCCTCTACGGCGGCAGACAGCCGCGTCGCTGGCACCCCCTTTGAGACGGCCAGGAGCGTGACCTCGGCAGGGTCACGTCCGGAGCGCTGACAAGCGTCCGTGATGCGCGCGAGAACATCTTGCCTGGCGGCGGCCAGGGAAGTGCGAACGCCGGTCAGCGACTCGTGCGGGTCGGTCAGCGGTTGCGGCGCAGGAATGCCGGGATATCGAGGTCCTCGACCTCCTGCTGAGCGGCCGTGCGACGAGACTGGTCGTTGCTCTGCCCGCGGACGTTGGTGGCCTGATCGCGGCCGGAGGCCGTCCACCGTGAGGTCGCCGGGACCGTGTCCGCCTTGCCCAGGTTGCCCGACGTGCCCGCCTCGGATGGCTCGTTCGAGGCCGTCTCGAGGACCGGTGCGGCTTCTCCGTTGGCTGGCACGGCGGCAGCGGCGCGCTGCTGCTCGAGCTCGCGCATGAAGTCGCGATTGTCCCGCCCCACGCGGACGGCTGTCGAGTCATCCCGGGTGGTCACCACGGCCGGCCGCTGTGTCTCACGCTTGCGCGCGGAGTCGAAACCGGTCGCGATGACGGTGATCATGACATCGTCGCCCATGCGCTCGTCGATGACCGTGCCGAAGATGATGTTGGCCTCCGGATCGGTCGTCTCCTTGATGATCTCGGCGGCCTCATCCACCTCGAAGAGGCCCAGGCTGGCGCCGCCGGTGATGTTGAAGAGCACGCCCTGCGCGCCCGCGATATTGGTCTCCAGCAGCGGGCTGGCGATGGCCATGCGGGCGGCATCCGTGGCACGGTTTTCCCCGCTGCCGCGGCCGATGCCCATCAATGCCGAGCCGGCGTCCTTCATGATCGTGCGCACGTCGGCGAAGTCCAGGTTGATCAAGCCGGGCACGGTGATCAGGTCGCTGATGCCCTGCACGCCCTGGCGCAGCACGTCGTCCACGACACGGAAGGCGTCCACGATGGAGGTGTCCTTGGAGACGACGTCCTTGAGCCGGTCGTTGGGGATGGTGATGAGCGTGTCGACCTTGTCACGCAGCTGTTCGCTGGCCTTCTCCGCATTGAGCCGGCGCCGCGCGCCCTCGAAGCTGAACGGCTTGGTCACCACGCCGATGGTCAGGGCGCCCAGATCCCGGGCGACCTCAGCGATGACCGGCGCCGCGCCCGAGCCTGTGCCACCGCCCATGCCCGCCGTGATGAAGACCATGTCCGAGTCGCGCAGCGCCTCGGCGATCTTCTCGGAGTCCTCCTCGGCGGCCCGCTGGCCGATGCCCGGGTCACCGCCTGCGCCCAGGCCACGGGTGAGCTTGTCGCCGATGCGGATCTTGTGCGAGGCATCGGACTGGAGCAGCGCCTGGGCGTCCGTGTTGACGGCGATGAACTCCACGCCCATGAGCTCAGCGCGAATCATGCGGTTGACGGCGTTACTGCCCCCGCCACCGACGCCGATGACGCGGATCAGCGCGAAATTCTCCGAATCCGACCGCAACGGCATCCGACGTCCCTCCACTTGTTCCGAGCTACTTCGAGAGTGTCTGACAGGCCGGCCGAGCGCTGGGGCGATGGTCCAGCCGATCATGTGTTGGCCCGGAGTATAGCCCCCAACCTCGGGCCGGTGTCCCCTGGATGCTGCCCCCGAGAGGCGCGTACGCGCCTCTCGGGGGCAGCATCCAGGGGACACCGGCCCGAGGTTGGGGGCTATACTCCGGGCCAACACATGATCGGCTGGACCATCGCCCCAGCGCTCGGCCGGCCTGTCAGACACTCTCGAAGTAGCTCGGAACAAGTGGAGGGACGTCGGATGCCGTTGCGGTCGGATTCGGAGAATTTCGCGCTGATCCGCGTCATCGGCGTCGGTGGCGGGGGCAGTAACGCCGTCAACCGCATGATTCGCGCTGAGCTCATGGGCGTGGAGTTCATCGCCGTCAACACGGACGCCCAGGCGCTGCTCCAGTCCGATGCCTCGCACAAGATCCGCATCGGCGACAAGCTCACCCGTGGCCTGGGCGCAGGCGGTGACCCGGGCATCGGCCAGCGGGCCGCCGAGGAGGACTCCGAGAAGATCGCCGAGGCGCTGCGCGACTCGGACATGGTCTTCATCACGGCGGGCATGGGCGGTGGCACAGGCTCGGGCGCGGCGCCGGTCATCGCTGAGGTCGCCCGGGATCTGGGCGCCCTGACCATCGGCGTGGTGACCAAGCCGTTCAGCTTCGAGGGCGCGCGGCGCCGGCTCAATGCGGAGAAGGCCAGCGAACAGCTGCGTGACAAGGTCGACACGCTCATCACCATCCCCAACGACCGGCTCAAGGACGTCGTCTCCAAGGACACCTCCATCGTGGACGCCTTCCGTGTCGTGGACGACGTGCTGCGCCAGGGCGTGCAGGGCATCAGCGACCTGATCACCGTGCCCGGCTTGATCAACCTGGACTTCGCCGACGTGCGCACGATCATGAAGGACGCCGGCTCGGCATTGATGGGCATCGGCCGCGGCAGCGGGGAAAACCGTGCCACGGATGCCGCCCGCATGGCCATCGCCAGCCCGCTGCTGGAGACCAATATCGCGGGCGCGCAGGGCGTGCTCTTCAACATCACCGGCGGCGCCAGCCTGGGCCTCTTCGAGGTGGATGAGGCCGCCGAGATCATCAAGGAGACGACCGATCCGGAGGCCAACATCATCTTCGGCACGGTCATCGACGAGCGCATGGGCGACGATGTCATGATCACCGTCATCGCGACCGGTTTCGACTCCGCGCGCAAGCGTGAGACACAGCGGCCGGCCGTGGTGACCACCCGGGATGACTCGACAGCCGTCCGCGTGGGGCGGGACAATCGCGACTTCATGCGCGAGCTCGAGCAGCAGCGCGCCGCTGCCGCCGTGCCAGCCAACGGAGAAGCCGCACCGGTCCTCGAGACGGCCTCGAACGAGCCATCCGAGGCGGGCACGTCGGGCAACCTGGGCAAGGCGGACACGGTCCCGGCGACCTCACGGTGGACGGCCTCCGGCCGCGATCAGGCCACCAACGTCCGCGGGCAGAGCAACGACCAGTCTCGTCGCACGGCCGCTCAGCAGGAGGTCGAGGACCTCGATATCCCGGCATTCCTGCGCCGCAACCGCTGACCGACCCGCACGAGTCGCTGACCGGCGTTCGCACTTCCCTGGCCGCCGCCAGGCAAGATGTTCTCGCGCGCATCACGGACGCTTGTCAGCGCTCCGGACGTGACCCTGCCGAGGTCACGCTCCTGGCCGTCTCAAAGGGGGTGCCAGCGACGCGGCTGTCTGCCGCCGTAGAGGCGGGCCTGGGGTCGCTCGGTGAGAGCCGCGTCCAGGAGGCCGCCCAGAAGATCCTCGCGGTGCCTGGTGCCGCCTGGCATATGGTGGGTCGTCTGCAGGGCAACAAGGTGGCCCGCGCCGTCGACCTCTTCGCCGCCATCCACTCCGTGGACTCCATCGATCTGGCACGACGCCTGGACCGCGCAGCTACCGACTCGGGCCGCGCCATGCGGTACCCCATCTACCTCCAGGTCAACATCGATGAGGAGCGCTCCAAGGCTGGCTTCAGCCCTGAGTCACTCGCTGCGGCGGTGCACGAGCTGGTGGCGCTACCCAACCTGGAAGTGGTCGGCCTGATGACCATCGGACGGCTGGGCGACCGACCTGAGGCCGCGCGGCCGACGTTCGCGCGCCTGCGCCGGCTCTCCGAGCGCTTGCGCGCCAGGGATGGACGGCTGGGGGAGGGGCTGTCGATGGGCATGAGCGAGGACTTCGAGGTGGCCGTTGAGGAAGGCGCCACGCTCGTGCGCATCGGTCGCGCGCTGTTCAGGGACCGGCCCCTGACCTGAGCGGCACCGTCAGCGCCAGAGCCTCGGCCGCGGCCAGGCGGATCGCGGCTCCGGCCCGAGCCCGCAGCCGCGGCCCGATACACTCGCGCCCATGCCCGAATTCCTGGCCGTCTTTCTCCGTTTCTTCGTCATCGCGCTCTGGCTGGTGGTCCTCGGCCGGGTGCTGGTGAGCTGGGTCGACCCGCAGTTCGGCAACCCCGTCTCGCGCTTCCTCTTCGAGACCACGGAGCCGCTCTTGGCGCCGGTGCGCAAGGTCATGCCGCAGACCGGCATGTTCGACTTCGCGCCACTGGTCCTGCTCCTCGTGCTGGGCGTGCTGATGCGCGTGGTTTGAGCGCTCTGAGGTCTGCCTTTGATCCGAGCGGTCGTGCTACCCGGGTCGACCCACCCGCGCGCTGGCAGGGCATCACGCTGAGCGCACCGCGACTCTCGCCGACGGCTCGTTGACGCTCCCGGCCGTCAGCACGGATAATGAGCACGATGCCCGCGGCGCCGGGTGTCGCCCGGGGCGATTGGCTCAGTCGGTTAGAGCGCACGGTTCACATCCGTGAGGTCACTGGTTCGAATCCAGTATCGCCCACCACTCCCGGCACCCGGCCGCACGACGGAGCACGCCTCATGACCGATGACAACGGACGCTCGCCCAAGAGCGATAGCGATGGCCGCGGAGAGCAGGAGGGCGCCCCTCGTCACCTGACCACCCGCCAGGGCCATCCGGTATACGACAATCAGAATCAGCGCACGGTCGGTGACCGGGGTCCCGCCACGCTGGAGAATTACCACTTCCTGGAGAAGATCAGCCACTTTGACCGGGAGCGCATCCCGGAACGCGTGGTGCACGCGCGCGGCTTCGTGGCGCACGGCTACCTGGAGGCCTCCGGCACCATCGGCGGCGAGCCGGCCTCCACCTACACGCGCGCCAAGCTGCTCCAGGAGAAGGGCAAGCGCACGCCGGTGGTGATCCGCTTCTCGACGGTCATCGGCGGGCGCGACTCATCCGAAGCGGCACGCGATCCGCGTGGCTTCGCCGTCAAATTCAAGACCGAGGCTGGCAACTGGGATCTGGTGGGCAACGACCTGATGGTCTTCTTCATCCGGGACGCCATCAAGTTCCCCGACGTCATCCACTCCCTCAAACCCGATCCGATCACCTTCCGCCAGGACCCCAACCGCATCTTCGACTTCATGAGCCAGACGCCCGAGTCGATGCACATGCTGACCTGGCTCTTCTCGCCGCGCGGCATCCCCAAGGACTACCGCCACATGGACGGCGCCGCCGTCAACACCTACAAGCTGGTCAACGCAGGGGGCGAGGCGGTCCTGTGCAAGTTCCACTGGAAGACCAAGCAGGGTATCGAGTCGCTGACGGCCGCACAGGCGGCGGAGATCCAGGCCACGGACCTGGGCCACGCTTCCAAGGACCTCTATGAGGCCATCGAGCGCGGCGAATACCCCGAGTGGGAGTTCTGCGTGCAGATCATGTCGGACGGCGAGCATCCCGAGCTCGACTTCGATCCCCTCGACGACACTAAGATCTGGCCCGAGGACCAGTTCCCCCTGCTGCCCGTGGGCCGCATGGTCCTGGACCGCAACGTGAGCGATCACCACAACGAGAACGAGCAGGCTGCCTTCGGCACCGGCGTATTGGTCGATGGCGTCGACTTCTCGGACGACAAGATGCTCGTCGGGCGCACCTTCTCTTATTCCGACACCCAGCGCTACCGCGTCGGCCCGAACTACCTCCAGCTGCCCATCAACGCTCCGGTCACGGCGCCGAGCACCAACCAGCGCGGCGGCCAGATGAGCTACCACGTGGACGGCACGGGCACGAACCCGCACGTCAACTACGAGCCCTCCATCACCGGTGGGCTGCCCGAGGCGGAGGACATCGGGCCCGAGCATCAGCCCTGGGTCGAGGGCAAGGTCGGTCGGCAGCACTTGCAGCGCCGCAACGATTACGGCCAGGCGGGCGATCGCTACCGCACCATGCCCGACTGGGAGCGCGAGGATCTCATCCTCAACCTCACCGATGCGCTCTCCCAGTGTGTCCGGCCGGTGCAGGAGGCGATGGTCACGCACTTCCACCGCTGCGATCCGGACTTCGGGCGTCGTGTCGCGGAGGGTATCGGCCTGCCGGCACCAGAGGAACAAGGGGACCAGGTCGCCTCCCAGGGCGAGCCACAGCGCGAGCCTGCCGGCGCCGTCAGCTCCTAGGCCTGGCGTCGCGCGCCGAGCGGGGACGCCCGCCGGTGGAGTCGCCGGTTCGATCGACTCCATGACATATGTTCCCGCCACGCACTTGGGCTAGATGGCGTCCTGGACACTGGGCACTGCCGGGCCATCCAGGCTGCGACAACGTCATGCTTCTAGTCAGATGTGCAAACGCGAGCACATCTGACGCAAGGATCCGCGGCTGACACGGCCTCACGTCACGCGGGTGGCACATCTGGCAGGGAAGACCAGGGTCAGACAGGACGAGGGCGGCAAGCGAGCCGGGCGACGAGCCCGTCCACGCCGATCCTGGCGCGTCAGGGTCGGGCGACCGGATCCCCGCGCACGTCCGTCTTCGTGGAAAGGGCATCTCGATGAGGATGAGCGATGCCGTGGTCCTCTGGTGCGGCGTCGTCGATGACCGTCTCGATCTCATCGTGTGAAGCAGCCCGACGGGAGCGCCTGACCAGACGCGCGATCGTTGAGCGGCCACGGCCCGACCGAGGCCGCCGGTCGATGTGGGGCTCACCGGAACCCCGGCGTCGCAAGCCCTGCGCGATGGCCTCGGCCTCCGTGGCACTCACGCCGAAGCGCCGCAGCGTATAGCGGGTCATCTGCACCGCGAGCTCCCGGCCGCCGTGGACCGCCTGGACGTTGCCCGAGACCGTCTGGAGGTGCGATACCTCCGCATCGCTGTGCGTGCGGACCACCAGGGAGATGCGCTCGTTGGCGGCGCGAGCGCGCTCCACGACGAGCCGCGTGGCATGAGGGTCGCTGATGGCCACGATGATGGTCCGCGCCTCGTGGATGCCTGCCTGCTCCAGGAGCTCCGGGTTGGAGGCATCGCCATAGAGCGCCGCGAGGCCATCGTCGCGCAGCGACTCGACCTCGCGCCGATCTTGGGTGATGACCACGTACGGGAACCCGCGCCGCTCCAGCGCCGAGGCGATCATCCGGCCGACCCTTCCGTAGCCGCACAGGATGGCGTGGCCCCGCAGGGGCTCCTTTCCAGCGCCGCCTTCCAGTGTGGCCAGGGCACCCGCCCGGCGCTCGAGCAGTCGCGCCAGCCGCGGACGGCGGCGCAGAATTGCTTCGATGGGCGTGATGGCTCCGAAGAGCAGCGGGTTGATGGTGATCGACAGGAGCGCTCCGGCGACCAGCAGCTGGAATCCCTCCACCGGGAGCAGGCCCAGAGTAAGGCCCAGCGAGGCCAGGATGAACGAGAACTCGCCGATCTGGGCGAGTCCGGCGGCCACCGTCAGGCCCGTTCGCAGCGGATACCCGAAGGCGGCCACGATGAAGAACTTCGTCGACCACTTCACGCCCACGATGAGGAGCAGGACCGCCAGGATGGCCAACGGCTGTGCCAGCAGGAACGCCGGATCGAGAAGCATCCCCACTGACACGAAGAAGAGCACCGCGAAGGCGTCACGCAGCGGCAGCGCGTCGGCCGCCGCCTGGTGGCTCATGTCCGACTCGGAGACGACCGCGCCGGCCAGGAACGCGCCCAGGGCGAAGGACACTCCGAAGACGGCCGACGAGGCGAAGGCGATGCCCAGCGCAAGCGCCAGTACCGCCAGCGTGAACAACTCGCGGGAACCCTCTCGAGCCACGACGCCCAGCAGCCAGGGCACGACCCGGATGCCGAAGATGCCCATCAGCAGGGCGAAGACGGTTGCCTTCGCTACCGCCAGCAGCATCTCCCCCAGCGGCCCGAACTCGCCGGGTGGACCCGCCGCCGCATGCCCTCCCAGGAGGGGCGCGATAGTCGGCAGGAGGATGAGCATGACGACCGTGAAGATGTCTTCCACGATGAGCCAGCCCACCGCGATGCGTCCCTGCGGGGTGTCGAGCTCGTTCCGTTCCATGAGTGCGCGGAGCAGGACCACGGTGCTGGCCACCGACACGGCCAGGCCCAGCACGATGCCGCCGCCCAATCCCCAGCCCAGCCCGACCCCCAGCAGCACGCCCAGCAGCGTCGCCACGGCCACTTGGCCGATAGCGCCGGGGACGGCGATGGAACGCACGGCCAGGAGGTCGCGGAAGGAGAACTGGATGCCCACGCCGAACATCAGCAGGATCACGCCGATCTCCGCCAGCTCCGTGGCGATCGCCTCGTCGGCCATTAGACCCGGCGTGAAGGGACCGATGGCCATGCCCGCGATGAGGTACCCGACGATGGCGGGCAGACGCAGGCGCCGGGCCAGCAGGCCGCCGATGAAGGCGGCAGTCAGCCCGATGGCGATGGTCGAGATGAGGACCGGCTCGTGCGTCAAGGGCGGTTCCACGGGTGGGGGCGAAGGCTTCGGCCGCGCCGTGGGCGCGTGGCCCGCTGTGCGGCTGCCCTAAGGATGACCGACGCGCCCGATGTCGGCGCCTCGCCAAAGCTCAGTCCTTGGCGAGGCGCCTCAGGACGGCCGGCAGGATGCCGCCCTGTCGGTAGTAGTCGAGTTCGATGGGACCATCCAGCCGGCAGATGGCCTGGATCGTGCGCTGCCCGCCTGGAGCCCCGCCGCCGGCAGCGTCGGTCACGCGCACCGTGATCGTCTGCCGCGGCACGATGCCGTCGGCCAGGCCCTCGATGTCGTACGTCTCGCGACCGGTGAGGCCCAGGCTCGCAGCGTCCTCCCCAGCCAGGAACTGGAGTGGCAGCACGCCCATGCCCACCAGATTGGAGCGATGGATCCGCTCGTACGAGACGGCCAGGACGGCTCTCACG
>Ga0136612_10000490_pt1 | contig 14248 bp, 13 predicted proteins | sample AntDryUQ224A2306_2_FD_106644 | JGI IMG/M metagenome (GOLD analysis project Ga0136612, IMG submission 106644) | Polar desert sand microbial communities from Dry Valleys, Antarctica - metaG UQ224A (23.06) | ecosystem: Environmental > Terrestrial > Soil > Desert | place: Antarctica: Dry Valley... | reverse complement strand
CATCTGCCCATGGCGTCCGATCACGACGCCGAGATCGTCGCCGGTGAGCGTTCCGGTCACGGTCTCACCGTCGTCGGTGAGCTCCACCGAGGCCTTGACCCCGAGTGCCCTTACCACCCGCTCGAGCAGCTCGCGCACGAGTGCCGCCTCGTCCTTCGGCGGCATGGCCGGCGGCCCGGCGGGAGTGGGATCGACGGGCGTTGCAGGAGCGGCCGTCGTCGCAACGATACGGGCGGGTGCGTAGCCGACGCCCAGCAGACCCCGCTCGCCTTCGCTGACCACCTGGAAGCGCACGGCTTCGCGATCGAGGCCCGGCGCGAGCCGCTCGAGCTCGCGCAGCGCCGCCCATTTCGCCTCCCCGACCGTCTCGCCGGTCGCCTCGACCGAGAGCTCCTCGCTCACCGCCTCCGCCCGCCACCGCTGCTGCGCTTCCGTTTCACCCGGCGTGGCGGGCCTGCGACCACCGGAGCGGCGGTGCCGCTCGCGGTTCGCCGGCGGCCGCCGCTCGCTGCCCCCGGCTTCGGTTCGTCCTTCGACGGCGTCCGGGAGGTGCGCTTCTGCGCAAGGTCCGGCTTCGGCATCAGCTTGCGGGTGACCACCCCCTGGCCGGTCGTCCACAGGTTCGTGGTCAGCCAGTAGATCATCAGGCCCGAGGGAAAGTTGAGGATGAAGGGGATGAAGACGATCGGCAGCACGAGCATCAGGATCCGCTGCGCCTTCTGCATCGTCGCCGTCATGAAGTACGACGAGGTGAGTTGGCTGATCACGTAGACGACCAGCAGCACCGGGCCCCAGCCCTCGAGCGTGTCCGCGGTGATGTCGACGAGACCGAGGAACTCTCGGCTCGAGCCGTCGGTGAAGAGCGACGTCTCGGCGTCGCGCAGCACGTAGAACAGCGAGATGAAGATCGGGATCTGGAGGACGATCGGCAGACACGATGACGCCGGGTTGATCTTGTTCTCCCGGTAGAACTTCATCAGCTCCTCGTTCTGGCGCTGCCGATCGTGCTTCCAGCGCTGCTGGATCTCCTTCATCTCCGGCGCGTGCGCCTGGAGGTTCTGCATCGAGTGGATCTGACGCACCGTGACAGGCACGAGGATCACCCGGACGAGGACGACGAGCGCGACGATCGACCAGGCCCACGAGAAGCCGGCCGTCCCGTGGAACCATTCGAGCAGGTTCGCCAGCAGGTCCTCGATCGGGCGCAGTGGATTCGCGATGCCGATCATGCGGGTCGCTCGGCGCGTTCTCGTGGGCGCACGCGATCGACGCCGCCGTGGCTCCAGGGGTTGCAGCGCAGGAGCCGCCAGACGACGAGGCCGGCGCCGCGGGCGAGGCCGGCCTCGCGGAACGCGTCGAGCGCGTACTCCGAGCAGGAGGGATGGAACTTGCAGGTGCCCGGGGGGACGAGCACGCCGACCGTGCGACGCCACGCGTGCACGAGAACGATGCCGATTGCGCCCGCGCCCGCCGCTCTCACGTGGGCACCTTCGCGAGGACCTCGTCGAGTTGCTCGCGAAGCCACGTCGCACCCCGCGCGGCCGCCGGCTCGGCGAGGCCGCCGCGAGCGGCCAGCACGTAGTCGGCGCCGGCCGGGACGTCGTCGCGTGCGCTCCAGAGCTCGCGCAGCTGGCGCTTGACACGGTTTCGCGTGACCGCGTTGCCGACGGCCCGTGGCACCGCGAGACCGAGTCGCGGGGGTCCCTCGGCGTCCTCCGGCCGCGGAAACCAGTGGAGGGTCAGGTAGCGGGTCGACGCGGAGCGGCCCTGGCGATAGACGGTGTCGAAGTCCCGCGACCGGGACAGACGTGAGCGCCGCTCCACGTGCGCGTCGGTCAGGCCGAGAGGCGCTTGCGGCCCTTGGCGCGCCGGCGTTTGATGATCGCCTGGCCGCCGCGGGTCGCCATGCGGGCACGGAAGCCGTGCTTGCGCTTGCGGCGTCGGACGTTGGGCTGGTAGGTGCGCTTCACGTGAGAGGCGTGTCGGCTCGAAGGCCGTGGGCGACGGTCGCCTCGGCCGGACGAGGAGTATAGACGAGCCTTCTCGGCGACGGTTATCCACAGCCGCTCCGGGTCGCGGTCAGGAGAGAAATCGCTGCTCGTGCCGGAACGTCCGTCGCCTTCCGAGACGCGAGCCGAGGCAGGTTTCCACAGCTGTGGACACCGGTGTGGAAGCATGTGAAACGCCTGCAAATAGCGGGGTTATTCGAGAGTCGCGGGATTGAGTGGTGAGCCCGAGCTTGGTATGCTCGCCGCTTCCTCGGCACCGAAAGGAGCGCGATCGCAGCGTGAACCCAGCCCCCAACCAACTCTGGGAGGACATCTCTCGACGCCTCCGTGAGACTCTCAACGAAGCAACCTTTGCGACCTGGTTCGCGGGCACCGGCCCTGCAGAGCTCTCGAACGACTCGCTCTCGGTGTCCGTCCCGAACGATTTTACCCGGGAGTGGATCGAGGGCCACTTCCTCGGGCTGATCCGCGGCGCGACGCGGGACGCGCTCGGTCGTGACGTGCGGATCGTGCTCCGGGTTGTCCCCGCCACGTCCGTCGCGCAGCCCCTCGAGCAGCCCGGACCGGCTGCGAAGGCCGCGCGCGTCGACCCCGCTGTGCTCACGAACCCGAAGTACACGTTCGACAACTTCGTGATCGGCTCGTCGAACCGCTTCGCCCACGCAGCCGCGCTCGCGGTCGCCGAGGCGCCGGCGATGGCGTACAACCCGCTGTTCATCTACGGCGGCACCGGGCTCGGCAAGACGCACCTCCTGCAGGCGATCTCCGCCTACGTGACCGACCACTCGAAAGGCATGACCACCCGGTACGTGACGAGCGAGACCTTCACGAACGACTTCATCAACTCGCTGCGCGACAAACGGATCGAGGGGTTCAAGCACCGCTACCGCGCCTACGACGTCCTCCTCGTGGACGACATCCAGTTCCTCGAAGGCAAAGAGCGGATCCAGGAGGAGTTCTTCCACACGTTCAACTCGCTCTACGAGGCCGGACGCCAGGTCGTCATCTCATCCGACCGTCCGCCAAAGGAGATCGCGACGCTCGAGGATCGCCTCCGGTCGCGGTTCGAGTGGGGCCTGATCACCGACATCCAACCACCCGACGTCGAGACGCGCATCGCGATCCTGCGGAAGAAGGTCACGACCGACGCGATCGACGTGACCGAGCCCGAGGTGCTCACCTTCGTCGCCAGTCGCGTCTCGACCAACATCCGCGAGCTCGAAGGAGCGCTGACCAGGGTCGTCGCATTCTCGTCGCTCACGGGATTGGACCTGACGGTCGACCTCGCCGAGCAGGTGCTCCGTGATCTCTTTCCCGACGGGGACGTGCCGGCGGTCACGATTCCCTGGATCCAGGAGTCGGTGTGCGACCGGTTCGGGCTCACCCACGACGAGCTCGTCAGCCAGAAGCGATCGCAGGCTGTCGCCTATCCGAGGCAGGTCGCGATGTACCTCTCACGCGAGCTCACCGATGCGTCGCTGCCGAAGATCGGCAAGGCGTTCGGGGGTCGCGACCATACGACGGTGATCCACGCGACGACGAAGATCACCCGATTGATCCGTGAGGACAGATCGGTGTACAACCTCGTCCAGGACCTCACAGCCCGCATCAAGCAACGTGGATAATGACGACCGCCCGGATCACCGACACGCAGTTCCTGTGGGACCGGTCGAACATCTCGAGCGAGGGACCCACAGGCCTTTCCCGCATCCATGCTGACGTGCGCGCCGTCTTCCCCCTCATCCACACTCCCTAGAACTACTACGAGAGGTTTAGATAGAGAAATGATTGAAACCGACATCGCGGTCGGTTCGACCGTTCGCATCACGTGTACGAAGGACGATCTCGTTACACGACTCGGCATCGTCTCGCGTGCCGTCTCGACCCGCGGAGCCGTCCAGGTTCTGGCTGGCGTGCTCGTCCAGGCGCGCGACGGTCTGCTCGAGCTCGCCGCCACGGATATGGAGTTGTCGTTGCGCACCACCCTGCCGGCGAGCGTCGAAGGAGAAGGCTCGCTCGTCGTGCCCGGCAGGCTGCTGCTCGAGCTCGTGCGGCTGTTGCCGGCTGACGAGGTGACGATCTCCTACCGCCCGGAGGACGGCACGGCGGAGATCAGCTCCGGGGCGTACAGCTCGCGCGTCAACGTGTTCGCAGCCGAGGATTTTCCGCGACTCCCCACGGTCGACGTGCCCTTGCACGCGATCGCGGCGCCGTCGTTGCTCTCCACGATCGAGCGTGTCGCACGCGCTGCCTCGCGAGACGAGTCCCGGCCCGTGCTCACGGGGATCCTCGTGCGGTTCGAAGGTGAGAAACTCGTGATGGCGGCGACCGACTCGTACCGGATGTCGGTCAAGGAGACCGTGCTCGAGAACCCAGGCCCCGAGCTCGAGGCGATCATCCCGGCCCGGGCATTGCAGGAGCTCGCACGGATCGGTGCTACGGCGGAGACGATTCAGCTCGGCGTCAACGAGAACCACGTCGTCTTCGGCGCGGGCGATGCCTGGCTCACGACCCGGCGGATAGACGGGCAGTTCCCGAACGTCCAGCAGCTACTGCCCGAGACCTTCGAGACCGAGCTCGACCTGCCGCGAGCCGAGCTGCTCGACGTCGTTCGCCGTGCGGGTGTGATGGCGCAGCGCAACGCCCCGCTACGCCTGCGCTTCGCCGAGGGCGAGCTGACGATCTCCGCCCAGAGCCAGGACGTGGGCGAGACCCGGGAGTCGATCCCCGCCGGCTATACCGGAGAACCCCTCGAGATCGGCTTCAACGCGGATTTCCTGCGTGAGGGACTCGAGTCCGTCGCCGCAGAGACCGTGCAGCTCAAGCTGATCAACCCGCTCCGGCCGGGCCTGCTCTCTGCCGCGGACGATGCGTTCTGGTACCTGATCATGCCGATCCGGCTCGCCGGCTGATCGTCGGCAGGGTCACGCTCGCGGACCTCCGCTCGTACGCCCGGCTCGAGCTCGAGCTCGAGCCGGGGCTCGTACTCGTGACCGGCCCGAACGGCGCCGGCAAGACGAATCTGGTGGAAGGGATCCACCTGGGCTGCCAGGGATTCTCGTTCCGCACCCGGTCGGACGCGCAACTGATCCGGCACGGCGCCAAGGCTGCCGCGTCCACCGTCGAAGGCCGCCGCGGTCGCGTGCCCATGACCTCCGACGTCCGGCTCGAGCTGCAGGGCTCTCGCAGGCTGCGCCTCGACGGCGTCGTCGTCAGCTCGAGCGAGGCGCTTCGCGCCCGGATCCAGGCGCTCGTGTTCACCCCCGATCGGCTTGCGGTCGTAAAGGCCGGCCCGGCGGCACGCCGCGCGTACTTCGACAGGATGCTCGGGCGCGTGTTCCCCGCTCGCGCGACGATCCCGGCCGAGTACGGCGCCGCCATCGGCCAGCGGAACGCGGCGCTGCGGCGCGTCGCCGCGGGCGTCTCCGACAGGGCGGCGCTCGCACCGTGGAATGCGACGGTCGCCGAGCTCGGGAGCAGGCTCGTCGAGGCCCGCCACGCCGCGATCGCCGTCCTCGGACCGGCGTTCACGGAGCTCGCCGAGGAGCTGGGACTCGCGGACAGCCGGATCGCCTATGCCGGCGAGCCACTGACTTCGGCGGAGCTCGAGGCCGGCCTCGCGCGCGATCTCGAGCGCGGTACGACCGGTCGCGGCCCGCATCTCGACGAGCTCCCGCTGCTCGTCGGCGGTCAGGACCTCAGGTCGTACGGGTCGCAGGGAGAGCAGCGGCTCGCAGTCCTCTCCCTCGTCCTCGCCGAGGCCGAGGTGCTCGCAGCGCGAGGTGGCGTCGCCCCGTTACTGCTGCTCGACGACGCGCTCTCCGAGCTCGACGAGCGCCGCCGCCGGATCCTCAGCGAGCGCCTCGGTCGCGTCGGCCAGACGATCGTCACGGCGACCGGCGCCGAGGCGTTACCCCTCGCCCCCGCGCAGTTGCTCAGGGTCGCGGGCGGCACGGTCGAGAACGGTTGATGGAGCCGCTGGAGCACGAGGTACGACGAGTCCTGCGCTCGGCAGGTGTCCCTGACGCCGGTCTGCTCGCCGACATCGTCCGAGCCTGGCCGGCTGCAGTCGGCGACGCGGTCGCCAGGGCGGCCTGGCCGCAACGGATCGCGCGGGACGGCACGCTGCACGTGACGACGGTCTCCGCGACGTGGGCGTTCGAGCTCGGCCGCCTCCAAGGCGAGATCCGGGCGAAGCTCGCCGCGTCCCTCGACGCGGTCGCGCCGCCAGCCCTCCGCTTCGCCCCGGGGCCTGTTCCCTCGCCTCCGGCCGCGGAGCTCGCGACGCCGTTCACAGCACCCACGCCCTCTACTGCGGAACTCGCGGCGGCGGACTCGCTCACGTCGCGCATCGCGTCTCCAGAGCTCCGGGAGCACGTCCGCCGAGCGGCCGCCGCGAGCCTCGCCGCGAGCCGTGCCGGCCGCGATCTCTGATATACTTCCTCCGGCCTGTAAAATAGGTCTTTTGCAGGCTTTTTCTCTTCCAGGAGGCGCATGACGGAGACGGCGTACACCGGCAAGGACATCACGGTTCTCGAGGGCCTCGAGCCCGTCCGTCTTCGGCCCGGGATGTACATCGGCTCGACCGGCCCGCGCGGACTCCACCACCTCGTCTACGAGGTCGTGGACAACGCCGTCGACGAGGCGCTCGCGGGCCACAACGAGCTCGTCGACGTGACGATCCATCCCGACGACTCGATCACCGTGCGCGACACCGGCCGCGGCATTCCCGTCGACATGATGGCGGAGCAAGGGCTGACAGCCCTCACCGTCGTCCTCACCAAGCTTCATGCCGGCGGCAAGTTCGGCGGCGAGGGCTACAAGGTCTCCGGCGGTCTGCACGGGGTCGGCGTCTCGGTCGTGAACGCGTTGTCCGAGTGGCTCGTGGCCGAGGTTCGACGAGACGGCAAGCTGTATCGGCAGGAGTTCGCGCGCGGTGTCCCGCAGACCGACGTCGACGTCGTCGGCGACGCCGACGACACCGGCACGACGATCTCGTTCCTCCCCGATCGGGAGATCTTCGAGGAGACCGAGTTCACCGCCTCGACGCTCGTGCAGCGCCTGCGCGAGACGGCGTTCCTCACCCGCGGACTGCGAATCGTCCTGCGGGACGAACGGCCCGACGGAAAGCGCGAGGAGTTCCACTACGAAGGCGGGATCAGCGACTTCGTCGCATACGTCAACTCGGGCAAGGAGCCGGTGCACAAGCACGTCGTCTTCTTCGAAGGCGAGACCGGCGACGGCCAGGTCGAGGTGGCGATGCAGTGGAACACCTCGTACGTCGAGTCGGTCTTCTCCTTCGCCAACAACATCAACACGACCGAGGGCGGCACGCATCTCTCCGGCTTTCGGTCTGCCCTCACCGGAACGCTCAACCGCTATGCCCGCGAGAAGGGGCACCTCAAGGAGAAGGAGGACAACCTCGAGGGCGAGGATGTGCGCGAGGGGCTCGCAGCCGTGATCTCGGTCAAGCTGCAGCATCCCCAGTTCGAGGGTCAGACGAAGACGAAGCTCGGGAATCCCCCGATCGAGAGTCTCGTGAAGACGGTCGTGAACCAGAAGCTGGCCGAGTTCCTCGAGGAGCATCCGGTCGAGGCCCGTCAGATCATCACGAAAGCGGTCTCGGCCTCGCGCGCACGGCTCGCGGCTCGGAAGGCACGCGAGCTCACCCGCCGCAAGAGCGCGCTCGAGAACTCGTCGCTGCCCGGCAAGCTCGCGGATTGCTCGTTGAAGGATCCGGATCTCTGCGAGCTCTACATCGTCGAGGGGGACTCGGCGGGGGGCTCGGCCAAGCAGGCCCGAGATCGCACCTACCAGGCGATCCTCCCGCTCAAGGGCAAGATCATCAACAGCGAGAAGAACCGCATCAACAAAGTGCTGTCGAACAACGAGATCCAGGCGATGATCACCGCGATCGGGACAGGGTTCGGGGACGAGTTCGCGATCGAGAACCTGCGCTACGGCCGGATCATCGTGATGACCGACGCCGACGTCGACGGAGCGCACATCCGCACCTTGATCCTCACGTTCATCTACCGGACGATGCCCGAGCTCGTCGAGCGCGGGCACGTCTACATCGCCGTGCCGCCCCTCTACCACGTGAAGCTCGGCAACCAGGAGCTCTACCTGGAGAAGGACGCACAGCTCGAGGAGCTCCTCGTCCGCGAGCGCGTGCGCGACATCGTGGTCACATCGCGTGGGGGCGAGGAGCTCACGCTCACGGAGGCCCGGTACCAGCGCTTCACGCGCTCGCTGGCGGAGCTCGACGCGTGGCAGGCGAAGCTCGAGAGCGAGTTCCCGCTCGCGGCTGCGTTCGTGACCGAGCACCGGCTCGTCGAGACGGACGCCGAGACCGCGAGCGAGGTCGAGACCGCGATCCTCTCGCTTCCCGCCAACGGCTACGAGCTCTCGGTCGCCGAGCGGCAGGAGGCCGGGCTGCGCGTGAAGGTGGTCGAGACCGAGACGAGCGCCGCTCGCTTTCTCGACCTCCCCTTCGCGCTGTTCGCCTCGCCGGCGTATGCCAACGTCAAGCGCGCGTACGCGAAGGCCGCCGATGTCGTCGGGATGCCAGGGTTCTCGCTCGTCTTCGGCAAGAAGTCGGCCGGTGCGCAGACGTACGCCGGGTTGCGCGACGAGGCGCTCGAGCTCGCCAAGGACGGCATGCACATCTCACGCTTCAAGGGGCTCGGCGAGATGAACCCGGAGCAGCTCTGGGAGACGACGATGGACCCGGCTCGGCGGATGCTCCTGAAGGTCGAGGTGGACGACGCCGCCGCCGCCGATCGCGTGTTCTCGATGCTGATGGGCGACCAGGTGGAGCCACGGCGGGTCTTCATCGAGGAGAACGCGAAAGACGTCAGGTTCCTCGATGTCTGACGCCATGGAGCCGCTCGGGGTCGGCCGCGTCGAGCCACGGGAGCTCGAGCTCGAGATGCGCACGAGCTTCCTCGACTACGCGATGTCGGTGATCGTCAGCCGGGCGCTGCCCGACGCGCGTGACGGGCTGAAGCCGGTGCACCGCCGCGTGCTCTGGGGGATGCACGACGCGGGGATGCAGCCGAACCGGCCGTACAAGAAGTCCGCGTCGATCGTCGGCGACGTGATGGGCCGGTATCACCCGCACGGCGATCAGCCGATCTACGACACGATCGCGCGGATGGCGCAGTCGTTCTCGCTGCGCTATCCCCTCGTCGACGGGCAAGGCAACTTCGGCTCGATCGACGACGACCCGCCGGCCGCGATGCGCTACACCGAGTGCCGGCTCACGCGGCTCGCGACCGAGATGCTCCGCGACATCGACATGGACACGGTCGATTTCGGCCCGAACTACGACGAGTCGCGGAGAGTCCCGACAGTCCTGCCCGCGCGCTTCCCGAACCTGCTCGTCAACGGCTCCTCGGGAATCGCCGTGGGCATGGCGACCAACATGCCGCCGCATCACCTGGGAGAGTCGATCGACGCCGTGATCCAGCTGATCGACAAGCCGGAGTCGAACGTCGACGACCTGATGAAGCACGTCCGCGGGCCCGACTTCCCGACCGGTGCGATCGTCGTCGGCCGGTCGGGGATCCGCGACGCCTATCGCACGGGCCGCGGCCGTATCGTGATGCGCGCCCGCGCGCACATCGAGGAGCTGCGCGGCGGCAAGAACGCGATCGTGGTCACAGAGCTGCCCTATGGCGTGAAGAAGGGCGGCGACAGCGGGGTGATCAAGAAGATCGCGGATCTCGTGAACGAGAAGGTGATCACCGAGGTCTCCGACCTCGCGGATCACTCCGATCGCTCCGGGATGCGGATCCAGATCGAGCTGAAGCGCGACGCGATCCCGCAGGTGGCGCTCAACAAGCTGTTCAAGCACACCGCGCTGCAGACGACGTTCGGCTACAACGCGGTCGCGCTCACCGACGGGGTACCGCGGACACTCTCGCTCCTCGAGCTGGTGCGGCACTACCTCGACTTCCAGCGCGAGGTCGTCGCGCGCCGCTCGAAGTACGAGCTACGCCAGGCGGAGCGGCGCGCGCACGTCCTGCGTGGCTACCTGATCGCCCTTGACTCGCTCGACGCGGTGATCGCCTTGATCCGCGGCTCCGACGACGTCGATCACGCGCGCAGCGGCCTGATCGAGCAGTTCGCCCTCTCGGAGATCCAGGCCCAGGCGATCCTCGACCTGCGGCTCGCGCGGCTCACGGGTCTCGCACGCAAGGAGATCGAGGACGAGTTCGCCGACTTGCAGGAGCGCATCGCCGAGCTTCGCACGATCCTCGGCGACCCGGCGCGGATCGACGGCCTGATCCGCGAGGAGCTACTCGAGGTGAAGTCGATCTACGGGCGCACCGACGAGCGCCGCACCGAGATCGTCGCCGGCGAGGACGCGCTCGAGCTCGAGGACATGATCGCCGAGGAGGACATGGTGATCGCGATCACGCGCTCGGGCTACATCAAGCGCCTGCCCGTGACGACCTACCGCGAGCAGCGACGCGGCGGGATCGGGGTGATGGGAATGGACATGAAGGACGACGACTACATCGAGCACCTCTTCGTCGCCTCGACCCACGACTACATCCTCATCTTCACGACCGTCGGGAAGGTCTATCGGCTCAAGGTGCACGAGCTGCCGCTCGGCTCCCGCCAGTCGAAGGGCCGCGCGATCGTCAACCTGCTGCCGCTGCGACAGGACGAGGCGATCCGGGCGGTGATCGCGACCCGCAACTACGAGGAGTCGAAGTACCTCGTGTTCGCGACGAAGAAGGGCGTGATCAAGAAGACGCCGTTCCTCGAGTACAACACACCGCTCAAGGCGGACGGGATCATTGCGCTCCGCATGCGCGAGGACGACGAGCTGATCGGGGTGCGGCTGTCCGAGGGCGACAACGACATCCTGATGGTCTCGCGGATGGGTCAGGCGGTGCGCTTCAACGAGCGCGACGTCCGTTCGATGGGTCGACCGGCGTCAGGGGTCGCCGGAATGAAGCTTCGCGGCAGTGACGAGGTGATCGAGGTGGACATCGCCTCCGACGACGCCGACCTGCTCGTGGTGACCGAGAACGGTTGGGGCAAGCGCACCCGGGTCGCCGAATACCCCGTGAAGGGCCGCGGGACGATGGGCGTCAAGACAGTGCAGCTCGTCGCAGGCAAGGGCAGGCTCGTTGGTGCCCGGATCGTGCGCGACGGCTACCAGGTGATGCTGATCTCCGACAACGGCACGGTGATCAAGATGGCGACCGACGGGATCAAGCGCTCCGGCCGCTCGACGCAGGGCGTGATCGTGATGCGGCTCAGGGAAGGCGAGCACGTCTCGACGCTCGCCCCGGTCGTCGGCTCGGACGAGGACGCCGACCCGGTGACAGACGTCGTCACTGCAGTGGGATCACTCCCAGACGTGGACTTCGAGCCTGGGGTTGTCGAGACCGACGATGGCGGCGACGACCTCTGAGGGAGCCCCGTGGTTTGCGCTCGCGTACCTGATTCGAGCCAGGTACGTCCGGCCGCCCGCGGCGATCGCCCTCGCATGCGCACTCATCCGACGAAGCGACGTCTGACGGGTCAGTCGACGAGCGCGACCGCGACGATGATCCCGAGCACCACCGCGGCAAGGACGATCAGCCCTTCGACGACGAGCATTCCCGCGGGCCGGAGCTCGCCGTCCGTCCGACGCCGCCGGCTCCGCGAGGCGGCGTAGGCGAGCGGCGACAACGCGAGGATCACAACGGCGATCCCGGCGACGAGACGCAGCTAGCCGCCTCCGACTCGGTCGCTCTTCTTCTGCCCCAGCGACTCGAGGAACTCGATCGGGATCGGGAAGACGATGGTCGAGCTGTTTTGCGCACCGATCTCGAGCAGCGTCTGCAGGTACCGCAGCTGCACTGTGATCGGCTCTTGCGCCATCACGGCCGCTGCGTCCTTCAGCCGCTCGGAGGCCTGATACTCGCCCTCGGCGGAGATCACCTTTGCACGCCGCTCGCGCTCGGCTTCGGCCTGGCGGGCCATGGCGCGTTGCATGTCGCTCGGGATCTCGACGTCCTTGACCTCGACGATCGAGACCTTGATTCCCCAGGGCGACGTTGCCTCGTCGATGATCGTCTGGAGGATCTGGTTGATCTTGTCGCGTTCGGAGAGCAGCTCGTCGAGCATGTGCTGCCCGAGCACAGAGCGCAGGGTGGTCTGCGAGATCTGCGAGGTGGCGACGAGGTAGTTCTCGACCTGGACGATCGCGGCCTTCGGCTCGACGATGCGGAAGTACGCGACGGCGTTGACGCGCACCGGCACGTTGTCCCTCGTGATCACCTCTTGCGGCGGCACGTTGAGCGTGATCGTGCGCAGATCGACCTTGACCATCCGGTCGATCACCGGGATCAGCAGGAAGAGGCCCGGCCCCTTCGGCTGCGGGAGCAACCGGCCGAGCCGGAAGATCACGCCACGCTCGTACTCGCGCGCGACCTTGACCGTCGCGAAGAGGAGCATGATCAGGAGCAGGGCGACGACGGCGATCACGATCAGCGCGACGTTCACGTGGGAATCCTTTCGGTCGGGGTGGAGGCGACGACGAGCTCGAGCCCGTCCTCGACTGACTCGACGGTAACGGTTTCGCCGGGCATGAGTGGGCGGCCGCCCGAGTCACGCGCCCGCCAGAGCTCGCCGTTGACGTGGACATAGCCGTCACGCCGGACCCGAGCCTCTGTCCCGACGAGCCGGCCGACGCTCACCTCGACCGGGTTCTGTCGCGCTCGGGCGACCCTCTGCAGCGCAACTCCGAGAAGGAGCGCCAGGGTGAGAGCGACCGACACGGCCGTCCACAGCGAGACCTGATAGCTCTCGCCGGCGGGGTCGAAGAGCAGGAGCGCGCCGATCACGAACGTCACCCCGCCAGCGAGCGTCAGCGCCCCGTGGCTCGGCACGAAGGCCTCGGCAACCCAGAACCCGGCGGCCAGCAGCAGCAGGAGGACACCGGCGACGGAGACCGGAAGCACCTGGAGCCCGTAGAGCCCGACGAGGAGCGAGATCGCGCCCACCGTCCCGGGCAGCACGAGACCGGGGCTGTAGAGCTCGACGAGCAGCCCGACGAGGCCGAGCGAGAGCATCAGCGTGATCACGTTCGGATCGACCAGCAGGTCGAGCGCTCGCTTCCAGAGCGACATCTCGGTACGCTCGATGCTCGCCCCGGCCGTGCGCAGGGTGAACCCCTTCGGCTTGGTCACCCGGCCGTCGATCGCTGCGAGCAGCGCCGGGACAGTGGGCGCGACGAGATCGACGATGTCCTTCTCGAGCGCTTCCCTCGCGCCGAAGTTGGCCGCCTCCCGGACCATCGCCTCCGCCGCGTCCGGGTTGCGTCCGTGCTCGCGGGCGAGCTCCGAGATGTACGCAGCGGCGTCGTTCACGACCTTTCGCCGGAGATCCTTCGAGATGTCCTCACCGCTGGTCGAGATCGGTGTCGACGAGCCGATGTTCGTCTGTGGCGCCATCGCAAGCACGTCGGCGGCCTGGCCGATCACTGCGCCCGCCGAGTCGGCGCTCGAACCGGACGGGGCGACATAGACGATCACCGGAACTCGCGACGCGAGCATCGACTTGACGAGCTCGCGCATCGACGAGCCGAGCCCGCCGGGCGTGTCGAGCTCGACGACGACGGCGTCGTAGCCCTCGCGCACACCCCGTGCGAGCACGTCCTGCAGGTATCCCTGCGTCACCGGGTTCACGTCGTTGTCGAACTCGGCGACGAGCACGCGCGGTTGCCCGCCACCCGCTCCCGATGCAGCCCCGACGAGGAGGAAGGCACCTGCCAAGACGGCAGGCACAAGCAAAAAGACCCGCAAAAGCGGCACCGTCACGTCTGTGAGGATTGTATCAACGAAGGCCTCTTCCCTTGCCTCCGATCGTCCGATACGTCACTCTGGAAGACCTCGATGCGCCGCCTCGCCCTCTTTACAGCCTTCGTAGCCCTTGTCGTCGCTCCCGAGCATGCACTCGGCGGGCCAGCGACGATCGCGCGCCACGACGGGCCAACACCTGGGGCGCGCTCACTGGCGTCGAGCTCACGACCGTTTCAGCTCGCCGGCGTCCACTGGCGCGGGCCGGGCGCGGTCGACGTACGCTGGCGTGGGCGGGCCGGGTGGAGCGACTGGCTCAGGGTCGCCGAGGACGACGAACGGCAGGTCGTTGTCCCGGCGGAAGGCGGCCGAGCGGCTGCCGGTGCCCTGGCCGACCGCGACGACGGCGTAGCCGCGCGCGGCGAAGTCCTCGTG
>Ga0136612_10000489_pt1 | contig 14254 bp, 7 predicted proteins | sample AntDryUQ224A2306_2_FD_106644 | JGI IMG/M metagenome (GOLD analysis project Ga0136612, IMG submission 106644) | Polar desert sand microbial communities from Dry Valleys, Antarctica - metaG UQ224A (23.06) | ecosystem: Environmental > Terrestrial > Soil > Desert | place: Antarctica: Dry Valley... | reverse complement strand
CTGGACGAAGACGATCGATCGCCTCACAGGATCGGACAAGGTTCGACTGGCGATCGAGAACGACCGGCTCCCTTCGCTGCTCGAGGAGTGGGATCGGGACGCGGTGCAGTTCCGAGAGAGCCGCAAACCGTTCCTGCTTTATCGCTGACCGGTCGCCACGACCGGGCAGCGCTCGAAGTCGCGCGCTGCGAAGCCGCTGCCGGACATTCGTGCCTCGTTCTGCCGCGCTCTTTCGCCCGCTACCCGGGCTCGGTTCGATCCGCCGCTCGATCTCTTCGTCAGAAATGAAGTCGCCTCGCTCGGAGGCTTCGAGGCCCAGATCGATTTTGTGCTGGACGTCGATGTGGTACTGGATGTCTTCGTACGAGGCATTGTCAGGAAGCGTATCGAGAAGCCTTCGCACTTCTTCTTTGGGGACCGGTCTGGCCAGCGCCTGTCTTCCTCCAACTCCGATTGTAGAACTACAACAGCATCGTGGCCGGCAGATGCATCGGAGGTGACAGGAATCGCGGGCGAATTTTATCCGATCCCTGCCCGCTCTTCACGAGTTGATTCGATTCAGGATTGTGTGATCGTCCGCCCTCCAGCTCGCGTCCATCCTGTCCAGAAGGGCATTCCAGCTTTGCTCTCACCCTCACTGACCGGCGCGCCCGGAGAGCCAGCTCTCGACGCACGTGTTGGGTTTCCTGACTTTCGGAAGCCTGACCCTACTTCGCCCTTGTATCGCCGCACGACTCGGTCGATGAGGTCGAGAAAGCGCAACCGGTCGGCGTCGTCGAGAAAAATGCTTCGCTTCTCGACACCGCGGTTCAATACGTGGAAGAAGCCTCCAGGTACTTCGAGGCGAAATGGTCTGGGCATATCTGCGTACGGCGCAGAAGAGAGAGCCGGCAGGCTCAGGTGGGAAAGTCAGAATAGCATCGCCCACGGTCTATGTAGAAGGAGTTGTGCGAATAAGATCGTGAAAAGTGTGCGTCTGACCCAAAAGAACGTTGAACAAGGATGCCTACCAGTTGCCGCGAACGTATCGAGTCGCGGTGGGAGTGCGATTCTGAGCGGTGGGAGGAAATGCGATCTCGTAGAGGCGCCCTGCGGGCGCCTCTACTGGCCGCGGGCGACGAAGTTTCTTCGTGTCTTGCCGGCTTCACTGTCGAATTGCGCCGTTCCGCGAAGTGCCACAGGAGTGCTGGTGTCGCCTCTCGAGTCAACCTGCAGAGGACGCACCCAGGCCCGGAACTCGATTGCATCCGATGATTTCGCCGGGATGAGACGGTCGAACCTGTGTCGAACGCGTTCCAACGAGTAGGCACCCGAGTCGCCGACGGACTCCATCTCCACCCACCTCAGCCGGATCGCGTAGTCGAATGAATTGACGATGCGCAAACGGTAGTCGACCGGCAGCCCGCTCTGGATCTGTTGACCCAGGTTGACGGCGCGAGTGATCTGCACGAGAGTCACCGCGGGAGCGCGGTCGGGTCGAGCACGCACCTGATCCGGCTGCGATGCGCACGCCACCGTGACGAGAAGCAGAGCGGTCCTCGAGGAGCGAATGAAGCGCACGATATTCATAGCGTGTCCTGTTTGACTGCGAATCAGAGGCCAGCGGGACAACGAAAAGGCGGGGCCGAGGCCCCGCCTTTTTTGAACGAACCGCGAATTCCGGTTTAGAAAACGAATTTGGCGAACACGCGCACTTCGCGCGGATCCTGATAGGCGTTTGGCAGTCCGTATTGCGGGTTTGGCACCAGTCCGCCGAGCGCGATCTGACGTGCGATCTGCCGCTCGATATCAGGCCGGTTGAAGAAGGCAGCTTCCTGCACCGGACCGGTGTTTGCTCCGCCGAGAAGCGGAGTGTTTGCCGACGGACCGCAGACAGCCACCGAGAGATCGCCCGGGCAGGCGGAGAGATTGCGGAGGCGAATACTTCCGGTACCGTACTTCTGCGGGAAGATATTCGTCGCTTCGTCAGCATCGAAGAGGTTGAGTACGATCGCTCCCAGCTGCAGTTTCATCCCGCCGAGGCGGATATCGTGCGACAGGTTCAGATCGGTTTGCGTGATATTCGGGGTGCGTCCCATGTCATTGCGATTGAACGCGAAGAATGGAGCGCCCTGAAAGCGGAGCTCGGTCGTGGTGGGAGTGCCGCTGTAAAAGTACTGGTTCACCCCTACCGTCGTTCCGAACGGGAACGAATACGCCACCTGAGCCTTGGCGGAGTGCGGACGGTCGCCGCCGAGAGGTCCTTCGACCTCGTTCCCTGCGGCGTCATAGAGCATGAAAAGACTGTCGAAGATGCGGTTGACGTTCGGGGAAGTACGGGCGAAACCAGGAGTCGCATTGATCTCATCCGAGTTGGCGAGTCCCGAGTAGTTGCCTTCGAGCTTGCTGTAGAGGTAGCTCAAATGCGCTGACCAATTGGACGCGAAACGCTTTGTGAACTCGAACTCATAACCCTGATAGTCGCGCTTGGCCTTCGGCATCGCCGGGCAGGTTGGACACGTGGGTGCCAGAATATTCTTGGCGATGCCGATGCCCGGGTTGGCAATGAAAAACTGTTCCTCGGCTGATCCATCCGGATTGATCACCAGAACGCCGACATCCTCAATCGCGCGAATGATCCGCTTGTTGACGTAGCGGAATCCTAGCGCCATGGTGTTGGTCAGTTCCTGCTGCCAGCCGAGGCTGAACTCCTCTGATTCCATCGGCTTGAGGTTGGGATCGACCAGAGGATTGCGGGCGTCGTTCGAAGCGTGCCGGAGGTCGAGACTGGACTGCAGGGTCATCCCCGGGCAGGTCGGCTTGATGTTGGGGTCATTGGTGACGTTCTGGCAGCCACTCCACTTGCTCCAGTCGACGTCGTTTATGTCGAAGTTCCACCAGATCCACTTGTCGCCACCGAAGGAGCCTCGTGGCATTTCCAGCTTTGTGATGTCGTAGAACGTGCCGTAGCTCCCGAACGCCTTGCTCCGGCCGTTTCCGAAGACATCGAAGGAGGCTCCGAGGCGCGGTGCAATCTTGTCGCCGTAGTCGAACTGGATGGCGTATTTGCCGGTAGACTCATAAAAGGGGCTGTTGTAGGACGGAACGCGCTCCTGCTCGGTGCGAACCCCGATGTTCAACGTGAGGCGGTTGTTCAACGTCGTCCAGCTGTCCTGCAGGAAGAAGCCCGTGTTTTCGCTGGTGACGTCGCCCGATGTCTCGAATTTATAAACGCCCGCAGAGCCGAACGCTCCACGAGTCTCGCAGAATGCGCAAAACCCTCCGGCACCATTGGGACCATTGCGCCAGGACGCGCTGACCAGATAGTTGGTTTGCCCGCGGTCGACCGAATTCTTGATGTTGTCGAACTGGACGCCGGCCTTGAAACGATGGGTGCCGGCGAACTGTGGGAACCACGAGACGTCGAAGTTCAGGTTGTCGCGTGAGTAAAGGTCCTCATTCGACTGACTGTTGGTCGGGATGTTCTGATACCCGTTTGGCTGGTCGAGTGGAGTGCCTGTGACACCTGGAAACAGGCCCGGCCGATTGGCAGAAAAGATGATGCGAGGCTCAGTCGAAATCCCACTCTGCGTGTAGTTCCGGTTGAAGCGGCCACCGCGGGCAGAGAAGAACCACTGCGGGCTCGCAACGAAATCGGCGTAACCGGAGAGGGTCCAGTTCTCAAACTTGTCGTCGGGAGCGTAGGCATCGGCTCTCGGATTGCCACGGCCCGTAACGCCGGGAAGAAGGTTCTTCGTTTCATAACCGCTGCTGTTGTACGTTCCTTTGTAGAGCAGCTTCGTGCCGGCGTTCCCTGAGAGATTGGCGACGTAGTTGTCGCGCTTGAAGTCCTGGTCGTAGGCCAGGGTCTGTCCGCTCAGGAAGGTCACCGTGCGGGTGGTGCTCTCAATCCACGGCTCGTATCCGGCATAGAACCAGAGATTGTCTTTGAGGAGGGGACCACCGAGGGTGAGCGAGGGCTCGATCACCGTCTGGTCGTCTTTTCGCGGCTGGAACTGCTCGGCAGTCGTGCTGGTCACCAGCTGGAGGATCGGACGTGCGCTGCCACCCCAGGACCTGTCGTTGTAATACCCGGCCACGCTTCCTTTGAAGTCGTTCGTCCCGGTCTTCGTGATGACGTTGATGACGCCGCCGGTGGCGCCGCCGAACTCAGCGGCGTAGCCGGCCGACTTGACCTGAACCTCATCGACGAACTCTGTGACCAGCGTCTTTCCCTGCACGCCGGTCTGAGGGTTCGTGGTGTCGACGCCGTCCATGATGTAACGGTTCTCTGCACCGGACGCTCCGTCGATCGAAATGCCACCGGTCTTGTTGTTCTGATTTGCTGACGCCGCCTGCGTGACGACCGTGCTGAAGTCCCGGCCGCGCGGCAGTTTGTCGAATGTCTCGGAGCGAATCGAGGTAGCCGCAGCGCTCGACGTGATGTCGATGATCGGAGCCTCCGCCGTGACATTGATCGTCTCCGCCATGCTCGAGAGCCGCAGCGCCAGATTGACCTTGGGAGACTGGCCAAGACGAACCTCCAGGTCCTTCACGGTCGCCGTCTCCATTCCGGACAGAGTAGCCGACAGCGTATAGACCCCCGGCGGGATGGACGGGAATCGGTAATTGCCGTTGCTGTCCGACACCGTCGAGAAACGAGATCCCCGACTGTTGATTGCTTCCACGGTCGCGCCGGGAAGGACACCACCCGATGAATCCGTGACCACGCCTTGAATGGAACCTGTTTGCTCCTGACCCAGCAGCGTGCCAGCTACGAGAACGAGCAGAAGCAGGAAAGATAAAAACTTGAAACGAGCCATAGTGCCTCCAGTAGCGACGTAAGTCTTCTGAAAACTCTCGCGTAAAAGTCGATCAGGTCGAGCATATTGTAACGATTTCGTTTCTGCTGGCAACCGGAACCGGTTCCGGCTCGACTGTCCGTAATCGCGGCCGTGGCTGAAGTTACAATGGGACAGCGCCGCGCCCCGCGCAATTCGGAGCGTTGGGGGACGGAGCTTCAGTCGGTCCGCAGGGATCGAAGAAGCTCGATTTCCAAGACCAAGAACCTCTGGCTATTTCGTATCTCGAGGTTTAGCAGTAGTTTACAATCATCCAATGCCGACTGAAGCTGTGACCCCAAGTCTCGGAGTGCAAACCAAAGAGGTGGCCCGGCTACCGACCAACTTTTCTTCGACCTCTTCAATCTGATGCCCCAGCTCGCCTGGTCCGCCCGAGCTGACGGATACATAAGCGCGGCGCGACCTTCGTGGTGACGCTGCCCCTGCTGCATTCCGTCGAGGAAGCTACTCACTTCTCACGCCGCTCCACTGAAGATTGAGCTGCGAAGGATGCGCAACGAATCCGCGGATTCCGGCGCGCGTGGCAGTGAGGCGGGTCAATCCTCCAAGAGGTATGACGATCGTCTCATCGTCGATGAGAATTTTCTGCGCCTCGGCTGATCGTCGTTGCACGCCGTCGCGCACGAGCTCTGCCAGACCTTTTTCGATGACTTCATCGAACCGGCCGCCCGGTGCGAAGTTGACGGATGACGGAACGCCGCTCGGGCGGTAGAACCGCAGCGCAGCGAGTGAGATCGGATTCGCATCGTTCTGATTCGGTGCTTCGAGGTCGACATCGAATGTCCCGCGGTCGATGAGCTCTCGATAGGCAGGCATGTCGAGCTGGAAGGGAATCGTCAGCTCGATGCCGGCCTTCCGCAACTCCTCCTGTAAAAACTCCTGGGTGGAAAGAGAAAACTCCGGCCACGCGATCAGAGTCAGAGTCAGTCGCCGTCCATGTTTCTTTCTGATTCCATCTTCACCAGCGCGCCATCCTTCCCGATTGAGCAGAGAATGGTCAACGGGGCCTTGGGGTCGGGCCTTCAAAGAGTCATTTGCGGGCGCCCCGCGACAGTAAACTGTGACTTTTGAAAGCCTGACCCTCCGGCACGCTCTGACCCTCCGGCACGCTCCATAGATGTGTCGTGGCGATGGCTTAGCCGCGCAGCCGAGGAGCGGACGAGATCAGATTGACTCTTTTCGGTTACCTCCTCGTGATATGGTGTTACGACATACCTGCTCATCACCACCGGAGGCCAAAATGCTTCTGCGGCGCGCCGTACTCTCTTTCGCTCTGCTCTTTTCCGTGGCGCCTGTCCTCGAGGCCCGGATCATCTCCTACGCTCCGGTCACCGATCAGTTCGGCCGGCCAGCGATTCAGAAACGTGACAATCGCCATTACCTTCTCTTCGAGACGCGGGTCGCCTTCCAGCCCATACCTCAAATCTCGGTTCCGTTTCAACCCCTGCCGCTGACGGGAAGTCTCGTTCTCCATGATCGCCTGGGCGAGGACGAGCCGCAGACACTGCTGCCGCCGCGCACCCCGGGCTATCGCATCGATGTAGCGGCGATGCAGACCGCGAAAAGCGGGGCGAGGCGAATTCTGGCCGGAACCGATTTCGATCCGGCCACGGGTGGCGTTACGACGGATATCCGTTATCTGTACAGTCCCGATGGAGGATCGAGCTGGCAGGTTCTCTCGTTGCCGCCGACTACCCGCATTGCGGACTTTTACCGTGCTGACACTGGCGGCGGAGTCGTACGCGGACGTGGGGCGCAGATCAGAATCGGTAACGACACGACACCATTCGTCTTTGCGGCACAGGAGACGACGGCGGCAAACAGTCGCATTACGAAAATGTACGCTCTCGACGCAAGCGGATCTCTCCGCCTGCTCGCGACGTTCGCTCCACAGTCGACGGCCATGCTGATCGGATCCGACAACAGCGATTCACAGTTTCTCGTGACAGGCAGCCCTGGAGCAGGCGGCGCAGCCCTCCCGAACGGGATTCGACTTTTGCACAGTGACGGCCGCCTGCAGGATGTGCTGCTCACGGATGCAGTGCATCCATACATGGAAGGCTGGATCACGAGCGGCGGCGTCTATCTGGAGAGCCAGCGGCCAGGCCAGCCACAGAAGATTTCGTACATCGCGAATGCAAAAGAGGAAGTCATCCTTTCAGTACCGCCGCAGGCTGGATCCAATCCGGTGATCTTCGCTGTGCCGACCGTAGATTTCCGCGGTGCATGGATGATCCGGCGCGGCGCGGCGCAGCCGACCGCTCTTCTGCACCATCGCCCTGAGTCAGGTTTGTCCGAGGCCTGGCAGGATGTGAGGGCGCCGGAGGTCGAGGCGCTGCATGTGGGCAGGTCGGGCGCGCGGATTCTCATTCAGGTCCATCGCCCGAGAACGATGGCTAACCGAATTCTCATCGACCCGGCTCTGGCGATCTGGGAGATCGGCACCCCAGCACCCGCCCGATACGACGAGCTGTTTCTGAATGAAGGCGCAGCGAAGGCATTCGTCAGTCTCGACGTCGACGCATCAGTTGAAGGTGCCCCGTTCGTTTTTGACTCCGCACCGGTATTGGCGCTCCCGCCCCCGCAGCTCTCCGCCTCCCCTGGTGGAGCAGATGTCGTTCAGGAGTGGGGCATCGTCCGCGCGTCGCTCCATCAGCAACTCGTCATTCCCGCGCTCGCCAGGCTGCCCGGTAAGTACGGCAGTTCCTGGAAAAGCGATCTCGTTCTGCAGAACTCCGACGCGGAGCGCCTCGAGCTGCGGCTGCGTTTTGCCGATTCATCGACGCATGAGCAGCACTCTCGCACGCTCACTCTCGATCCGAAGGAAGTGCGGCTGATTCCCGACGCGCTGCACGTCATCTTCGGAATCACGCAAGGTAATGGTGCGCTCTTCCTCACTCCACCGGCCGGCCGCTCTGTGGCGGCCACGAGCCGCACCTATAACGACACTGGCAACGGAACATACGGCATGGCAGCAGGCGCGAATGATGTGTACGCCGCGTCGAGCGCGCGATTCTTTCTCACGTATGCGGGCGCATTCCAGGGCCAGCATAGTCGTACGAATCTGCTGATCACCGATGCCGGCGGTCGTGGGACACGGTTCGGCCTCAAGGCGTCCGGCCCCATTGGCACGATCGGGCGCTCGGATGTCGAGCTCGACGTCCCCGCCGGCGGACAGCTCCAGATCAATGATGTAGCGAGCTGGCTCTCGCTCGGTGATCAGCGCGGCGCTCTTCGGTATGAGACCCGCCGCGGTTACTCGATCGCCTCTCTCATTTCAATCGACAACAAGACCAATGACCCTACGCTGTTCACTCCCGACGTTGCAGCCGGGGTCGCGCGAATGATCCCGATCGTCGCTCATCTCGACGGCGCGCAGGGATCACGTTTCCGTACCGATCTGTTTTTGTTCAACCCGTCTGATACGGCAAAGTCCGTTTTCATGCAGACACGGCCGCTCGACCTCAGCGAGCCTGACGCCAGCGTGTCGGTGCTTCTGCTGCCGCATGAGTCAAAGGTAATCCCCGACATGTACCGCACGCTGTTCAACCGCACAGGTGTTGGCCGACTGCTGTTTCAGTCAGGCAATGTGGCGGACAGCAACGGCATTCGTGTCACTGCTCGTGTCTACTCGCTACGCGAGGATGGCGGCACGGTTGGTTCTCTGATGCCGGCGCTCAACGCCTTCCAGAACGCAGGGCCGGGTGAGTCGCTCGAGATCCTCGGTGCAGTAATCGACTCACGCTTCCGTACGAACCTCGCTCTGGTAGACCCGGGATTTCGTGGCAACGCGCAGCAGCGCGTCCGCGTGGAGATCTTCACGAGCGGTGATCGAAAAATCGATACGTTCGACGTACAGGTTCCGACCGGCGGCGGCACGCAGATTACGGACATCTTCACGGCGCGCAACCTTGCCGGAATGAGCAACACGCCGGTCATCCTCAAAGTGACGCCGTCGACAGGCCAGATCTCCGCATTCGCAACGATGATCGACAACAAGACCAACGACCCGGCATACCTCGGAGCAGGTCTTTCCGCGCAGCCGTAGGCGGTCCCGAAGGGGCCGCACCCCGGCAGGCTCTCGTTCACGTCCAGCCCGACGCTGAGTTGATCCGCGTAGCCGAACACGGGTGACCCATCCGACATGATTCAAGTCAATCGGTCTGACAACGGAACCGGAATGCGTCCGCTAAGACGCTCACAGGATGTGGTTTCGCGACAGGAGATCGGAAATCACGCCACGGTTGCCGCGGAACGCTTGCCAGACTGAAGCGCACCAGTCGTGAATCGCGCGGTCTCGCAGCGGGCCGTGCGGAGCGGCCAGGACTTCGGCGACGGTGATCGTTCCCCGATCAAGCGGCTGTGCCAGTGCCGGCCAGGGCTGCTTCCTCTTCGCGAGGTCCATGTGAGCACGTTGGACCCGTTTTCCCGTGAATTCTTTTTCGACATGCAGGTAGAGACCCACGAGAGCGAAAGTCAGCTTGATGGGCTTGGTGGCTTCATCGGCGGTCTGCGCTGCATACGCGTCGACAATGTGCTGATGGATGAAGGACGCGTCCGGATGGGCAAGCGTGTAGAAGCAGAGTTCGTCGAACGCGTCGTGATGGGTGGGCATGGCTCGTTTTGATGTGGGATTATGGACTCTCTCGAAGTTGTAACCCCGCGCGACAGAATGGCGACGGGCCGAGCACCCTGGGTGCAACCTGCGCGTCAGACGCACCCTTTTGACGATCTTATTCGTAGACGCACCTCTGCTGCTGAACCAAGGTCGTTGAACAGTTCAACAAGTTTCGGAACGAGCTGTCGCCGGACAAGTCGCTTGTCTCCCCGCTTGGCCATCGCCCGTCCCGATCACTTGGTCACTTGGTCACTTGGTTCACTTGGGGTCAGGCCTCCGATAGTCATGCAGATGTGGTTGTGCACGAATCTGTACGCTTCTCAGCTCTCTCTTGCTCTCGGCTCTCCTGATCCAGCCACAACTCCCACACACCAGTCCTTTTGCCTCACTCTACATTCCGTAGAAGCCTCGGCATTCCCTTGACTCCGAGGTAGCCTCGGTGGTGTATGGCCAGGCCGCTCAGACTCGACTACCCCGGAGCTCTCCACCACGTGATGTCCCGTGGCAATGATGGCATTCCCATCTTTCGGGACGACACGGACCGTCGCAAGTTTCTCTCGTTGCTCGAGCGGACCATCACCCGGTTCCGCTGGACGCTCCACGACTGGAGTCTCATGACCAATCATTTTCACCTGTCGGTCGAGACTGCCGAGGCGAACCTCTCGGACGGGATGCATTGGCTCCTCGGGACCTATGCAGGCTGGTTCAACCGCCGCCACAAACGGCGCGGCCATCTCTATCAGGACAGGTTCAAGAACTGTCTGGTCGACAAGGAGACGTATTTACTTACGCTCGCCCGCTACATCGTTCTCAATCCCGTCAAGGCCGGCATTGTCGCGCGCCCCGAGGACTACGAGTGGAGCAGCTACCGCGCCCGGGCCGGTTACGAGCCAGCTCCTTCCTGGCTGACCCTCGGTACGGTGCAATCGCTCTTTGCTCCGCGCCCAGAGGAGGCGGAGCGGGCGTACCGCACCTTCATCGATGAGAGCATGAGCGATCCTCGCGATCTGGCCGAGATCTGGATCCGGCAGCTCTACCTCGGAAGTCCGGCGTGGATCGAGCGGGTGCAGAGTCTCATCGACCAGAGCGAGCGGAGCGAAGAGGCTTTGCGCGGGCAGGTTCATCCCGGCAGGCCAGAGCTTGGGGATGTGATGGAAGCCGTGGCCCAGACGTTTGATACCACCTCAGAGGCAATGCGCGAGAGCCGGGGGACGCTAGCAAGGCGAGTGACCGCTTATCTGGCCTTCGAGGACGGACTGATTCCGCTGAGCAGGATCGCCCGAGCGCTGGGAGTGACGAGTGCAGGAGGGATCTCGGATCTGGCGGCGCGATGCCGGACAGAGCTCGCCGGGGACGGGGACCTTCGCGAGCTGGTCGAGGCAGCTCGTGGACGGATGAAGCGGCGGCCACCCCCATTCCTCTTTCCCGCTCAGAACCCGCCTATCACCGCCCGCCGCTACCATCGCGCGACGGTTCAGAACAGACGCTGATCTGCGGGGCAAAGAGCCCTGCGACGGTTTGTCGAGAAGGGACGCTCGCACGAGTACTTCTTCAAGACAACGATGCGAACCCGTCTTTACGCCCTCCGGGCCAAATCTGAACGAAGTTGCGGCCCGTTAGACATCACCTCTCGCGATGAGATCGGCATGCGGAACCCGGAACACACGGGTTTCCTGACTTTCGGAGGCCTGACCCCCAAGGAACGTTCTGACTTTCGGAGGCCTGACCCCAAGGAACGTTGTAGTTGAAGGTCAATTAAATAATTTTTTGAGCGCCCGGGTAGGAAACCGGCGACCTCCGTCACTCCCTCCTTTGAACGGCTCGAGCTTTTGGACCTCAAAAGGAGACTCAATGAAGAACTATCTGAGAACGATTCTGTTTACGGCACGTGCCACAGCGGTATGTCCTTCTTCCCTTATCGCCAGGGAATCACTAAATCCGCTCGACGATCGCTCACTTACCCTCGTCATCCTCGGCAAAGCAGACTCCATCGCCGTTGGAGGTCGGGCATGAGATCCATTCTTGCTGGTTGCCTTTTCCTGTTCGTGGTCATGCCGAGCGTTGTCCTCGGTCAGCAGGTCGCACCGAAGTCTCTCCCCGACGACTCCTTCGGCGGCTGGTGCTCGCGCCCCGACCGGTACAGTCTCTCCAGCGCAGCGTACGATGCGCTCTACAGCATCGAAGCCGATGGCGCCGCGATCGCGAATTCGCCCGTTCCCCCTTCTCTCATTCTTTCCACGTGCAACCGGTTCATCTCCGTGCAGGTGGATGGTCCGGCGATCTTCAGTGCGGCCCGCGATTTCATCGCTCTCGCCGACCACGAAGTGAACATCGCGTTCTACAAGTGGGAGGCGGCGAGCCAGGGTGCGCGGCTCATTGGTGACGGGCTCATCGCCGCCCAGGTGCGGCGCACGCCTGACGATCCGCTGCTTGTGCGCATCGTGGTGGATGACGTCGAAGATTTGACCGGCCCTTCGCGCGACATCAATAACCTCTATGACTCACAGAAAGACTGGATCAACAGAGGCCTCGACCTCTCTCGCGTTCATTTGCAACTGGGGACTTCGCCACGCCCTACGCAAGCCGCGGCGGCGATGCACGACAAGATCATCGTCGTCGACTCCAGGTATGTTCTCGTCACGGGAGCGCAGCCGCAGCCGGCGAACGATCCCTTGAGCTCCCAGGATCCTTCCGGGTGGCACGACACCGGTTATCTGTTCGAGGGAGATGCCGCGATCTCCGCGCTCGCCGCATTCGAGCAGACATGGACTGGTGATGCGGTTCACTGGGACTGCCGGCCGCAGTCATTGAGCTTCGATTGTGACAAGCGCGCCAACCACTTTCCGCAGCCGTCGCGAGACTGGGCGCCGTCGTTTGGATCGCAGTCGCCGGGCGACATACCCCTGCTGGCTGTCGGCAGGACCAAAGCTGGCAACCCGTTCAACAACGACACAAACAATCCGCAGGACATTGCGTGGTTGCGAGTCATGGACTACGCAACGTCATCTCTGCACATCGAAACACCGAACATCAATGACGATGCTTTTCAGGCAGCGGTCAAGCGCGCAGTGGCCCGAGGAGTGTCAGTGCGTCTCGTGACCTCTCTGGGCTTCAACGATTTCCGTCAGGACCTGCCATCGCTCGGCGGCGACAACCTGGAAGTGGCCGGACGGCTTCGCCAGCAGATCCGGAACGAGACCCCCTGGTACCAGGATCTGTTTCAGCTGAAGTGGTACAGCCGTGACGGCATCGAGCCTTTGATGGGAAACGGCATAGGGGCAAATCACACCAAGTACATGACCATGGACAACCAGATGGCCGTCGTCGGCTCAGGGAACATGGACACGGCTTCGTGGAACATCATCCACGAGTTCAACCTCCTCATCGACGACCCGTCCACCACCTGGGAGCTCGAGAACAACGTGTTCCTGCCCGACTGGTACCGCTCCGTGGGCAGCTATCTGGAGCTCTATGAGGGAAACAGCGGCACTCAGGACGTCGTTTGCCCGATCGGAGCCATCGGCAACAAGAGCCTGCGCTTCCGGGACTTGTGGCAGGGTAGTGATGCTCGGTGCGACAACGACGAAGCGCGTTCGGTGCTGCTCCACGACGTCCCGGCGGGCAAGGTGTTCCGCTTCTATGACGACGGCGACCGCGCTTACCAGGATGATGACTGGACCGAAATCATCGTGAAGCAGCCGGTGTCGAGAAAGTATGTCGACACGTTCGAGCGGTCCTACGAAGATTCCGATGTCCGGGTGATTTTCCATCGCGACAATGGCCTGGACGGCAAAATCTCGGCAGCAGAAGTGGACACGGCCCCGGTGGGCGCCGTAGTGGACCTGTATGAAGGCAATTCCGGATCGCAGAGCCTCGTCTGTTCGAACCGCGTCACGCAGCCGCGCACCATCAACCTCACGCAGGACGCGTACTGCAACAACGACGAAGCGCGGTCGCTCGTGCTCTATGACTTCCCGATGGACAAGGTCATTTTCGTCTACGACGAATCCGGAGGCAGCACATCGGACGACTGGACCATCATCGTGCCGAAGCGGGCCATCAAGCAGACGACCGTGGGGACCTTCGAGAGCTCCTATGAGAATGCCGACGTTCGAGTCTGCTCCTTCTACGACAACGGTCTTGATGGCAAGGTATCGCGCGTGCGAATCGCCAGCCGCAGCGAAGCGATCGGCATTTGTGGTGTCACGGCGGACCCGGTGTCCGGCGGCTCAGCGGGGAACCCCTTCACGTACGCGAGCGGGCGCGACGAATTCCTCGCCTGCTACGGCATCGCGGGTCGCATCTCGTCGAACTGCCGCGACATCAGCGACTACAACGATAAGCAGATGTGCTACGCGCTGTCTGACAGTACCCAGGCACCCTGCGCATCGATGACCGATCGCAACATGCAGCTGGCGTGCTACGGCATGTCGATCAACTATCCATCGAATTGCCGGGACATCACCGATTCGGATATGCGCAATGTCTGCTATGCGGAGTCATACCAGGACATTGGCTACTGCGGCAACGTGACGAACCGGAACACGCAGTTGCTCTGCTACGCGCTTTCGAACGGAATCTCGTCGAATTGCGATGACATCACGAACGCGAACGACCGGCAGTTCTGTTACGGCGTCTCCACTCACAACAACTCGTACTGCGCAGCCATTCAGCAATAGTTCAGGAGTGCGGCGGCGCGGCCGCCGCACTCAGCCGGTCCGTGACGCGCGCGCACTTGGCTGCTGGGACCGTCGGGGTCGTAGCTTCAACCAGCGTGCAATCCAGGATCGTTTTG
>Ga0136612_10000488_pt1 | contig 14262 bp, 12 predicted proteins | sample AntDryUQ224A2306_2_FD_106644 | JGI IMG/M metagenome (GOLD analysis project Ga0136612, IMG submission 106644) | Polar desert sand microbial communities from Dry Valleys, Antarctica - metaG UQ224A (23.06) | ecosystem: Environmental > Terrestrial > Soil > Desert | place: Antarctica: Dry Valley... | reverse complement strand
GTGTTGCCGGCGCCGGCGCCGGCGGAGTATCTAACACTGGTCGAAGTTGGCTATGGAGAATATGAATGAAGACCTACACGCCGAAGCTTGGCGACGCGAACAAGGAATGGTTGGTAATAGACGCGACGGGGCTGACGCTCGGACGGCTGGCGTCGGAGGTTGCGATCCTGCTGCGAGGCAAGCATAAGCCGGAGTTCACACCGTTCCTCGATATGGGAGACTTTGTGATCGTAGTCAACGCCGACAAGATCACGGTGACGGGCAAGAAGCTACAGCAGCAGATATATCACAAACACAGTGGCTATCCCGGCGGGCTCCGCTCGTTGACGCTCGAAGAGTTAAACGCACGCAACCCGTGCAAGGCGCTGGAGATCGCGGTGAAGGGCATGTTGCCGAAGAATAGACTCGGCGCCGACTTGTTTCGCAACCTGAAGGTCTACGCCGGAGCAACCCACCCACACGAGGCTCAACAGCCAAAGGAATATCGAACCGGCGGCCAGAGGTTTGCAATCACCTCTGTTGCGTCGGAATAGTTCAGGGAGACTTTATTGGCCACGAGCAGATATTTTTACGGCACCGGCAAGAGAAAGACCGCTATCGCGCGGGTGCGCCTCGTGCCAGGCAATGGCACACTGATCGTCAACAACAAGCCGGTACAGGAGTACTTCGGCGGACGCGACATATATCAGTTGGTGATCCAGTTGCCGTTTCGTGTTACCTCGACTGAAGGCAAGTTCGACGCGAGCATCAAGGTCGCGGGCGGCGGTCCCACCGGCCAGGCGGAGGCCGTGCGTCACGGTATCTCTCGCGCGCTGCTCGACTCCGACATCGCACTGAGGCCGAACCTGAAGAGCGCGGGGCTGTTGACCCGGGACTCGCGCATCAAGGAGCGCAAGAAAGTCGGGCTCAAGCGGGCTCGCAAGGCGCCGCAGTACACCAAGCGATAGGTATCAGTCGGCGGCAAGCGTTGTGGGATCGGTCACGCCTCCACTTGAGACGCCCCCGTCCGGAGACCTCCGTCGCGTCGTCGCGTACCGAGTAGTGGTAGGTCGTCCTCTCCGTTCGTAAGACGTCCGCCGTTGTGCGGGCGCGCGTCAAGGCGGACGTTGTACCCGGAGTGAGATGGGATCGCAATAACAGCTTCGGGTAGCCCGCTTCGAGCAACGAGTCTTGCAGAGGGTAACGCTGAATACCTCCTACTCATTGGACCTGCTCGCGAGTTAGCCGTCCACCAGACCGTGGTTCAGGGCGTAAGCGACAACCTGCGCTCGGTTCGAGACACCCAGCTTGCCGAAAATGTTCCTGAAGTGGTACTTGATGGTGTTCTGAGTGACGACGAGGCGCTCGGTGAGTTCGCGGTCCGAGGAGACCCCGGCGCCTAGCAGACTGATGATGTCGAGTTCCTTCGGAGTCAACCGCTCCGCGAGTTTCCCATTTCTGGCGAGTGCACACGCAACGCCGTGCGGAGTCGAAGTAGTCCCTTTCGGGGCGCGTCTGTGGGCGGATGTTACCCTGAAGACCATTGTTGCGCCGCGGGTCCGCCCATCAACGACGATCGGCGTAAGGATGCCTTGAATATTCAACCACTTTCCGCCCCGTCCGTGTATTTCGCCGCTGCGGGGAATCGAAACAGCGCTGCCTTGTCCCTCGTCGCCGAACGACAGGGTATTGGGGGACGCCTGGTCGTCGGTCCACCTGAGCAGCGGCTCGAACACGCGCCCGCCTCGGTCTTCCAGACCGAATCCCAGCAGACCGGCTGCCGCCGAGTTGACGTAGGTAATTCGTCCGATAGTGTCCAGCACGATGAGGTTGTCAACGATATTGTCGGCGACGGCGCGTGCCACAGCGATGGTGTCGTAGTGCGACGGCGTCTCCGGGCCGACATCCGAAGCAACAACGTCCGAGTCCGCGCCCGCGTAGCTGTCGAACGCAACCGGCTCGGCGCCTGGTGAGGACGCGTAAGCGGGGCGGATTGTTTCGTACGCGCGCCTCGCACTCTCGAACGTACGTTGAGCCTGGGCGTGCATCAAGCGCGCATCGCTAATCACGCTTTGACGTCGGTGCACAGCTTCTTCCCACTGCTGTGTGGTGCGACGCCAAAGCTTGAGGTCATTAATGAGCGTCGCGTCGGGTTGAGCGCCGCCGTCGAGCGGGAGTGTAATCATAGGTGAATGCAAGTAGAGTTACTCCCGAGTGCTGTCCAAACCACCGGTGAGCCCACTACATCGCAAGTAGTATGCCCTTCGCCCGAGGGATTTTCAAGGCCGAGCGGTGCAGGTCGTCGGGACCAGGCTTACTCAGTCTTCGTCCGATTCTTCATCGGTCTTCGAATGCAGCGGCAGCCGAATAGTGAAGGCTGCTCCGTCTCCTTCAACTGATTCCACGGCGATGGTTCCTCCGTGAGCCACAATAATCTGATGACACATGTAGAGCCCTAAGCCGAGGCCGTCGTCGGCATGTGGTCGGAGCTGTCTACCCTGGTAGAAGCGTGAGAAGATGTATGGTAGGTCCGCAGTGGCTATCCCGTCGCCTTGATCTCGGACGACGATCTGAGCGTATTTATCGTTCCGGTCCAACGTCACCTTGACCGAACCGCCTCTTGGGGTGTGAATCAAGGCGTTGCGGATCAGGTTGGACAACACCTGCTGTATTCGTTCGACGTCCACATTGCAGGCGTCTTCTGCGTTCGCCGAGTACTCGAGCACGTGACTGTCGCTGTATGTTTGGGCTACGTCCATGGCATGGGTGACGATCGGTTCCAGCTCAGCGTGCTTGAAGACCAGGCTTAACTTTCCCGTGCGTATTCTTGATACGTCGAGGAGGTCGTTCACTATCCGCGACATCTGCCTTATCTGCTGCAGCGCCCGCTCGGAGTAGACGCGCGGCTTCTCGTCCGGTGACTGATCTTTGAAGGCACGGTTGAGAAGCTGGAGATACGCGGTGATGGACGTGATCGGTGTTTGCAACTCGTGGCTGGTCACGGCCAGGACGTCGTCGTGCAGCTTATGGACACTGTACTCCGTGACGTCCCGGACGACTATCACACTCGCGTCCAAAGCGCCGGAGCTGTTGACCATGGGCTGTGCACGGGCTTCGTACCAACCGCGAGCGTGGTCGTCCCGCGTCACCGAAAATAGTACTTCGAACGCCTCGCCTTGGGCCGCGCGTCGCTGGGGCGTTTGATCTTCAGATAAGGCGCGCCCGTTCTCGTCGCACGCCTGAAAGCTGATTGGGTTGTCCGGAGTTCCGCCGAACATCTGAAGATACGCGTCGTTGGCGAGTAGGGACTTAGCCTGACGGTCAACGATGAGTACACCGTCGGACAGCCTGGAAAGGACGACTTCGAGCCATCGTTTTCCCTGCTCGGCGACGGCTGCCAACTCCTGAAGCTCCTGGCTGCGAGCGTGGAGATCGTCGTTGGTGGTGTTGAGTTCCTCGATGGTGGCCTGAAACTCCTCATTGAGTGTTTCCAGCTCCTCATTGGTAGCCTGTAGCTCCTCATTGAGCGTCTCGACCTCCTCGGTGGCCGCTTGAGCTTCCTCGGCGATGATGAGGAAGTCGTCGTTGGCAGTGTGTAGTTCTTCGTTCGCGATGGTCATCGCTTGGTTGGCAACGAGGAGTTGCTCGTTTCTCTCCATTATCCGCCAAACCACCTGCTCGTGCTGGGCTTTCTCGTCGGCAGTCTGCCGCCTCGTTGCCTCTAACTCTTCCGAAACGTCGCTCAGCCGAGTCTCTAGGTCGAGTCGGTGTCGAGCTTCAGTCGTAGTGTCGCGTATCGTGACAAGGGCGCCCTCCAGCGCTGGGTCGCCGTCGTCCGAGAAGTGGCAGCACTCAAGCTGGAGATACCGATCCAGGTCGTCGACAAGATCGGGCACTGCGAACTCTTCAACCGCGACGAACCGGCGCTCTCGGATCGCAGCGTCTATGGCGGCGCGCACCGCTTCGTACGGGAGATCTCTTGCCAGGTGCAGCAGGTCCTCGCCGACGGCGACGCCTGGAATCTTGAGCAACCTGCGTGCGGCGGTGTTGATCGACTGAATATCGTACTGCCGATTGACAACGAGTACGCCGATCGGCAACCGCAGCAAGTAGCCCGCGCCGTCGCTGGTTGAGCTTCTGCCGTCACGATGTATTGCGGAGGTATCGGCGACGCTGTGTGCACGGCGTATCGGATCGGCGCCGACGCGCGTCGGATTAGGACGATCGTACGCGTATGGCTGGACCGGCGGCATAAGAAAACGATCGCCCTGTCGTCGGAAGACACGGAGCTGCTTGTTATCGGTCGTAAAGAAGTCGGGTAGGGGACTGACCGTCTCGGCCTTTCCCAATACAAGGTACCCTTCGTCTCGTAGGGAGAATGCGAAGGTTTGAAGTGTGCGTCGTAGTAGCTCAGTCGTAAAGTAGATCAGCACGTTGCGACAGACTACCAGGTCTATCTGAGGGAAGGGCGCCTTCTGACCGAGGTCGTGCCGGCCGAACACTACCAGCGATCGGATGCGCTTCGATGCCTGGTAGCCGTCGTCGGTCCTGACAAAGTACTTATTAATCAACTCCTGCGGCATTTCGTCCAGCGATAATTCCGAGTAGGCGCCTCGGCGTGCAAATGCGATGGCGTTCGCATCAAGGTCGGTGGCGAAGATGCGCACTTTCTCAGCGGCAAAGTTGTCGCCGATTGCTTCGGACACCGCGATTGCCAGCGAGTATGCTTCCTCGCCGGTCGCACAGCCCGCCGACCAGATACGCAGTTCGCTGCCGCGGTCCTGGGCTCTCGCAATCAGCTTCGGCAGGATGTCGTTCTGGATGTAAGCGAAAGTCTCCGCGTCGCGAAAGAACTCCGTTACTTTGATGAGAAACGAGCCTACCAGGATTTGATGCTCATCGGGCTGTTCTCGGAGGTAGGAGCGGTATCCCTCGAGGTCTTGCGAATTCGTGGCCACGAACCGACGTTGGAGCCGACGTCGGATGGTCGGCGCCTTGTAGCTACGGAAATCAATAACGTGTTTCTGTCGTAGATCGTCGAGGAAGAGTGCGATCTCCCGCTGCTCGTCGCCAGTGGTGGGCGCATCCAGTCCGGTTGATAGATCGTGGAGTATCTGGCCGATGTTTTCCACGTCGGCGATGATGTCTATTGTGCTCGGCGCCAACGACTGGGGCATTCCTGGGTAGCCTGCTGTGAGCGGGTTCTGCACCACCACTGTGCCTCCGGCTTGTTTGACCGCACGTGCTCCCACCGACCCGTCCGAGCCCGAACCACTGAGTATAACCGCGAAGAGTCGCTCACCGAAGACCTCGGAGGCAGTGGTGAGGAGCAGGTCCACCGATGGTCTTGGCCGTGGCGAGCCGTCGGTCTGCAGGTCAATCGCGTGGTCGCTGATATTGACGTGACGGTTTGCGGGCACGACGTAGATAGTGCTTGGCTGCAACGGCTCGTGCTCGGCGACTGTGCGCACCGGCGCCTCAGTACGTCGGCTTAGGATGTCGGCGAGGTGACTCTCGCGAGTGGGGTCCAGGTGCTGAGCTATCACGATGGGAGGGCGAAACCCCTTGGGCAGAGTGGAAACCAGCGTGGAGAGTGCTTCTATGCCGCCTGCTGACGAGCCGACGACCACTAGGCTTGTTACGCCGTTGGCAGTTTCCGACAAAATGGACCTCCCAATCTAGCTTACCCTATCCATCTGACTTAATTATTGCGGTGCTGGCTGCTTGTTCGTCCGAATAGGTCGCGTGAAAGGAACCAACGGCGATTGTCGTACGCTACAAACCACCACTACGGAGACACGAACGAAGTAGGGCCGTCAGGACTCGGGCTGCTTTCGTAGTGTAACACAACCGAATCTTGAAGCGCAGGTCGTTGTGCATCGGCAAGGCGGCCCGTTGGGTGGTCGCAGCTCGTTCCGAACCCCTTGGCACCAATAGTCGCATGCGGGTTAGTGGGGGTATAGGGCCCGAAGTTCCGGAGTGGTAGAATTGTTAGTCGAGCAAGCATACAGCGTCCGCGAGGGCGAGTACGGGGCTTGATGTGTTCGTGGTCGCCGACATCACTGTCTGAGTCGGGCGCCGTACCGGCAGGCTGCATCAGCCGTCGTCGGCTCGCTCACCGAGCCACGGCGCCGACAGGGCGTGACGCAACCATCGCTCGGTGGGTTTGCGTGCGATAGCCCGTCGGACCTGTGCAGGTATGCCGCGCGACGCTGAGCCGGGAGGAAGGGACGTTCGTGATTAGCCGCAAGACGACGCTGGCGCTGTCCGATGTATACGAGGCGCTGTTCAATTCGGAGGAGAACGGGCTCGACAACTCCGGCCTCCGCGACTTTCTTTATGGGAACGAGTGGCAACCGTGGGTGCTTGACGAGGTCGGAGAGATGGCTCGACGGGTGGACCTTCGACAGTGGTTGTTGGGACTGCACACCGGCGAGTCTTTGGAGCGCTTTCCCGAGCGGCTGCTGCTTGACGGGCGGCTTGAGGTGGGGCGTATGCTCCTGCGCCAACTGGCTCGCGACGTGTTGATATCGTCCTCGGAAGGGCGCCTACCTACTTCTGGCGACGCGGTCGGCGGCGAGATAGCGAGCAGTGTAGCGAGGCTGCAAGCGATGCTGGAGCTCGACGGCTTTTCCTGGGACGGTTTCACGCTGACATATTCAGAGGCCGACGACTTCAACGCCGAGCCCGAGGCGGGCGAGTTCGAGTCGCTGCTGCGCGAGGTACAGCTCCCGAGGTCGGAGGTGTTGGAGCGCCACCTCGCCCGGTCGGAGGGCTACTACGTCGAGGGTGAGTGGGCGGAGAGCGCGGCTCATTCGCGCCGCCTACTGGAGTTCTGCTTGCGCGAAGCCGCGTCCAAGCAGCACCTGGCAAAAGAGGGAACCCCGCTCGACCCACGTGTTTACGGTCGGCCCGAAGCAATCCGAGACCGGCTGACGGCGGTCGGCATCCTCTCTGAGCGGGAGGCTGCGGCGATGGCCGCGACGCTGGAGATGCTGCGGTGGGAGGGCGCGCCCGGCCTGACCAATCCGCGCGAACACGCGCAGCTCGCAAGAAGGATCGCGCTGCCGCTCGCCGGGCTCGTGCTCCGCCGGCTTCGCAACGTGCTCCGATCTCCAGGCCGGTCCGACGAGTTCGGCTAGAGCCGCCGGAGCGACACGGCGCGCGGTGGATGTGTCCCCAGATTGCAATGGCCTTCAGGTCTGCACGCCCTAAGTGGCGCGCCACAGCTTTGATGGTTCGCCCACCTCCTGCCGCCCGGGGGCTGCGGAGGCTCAGCTCAGGCGAGGCGCGACCCACTCGCCCTTTGCGGCTCCGGCGTACATCGCTTCCATCACCGACGCACGTATCGCCGCCTCACGCGGAGTGACCAGTGGCGCGTCGGCCCCACCCAGTGCGTCGAAGAAGAGCTCGAAGGCGTGGGGTAGCGACTCCGGAAGGTCGGTCGGCTCGAACGGCTCTCCGCCTTGTCCTTGCTGGTAGCTCAGCTTGTTGTCGAGTACGTAGGCGTGCGCCTCGGTGCCGGAGACGATCAACTGCACGGGGTTGGCCACGGCGACCCAGCCTGCGGTGATCGTGCCGATGGAGTCGTCCGAGAATCTAAGCATACCCTCGCCGAACTCGTCTATGTCGCCGTATCGCTGGGTGGCGGAGGCCACGGACGCGGTGGCGGACGCCGTCTCGACCGAGTCCGAGAGCAGCCACAATAGCAGGTCTAGCGCGTGGCTGCCGAGGTCGCCAAAGCCGCCTACTCCCGACTGGTCGCGGTCCGCCATCCAGCGCCACTCCTTGTCGAAGCGCCCGCGCATCGCTCCTGAGTGCGCGACGGAGACGTGGACGTGGGTTACTCTGCCAAAGGCGCCGCGCGTGATCTCGTCGCGGAGATAGCGATTGACGGGGTTGCTGCGCATGAAGTATCCCGTTTGGAAACGGACGCCCGCACGCTCAATCGTCTCGGCTAGCTCGAATGCCTCGTCCGCCCCTGCGGCCAGTGGCTTTTCGACGAAGAGGTGCTTGCCTGCTTCGGCTGCGGGGGCGACCAGGTCGAAGTGGCGATTCGTCTCGGAGCAGATCACCACGGCTTCCACCTCGCCGTCGGACCAAACCTCCTCGGGCGACTCGACGGTTTGAGCGCCGAGTTGCTCGGCTGTGGCTGCGGCGCGCGCCGCGTCGTGGTCCCACACGCTCTTCACGCGCACGTCCTGTCGTGCCTGCATTTGCTTGACGAAGTTGGGGGTGTGTATGTGCGCGCACCCCACGACTGCCGTTTGAATCACTTGCTGCGTCCTTTCACACTTGTCTATTGTCAGGAGGTGGCGCCGGCGTCCTATACGTCAGTACTTGAGCGCGGCGTCCCTGCGCCGTCGCCGGCGAGTTTTGTTGGTTCTTCCGACGGCAGGGAGCGACGGAGCTGTTCGGCCCACGCGAGGAGCGGCCGACGGCGCGGTTCGTAATTCTCGCTCGAGCGGGCGGCCAGCTCGTCCCACACTTCCGCGCATTGTTCGATCGTTTCGAGGATGCCGTGCGTCGTAAAGGGCCTCTGCACATCGCGCAGACGGTGAACTATTGAGTCGCCGGCGGCTCCGTCTGGATGATAATTCGAGCTCGCCTCACGGTCCCGCAAGATCATGCCCAGCACGGCGCAGTCCTCGATCAGGTCGAGCGCGAGGTGCAGCGCGATCAGCCGGTCGTTGCGCGCGAGCTTCGAGACGGCCTGTACCGACTTGAACCAAAAGTCGTTCGCTATCCGCACGAACTCGTCGGATGATGGATAGGACGGGTTGCGGGCTGGGATCGGTTCGGAGAGCGCGCGCTCGACTGCCGCCGAGCGAAGGATCAGCGTACGTGGTGCGTGGGCGAGGAGGTCTCCGCCCCACTCATTCACGGTGGAAAACTCCTCCTCGGTGCGGACGATCACGTCAAGTCGGCGCAGGTCGTCGTACACCGCCCGGATCGTGCGTCCGTCGTCTTGTAGCTGCCACGTGTACAACTGTCCGAGCCCTCCCAGCCACGTCAGACATGGGTAGTACGTCGCGATTGCCTCGGGCCGAGCGACGAGAAGTATGTCCAGGTCGCTCCACCGGTCGAGCCGCCCGCGCGCGCCGGAACCGACGAGCAGAAGCGCAACAACGCCGCTGTCGGGCAGTAGCTGCTGAACGATGCGCGACAGGACAGGCTCGTGCCAGGTCGAACCCGGGTCGGATGCGTTGGGGATCACTTGGTCTCGGTTGACGAGACGTCAGGGTGGTTGCGGAAGAGTGTGTGATGGAGAACGACCGATGTCGCGGAGGCGACCGGCACCGCGAGCAACGCCCCAACCACTCCCAGCAAGGTCGCGCCGGCGAGTACCGACAGCAGAGTGGTGAGGGGACTTAGCCCCACCGACCGGCGCATCACGCTCGGCACCAGTAGATTGTTTTCCACCTGCTGTAGTACCAGGTAGAAGATCGCCACTAAAAGCGCCTTGCCCGGCGACTGTGCGAACGCGACGAGGACGGCGGGTACGGCGGCCAGGAACGGGCCGGCGAGCGGCACAAACTCCGCGAGCCCGACGATGAGCGCGAGCACGAGTGCATAGGGCATATCGAGGAAGAACCTGAGCCCGATGTATGACGCCGCAGACATTACCGTCGCGAGAGTGATGATGCCGCGCACATAGCCGCCCGACTTGACCTCCACCTCGTGAAGCGCCTGGAGCACCTCGGCGTGCCGACGAACAGGAACAAGTGAAAGCCACGTGGCCTCTATTCGCGGTCGTTCCAACAGCCAGTAGAATGCGATCACGAGGATAACGACCGCACCGCCGACGCCGGTGATGACTCCCAGCGTAACGTTGAGCACGCCGGCGGCGAGAGCAGGCGCTCGCGAAAAAATCTGTTGCAGGTAGCCGGCGAAATCGAGGTCTCCGCCGCTCGGCAGGCCCAGGTCGGCTCGCCACTGTTGGAGTTGATTCTGAGCGGTTTCGAGCAGGTCCGGAGCGTTGGAGACGAGCGACCCCGCCTGGCTAATAAGCGGCTGGGTGATGAAGGCTATGAGGATGCCGATCAGGGAGAGCAGTATGATGTAAACCACGAATATCGCAGCCACGCGCGGCATCCGCTTGTCGAGTCGGGCGACGGCGGGAGATATTGCTGCGGCGAAGATGAAGGCGAGTGTGGTCAAGATGATGATCTGGAAAAGCCGCGTGACAAGATACGCGCCAAGCAGCGTAAGCAACACCACGATTGTCGCCACGAACACCTGTCTCGGTCTCATCGAAGTCCCTCCTTAGGTGCAGTCACTTACTCGCATTCGCCGGCTGCGCCCATTGTCCGCGAAACTTCGGCGATGCGTCAAACGTAGCGGGAGGAGAGCCTGTGTACGCACGTTGCGACGGCTTAGCCTCGCAGTGTCCAAGCGCACGTATTGGACCGCTACGAACGGACCAACGACACGAGCGCGTGATCCTATGCAGCTGGGCTTACAACTCGTCTGCCGAGTGTGAGAAGCAGCGCATCAGCGATCTATGAACTCCTTCAATAATAGGCGGACGTTGAGCAGGCGCGCGCTCTACGGCAAAGCGGGGTGTTTTTCGCACACGGCGTATTGATACCAGTGATCCTGCCAGGTGTGGACGGACATCCACTCCTGCGACCGGGCGAGGGTTACGAAGTCGGCGCCGGTCATTACTCGCACACGTTCGGGTTCGATGTAGGACACCGGGTGCGGCGCCCACAGCGACATCAGCCCGGCTAGCAGCCACATCGCCTTGAGCGGTACCGACGCTCGCATCGCCGACCGAGGCTCCGCAATGAAGCACCGGCCGCCGGGCTCAAGCACTCGGTGTATCTCTCCAAGGGCGGCGGATGCGTTCGGCAGAATCGTGAAGAGCCGCGACGCCACAACAGCGTTCACGGAGCCTGTGGGCTGCTTTAGGGAGAGCGCGTTCCCTTTCTCGAACCGACAGTTCCCCAGCCTTCGAAGCGACGCGCGAGCCTGCGCCCGACGTATCTGGCGTTCCGAAAGGTCTATCCCCAGGACGCGCAGTCCGTCGAACCGATCCGCCAGTCTGCAGGCGTAGAAGCCGGGGCCGCAGCCCAGTTCTAGCAGGAGTCCCTCGGCGGCGGGGCGGCCGTCCGACCAGAGAGCCACGATGATCAGGTCGGTGTCGTCCCGAAACACGTGCTCACGACAAAAGGCGTAGAGCCAGTAGAAGCGGTCGAACATACTCTCGGCGCCCGGCTGCGAGCGCTCCGTGCGAGCCGCCGTCAAATGCGCCTCGCAGTGTGTTCAACGCGATAAGTAGTCAACGGACGGCGTGGACGATGCTCTTGGATCGTAGCATCTGCTCGGCGGCGGCGAAGTAGTCTCGCACGTCGCCCTGTGTTTGAATCCACTCCAGGTACTTGCCAATACCTTCCGCAAGACCCACGGTCGGCTCGTAGCCGGCGGCGCCCGCGAGCGTGATGTCGGAGGTCAGGTGGCGCATCTCGCCGGGACGATACTCACCTCGCACCGCCGGCTCGATTCGTATCCCCAGAGCGTCGGCGACCATCCGCGCGATCATGCGCACGCTGGTCGCATGACCGCTGCCTACGTTCACCGCTTGGCCGTCGAGTACGTCGGTCGTGGCGGCGAGGAGGTTCGCGCGCGCCACGTCCTCAACGAAGCACAGGTCGCGCGTCTGCTCGCCGTCCTCGTAGAGCACAGGCGGCAGACTGTTCAGCAATCGCGTTGCGAAGATCGCCACCACACCGGTGTATGGATTGAAGATGGACTGCCTCGGACCATACGTGCAGGAGTAACGAAGGGCGACCGTCGGCACGCCGGTTTGCTTGCCCCACATCAGCACCAGCTTTTCCTGGTCCACTTTCGTGAGCGCATAGACCGTCTCGCCGCCGAGCGGGGCGCCCTCGGGCGTCGGAACGGACTCAACGATCTTATTGCAGTGCGGACATCGGACCGAGTAGTCGCCCCGCGCGAGCTGTTCGACCGGGCGGACGTGCGGGAACACCAACCCGTGCTCCGAGCATACGCCTGCGCCCTCACTGTACACTGCCTGCGAGGATGCGACGATCACCTTGCGCACCGGCAGGTTCTCGTCTCGGATAATCTCCAGCAACTGGGCTGTGCCAAAGCTGTTTACGTGGACGTACTTGCTGATCTCCGGCATGTAGCCGCCATAGGCCGCCTCGTGAAAAACGACGTCGACGTCGCGCAGGGCGGCGGCAACGACGTCGCGGTCTCTTATGTCGCCGCGAACGAACTCCGCGCCGTTCGCGAGCCAGGCGGGCGCACCTTCGCGGTGCGTCTGCGGCTCGAGGTTGTCGAGCGCCCGCACGCTCCAACCCTCCCGGAGCAGAAGATCGGCGATGTGCGAACCGATTAGCCCCGCGCCTCCGGTCACAAGCGCGCGCATGCCCGGAGTTCTCCTTGTCGTCATCGTTCCTCTTCCCCTTAGCCGTGCCGCCGGTGACTCGGCCACGTTGTGAGTATACGCATTCTATGCACCTGATTGAAGCACTTGAATACGGACTACTGGTCCATGAGCGCCGCAGATGGGCTCAAACGACGAGCGGCGTCCCACGAACCAAACCGCGCGGCCCGGCGGCGCCGGCTCCTCGGTAACGCATGCTAGTCGCTGAAACTCAGGCGGAGACGACGTAGGGTACGCGGTGAAGTCCCGTGCTTCCTCCAGGTACTATCCCTCGATAGCGAGTGATCTGCGCCTCGCCGGCGCCGTCCGTCGCGCGCACTACCGCACGGCGGTCGCCTGCCTCCTCGGGGCTGAACTCGTGGCTCCAGAGCACCCACGTCGTCGGGCCTCCGCGATAGTCTATGGTAGCCTCCGACCAGGTCCGCCCGTCGTCGGTGCTAACCTCCACCTTTGATATACCCCTGTTTCCGGCGAAGGCTATGCCGGTGAATGTGATCGGCTGTCCGATTGGAAAGGGCTTGCTCCGATCTGGGCCGAAGAAGCGCGACCGCACGGGGACGACGAAACTCGGCCCCCAGCCCTGCTGCTCGTAGAACCCCTTTGCGTCGTGGTCCACCAGCTCGACTCTGGTGACCCACTTGATGTTCTTCTCACCGAAGAGCCCCGGCACGATTAGGCGAACCGGGTATCCGTGGCGTTCGGGCAGCGGTTCGCCGTTCATCTCGTAGACGACGAGCGTGGTGGTTTCGAGCGCCTTCTCAATTGCGACGCTGTCGCTATAGCCGTCTGCTCCGTGGAGCAACGCCTCGACCACGCCGTCCTGCGGCCCTGCCTGGCCTATGAGGTCGCGCAACGGTACCCCTCGCCACTTGGCGTTGCTTATCAGGCCGTCGCCCACGCCGTTGCTGATGCACATCAGCGTCGTCTCCTGGTCAATGCTGGGCATCGCGGCGATCTCGTCGAAGTCGTAAGTACGCGAGTTCTCGACGAGCCCGTCTATGCGCAGACCCCAAACGGGCTTCCACACACTCGGGTCCACGACGTTTTTCGTCACGCAGTAGAACTGGTCGTTCGGCGTTATCGGTGTAACTACAGTGCCCCGCAGCCGTAGGCCGTCATAGGAGAATGTGGCGAGGGTGTAGAGCCGGCGCAACAGGCCGCCGCCAACGATGCCGGCGGCGACGCCGACACCCAGCGTGAGCGCCGCCCGGCGACCTATCCGTTGCCCGTCGGTCGCGGATGCACTGAGCGATCTGCGGCTCGTCGACCAGCCGTACAGCGCGACCATCGAAGCGCCGAACACGCCGTAAGAAACCGCCAGGCCCAGCATTGTGGCAAGTACCGCCCAGACGGTGGGGAACCCGCGGAAGTTCGTATCCAACACGGGCCAGAAGCCGACTATCGAAACAAGCCACGCGAGCACCCCCGCAGCCACGACGAGCAGCACGCTTGGTCGCGGAGTCCTAGGGCGGTCGGGATCGCTGGACCTGCCCCGAGCCCACTCGGTGAGCAGCCCGTACAGCAGCCCGAACCCGAGTCCAACACCGAGCTGGCCCTGCAACACCGAGCGCACGCCGAACATCTTGAGCTTGTTGTAGCCGCCGATCCTGGCCATCAACGAGAGGAACTCGTTGACGGGCATCGTGGGCGCGATTCGGTCGCCAAGCAACTCCGCTGGGATGGGCATCCCGAATACATAGCGTAGTATCAGCATTGTGGTGGTCATTAGGAGCGCGGCGACCAGGCCCCCGAGCATCCCGAATAACGCGGCTTTGATCCAGCGCATGGTTCACTTCCTCCTGTTTTCCCTTGAGAATAATATTTCTGGAGACCTTAGCGCTCACGGAGACCGGCTACCACGCTTGCTG
>Ga0136612_10000486_pt1 | contig 14276 bp, 12 predicted proteins | sample AntDryUQ224A2306_2_FD_106644 | JGI IMG/M metagenome (GOLD analysis project Ga0136612, IMG submission 106644) | Polar desert sand microbial communities from Dry Valleys, Antarctica - metaG UQ224A (23.06) | ecosystem: Environmental > Terrestrial > Soil > Desert | place: Antarctica: Dry Valley... | reverse complement strand
GGGCAAGCAGCACACCTACGCGCTGTTGGAGGCACGCGCGCCCGGTGCCCGCGACCTCCCGCGCGAGGAGGCCCTCGCGGAGCTTACGCGGCGCTACTTCACCGGCCACGGCCCGGCCACGGTGCGCGACTTCGCGTGGTGGTCGGGCCTCACCGTGACCGACATACGGGCCGCGCTCGCAGCGGTGGGCGACGCGCTCGTGTGCGAGTCCGACGACGCCGGCCGCGCGTGGTACTCGGCGCCGGACGCCGCCGCCCCGTCCCGTCCGACCGGCGGCTATCTCATCGGGATGTACGAGGAGCTAGGCGTGGCCTACAAGGACGTCAGGATGGCGATGGCCGCACAGCCGCCGCGCGACGGCCTCATGCGACGGCCGATCGTCATCGAGGGATGGACGGTGGGCTCCTGGCAGCGAACCCTGGCCCGGAGGTCCGTCGCGGTCGAGGCACTGCTGTTCACGACGCTGTCGCGGGCCCAGACCGCTGCGCTGCGCGCCGCCGCGGAGCGCCTCGGGGAGTTCCTCGAGCTGCCCGTCACGCTCGAGGTCCGCAGGGCGACGGTGTGAACGGGCGAGCCCGTGACGCGGCGCCGCCCGCGCGGTAGGCTCGCGTCAGGATGGCCACGGAGGAGACCCAGCTCGACGAGACCCTCGTCATCGAGCGCGAGCGCTGGGAGAACGGGCCGCCCCACGAGCTGTTCGCCGACCTGCGCTCGCGCTGCCCGGTGCACTTCTCGCGCGAGATGCCCGAGTACCCCGAGGAGGACGGGTTCTGGTCGATCACCACCGCCGACGACGTCCACGCGGTGTCGCGCGACTGGGAGACCTACTCCTCCGAGAAGGGCGGCATCACCGCGCTGACCAACGCGATCCTGCCACTCGAGCTCGTCCAGGCGATGTTCATCGGGATGGACCCGCCCAAGCACGACCGGCTCAAGGCGCTCTTCCAGCGCGGCTTCACCCCGAAGCGCATCGCCGAGCACGGCGACGCGATCCAGGAGATCACCGACGGCGTGCTGGACCGGCTCGACGGCCGCGCGGAGTGCGACCTGGTCTCAGACGTCGCCCAGCCGATCGTCTCCCGGGTCATCGGCTCCTTCATGGGCATCTCACCCGAGGACGACGCGGCCTGGGCGCGTCTCATGAACTCGACCCTCGGTGCGACGGACCCCGCGGTCAATCCCGACGGCGTCGAGGCGGTCATGCAGCGCGACGTGCCCGAGATCTTCGAGCGCTGCCGCACCCTCATCGCCGAGCGGCGCGAGCATCCGACCGACGACCTCACGAGCGTGCTGGTCCACGCCGACCTCGACGGCGAGACGCTCGAGGAGCACGAGATCGTCATGGGCTTCTTCCTGCTCATGGCCGCGGGCAACGACTCCACCAAGGCGACGTACTGCGCGGGCATGCGGGCGCTGCTGGAGAATCCCGACCAGCGCCGCCTCCTGCTCGACGACCCCTCGCTCGTCCCCAGCGCGGTCGAGGAGGCGCTGCGGATGTTCCCGGCCTTCGCCCACTTCCGCCGGACGGCCACCCGCGACGTGGAGCTCAACGGTCAGACCATCCGCGAGGGCGACAAGGTCGTCCTCTGGTACGTCTCGTCCAACCGCGACGAAACCCGCTACGAGGACCCCGACCGCTTCGACGTCACCCGCAACCCCGAGCACCAGGCCTTCGGCGCGGGCGGTCGGCACTTCTGCCTCGGCACCGCACTCGCGCGTCTCGAGCTGCAGACCATGCTGGCCGAGACCCTCAAGCGCTTCCCGGCGATGGAGCTCGCCGGCACGCCCGAGCCCGTCGTCTCGCCGTTCGTGAACCAGCTCCGCACGCTGCCGGTCCGCCTGAACGCCTAGCGCGGCCCGCTCCCCCTTCCAGGAGGAAGCCCACGCTCCGGTTCGGCCGCCGTCTAGTCTGCCCCCATCGCCCCTGAACCGGAGCATCACCGCCTAGTGATCATCGGTGCCGGCTTCGCCGGCGTCGGCTTGGCGATCCGCCTGCAGCAGGCCGGGATCGACGACTTCACGATCCTCGAGCGCGCTGACTCCATCGGCGGCACCTGGCGCGAGAACACCTACCCCGGCTGCGCCTGCGACGTGGCGTCGCATCTCTACTCGTTCTCCTTCGCCCCCAACCCGGACTGGTCGCGGGCCTACAGCCGCCAGCCCGAGATCCTCGACTACGTGCGAGCGGTGGCCACGGAGCACGGGGTCGAGCGCCACGTCGTGTTCAACACCGAGGTGCACGAGGAGCGCTGGGACGACGACGCGCGGCGCTGGCGCCTGACCACCAACCGCGGCGAGATCACCACCGACGTGCTCGTCACCGCCACCGGCCCGTTCGGGGCGCCGGTCCTGCCCGACGTCCCGGGTCTCGACCGCTTCCAGGGACCGAGCTTCCATTCGCTCAACTGGGACCACGACCACGACCTGGCCGGCGAGCGGGTCGCGGTGATCGGCACCGGCGCCTCCGCGGTGCAGTTCATCCCCGCGATCCAGCCGGAGGTCGGCCGCCTGCTCGTCTTCCAGCGCACGCCGCCGTGGATCCTGCCGCGGTTCGACCGCCGCACGAGCGATCTCGAACGGGCGGCGATGCGGCGGCTGCCGTTGCTGCGCCGGGCGCTGCGCGGCGCCCTCTACACCATGGTCGAGGGCCTCGGGCTGGTCATCTTCGTCGACCAGCGCTTCGCGCGCCCGATCGAGGCTGTGGGCCGGTGGCAGCTACGCCGCCAGGTGCCCGATCGCGCCCTGCGGCGCAGCCTCACGCCCGACTACACGATCGGCTGCAAGCGGGCGATCCTGTCCGACGACTACCTCCCCGCGCTCACCCGCCACAACGTCGACGTCGTCACCGACCGCATCACGGAGGTTCGCGAGCACTCGGTGGTGACCGCCGACGGCACCGAGCACCCGGTCGACACGATCATCTTCGGCACCGGCTTCGACGTGCCCACCCGGCAGATCGAGCACATTTACGGCCGGGGCGGACGCACGGTCGGGGAGGTCTACCACGAGCGCCCGCAGTCCTACCTGGGCACCGTCATGGCCGGCTTTCCCAACCTGTTCTTCTTCCTCGGCCCCTTCGGCGCCGCCGGCAACCAGTCGGCGCTCTTCATGCTCGAGAGCCAGATGGCCTACATCGTCGACGCGGTGCGCACCATGCGCGAGCGTGGTGCGCACACCGTCGAGGTGCGTCCGGAGGCCCAGGAGGCCTTCACCGCCGCCGCGGAGGAGCGCAGCCGCGACACGGTGTGGCTCACCGGCGGCTGCCGCAGCTACTACCAGACTCCCGACGGGCGCAACGCCGGCCTGTGGCCCGGCTGGAGCCTTGACTTCCGGCGCCGGACGCGCCGCTTCGACCCCGGCCCCTACGAGCTCGAGGCCGCCTAGCCCGGGCTCAGTCGCCGGCAGCGGCGCGTTCGCCGCCGGGCGCCAGGCGCGCGGCGGCGATCTCGACGGCCTCGGGGTTGCTGTCCACCAGGACGAAGCGGCGCCCGAGCTCCTGGCAGACGGCGCCGAGCGTGCCCGAGCCGGCGAAGAAGTCCAGACACCAGCCGCCGGGCCGCGAGGAGGCCGCGACCATCCGGCGCACGATCCCCGCCGGCTTCTGATTCGGATAGCCGGTCTTCTCGGCGCCTGAGGTGGGCACGATCGTGTGCCACCACGTGTCGGTGGCCATCTTCCCCCGCGCCGCCTTCTCGGCGCTCACCAGCCCCGGGGCCATGTAGGGCTCACGGTCGACGGCATCGGCGTCGAAGTGGTGACGGTCGCGATCGCGGACATAGACCAGGATCGTGTCGTGCTTGGCCGGCCAGCGCGACTTCGGCTTGGCGCCATAGTCATAGGCCCACACGATCTCGTTGAGGAAGTTGTCGCGACCGAAGATCCCGTCCAGTGCCACCTTGACGTAGTGGGCCTCGCGGTAGTCGAGGTGGACATACAGCGTGCCGTGGGGCGCGAGCAGGTCGCGCGCGGCCTCCAGGCGCGGGACGAGGAACGAGAGGTAGTCGGCGTGGCGGTCGTCGTAGGCCAGCTCCGAGACGACCTCGGAGCGATAGCGCCGGCCCCCGAAGCCGCGGCGCTCGCCGGCCTCGTCACCGACCACCGAGAGCGTGCGGCGCACCTGCCGGGTCCCCGTGTTGAACGGGGGATCCACCGCGATCACGTCGAAAGCGCCTGCCGGCAGCAGCGGCAGGACGGCGGCGTTGTCGGCTTCGATCAGCAGATCGTCATCGAGGGTGAGGGGCTCGTCGCCGAGCGTGACCGGATCGAGAATGCGCACCCGAGCGACGGTAGCGCCGCGACCGGCGGCCCGGCGTGTCTAGCCTTGGTCGCTTGAGACCCCTCCTGCGCGTCACGCCGGCCCCGTTCGCCGCCCTCGTCCTCGCGCTCGCAGCCTGCGGCGGCGGCTCCGAGCCCCAGGTGCCGATCGCGCCCATCGGGACCCCGACGAACTCCGACGGCGCCGCCAAGCCCAAACAGGGCCGGTTCGGCGGCGACGGGATCGACCCGCTGGCCTGGCGGCCGGAGTTCGAGGTGGACCTGTCGCGCCGCGCGGCGCTGGGCAACTCGCACGTGCTCTACGCCAAGAGTCCCGACGGAGTGTTCCCGACCGCGCGGCGCGTGGCGCGCTTTCGCTCGCAGGTCGAGCGGGCGGCAGACAGGAGCGACATCGACCCCGACACCCTCGAGGCGATCGTGTTCCTCGAGAGCGCGGGACGCGCGGAGGTCGTCGCGGGCGATGACGTTTCCTCGGCGGCCGGGCTGACCCAGATCCTGGCCGAGACCGGCACCAGCCAGCTCGGCATGCGCGTCGACGTCGCGCGCTCCCAGCGCCTCACGGGACAGATCGCCCGGGAGGAGGCGCGGGGCCATCCGGCGCGCGCGGCGCGCCTGCGCGCCCAGCGCCGCCGGGCCGACGAGCGCTTTGACCCGGCCAAGGCGCTCGCCGCGACGGTCCGCTACCTCGAGAGCGCGCGCAAGGACTTCGGGCGCCCCGACCTGGCGGTCGTCTCCTACCACATGGGCTTCGGAAACCTGCACGACATCCTCGATGCCTACGGCGAGCAGGACATCCCCTACGCCCAGCTCTACTTCGACTCCAACCCGCGCCGACACGGGGCGGCGTGGCGCAAGCTCGCGGCGCTCGGCGACGAGTCCTCGACCTACTACTGGCGCGTGCTCGCCGCCCGGGAGATGATGCGGCTGTATCGCTCGGACCCCGACGAGCTCGAGCGCCTCGCGCTGCTCCAGCAGGCCAAGGGATCGGCCGAGGAGGTGCTGCACCCGCGCTCTGCGACCCAAGTGTTCGACGGGCCGTCGGAGATCGCGCGCGCCGTCGCCGCCGGGCGGCTCAAGCCGATCGGCCCCGGCCCAGCGGGCCTCGGGTTCCGGCGTGACCGGCGGATGGGCGAGCTGGCGCGCAAGCTGCGCCAGCCCCGCGCGCGCTACCGGGCGCTGCGGCCCGAGTCGCTCGCGCTGGCCCGCTGGATCGGCGCGACGCTCCCCAAGATGGGCGGCGGGCCCGCCCCGCTGGTGATGACCAGCACGGTGCGCGACCAGCGCTACCAGACCCTGCTCGTCGAGACCAACGTCCAGGCCACCCGGGCATTCTCGCTGCACACGACCGGCTTCGCCTTCGACGTGCTGCGCCGCTACCGCTCCCGCGCGCAGGAGGAGGCCTTCGGGTTCCTGCTCGGGCGCCTGCAGTCGCTCAACCTCCTCGCCTGGGTGCTCGAGCCCGGCGCGATCCACATCACCGCCTCCTCGGAGGCCGGCGCGCTCGCCCTGTCCGGAGGCACGCCATAGCGGCGGACCGCTAGAGCAGCCCGCGCACCGCGGCGGCGGTCGCCGCGGGGGTGATGCCGAGGCGCTCGAGCACCTCGGGACCGGGTGCCGAGGCGCCGAAGCGGTCGATGCCCACGGCCACGTCGACCCAGCGCTCCCAGCCGAACGTCGTGGCCGCCTCGACCGACACGCTGGGCATCCCGGGAGGCAGCACCGTGTCGCGGTAGGCCTCGTCCTGGGCGGCGAAGAGGTCCACCGAGGGCATCGAGACCACGCGCACGGCGATCCCGTCGCCGGCGAGCTCGTCGCGGGCGGCAAGGGCGACGGCCACCTCCGAGCCGGTGGCGACGATGGCCGCACGGGCGTCGTCGCCGGCGCCCGCGAGGACGTAGCCGCCCCGGCCCACTCCCTCGGCGGAGGCACCCTCGAGCACCGGCAGGCCCTGGCGGGAGAGCACGAGGACGGCGGGGCCCTCGAGGTCCTCGATGATCACGCGCCAGGCCGCCGCGGTCTCGCGGGCGTCGCCCGGTCGCAGCACGGTGAGCCCGGGGATCGCGCGGAGGCTGGCGAGGTGCTCGATCGGCTGGTGGGTCGGGCCGTCCTCGCCGAGCCCGACCGAGTCGTGCGAGAACACCCACGCCACCGGCAGGTTCATCAATGCCGAGAGCCGGATCGACCCGCGCATGTAGTCGGAGAAGATGAGGAACGTCGAGCCGTAGGGGCGCACGATGCCGCCGTGCTGGGCCATTCCGTTCACCGCCGCCCCCATGCCGTGCTCACGCACGCCGAAGTGGACGTTGCGCCCGGCTTGGTCCGGGCCGTAGTCACCGCCCTCGGGGAACTTCGTGTTCGTGGAGCCCGCGAGGTCCGCGGCGCCACCGATCATCGTCGGGACGAACGGCTCGAGCGCCTCCATCACCTTCGCACCCGCCTTGCGCGTCGCTAGGGACTCACCGTCGTCGAACGCGGGAAGCGCGTCAGCCAGGCCGGGCTCGGGGTCGCCGCTCCAGGCGCGGTCCCATTCGGCGGCTCGCTCGTCGTCGGCACCGCGCCAGGTCTCATAGCGCTCGGTCCACTCGGCCTGGAGCTCCTCGCCGCGCTCGACCTGGCCGAAGGCCTCATACACCGCGTCGGGCACCACGAAGGTAGCGTCGGGGTCCCAGCCCAGCGCCTCCTTGGTCGCGCGGACCTCCTCCTCGCCCAGCGCCGCGCCGTGGCTGGCCGGCGTGTCCTGCGCGTTGGGTGCGGGCCAGGCGATGACGGAGTTCACGCGGATGAGGCTCGGGCGCTCATCCTCCTCGCGCGCGGCGGTGATCGCCGCCTCCACAGCCTCGAGGTCGTTGACGTCGGGCACGTGGGAGACGTGCCAGCCGTAGGCCTCGAAGCGCGCGCCGACGTCCTCGCCGGTGAAGGCGATATCGGTGTGGCCGTCGATCGTGATCTTGTTGTCGTCGTAGAGGTAGACGAGCCGTGAGAGCTTCAGGTGCCCGGCCAGCGAGGCGGCCTCGGAGGCGATGCCCTCCATCAGGTCGCCGTCGGAGCAGATCGAGTAGACGTGGTGGTCCTGCACCTCGGCGCCGTAGCGCTCGCGCAGGAAGCGCTCGGCCATTGCGAGACCGACGCCGTTGCCGAAGCCCTGGCCGAGCGGGCCGGTCGTGGTCTCCACGCCCGGGGTGATGTTCGTCAGGTCGCGCTCGGGGTGGCCCGGCGTGCGCGACTCCCACTGGCGAAAGCGCTTGAGCTCTGAGAGCGGCAGGTCATACCCGGACAGATGCAGCGCCGAGTAGAGGAGCATCGAGGCGTGCCCGGCGCTGAGGATGAAGCGGTCGCGGTCGGGCCAGGCGGTGTCGCGCGGGTTGTGGCGCATGACCTTCGTGAACAGGACATAGGCGAGCGGGGCCAGCGCCATCGGGGTGCCCGGATGGCCGGAGTTCGCCTGCTCGACGCCGTCCATCGCCAGCGTGCGGATCGTGTCGACGCAGAGGCGCTCGACGTCGGAGGTGGGGGTGCCCGGCGCGCTCAGAGTCGCGAGCCTACCCCGTCGCGGCAGCCCCAACCGGCGCGGCGTGGCCGAGGTCCTGGCTCTGTCCCACCACGGCGCCACCCGGGCAAGCCTCGCAGGGCACCACGCGCTTGGGATCGCGCACCGCGACCAGCGAGATGACCCCTCCGGCGAGGACCAGGAGGGCCGCCACGCCGATCGAGAGGTGGAAGGCCTGCACCGATGCGTCGTCGACGGCGCGTGTGACCCGCGCGCGCTCTGTTGCTCGCAGGGCCACGGGATCGCCGGCCGCCAGCGGCCGCGTGCGGGCGTCGGCGACGTAGGCCTGGCCGGCATCGCTCAGCGGCGCGGCGGCCACCCGCGCGTCCAGGGCCGAGGCGAACTGCGCCGACACCGCAGCACCGACCGCAGCGACGGCGAGCAGCCCCGAGACCCGCGCGATCGCGTTGTTGATCCCCGACGCCACCCCCGCGTGCTCGGTCTCCACGCCACCGAGCACCGTCGCCGTCAGCGGGGCCACCGTCATCGCCAGGCCGAGCCCGAAGACGAGCAGGGCCGGCAGCAGGTCGCCGAGGTAGTCCGCGCCGGAGTCGAGACGGAGCATGAGGGCCAGCCCGACCGCCGCGATCGCCGGGCCCAGGGTCATGAACCAGTGCGGGCCGAAGCGGTCGGCCAGCGCGCCGAAGCGCTTGGAGAGCGCGAACATCAGCGCGGTCACCGGCAGGAGCGCGAGGCCGGCCTGCACCGGCGCATAGTCGCCGACCTGCTGGAGGAAGAGCACGAGGAAGAAGAACGGGAGCCCGAGCCCGGCGTAGATCGCGAAGGTCGCGGCGTTGCCGGCGGAGAAATTGCGCGAGCGAAACATGGAGAACGGGACCATCGGGTCGCGCTCTCCGCGCTCCACCAGACCGAAGGCCACCAGCAGCACGACGCCGAGGACGAGGGGCGCGAGGATGACCGGGTCCTCCCAGCCATAGCGCGGCTGCTCGATGAGCGCGAAGACCGGGCCGGCGAGCCCGAGGGAGACGAGCGCGGCCCCCTTGACGTCCACGCGCGGGCGCGGCGAGGCGACGATCTCGGGCCCGGGCAGCGCGCGGGCGATGAGCAGCAGGCAGGCGACGGCGAACGGGAGGTTGACGAGGAACACGAGACGCCAGGAGAACGCCTCGACGAGGACGCCGCCCGCCAGCGGCCCGATGACCGTGGCGATGCCGGTCCACGCGGTCCACTGCCCGATCGCCCGGCCGCGCTCGCGCTCGGGGAAGGTCGCCACAATTATCCCCATCGTGCTGGGCACCAGCAGCGCCCCGGCGACGCCCTGCAGCGCGCGGGCGGCGATCAGGACCTCCGAGCTCGGGGCGATCGCGCACAGCAGCGAGGTGGCGCCGAAGGCCGCGACGCCGAGCTGGAAGACCTTGCGGCGGCCGAAGAGATCCCCCAGGGAGCCGCCGATCAAGAGCAGCGAGCCGAGCGTCAGCAGGTAGGCCTCGACGACCCATTGCTGCACGGACAGGCCGGCGTCCAGGTCGTCGGCGATCGCCGGCAGGGCGACGTTGACGATCGTGCCGTCCAGGAAGGCGATCCCCGACCCCAGGATGCAGGCGAGCAGGACAAGATTCTTCCGCGGGGCGGGCACCTCTCGTAGAGTGCCACGCCATGGCCGAGACGCCCCTGCACGTGCTCGTGGAGATCCCCAAGGGGAGCCGGAACAAGTACGAATGGGACGAGGAGCTCGGAGCCATCACCTTCGACCGCTTCCTCTTCTCCTCCGTCGTCTACCCGCTGGACTACGGGATGATCCCGGAGACGCTGGCGGAGGACGGCGACCCGCTCGACGCGATGGTGGCCGTGTCCGAGCCCACCTTCCCCGGCTGCGTGATCCCGGTGAAGCCCATCGCCCTGTTCAAGATGAGCGACGACAAGGGCATCGACGACAAGGTCATCTGCGTGCCCTTCACGGACCCAAACTGGAACGGGATGGAGGTGCTCGAGGACCTTCCCCCCCAGCTGCGCGACGAGATCTCCCACTTCTTCGCCGTCTACAAGACGCTCGAGCAGAAGGAGGTCAAGGTGGACGGGTGGTACGGGCGCGAGACGGCCCTCGAGGTGCTCGAGGCGTCGCGACGGCGCTGGGACGAGCGCGAGCAGCGCTCATAGGCGGTGAGGCCGTGACCGACGCTCACCGGGCACCCGACGAGCTGCTGGAAGGCCTGCCCGACTTCCCCTGGGCGCCGCACTTCCGCGAGGTGGACGGGCTCCGGCTCGCCCACGTCGACGAGGGCGAGGGGGCCCCCGTCGTCTTCTTTCACGGGGAGCCGACGTGGTCGTTTCTCTGGCGCCACGTCATCCCGCCGGTGCGCGACGCCGGCTTTCGCTGCATCGCGCCCGACTACGCCGGGTTCGGGCGCTCGGACAAGCCGCTGGACATCGGCTGGTACTCCTATGACCGTCACACGGCGATGACGGCGACGCTGCTCGAGGCGCTGGACGTGCGCGGCGCCACCGCGGTCGTGCACGACTGGGGCGGGCCGATCGGCCTGCGCCTGGCGGTCGAGCACGCCGAGCGCTTCGACCGCATCGTGGTGATGGACACGGGTCTCTTCACCGGCCATCAGCCGATGACCGACGCCTGGCGGGCCTTCCGCGACTTCGTGGAGCGCACCGAGGACCTGCCCGTCTCATTCCTCGTGGACGGCGCGACGGCCCGTTCCCTCTCCGGCGCCGAGCAGGCCGCCTATGACCTCCCGTTCCCGACGCCGGAATCCAAGGCCGGCGCCCGCGCCTTCCCGCTCATGCTCCCCACCAGCCCCGATGCCCCCGGCGCGGCGGCCGGCCAGCGGGTGCTGGACGCGCTGCGCGGCGACGACCGGCGCCCCGGGCTGGTCCTGTGGGCCGACTCAGACCCGGTGATCCCGCTGAAGGTCGGCGAGCGCTTCGCGGAGACTCTCGGCTACGCCCCGCCGACCGTCATTTCCGATGCATCGCACTTCCTCCAGGAGGATCAGGGCGCGCTGATCGGCACGACGATCGCGGACTGGCTGCTTGCCTGAGCGCCCGGGAGCCGTACTCTTTCCGGTGTGACCCAGCTGAACCACGCCGACGATGCACGCCTGGCCGCCGCGGCAGGGGCGGGTGACGAGGACGCATTCGCCCAGCTCTACGTGCGTCACGAGCGCCCGATCTACAACTACTGCCTGCGGGTCACCGGCAACGAGACCGACGCCGCGGACGCCACCCAGGACGCCTTCGCGGGCGTCTTCGACCGCCTGACCGGCGACGACGAGCCGGTCCGCAACGTCGAGGGCTATCTCTACGCCGCCGCGCGCCACGCCGCACTGGGCATCGCCGCCCGCAGCCGCCGCGCGACCCCGGTCGCCGACGTCGAGGAGACGGGCGACTGGATGACCCGGGAGCCGGCGAGACCCGCCGAGGACCCCGAGCGCGCCGCGCTGCTCGCGGCCAGCGCCGACGAGGTCCGCGCCGCCAACGCCGAGCTGCCGATGCGCCAGCGCGAGGCCCTCGCCCTGCGCGAGATCGGCGAGCTGTCCTATGACGAGATCGCCCGGCTCATGGGGACGAATGCCAACGCCGTCGCCCAGCTTCTCTCGCGCGCCCGCCTCGGGCTGCTACGCGAGCTGCGCGGCGCGAGCCTCGGCTCGTTCGCCGCCACGTCGCCGGAGTGCGCGCACGCGCTGCCACTGCTCGCCCGGCGCGACGCCAGCACGCTCCGTGGCGATGACGCCACGTGGCTCGAGGAGCATCTGGCGCAATGCCCCACCTGCCGGCTCTCCGCGGCCGCCCTCGCCGAGGTGGGCACGAGCTACCGCGCGTGGTTCCCGATCGCGCCGGCGGGGCTGCTGGTGGCCACCAAGTCGGCGTGGGCCGCCGGGCTGGAAAGCCACGCCGCGCCGGCGGCCACGAGTGGGCGGGCGAGCGCGGCCGGCCCGAATGCGGGTGTCAGCGGCGCCGCAGGCGGCAGCGGACCGCTGGGCGACGGGGTCCGGGCCGGAGCCGGCGCCTCCGGGGTGAACCCCCGGCGGACCGCGGCGCTCCTCGCCGCCACCACGCTGCTGGCGCTCATCCTGCTCACTGCGATCGCCGGGCTCAACGGGAAGGACGACGCCCGCCAGGAGTCGGCCGCGACCCCGCCGGTCACCACCGAGCGTCCCTGGCAGGCCGCCCCCGGGGCGGTGCCGACCCCGGTACCCACCCCGCCCGAGGCCGCGAAGACCGGCTACGCCGGCGATGCCGGCGCCTCGCAGCTCGATGTCGGGCCCTGAGTCACGGACACCGGCTTTCTTGCGGAGGGCGTAATAAACCACGCCCTCCGGGCTCTAGCAGGACAACGTCAACGACAGAGCTGAGACCTTCCATGCCGCTTACGTCACGTCGCCGCACCCGCCTCACGGCCTGGCTGGCCGCCGCCGCCATCGCCCTGCTCGCCCTCGCCCCGGCCGCGCTGGCCGCCGGCTCCTCCGAGGAGGGCTACGTGGGCGCCGCCGGTGTCGCCCAGACCCAGGTCGAATCCGCCGACGAGGACAACGGCTCTCTGCCCTTCACGGGCTATGACGCGCTGCTGGTCGGTGGCGCCGGCCTCGTGCTGCTGACCCTCGGCCTCGGGACCCAGCGTCTCGCCCGCGCGCGCCGTTGACCGGTGTCTACGTCGGGCTGCGCGAGAGCGCAGGCCCGCTGGTGCTCGTCCGCGAGCGGGCGGGCGAGGAGCGGGCGCTCCTGGGCGTGTTCGACTGGGGCGCGCCGGGTGACGGCGCCCGCGCCCTCGCCGGCGCAATGCTGCGCGACCTGGGCGTCCCCGCCACCTCAGCCATGCTGCTCGCGGAGGACTTCGCCCGCGACGTCGTCGCCGGCCTGCCCGCGTACGGGTTCGCGCTCGCCCGCGAGCGGGTCGATGGCTGGCTGGCGCCACGCCGGTTCGTCCCGCTGTGGGTGAGGGGCTAGGGGTAGCTCCCGAGCACGTTGTTCACCCGGGCCCCCGGTGTCAGTCGTGGCCCGGCGGCACGCCCGGGTCACTCGCGGCAGCCCGGGCCTCGTAGGCGGTGCGCGCAGCCGGGTCGGCGTTCCACGTGATGGAGTCGACCTTCAGCGCGCGGTCGAGCGCCTCGCGCACGGGCCGCGGCAGCATTCGCTGGAGGCGCAGCAGGGGCCCGAGACTCTTCGGGACGTAGACCTCGACGCGCGGATGGCGCAGCGCGTCGACGATGGCCTCCGCCACGTCCTCGGGCTCGACGTTCGCGACGAACCGGCCCTGGGCGTAGCCGGCGATCATCTCCGTGTTCACGACGCCGGGCATGACGATCGAGAACTCGATGCCCCGTCCCCGGTGCTCGAGGCGCACCGCCTCGGTGAGCCCGACGACGGCGTGCTTGGTCGCCGTGTAGGTCGCGATTCCCGGCGGCGTGATCTTGCCGGCCGACGAGGCGACGTTGACGAGGTGCCCGCCGGGTCGCAGCCGCGTCAGCGCCAGCCGGGTGCCGGTGATGACCCCGAGCAGGTTCACGTCGACCATCCGCCGCGTGCTGGCATCGTCCTCGTCGGCGAAGGGGCCGAGGTGGACGATCCCCGCGTTGTTGACCATCACGTCGAGCGGGCCCAGCTCGCGCTCGACGCCGTCGAGGAAGGACTCGAAGGACTGCCGATCGGTGACGTCGAGCTCGAAGGCCACCGCGCCCCCGCCCAGCTCATCGGCGGTGGACCGGGCGAGCGCCGCGTCGAGGTCGCCGATGCCGACCCGGGCGCCCTGGGCGACGAGCGCCGCGGCCGTGGCGCGGCCGATGCCGCGCGCGGCGCCGGTGACGGCGACGACGCGCCCCGCGACCGGGCGCGCTTCGCGCGGCGCCACTACGCGGTGGTCGCCTCGACGGGCTCGGCCGCCGCGGCGCCCGCCTCGGGCGCAGAGGGCCCAGCGACGGGCTCGGGCACGGAGGGCTCGCTGCGCGCCGCGCGGTCCTCGTAGGCCCGGCGGCGGCCGTGGTCGATGTCCTGGAGGACCCGCGTGCTCTTGAACAGCTTGGCCACGGCGAGCTGTGCGCGCCGCGGGAGCACGTAGGTGCTCTTGTGGATCGTCTTGAGCTCCTTGGGCACGAACACCTCGAGCCGGGGATGGCGCAGGGCGTCCACGATCGCGTCGGCGACGTCCTCGGGCTCGGCGAAGTCCACGCCGCGGCCCGGCTCCAGGCCCGACGCCAGCTCCGTGTTCACGATGCCCGGCATGACGATGGTGAACTCGATCCCCAGCGGCTCATTCTCCTGCGCGACCGACTCGGTCAGCCCAACCACCGCGTGCTTGCAGGCGACGTAGGTCGCCCCGCCGGCCGGGGAGATCTTCCCGGCCATGGAGGCGATGTTCACGATATGGCCGGTGCGCCGCGGGCGCATCGAGCGCAGCGCCAGCTTCGTTCCGGTTATGACGCCGTGGACATTGATGTCGATCTGGCGGATCGCCGTCTCGTCGGACTCCTCGTGCAGCTCGGCCAGC
>Ga0136612_10000485_pt1 | contig 14298 bp, 15 predicted proteins | sample AntDryUQ224A2306_2_FD_106644 | JGI IMG/M metagenome (GOLD analysis project Ga0136612, IMG submission 106644) | Polar desert sand microbial communities from Dry Valleys, Antarctica - metaG UQ224A (23.06) | ecosystem: Environmental > Terrestrial > Soil > Desert | place: Antarctica: Dry Valley... | reverse complement strand
GTGTTCGGCTGGTCCTGGGCCGACCCGATCGCCGCCCTGGTGATCGCCGCGGTCGCCATCAAGGAGGGCCGCGAAGCGTGGCGGGGGGACGTCTGCTGCGCGCCGAACGCCGCACTCCACCCACCGAGCTCTGGTACGGACGCAGGCGAATGCCAGGACGATTGCTGTGGGTAGCGACCTGAGCGACGAGGGAGGGCACGCCCCGCATCAGTCGGACGGGCGGGCGCCCACGGATGCGACGGCCATCGCCGCCGTGCGGGCACCGAGATCGAGACACCGTTGCGGGCTGTCCCCGCGCTGACACCCGGCCAGGTACCCGGCGCAGAACGCGTCCCCCGCACCGGTCGTGTCGACCACCTCGGTCTCGACCGCCTCGACGTCCCAACCGGCGCCGTCGGCCGTACGCGCCAGGGCGCCACGTGCGCCGAGGGTCACCACCACAGCGCGATACGTCGCGGTCAGCGCGTCGGCCGCACGGCCCGCGTCGACCTCACCGGTCAGCAACCGGCCCTCGGCCTCGTTGGCCAGCAGAAGGTCACACCCGGCGGTCCACTTCAGGAACGCGCGCGGTCCGCACACATCGAGGAAGCCGACCGAGCTGGGGTCGACGGAGATGCCGACCCGGCGCAGACGGGCCTCGGCCAGCAGCCGCAACGCGGTCGGGCGTACCGCGTCGTCGAAGAACGAGTACCCCGTCAAGTGCAGCCATCCCACGTCGTCCCACAGCGCCGCCGGTACCTGATCGGGCGAGAGCGCCGCGTTGGCACCCCTGTCCACGAACATCGTGCGCTCACCGTCGCCGTCGAGAACGAGCACGATGGTTGCCGTGACCGAGGTGGGCACCTCGGCGACATGAGCGTCGACCCCGTGCCGGCGCAGGGCGTCACCGTGGCGGGTGCTCGCCCCGGCTCCTGCACACCCGGCGAACGCGACGTCCGCGCCCAGCCAACCCAGCCAAGCAGCGACGTTGGCGGCTGACCCGCCGGGATGGACGCGGATCTCGGCGTTGGTGTCACTCGCGGCCGTCACCACACCCAGTGGACGGACGACGATGTCGTCGACGACGTCACCGACCACGAGAACCCGGCGCACATCAGTCCTGGACGCTGCGCGCGGCCCAGGCCGTGGCGATGTCGGCACCGACCCGGATGTTGTTGGCGGCGATCTTGAGGTTGACCTCGAGGCTCGCCCCGCCGGTGAGGCTGACCATCTTGTCCAGCAGGTACGGGCTCACGTCCTTGCCCGTGATCCCCTCGGCAGCCGCGGCGGTGAGCGCATCGTCGAGCGCCCGGTCGTGCGCGGCAGGATCGAGCTGGTCCCGCTCGGGAAGCGGGTTGGCGACCAGGATCGCCGAACGCCGCCCGAGCGCGTCGTTGGCGGCCATCACGTCGGCGACCACATCGGCGTCTGGTACCGACCAGTCCAGGCGCTCGCCGGAGTCGGTCAGCCAGAAGCTCGGGAAGGCGTCGGTGGCGTACCCCAGCACCGTCACGCTCAGCGTCTCGAGCCGTTCGAGGGTGGCGGGGATGTCGAGGATAGACTTCACGCCGGCGGACACAACGGTGACAGGCGTGTTCGCCAGCGTCGACAGGTCGGCCGACTCATCGAACGTCGCGCCCGCCCCGCGGTGCACCCCGCCCAGCCCCCCGGTGGAGAACACTCGCACCCCTGCGAGGGCTGCGATGAACGCTGTCGCCGCGACCGTCGTCGCACCGCAGCGCCGGCGCGCCACCACGATGGGAAGGTCTCGCACGCTGACCTTCGGGACATCGTCGCCGGCGATGCGTACCAGCTCGTCGTCGTTGAGCCCGACCTTGAGGTAGCCGTCGAGCACGGCCACCGTCGCCGGCGTGACTCCGGCGTCCACCAGGATCGCTTCGAAACCGCGCGCGGCCGTGAGGTTGCGCGGGCGGGGCAGCCCGTGCGAGATGATTGTCGACTCCAGCGCCACGACCGGACGCCGGTGCGCCAACGCGTCGGCGACAGGCTCGGCGACGGACAGCGGGAGCATCAGATCTCTATGCGGTAGAAGCCGACGTGCGATTTCGACGGCGTCGGCCCCCGTTGCCCTTGGTAGCGCGAGGCGTACTTGGACGAGCCGTAGGGATGCTCGGCCGGTGAGGACAGCCGGAAGAAGCACAGCTGCCCGATCTTCATACCGGGGTACAGCTTGATCGGGAGCGTTGCCACATTGGCCAGCTCCAAGGTGACGTGACCGGAGAATCCTGGGTCGATGAAACCTGCGGTCGCGTGGGTGAGCAGGCCGAGGCGTCCCAGTGACGACTTCCCCTCGAGCCGCGCCGCCACGTCGTCGGGAAGGCTCACCTGCTCGTACGTCGAGCCGAGCACGAACTCCCCGGGGTGCATGATGAACGGCTCGCCGCCTTCGGCGATCACCTCCTGCGTCAGCTCGGCCTGGTCCTCGGCTGGGTCGATGTGCGGATAGCGGTGGTTCTCAAAGACACGGAAGAACTTGTCGAGCCGGACGTCGATGCTGGACGGCTGCAGCATCGATGGTTCGTACGGATCGAGGACGATGCGGTCGCCGTGGATCTCGGCGAGGATGTCGCGGTCAGAGAGGAGCACGGTCAAAAACTAGCGCACGGCCGGCGATGCGGGTGCCGCCTGCGGCAGTGGTGGGACATGCTGGCGCCATTGGTGATGCGACGGCAGTCTGCCGTCATCGCGACGCGGGTGGGCGTGACGGCGGCGGACGTGGTCGGTCTGTTGGCGTGCGCATCCCTGCGGCCTGGCCCAGAAGCGGACGTCGAGGCAGCCCGTACGGCGCACCTGGCACAGGGGACAACACAAGCGAGCGACGCCTGCGCCCAGCTGGCGCCGCTCGCCGTCGGAAGCATGACCGTGCTCGCCATCTACCTACGCCAGCGTGGGTCACCGGAGTCCAAGCCGGTGGGTCCCCGCACCACTCCACCGGCGTCGAGGGCTGATGGCTAGGATGTCGGCAGCCTCGGCTTCGGCTGTGGTGTCGCGGGCGTAGTTCAATGGCAGAACATCAGCTTCCCAAGCTGATAGTGCGGGTTCGATTCCCGTCGCCCGCTCCGGATACGCCGCCCGGCCGCCGCGGGACGCCATCCAAATCGAGCGCGATAGCGCACAGATCGTATGACGTTACGCGGGTCGGGGCAGCCGACGCTGGCGGAAATATGGCCGCCGATGGAGGCACCAGCACTCAGTGCGGCAGCCAGGCGTCCTCGTCCTGGGTGCGGGCGTCGATCGGCCGGGGTAGCGTGCCGACCGCCAGATCGCCGATGCTGACGCCTTCGAACACCTCTCGCAGGCTGCTGCGGGCGGCGATCCAGACCCGCTGCAGGATCTCGGCCGACTCCTTGTACTCCACGGCCTCGGGGCGCAGGCCGTACACGCTGACAAGCGGCCCGTCGACAGCGCGGATCACGTCGGCCACCGACACCTCCGCCGCCGCACGCGCCAGGCGCCAGCCACCGGACTGTCCGCGCTGGCTGACGACGATGTCGGCGCGGCGCAGGTCGGCCAAGATCGCCTGCAAGAAGCCGTACGGGATGTCCTGCTCGCGGCCGATCTCCTCAGCAGACAACGCGCTGGATCCGTCCCGCGAGGCGATCTCGATGAGCGCCCGCAGCGCATAGTCCGCCTTCGCCGACACCCGCATGCGCGAAGTCTCTCAGATTACCGAGCGCGACGACCGCCCAGGCGGGTGGACGATCACGCTTGCTATTGTTACCCGCCGGTAGGACACGTTGGTTACCCATCCGGTAGCCGCTGCCTCGGCAGCACGAGTTCAGCAGGGGATGGGCCATGAGCCACTACAAGAGCAACCTCCGCGACATCGAATTCAACCTGTTCGAGGTCTTCGGTCGCGACGAGGTCCTGGGCCATGGACTGTACGAGGATCTGGACAACCGCGACCGCCAGGAGCATCCTGGTCGAGATCGACCGCCTCGCGCGTGAGGACCTGGCAACGTCGTTCGAGGACGCCGACCGCCACCCGCCGGTCTTCGACCCCGCCAGCGGTGACGTGACGATGCCTGCCTCGTTCGCCAGGAGCTACCAAGCCTGGATGGATTCGGAGTGGTTCGATGGACCTCGACGAGGCGGCGTTCTGACCTCCCCCGGTTGGCCCTGGGGGCCTTTGACCGCTACGGTCAGAACAACACGTCCCCCACCATCGGAGTGCACATGAGTATCGGACTCGGCATCGTCCTGGGAGTCGTGGGCGCCATCTTCATCACCGGCGCGATCGAGATCCCTGCCAGCTGGCCGATCGACTCTGAGCCGCTGGGCTGGATCCTGTTGATCGCCGGCATCATCGCGATCGTGCTGTCCCTGGTCATCAACCGGCAGCGGACGCAGCGCACCACGTCTGAGCCACCCCGCACCGATCCGCCGCGCAACACCTACTGAGCCGCCCTGGTGTCGCACGCCCCCGTACCGACGCGCAGGCTCCCGAGCCGTTGGGGGTACGTGATCGCGGCGGTGATCTTCGTCGTTTCCGTCGCGGTCGCGACCGGCTTCAGTGTCGCCGGTGCTCGGCAGGTCGCCCGCAGCCTCGACGTCGAGCCCCTCGACGCGACCGCGCAGGTCACTGTGGGTGAGGAACCACTGGCGGTGTACGTCGATCGCCGTCGACTCCAGAGTCGGTGTGTGGCGACACCCGCCGCCGGTGGCGACGCCTCGAGCTTCGACACTACGATCGTTGACTACGACGTCAGCGCCGGCGGACGCAGGTGGGACCAGGTGGCGACGTCCCCTGAGGGGCTGTCGCCAGGGACGTACACCCTGAGCTGCAATCCGACCGAGAGCGCTGCAGCAACCGCTCCGTCGATCAAGCCGCCGACGTACGGCACCGGCCCTGCGTTGAGGTTCGGGCACGTCGCGGTGTTGTTCTCGATTGCACTAGGCGTCGGCGCGATCGGTGTCATCGCCGCGATCATCCTCGCTATCGTCACAGCGGTGCGCAGGAGCCAGGCGAAGCGGCCACCACCGCCGTACCAGGGCCCGCCGGCGTATGGCTCGTAAGACAGAGATCTCATGGGCGCTGGTGGTAGCCGGCCTCGGCCGGTCCGACTCCATCCAGATGTGTCATGTCCTCGCCTTCAGGCGGCGTGCTGGTATTGGTCGTCGTCACCTTCGTCCTTCGAAGACAAAGCCACCATTGACCTGCGTCAGCGAGTCCTGGCCGCTGCATGGCGTTGCCCGGCTCGCGCTGGTCCGCGGCGCCCGCGGCCGGCCCCGGGTCGACGTGAGCCGCCGCCGGCGTTGCGCCCACGGGAGCCGCCAGCCGAACCGCGGCGGGCGGTATCCAGCACGGGCGCGGGCCTACCGGCACCGGAGAGCGCCTCGACCGTCATCGGCTTGGGCGCTGTGTCGTAGGCGTGGTGACGGGCCTCGATACCGGCGGTGTGCTGGAGCTTGATCACGTCGTCGACGGTGTCTGTCGTCGCCATGGTCACCACCGCGCCGGCCTCGCCTGCTCGGGCGGTACGGCCCGAGCGGTGCAGGTACGCCTTGGGCTCGGGCGGCAGGTCGTAGTGCACGACGAGTCCGACGTTGTCGATGTGGATACCTCGAGCGGCGACGTCGGTGGCGACGATCACCGTGGCCTGGCCGGCGGAGAAGCGAGCGAGGTTCCGCTCGCGCATCCGCTGGTCGAGGTCACCGTGCAGGTCGACGGCTTGCACCCCTTTACGGGTCAGCTGACGCGCGAGGTTCATGGCGCCACGACGCGTACGCGTGAAAACGATCGAGCGCGGGTTGGCCTCGAGCAACGCCTTGGTGGTGGCCACCTTGCCGTCACCGCCGGTGACGAGCACGTGGTGCTCGACGGTGCTGACCTGGCCTTCGGAAGGGTCGAGCTCGTGCAGGACCTGGTTGCGCAGGTGGCGTCGTACCAGCTTGTCGACCTGGCCGTCGAGGGTCGCCGAGAGCAGCAGGCGTTGGCCACCGGCGGGCGTCTTGGACAGCAGGGCGTCGATCGGCTTGAAGAAGCCGAGGTCGCACAGGTGGTCGGCCTCGTCGAGGACGGCGACCTCGATCCGGTCGAGGCGACAAGCTCCCCGGTCGATGAGGTCCGTCAGGCGTCCGGGTGTCGCGATGACCACGTCGACGCCGCTGCGCAGGCGCTTGATCTGGCGGTCGTACGGAGTGCCCCCGTAGACGGTCGCCAGCCGCATGCCCATCGAATCGGCGATCGGGTCGAGCGCCTCACGTACCTGGTTGGCGAGCTCGCGGGTCGGTAGCACAATCAGGCCGCGCGGCGCCTTGGGGTGGCGGGTACCGCCGGCGAGCCGGACGAGCAGGGGGATACCGAAGGCCAAGGTCTTGCCTGATCCGGTACGTGCCCTGCCGAGCACATCGCGTCCAGACAGGGCGTCGGGAATGACGGCTTCTTGGACGGGTGTGGGGGTGGTGATGCCTTGCTCGCTCAGGACGCCGACGAGGGCGGCCGGCAAGTCGTACTGGACGAAACCGCTCGGCGTGGTGGACATGTTGGAGGACGTGGGCATGCCTGTCGACACGCGGGTGTGATGGGACAAAGAACTCACAGACTGAAGAAGCGGCCCGTTCGTTCCTGGCCGCGCAGGAATGCGCACCATTCGACGGGCTCTGAGGACGCACCCTGGCAAGAGCCCCGTTCAATCGGGGTCGCGGTGCGCCGCCAGTCTAGCAGCGAAGCGCCCCTGACCACATTCGCTGCCGGCAAGAGCAGTGCTTCCCGTCGTGGGACACTGCAAGACGTGGGCAGGAGCGGGACCGATCCAGCGTCGCTCGCCGCAGCCGGATTGCTGTGGCTGCTCGGGTCGGCCCGCGACGCTGCAGGCGGTCTGGCCTGGCCCGGAACACCCGGAGACGACGAGGCCGACCTTTCGCTCTACAGTGGCGCGGCCGGAATCGTGATCACCCTGCTGGAGGCGTACCAGCACTTCGGCAACGACGCATACGCAGACGCGGCGCTCCGCGGGGCACGGGCGATCGCGGAAACGGGACGGGACGTCACCCAGTGCTCGTTGTACTTCGGCCTGACGGGGGTGGCCGTCGCCCAGCGTGCGGTCGCTGACATCCTGGGAGACGCAGCGATCGGCGAGTCGGCGGACCGAGCCCTCGAGCAAGTCCGCTCCCGCTTCGACGGCGAACGCTGGAGCGACCAGTTCGAGCTGCTGGGCGGCAACGCCGGCATCGCCCTGGGCGCCCTCGCGGCCGGTGACCCAGACCTTGCCGTGTTGGCCGTCACGCCGTACCTGCGGACGGCAGAACCGACCCCGGCCGGTGTCCAGTGGGAGGTCCGCGCAGGGACGGCTGCGCGGTTCCACCACATCTCCCACGGCACCCTGGGCATCGTCCATGCCCTTGCCGCCGTGGGTCAGGCAACCGCCCGCGCCGACCTCGTCGAGCTGGCGCTGGCCGGTGCCGCCGACGTCGTCAGCCGTGACGAGGCCGGCCCTGAGGGATTCCTGGTCCCACACTCCGACCCCCAGCACAAGCCGGACCTCATCGAGCGATACAGCTTCGGCTGGTGTCACGGCCCAGCCGGTGACGCCCAGGTGTTCCGGCTTCTCGGGCTCGTCACCGAAGACCCCACCTGGCAGCAGCTCGCTGACCGCTGCTGGCGTACGGTCGTCCGCTCCGGCCTGCCTCGCCGCGTACGGCCGGGCTTCTGGGACAACAGCGGCAGATGTTGTGGCACCGCCGGAGTGCTCGCGCTGGCGTGCGACCGCCACGCCGAGAACCGCGACGGTCTGAACTTCGCGTCCGTACTCGTCGACGACCTCGCCGCACGCGCAACCGTCGACACTGAAGGAGCCTGCTGGTCCAACTACGAGCACCGGGTCACCCCTAGCGACCTCGAACCTCGAACCGGGTGGGCCATGGGCAGTGCGGGCATCATCCGCGAGCTCCTGCGGTACGCCAGGATCGGCACAGGCGCCGACTCGGCCTATGCCGTGACGTGGCCGGATCATCCAGCAGTGGCCACTGGCCGATGTCGCGCCGATCCCGGCCACTATGTCTGACTCACTAGGTTGCCCAGGGTGAGTGCCTTGGAGACGTACGTCATCGGCTGGCGTGAGTCGGTACACGCCATCGCCGACCTGTGTGGAGAACTTTCTGCTGAGGAGTGGGCGTCGCCGACCGACTGTCCGCGTTGGTCGGTGCGAGATGTCGTGGCGCACGTCGCCGGCGTGGAAGCCATGCTCGCCGGCACCTGGACGGCGCCGGTCACCGTTGCCGCCACGGGGGGCAAGGTGGTGAGCCCTGACTACACCGAAGCCGGGGTCGCTGCGTTGCGTGATCGCTCGTTCGAGGCGCTCGAGCTGCTGCTGCGCGAGGCGGTCGCGCGTCGTGAGACACAGCTCGACCCGCTACCGGACGACCCGACCTCGCTCGCGCCCAGCACGCCTGCCGGCGTGTCTTGGAGCGGGCGATGTTACTGCAGAACCGCGCGATCGACGTGTGGGTGCACGAGCAGGACATCCGCCGGGCGACGAACCGCCCCGGTGGGCTGGACAGCACCGGAGCGCAGGTCACAGCCACGTCCTTCGCGGCCGCCATGGCGTACGTCCTGGGCAAGCGCGTCGCACCAGCGGCCGGCATGCAGGTGGTCTGGGAGATCACCGGTCCGTCGGGCTTCACGGTCTCGCTGCGTGTCGGCGAGGACGGCCGCGCGGCAGAGCAGCAGGACACCGCTGACGCCGACACCCGCCTCGCGATGGATCTGGAGACGTTCACCGTGCTGGCGGCCGGTCGGCGTACCGCCGACCAGGTCGACGTCGACGTCAGCGGAGACCGCTTCCTCGCCGGCCGCGTGCTGGCCGCCATGGCCGTCACCCCCTGATCACCAACTGCATCTAGAGTCGTGGCGTGCGTACACGCCTTGCCCGTGCCGCCGACCTACCTGCCGTGCTGGCCATGAACCAAGGTGAGCTCGACGCCGTCGGGTCACTGGACGACGACCGGCTGCAGCGTCTCGTCGATCTGGCCGAGCAGGTGCTGGTTGCCGACGACGCCGGTGCCGTGGCCGGCTTCGTCGTCACGCTAGCACCGGGTACGGCCTACGCGAGCCCCAACTACCGCTGGTTCGGTGAGCGGTACGACGACTTCTGCTACCTCGACCGGGTGGTTGTTGCGCGCACTCATCTTCGCCGCGGTCTCGGCACGACGTTGTACGACGCCGCCGAGGCCGCAGGATCGCCGCACGGGCAGATGGCACTCGAGGTGTACGCCGAGCCGCCCAACGAGGTGTCCCTCGCCTTCCACGCCGCCCGCGGTTACACCGAGGTCGGGAGGTCGACCCAGGACAACGGCAAGGTCAGCGCCATGTTCGTCAAGCCGCTCGACCGGTAGCCTGGGTTTGTACTGCACCAGTAGCGGCCTCCCCCGACGGCACGCTACCCGCACCAGGGGTTTACGGCGTGCCCGAGCAGTCACCCACACCGCGACCTGTACCTTGGCGCCGCGCTTCTCGAGTGCCAACCTTCGCTGGGACTTACGCACATGCGTTCACAAGGCGGCGTGTCGCGGCTCAGACGTAAGGCTCATCGCGAGCGAGGTAAGGCCCACGGGGCATGGGAGGGGAGCCCAGCCTCAGACGTTGCTGTCGATCTCATGGGGCCTCCCGTTGGGTCGCTGCTGCCCACGTCTTACCCGCGGCTGCCGCGTCCCAAACCACGATCGCTTCTCGTCGCGGCCGGTGGCATGCTTCGGCGGTGACCCGGCCGACGCCCAGGCCTCATGGCAGCACGAATGCGACCTGGCGCGGCAGATCGTCGCCAAGGCGTCATCTCTGGACCAGACAGGCACGCGGCTTGAGCGATGGCGAACCGTTCTCCCTGCGCTGTCTCCTGATCTACATGATCGCCGAGTACGCCCGGCACAACGGCCACGCCGACCTGCTGCGCGAACGGATCGACGGTAGAACCGGCCGCTGAGCGGCTTTGGCAGATTTCGCCGTGCTGCGGCGGTCACCTCCCTGCGAAGATGTCGCTGTGACCAATCTGCTGTCCGACATCGTGGTGATCGACCTGACCCGCGCACTCGCCGGCCCCCATGCCGCGATGATGCTCGGCGACCTCGGAGCGCGGGTGATCAAGGTCGAGACGCCCGACGGAGGTGACGACACCCGCGGCTGGGGGCCGCCGTTCGTCGGTCCCGAGGACGACCCGGAGTCGACCTACTTCCTGTCCTGTAACCGCAACAAGGAGTCGGTGACCGCCGATCTGAAGTCCGAGGACGGAGTCGGGCTTCTCACCCGGCTCGTCACGCGCGCCGACGTGCTGCTCGAGAACTTCCGGCCCGGCGTCTTGGATCGGCTCGGATTCACCGTCGACCGGCTGCACGAGATCAACCCGCGCCTGGTGATCTGCTCGATCACCGGCTTCGGACACGACGGGCCCGAGGGGGGCCGCGCCGGGTACGACCAGATCGCCCAGGGCGAGGCGGGGATGATGAGCCTCACCGGCCCGGGCCCGGACGAGCCGACCAAGGTCGGCGTCCCGATCGGCGACCTGCTCGCCGGCATGAATGCCGCCTACGGTGCCGTCGCGGCGCTGCTCGAACGCGCCAGCACCGGACGCGGACGCGTGGTTCGTACCAGCCTGCTCGCCGGCATCGTCGGCGTGCACGCGTTCCAGGGCACCCGGTGGACGGTCGCCGGCAAGGTGCCGCGCGCGATCGGCAACCACCATCCTTCGATCGCGCCGTACGGGCTGTTCCGCACCGCCGACTCCCCGGTCCAGATCGCGGTGGGTAGCGAGGGTCTGTGGCGCCGGTTCGCCCCACTGATCGGCGTGGACGAGGCCGATGAACGCTTCAGCACCAACCAAGCCCGAGTCGGAGCCCGTGAGGCGCTGATCGAGGCGATCGAAGCCGCGTTCGCCGACGACGGCGCCGAGGTGTGGCTCGCCCGCCTCGCCGAAGCGGGGGTGCCCGCCGGCAAGGTTCGTACCCTCGACGACGTCTACGGGTGGGAGCAGACCCGCTCGCAGGGACTGTTGGTCGACGTCGAGCACAGCAGCCTCGGCACGCTCACCCTTCCCGGCCCGGCGCTGCGTTTCGACGACAACACCTACGCCGGTGCGCGCGAGCAGCACCTCGCCCCGCCCCGGCTGGGCGAGCACAACGCAAGCGTGACCGCCTGGCTCGACGAGCTCGACACCACACAAGCGGCAGGCGCGCCCGACGATGCGGGTGCCTGGTGACCGCCGAAGCAACCCGGCTCACCGCCACCGCCTTGCTCGACCTCGTGCTGGACGACGGCTCGTACCTCTCCTGGGATCGTCCGTTCGTCAGGGCAGAGCTGTCCGAGGAGTACGGCGCCCAGCTCGCTGGTGCTGAGGCAAAAACCGGGCACGACGAGGCCGTCATCACCGGCGAGGGCAGCATCCACGGGCACCGGGTCGCCGTCCTGGCCTCGGAGTTCGGCTTCCTTGCCGGCTCGATCGGCGTGGACGCAGCCGAGCGCCTCGTGCTGGCCAGCGAGCGCGCGACGGCCGAGGGACTCCCGCTGCTGGCCGCGCCCGTGAGCGGCGGCACCCGGATGCAGGAGGGCACTGTCGCATTCGTCCAGATGGTCAAGATCACCTCCGCCATCTGTCAGCACAAGGCGGCCGGGCACCCGTACCTCGTCTACCTGCGCAATCCCACAACCGGTGGCGTGATGGCGTCGTGGGGGTCGCTGGGTCACGTCACGGTCGCTGAGCCGGGGGCGCTGCTGGGGTTCCTCGGCCCGCGGGTCTACGAGGCGATCTACGGCCGGCCGTTCCCCGAGGGCGTGCAGACCGCGGAGAATCTCTTCGCACACGGGCTCATCGATGCCGTGCTACCGCCGGAGGCATTGGCCGAGATCGTGCACCGCGCGCTGCAGGTCATGATGGCGCCGCGCAAGCCGCCGGCCGACGAGCAGCACCCGGGCGACGAACCAGTCGGTGTCAGCGACGCTTGGGACTCGGTGACGCGCGCCCGCAATCCCCGACGGCCAGGCGTGCGGCGGCTGCTGCGGTACGCCGCGACCGACGTCATCCCGCTCAACGGCTCCGGACAAGGCGAGACCGATCCTGGACTGCTGCTCGCGCTGGCGCGGTTCGGCGGGGCGCCGTGCGTCCTGCTCGGACAAGACCGGCGAGGTCAGACGCTCCTCAGCCCGCTGGGCCCTGGGGCGCTGCGCGAGGCGCGACGCGGCATGCATCTGGCCGACGAGCTCAACCTCCCCCTGGTGACGGTCATCGACACCCCGGGCGCGGCGCTCTCGGTCGAGGCTGAGGAGGGCGGGCTGGCCGGTGAGATCGCCCGCTGTCTCGCCGACATGGTGATGCTGCAGGCTCCGACGCTGACGGTCATGATGGGCCAGGGCACCGGTGGCGGCGCCCTTGCTCTGCTGCCGGCCGACCGGGTGGTAGCCGCGCAGCACGGGTGGTTGTCGCCGTTGCCGCCAGAGGGTGCGAGCGCCATTCGCTTTCGCACACCTGACCGCGCCGCGGAGATGGCTCGGGCGCAGGGCGTGGATGCTCACAGTCTCAGTAGAGCATCGCCGTGGCGGGGTCGCTCAGGAGCCGACCGACGTCGGCGAGGAAGCGCGAACCTTGCGCGCCGTCGACCACGCGGTGGTCGAAGGACAACGCAAGCGTCGTCACCCAGCGCGGCACGACCTGCTCGCCATCGGGGCCGTCGACCACCCATGGGCGCCGGGAGACCGACCCCAGCGCGAGGATCCCGGTCTCGCCGGGATTGAGGATCGGTGTGCCCGCATCGACGCCGAAAACGCCGACGTTGGTGATCGTGAACGTGCCGCCTGCCATCTGCGCGGGCTGGGTACGCCCGTCGCGGGCGATCCCAACCAGCTCGCCGAGGGCCGCCGCGAGGTCGTGCAGACCCATCGCGTCGGCGCCGACGATGTTGGGCACCACCAGTCCGCGCGGTGTCGCGGCGGCGATACCGAGGTTGACTCCGTGCTTGACCACGATCTCCTGCGCGGACTCGTCCCAGGTGGCGTTGAGCTCGGGGGTTCGCCGTACGGCCAGGCAGACCGCCTTTGCGACGACGAGCAACGGCGAGACGCGTACGTCCGCGAACTCCCGGTCGGCCTTGAGGCTTTCGACGAGCTCGACCATGCGCGTGACGTCGAGAGTCAGCCACTCGGTCACGTGCGGAGCGGTGAACGCCGAGCGAACCATCGCCGCTGCGGTCATCTTGCGGACACCCTTGACCGGGATCCGGGTCTCACCGCCAGGACGCACCGGCGCCGCGGACGTCCCAGGAGACGTACCAGCACGGGGCGAGGGCGCGCCGGCGAGCGCCTCGACGTCCGACCGCGTGATGACGCCGCCCAGCCCACTGGGCGTGACGGCAAGCAGGTCGACGCCGAGGTCCTTGGCGAGCTTGCGTACCGGTGGCTTGGCCAACACGCGTCCGGCAGGGCCCTCCGGCGACGGTGTCGACGGCTCACCGTCTGGTGCGGCCGCGCCCTTGCGTGGGCGCCGCTTGGCCTCGGTCGTCCGCGGACCGTAGCCCACGAGCACCGACGTACGCCCACCTGGCGCAGCTCCCCCGATCAAGCCGGCCTCGACAACACCGTCACCGGCCACGTCATCGGGTGCCGAGGGCTGCGCCGCGAGGGCGGCAGCTGCCTCGTCGACGCCCGCCTCAGCAGCAGGTTGCGGTGACGGCACGTCGGCGCCCTCGGGCGCGACGGCGATGATCGGCGTGCCGACCAGGACGGTCTCCCCCTCGGCGACGAGCAGGTCGGCGACCGTGCCGGCGTACGGGCAGGGCAGCTCGACGAGCGACTTGGCGGTCTCGATCTCCACGACGATGTCGTTGACCCGCACGGTGTCGCCCGGCTTGACGCGCCAGCCGACGATCTCGGCCTCGGTCAGACCCTCGCCAACATCGGGCAGCTTGAATTCCTTGAGCGTCATCATCGTCTCCTCAGTACGCCAGCGAACGGTCGACAGCGTCGAGCACACGGTCGAGGTCGGGCAGGTACTCTTCCTCGATCCGGCTCGGCGGGTACGGCGTGTCGAACCCGCCGACCCTCAGCACCGGCGCCTCGAGGGCGTAGAAGCACTGCTCGGTGATGCGCGCGGCGACCTCGGCGCCGATTCCGAGGTTGACGACGGCCTCGTGCACGACCACGACGCGGCCGGTCCTGCGCACCGAGGCGTACACCGGTTCGAGGTCGAGTGGAGAGAGGGTGCGCAGGTCGATCACCTCGATGCTCGTGCCGCCCTCGGCCGCGGCGATCGCCGACTCCAGGCACGTCTTGACCATCGGCCCGTACGCCAGCACCGTCACGTCGGTGCCGTCGCGCAC
>Ga0136612_10000484_pt1 | contig 14310 bp, 15 predicted proteins | sample AntDryUQ224A2306_2_FD_106644 | JGI IMG/M metagenome (GOLD analysis project Ga0136612, IMG submission 106644) | Polar desert sand microbial communities from Dry Valleys, Antarctica - metaG UQ224A (23.06) | ecosystem: Environmental > Terrestrial > Soil > Desert | place: Antarctica: Dry Valley... | reverse complement strand
GTAGAGCGATGCAAGGATGGCCAGCAAGCTCGCGACCGGAGCAGCCCACGTCCGACGATTCATATCAGCCGCTCGGTCGGCCGAGGAGCATGGCCGCCACCAGCGCAGTCGATCGAACCGATGAGGATCGCGGCGGCGCCGAGACGCAGGACCGTAGGTCGGGGAGGGTGCATGCCGAAGGAGAATACGGTGCGCGGGCGATCCCGCATCGTTACGGGGAATTGCGGTGACGTGACTCCGGGGCCGGGTACCGCTCAACTCGCCAACGCAACCAACAGTGCAGCGGCCTCGACGGGATCGGCGAGGACGACGTCGGATGCCTCCGCAACGGATGGAGGCACCTCGCGGTCCGCTCCACCGACTCCGATGATCGTCGCTCGGATCTGACCGGCCGCCCGGAGCTCGGCGACGGCACCGAACATGTCGAGATCGGTGACGTCGTCTCCCATCACCACGACGCCGCGCAGACCGAAGCGCTCGATGATCAGGCGCGCGGCGCTGCCCTTGTCACCGAGGCCAACCGACCGCAGCTCGTAGCTCATGCGTCCGTGTCGCATCTCCAGGCCGCGCAGCGCGACATCGCCGAGCGCCACCCCGATGGCGTCGCGCGCGCGATCCGGATCGGGCGCGCGTCGGTAATGCACCGTCGCCGACAGGCCCTTGTGCTCCACGCTCACCCCCGCCAGCTCCGGCACCCGCGCGAGGGCGGAGTCCAGGCGCTCTCGGACCGATGCCGCCTCCGGCGAGATGACCGGCGCGTCCACGTCCGCCTCGAGCCATTCCGTGCCGTGGTTGCCGGCAATCAGCAATCCCGCCACACCGGTCATGCGACGCGCGTCGAGCGGGGCGCGCCCCGTCACCACGGCGACGACCGCCATGCGGCTCACCAGGGTGGCCAGCGCACCCGATGCGCCATCCACGAGGCGGGCGAGGGCCGGATCCTGCGCGATCGGTGACAGCGTGCCATCGAAGTCGGTGAGGAGTCCGGCGGGCTCGGCGGCGAGGACGTTCCGCGCCAGCTCGATCGCGTGCGAAAGCGACCCATCGATCCTGCCGCTAGACTCGGCCACGTGAAGCGTCTCTCCTCTTGGGCGCTCCCGATCATCCTGGGGGTGGTGGGAGTGGTCCTCATTATCGCCGGCACGATCGACCTCGATGGCGAACCGAGGTCCAGTCTGCCGGCGATCTCGACGCCGCCGAGCCCGACCGAGGTTGCCGAGGCGAGCGCAACGCCGGCGCCATCCACATCGGTTGGACCGACTGCCGAGCCGACGCCGATGCCGACACCCGAACCGCTCCCGTCGGATGTCACCGCCGTCCAGATCGGGGTGCCCGCGGTGGGCATCAACGTCGCCGTGCGACAGTCGACCAGCGCGGAGACGGATGGCTTCCCGCCGACTGACGCCGCCTACATCCTCAGCGCCGGGAACCAGCCGGGGCGCAACACGAACTCGTACATCTTCGCGCACGCCATCAACAGCCTGTTCAAGCCGCTCTGGAACGTTCGGATCGGCGACGAGGTGCTGGTCCGCATGTCGGACGACACGATCCTCCGCTACGTCGTGAACGAGGTTCGCCCGAACGTCCCGTGCCCTGATGCGGACGCCGACCCCGCACTGAACCCGCCGGACCCGCCGCTCGCGCTCCAGATCCAGGAAAACTGCGACGAAGGCGGGCAATGGACCGTGCCGACCAGCTACGAGCGCCTCACGCTCCAGACCTCGCAGGGGTACAACCGCAACTGGGGCGAGCTGGTGATCGTGGCGGACCCCGTCGCCGGCTAGGTCAATTCCGCCGCCCGCGCACGAACCAGGCCGGCACGATCGTCACGATGGCGACCCCCAACGCGATCCCGAATACCATCCGCAGCACGTCCGCCGACTGGTCCTGCGACCACGTCTCGAGGAGGTCGACGAGGGCGAGAGATGCGGTCGGGTCGATGCCGACGAATTCCGGACGCCCCAGCTCGGTCACGAGCTCGTCCCGACGCACCGGGTCGGCGATCAGCGTGGACAGCTCGTCGATCCGGTTCTGGCCGATCGAGGTCAGCAGCGCCAGTCCCACGCTCATGCCGATCGTCCGCGTGATCTGGACCATCGCGCTCGCAATGCCGTATGCGCCGGCACCGGCGGCCTCGACCGCGACGGTGGCGCGCGGCGAGACCGTAAGGCCGAAGCCCAGGCCGAAGACGGCAAGGTCCCGTACCAGTCGATCCGCCTCGGTTCCCGCGTCCCAACCGAGCGCAAGGAAGAGCCCCGCCGCGCTCGCCGCCACCCCCGCTACCGACACGATCCGCTCCCCGATGAGTCCGGTCAGGATGCCGCCGAACAGCGCGCCGACGGCGATCGCCAGCGTCAGACCGGTCAGGACGATCGAGGCCTGCGCATCGGATCCGAACAGGACGCGATTGACGAAGACCGGTCCGCCGATGATCGCGGTGGCGAGCGTGTACCCCGTCAGCAGGCTGACGGCGTTCGCCGCGCTGAAGGCGCGGTCGGCGAACAGGCGCAGGTCGATCAGCGGGGAGCGCGAGCGCAGCTCGAGCCACACGAAGGCCCCGAACGCGATGGCGGCCAGCGCGAGGCCGCCGAGGACCAGCGGGTCGCCCCAGCCACTCGCGCCTGAGACGGTGATCGCGCCGATGCCGGCCACGAGCGCGAACGACAACAGCGCCGCGCCGCCGACATCGAGGCCGGCGCGAACTCTCGGCGTCTCGATGCCGCCCGCGACGACGTAGATCAGGAGCAGCGTGATGATCCCGATCGGGACGTTGAGCAGGAAGATCCACTGCCAGGCGGAGATGTCGAGCCCGGGAATCGGCAGGCGGAAGTTGAGGAGCACCCAGGCGCCGTACGCGGGACCGATCGCCATTCCGATGTAGGTGGCGGCTCCCTCGAGACCGAGCGCCGCCGCCCGGGCCCGGCCACTGAACAGGTGGCTGGCCAGCGCCATCGAAAGCGGCACGAGGGCGCCGCCGCCGAAGCCCTGGACGACGCGCGACACGATGAGCCAGCCGAGCCCATCCTCCGGCCCCGCGAATCGCGAGAGCCCCGCCCCGGCGCTGCCGATGACGAAGAGGAGCAGGGCCACGACATAGAGCCGACGGGCACCCCACAGGTCGGCGCCGCGGCCGGCAAGTGGCATGGCGACGACATACGCCAGCAGGTACGCGTTGACGATCCAGCTCACGCGCGCCAGGTCGGCCCAGCCGCCGAAGTCGGCCACGATCGATGGCAGCGCGATGGCCACCACCATCAGCTCTGCGCCGCCCAACAGGACTCCGAGGCTGGCGAAGGCCAGCGCTGCCCAGGCGGCAACCGGATGGATGCGCGGCGGCCCTTCGCTCACGATGTCGCGCTCCACAGCGCGCCCGGGGGTCGAGCTCTTCAGCGACGTACCTCCTGTGGACGGCCTCCGTGGACGGTCTGGCGCGCCGATGCTAGCACGCGACCTTGACGAGGACGGCGTGGGGCCATACCATAAGCCCGCGTTTATATAAATCTGCATTTGATAAAGAACCACTGTGATGTCCCCCTTGCCGGAGACACCTGCCGAGCAGGATCTGCGGCGGCTCCGCACCCTCTACCGAGCCCTCGGCGATGAGACGCGCCTGCGGGTCATCGGGCTGATGGCCGAGATCGGGCCTCTGCCGGTTCGGGAGCTATCGGCGCGCGTCGGCCTCTCGCAGCCGCTCATCAGCTGGCACCTGCGCATCCTGCGGCTGGCTGGCCTGATCGATACCGATCGGCACGGCCGCGAGGTGATCTGTCGCCTGCGAACGGCGGCATTCGAGGAGCTGCACGACATCGAGGCGCGGCTGATCGGCGGCACGGCCGGCGTGGCCATTGCTCCCGAAGCGCCGGGAAGGGTCCCCGATGTCAACTAGTCGCGACCACGCCCGCGAGCTGCAACGCGGTGCATCGGTCCTGCCCGGCTGGGTCAAGGACGCCGGACGCAGCATCCTCTCGCCGATCGTGAGGCTGGCGATCGCGCTCCACCTGACGCCGAACACCATCACCGTCATCGGCCTGCTGATCACGGTCGCGGCATCGGCCCTCGTGGCAGGCGGCTGGCTATTGGTCGGGGCGGCGGTCCTCACCGCCGGCTCGCTCCTGGACGCGGTCGACGGCGCCCTTGCCCGCGCACAGGGCGGTGGGACCGAGTTCGGCAGCTTTTTGGACTCGACGCTCGACCGGGCCAGTGAGGCGATCCTGTACGTCGGCATCGCGGTCTGGTTCATGAGCGCGCTCGACGATCCGATGCTCCCGGTGCTAGCCGTCTTCGTCGCCCTGGCCGGGTCGTTCCTGGTCAGCTACGCGCGCGCCCGCGCCGAGGGGATCGGCCTGGAGGCCAGCGTCGGCCTCGCGCCACGCACCGAGCGACTCGTCCTTGTCATCGCGGGGATCGCCCTCGCCGGGCTCGGCTTCACGCAGGTGCTCATCGGCATCCTCTTCCTCATCGCGGGGCTGACTGTCGTGACGGTCGCCCAACGCATCTGGCACGTCTGGCGTCTCAGCCAGGAGACGGCAACCAACAGCAGGGAGTACTGACGCATCGTGGCTTCGAAGAACGGAAAGGCCGCCGGTAACGGTCATCGGTCGAGCGACGGGAAGGTCCGGGTCGCCATCGTCGGCGTCGGAAACTGCGCGAGCAGCCTGGTCCAGGGTCGCTATCACTACGCCGATGCGAAGGACGGCGACTTCATCCCAGGCCTCATGCACGTCAGTCTCGGCGGCTATCACGTCCGTGACATCGAGTTCGTTGCCGCCTTCGACGTCGATAAGAACAAGGTCGGCAAGGACCTCGCCGAGGCGATCTACACCGAGCCGAACAACACCTTCCGATTCAACGATGTCCCGCAGCTGAACGTCCCGGTCGAGCGCGGCATGACCCACGACGGCCTCGGCAAGTATCTCTCGGAGATCATCGAAAGGGCGCCCGGCCCGACGGCTGATATCGTGCGGATCCTGAAGGAACGCGAGGTCGACGTCCTGGTCAGCTACCTGCCGGTCGGCTCCGAGCAGGCGACCAAGTGGTATGCCGAGCAGGCGATCCAGGCCGGCGTCGCCTTCGTCAACGCCATCCCGGTCTTCATCGGTCGTGAGCCGTACTGGCAGCGCCGCTTCGCGGAGGCCGGTCTGCCGATCATCGGCGACGACATCAAGTCCCAGGTCGGCGCGACCATCACGCACCGCGTGCTGACCCGGCTCTTCATGGATCGTGGCGTGAAGATCGATCGGACCTACCAGCTCAACTTCGGCGGCAATACCGACTTCCTGAACATGCTGGAGCGCGAACGTCTCGAGTCGAAGAAGATTTCGAAGACCAACGCCGTGACCAGCATGATGGACTACGAGATCGCGGACGGCGACATCCACGTCGGTCCGAGCGATTACGTGCCGTGGCTGAAAGACCGCAAGTGGTGCCACATCCGGATGGAGGGCACGACCTTCGGCGACGTCCCCCTCAACCTGGAGCTCAAGCTGGAGGTCTGGGACTCCCCCAATTCCGCCGGCGTCATCACCGATGCAATCCGCTGCGCGAAGCTCGGCCTCGACCGCGGCCTGGCCGGCACGCTCGTCGCGCCGAGCGCGTACTTCATGAAGTCGCCGCCGATCCAGGTTCACGATGACATCGCACACAACCACGTCGAGGACTTCATCCGTGGCAACGACAACGAGACGCTGGTCGGCACCGAGAAGCTGGAGCCACGGAAGGGGCGGAAGGTCGCGGCCGCGAATGCGAAGGTGAAGGCGAAGGCCGCAGCCGCCGAGGTGGCATGACGATACAGCCATCCACCGACCGCCGTTACCTTCACTCGGTGAAACGCCCGAAGGTGACGTGAACGGTGTCGCTGCATGACGCGCCGAGGACGACCGAGCGGAAGCGAGAGCTGATCACCTACTGGCTATACCGAGGTGGTGAGCGGATCATTAGCGCACTCCCGCGGCGTCTGCTCATGCCGGCCGCGGCCGCGGTCGGCAACGTCGCCTACGACCTTTCTCCAGCGAAGCGACAGCTCATCCATGACAACCTGGCGCACCCGATGCGGCTGCCACCCGACGACCGTCGGGTTCGGACCGCGGCGCGCCAGGCGTTCCGCAACTACGCGAAGTATCTCGTCGACATGATGCGGATCGGCGAGCTGTCGTCCGATGCGGCGGCCGACCTTGTGCGCATCGAGAACCCCGAGGTGCTTGCCGAAGCGCGCGCCGAGAGCCGGGGCGTGCTGGTATGCACCATCCACGTCGGCGGCATGGACCTGATCGGCGCGGCGCTCCAGCAGCACGGCGAGGCCCTCCACGTGGTCGCCGACGATACGACCTATCCCCGCCTGTACGACCACCTGTCGGCGACGCGCGCCGGGAAGGGCATCTTCGTCATCGGGTGGCGGAACCTGCGCGGTCTCTTCAAGGTGCTGCGCGAAAACGGGAACCTGGTCCTCTTCTGTGACGGTGGCTACCGCCGCGGTGACGTGCCGGTCGAGCTGTGCGGCGAGGCAACCACCTTTCCCATCGGGCCAGCAACACTTGCCGCCAAGACGGGTGCTCCGCTCCTGCCGGTCTGGTGCCGCCGAGCCCGGAAGGACCGCTTCGAGGCGCGGGGACTGGACTTGATGCACTGTGCCAGCACCGAGCCCGCCGAGATCTATCGAGCGACGCAGGCGGTCGCGGACGCGCTCGGGGAGATCATCGAGGAGGACCCGGGGCAGTGGTACATGTTCCGCCCAGTCTGGCCGCAGACCGATAGAGACCGGGCGCTGGCGCGCGCCGCCCTCGCGGCCGCGCGTCGCGGCGAGGATTGGACGAAGATCGCCGCGTGATGCTGCGCCTTTCCCTCGAGATCGCCGATCGCATCGTCGCCGCCCTCCCCTCGCGCGCCGCGTACGCACTCGCGGATCTCGGCGGCGACGCGTGGTATCGCCTGGCGCCCGCGCGTCGGCGATTGGTGACCGCCAACCTGGCGCGTGTCTGCGCGGCGACCGGGCGTCCAACTCGGGGACGTGTGTTCCGCGATCTCGTCCACTCGGCATTTCGCAATCACGCCCGCTACTACGTGGAGCTCCTGCGTGCACCGCACTACCCGATCGACCGCATCGGCGACATCGTCGATGTGCCGGACTGGGACCGGTTCGTCGGCCCGCTGCGCGCGGGTCCCGGCATGCTGGTCAGCTCGCACGTCGGGAACTTCGAGCCGTTCGGGGTCTTCCTCGCCGCGCATGGCATCCGCCCGCTCTGCCCGGTGGAAGAGATCGAACCGCCGGAGCTCTTCGACTTTCTTGCCGCCCGACGCGGCGGGGCCAGCATCGAACTGGTGCCGGTGAGCCGCGCCCGCCGTCCCCTGACCGCGCGCCTGCGCAGCGGCGGCACCGTCGGAATCATCGGCGACCGGGACCTCGCCGGAGACGGTCAGCCGGTCACCATGTTCGGCCACCCCACGACCGTCCCGTTCGGGCCGGCGGTCCTGGCCATGACGTTCGGTGCTGCCCTGGTCGTGGGGCGGTGCCTTCGCGTGGGCCCGGATCGATTTCGGGGCGAGGGCGAGCTCATGGAGCTGCCTTCGACGGGTGACCGACGCGCCGACACCGCCGAGCTGGCGACGCAGATCGCGAGACGCTTCGAGCGAGACATCGGGGACGCGCCCGAACAATGGTGGGGTGCGTTCCAGCCGTTCTGGCCGGACCTCCGCGAGGATGATGCCCCGTGACGCGCGGAGGCGGAGCGCTCGGCAAGGCCGATATGCACCTTCACACGCTCTACTCCGACGGCACTGCATCGGTGCAGGACGTGCTCGATCACGTGCAGACGGAGACCGACCTTGACGTGGTGGCTATCACCGATCACGAACGTATCGACGGCGCTCTTCGAGCGGCCGAGATTCACGCGGCCGGCAGCTACGCATTCGAGCTCGTGGTGGGCGAGGAGATCACGAGCCGTCGCGGCCACGTGCTGGCGCTGTTCATCAACGAGCGAATCCCGGCCCTCCGACCGCTGCCGGAGACGCTTGAACGGATCCATGACCAGGGTGGCATCGCCATCGCCGCCCACCCGATGGCACCGCTGACGCCGTCGCTGGGCACCCGGTCGCTCGTGTCGGCGGCCGGCACTGATCATCGGCATCGCCTGGACGGCATCGAGCTGATGAACCCATCGGCGGCCGGTCGGACGCGACGAGCGGCGCGCGATCGGCTGAACGCCGAGGTGCTGAAGCTCGCCGCGGTCGGGAATTCGGACGCGCACGTGCTCGAGGGAATCGGCTCGGCTTGGACCTGGTTCCCCGGCTCGACCGCCGACGACTACCGAGCGGCGATCGATGAGACCACGACGCGTGCCGACGGAACCTACTGGTCGACGCTCCACAATCTCGACATCTATCGCCGCCAGCTGCGTGCCAAGATCCGGCACCTGCGGCATACTCTCCGGCCAACGGGAGAGTGGCGGTGACATCGGTCCAATCCGCGCCGTCAGCGACGGCGCCATCGGTCCAGTCGGGCGGGCGCGCTCGGGGGCCGCTCAAGATCGGCATCGTGAGCCCGTACGGGTATCCGCATCCGGGTGGCGTCAACGAGCACGTGCGCCACACCCACGAGGCGATGCGCCGGATGGGCCACGACGTGTGGATCATCACCAGCAAGTACGGACGCGAGCGCGAGAGCGAGAGCCATGTCATCCGCCTCGGAACTGGCTGGGCCGCACCCGCCAATGGATCCGTCGGTCGCGTGACGCTCGGCCTGCGATTCAAGCATCAGGCGCGGGAGGTGCTCGAGGCGCACTCCTTCGACATCCTGCACTTCCACGAGCCGTTCGTGCCGTTCCTGTCGCCGACGGTCCTCGATCAGTCGAAGACCATCAATGTCGCCACGTTCCATGCCTTCGGCGGGTTCTCGCCGTCCTACTGGATCGGAAGGCGGTTCGCGGGCCGGCTGCCGGGATTGCTTCACGGCCGCATCGCCGTTTCGGGTGCCGCCCGTCACTTCATTCATCGCTACTTCCCCGGCGAATACGAGATCATCCCGAACGGCGTCGACCTGGACCGATTCACCGATGCCGAGCCCTACGAGGCATTGCGCGACGGCAAGACCATCAACATCCTGTTCGTCGGCCGACTCGAGGAGCGCAAGGGCCTGATCCACCTGCTCAAGGCGTATCACCGATTGCGCAAGCGCAAGGTCGACGCGCGTCTCCTCGTCTGCGGCGCGGGACCGAAGCTGCGCGAGTACAAGCGCTTCGTCGGCCTGCGCGGCATCCGGGACGTGGAGTTCCTTGGCCGGGTCTCTGACGAGGAGAAGGTCCGCTACTTCGCCTCCGCCGACATCTTCTGCGCGCCGAATACCGGCCAGGAGTCATTCGGGATCGTGCTCCTGGAGGCGATGGCGGCGGGCGTCCCGATCGTCGCCTCGGACATCCACGGCTTCAAGCGCGTCGTCGAGCGCAACGTCCAAGGGCTGCTCGTGGAGCCGCGCAACCCGCGTGCCCTGGCCGCGGCACTCTACGCGCTGGCCCGCGACGCCGACCTGCGCCACGAGATGGGCGACGCCGGCCGCGCCCGCGCCCCCGAGTTCAGCTGGGACCGGGTCACGGAACGGATCGTCGACTTCTACTACGAGACCCGCGAGCGCGTGCTGCCCGAGCACGCCTGAGCCGGTCGCCCCGTCACCGTACTCGCCCAGCCGATCATTGGGGCTGGCGGCCTCGCCAATCCGTCAGGTATCTGCCCGGACACCATCAGCGCATTCGTCCAGCGGATCATTGACGCTGGCGTGCCCGACGCATGTTTGACGGGCCGGACCGCCTTCTGCCCGTCGCTCATCCACCTCGCGAATGTGCTGACGGCGCATGGTCACATTGGCTTTCGATAGGACGTGAACGTCTTCTCCGGCGCGAAGCCAAGCGACCGATATAGCGCTGTCGCGCCGGTCGGGCTGTCGGTATCGACGCCGAGACTCGCGGACGTGAAGCCGGCGCCACGCGCCGCAACCAATGACCGCGCGAGCAGCGCTCGGGCAACTCCGCGACGACGCCACGGGCGACGTACGGACACACCGGCCACGTAGACGCGGGCGCGGCCGTGGATCTCGTTCTCATCGGTGGGCACGGTGGTCAACACGGAGCCTGCGACCTCGTCCCCGTCCCAGGCGACACGCCAGAAGCGCGGATCCTCATTGTCGGGATCCGCAATGAAGCGCTCCCAATCGGCGTCGACCCACTCGGCCTCGCCCCAGTGGTCGCGGAACGCCTCGGCCTCCGCCAGCCAGATGGTCCGATACTGGTCGCGCGTCACCGGACGCGCCTCGAGACCCTCGGGCATCGGCGGCACCCGGATCCCCTCGAGCGTCGGCGCCACCATGTCGTAGAAGTAGCGGACGGCTTCATAACCGGAACCGACCAACAGCGCGATGTTTCCCGCATCGGTGTCGATTCCTTCCGAGCCGAACCACTTCGGCGACACGTCGGGATGCTCGGCCGCGATCTCGCGCAGCCGCGCCTCGTTGTGCCGATGCAGTGCGCTGCCGATTCCGCGCCGGCGCCAGTCGGGATGCACGAAGCCGAAATTCTCATAGGATCGGCCGCCCTCGACGAGATCGTTCCAGAAGACGCGGGCATAGGCAACGACGTCGCCGTCGACCTCGGCCAACACGATGTCACGGGCCGGGTCGCAGTTCACGAGCGTCGAGTAGTTGAGCTTGAATTGTTCGAGGGTCGTGACCTCTTCGAGCCCGTCGGCCTCGTGCGCGGCCGCGTACGGTCGAATCATCGCGGGGAGGTCCTTCTCCCCGCGATAGTGCCGCAAACGGAGCCCCGGAATGGCCGGCGCGCCGACGGCAGTCACATCGGTCATGTGGACGGTCCTCCTTCCATCGGCTTGCGCCAGGCGGTGAATCGGTCGTCGATCGCGAAGCCAGCTTCCTCGTACAGGCCGAGGGCACCGGACGGGTTGTCGGCATCCACGCCAAGCGCCGCACTCGTCATGTCCCGGTCGCGGAGCAGTACCAACGAGCGAGCGATGAGCGCCCGGGCCAGCCCGCGACGACGCCACGTGCGCCGAGTGAAGACAGAGTCGAGCCATCCGCGCCGGATGCCGAGCGCCTCGTTCTCCTCGGGCCGGATGGAGTTGAGGACGCCGCCCGCGATCTCATCGCCCTCCCAGGCGATGAGCCACAGCGCCGGATCGGCGTGGGGAGAATCGAAGAAGCGATGCATGGCGGCCTCTGACTCGTCGGATCCGCCCCAGTGGTCGCGGAACGACTCGCGGTTGGCACGCCAGATCGCCGAGTAGTGCTCGGGCGTTGCCGGCCTCAACTCGAATCCAGGTGCCAGCGCGATGTCCGGAAGCTCGTCGAGTGTGGGACGCACCATGTCGAAGAACCACCGGACCACCGAGTACCCGGACCGATCCAGGAGCGCGGCACCCGGACGACCATCAGCCGCCCACGCACCGAGAGCTCCAGCTCGACCGGAGGTATGCTCGGTGGCAAGCGCTCGCGAGCGCCGCTCGTTCTCGGCGAGCATGGCGGTGCCGATCCCGTGCCGGCGATGCGCCGGGTCGACCGCACACCACACCCGATACTCGCGCAGGTCACCCTCGCGGGTGTCCACCCATTCACGGCTGGCCCACGCCACGACCCGGCCGTCCAGCTCGGCAACGTCGACGTCGCGCGCGGCGTCGAATTGCTCGGATGGGCTGCCAAGGTATGCGCGCATGCCGTCGACGGTGTCGCGCTCCGCGATGCCATCCGCTTCGTTCTCAGCATTCGCGATCCGCACCAGCGCGTCGAGGTCGCCCTCGCCGGCGTACGCCCGGAGCACGAGTCCCGGCACCGTCGCGGTCGTCACAGCTCCTCCTTCAGCGGCTTGCGCCAGGCTGCCGCACGCTCAGTCACCACGAAGCCGCACGACTCGTACAGTCCCAGGGCGCCGGATGTGTTCTCGGCGTCGACACCGAGGGCCGCGGTATCCATGCCGCGCTCCGCCAGGACGTGGATGCTCCGTGCGATCAGGGCGCGCGCCAACCCGCGTCCGCGCCAGGCTCGCCGCGTGAAGACGCTGTCCAGCCAGCCGCGGCGCACGCCGAGCTCCTCGTTTTCATCGGCGTAGATGGTGTTCAGGACGGCGCCGGCGATCTCGGTGCCGTCCCACGCGACCACCGACAGCTCGGGCTGGTACTCCGGCGACTCGATCCAACGCAGGAAACTTGCCTCCGACATGTCCCAGCCACCCCAGTGGTCCTGGAATGCCTCGTGGTCCGCGTTCCAGACAGCGCGCGCGTCATCGCGCGACGCCGGGCGCACTTCGAGCCCTTGCGGCAGCGAGATCAGGTCGGGCCGGTCGACATCGATGCCGAGACGCTCCATCTCGAAGAACCAGCGCACCGGCTCGTAGCGTTCCCCGCGCGCCAGCACGCCGCGTGCAACCTGGCGCTCGTCGATGAAGAGGCCGATGACTCGCACCCGATCCGTTTCGTGTCCCGCATCGTTGCGCCGGATCAATTCTTCTGCCGCGGCCAGCAGGTGCCGACCGATGCCACGCCGCCGCCAGCCCGGATCGACCGCAGCACGCGAGCGGTGCTCGCGCAATCCATCGGTGGTGTCGATCCAGTCGACTCGGATCGTGCCGACCACCCGTCCGTCGAGCTCCGCCATGATGACGTCGCGCGCAGCGTCGAACGATTCGGACGCGTGGCGGAACGTCGACGCGAGGTCGTCCACGGTGAGGTGCTCGCGGATGCCGTCCTGCGCTTGATCGGTATTCGTGAGGCGCACGATCTCGGCCAGGTCGGCTTCGCCGGTGTACGGACGCAGGACGAGACCCGGGATCCCGGTCGCGGAGGCGGCCGCATCGGTCTGCATATCTGTCTCCATCAGCCGACTCGCTTGAGCTTGCCGGTGCGCTTCGCGTAGCGCTCCGCGATGCCGAATACGTAGACGCCCAGCGGGATCAGCACGATGGCCATGATCACCAGCGGCCACACGTCGTGGAACAGCTCGGTCACCGGCCTCCCGTCGATCAGGCCGGCGCGGATCCCGTCCAGCACGTAGGTTCCGGGCGAGAACTGCGACACGAACTGCATCCAGTCGGGCAGGACATCGGTGGTGTAGTAGACCCCGCTGAAGAGCAGGATGATCGACTGGATGACGAAGACCATCTGGTCGCCGCGCTCCACATACAGGAGCGGCAGGATGGCCGCCATCATCCCGACCCCCACGAAGCTCAGCGAGCCGAGCAGGATGAAGGCGCCGGCCGTCACGAAGTTGCCGCCGGTGAACTCCAGGTCGAAGAAGACGATCATCACGACCAGGATGATGACCATCTGGATCAGGGCGTAGGTCACCGCGAACAGGGTCGAGCCGACGAGCTGCGTGTAGCGCCGTACCGGCGCCATGAACGTGTACTCGAGCGTCCCTTCCCAGCGCTCCCACGTCACCGTCTCGCCGATGAAGCCGAACACGATCGACAGGAAGTTCCAGAAGATGGTGCCGATGACGAGCACCTGGAGCAGTGCCGGGTCGTTCTGCGCGACGCCGATGAAGGCCACCGCCAGCGCGGCCGCCAGCGAGTAAACGAGCCAGGCGACCTCCCAGCCCCAGTAGCGCTTGGTGAGATTGAAGTTGCGCTCGACGAAGGCGAAGCTCGCCCGCAGCTCGCGCGTTGCAATCGACATCGGTTGATCCTTCTTGCTTGATGGACCGATGGACCGGCCCGGCCCCTAAGGGGCTCGAACCGGCCGCATGGTCGGCTCGGAGGCCAGCCGGGTGCCGTAGCGCACCAGCTGGCGACCGATCCACCGCCTCACGGGGCGGTGCTGCGCGGTCGGGTCGACGGGGAGGCTCGTGCGGCGCAGCCGCGCTTCACGCTCCTCGCTCGCCGAGAGCAGGACACGCAGGTCCAGGTTGCTCTGCACGGGAATCACCTCCTCTCTTCACTGCTACTCGTCGTCTTCGTTCTTGTCGTCGTGATCGTCGTCGAGGCTCCTGCCGGTGAACGTCATGAACACGCTCTCCAGCGTCGGCTCCTTGCCGTGGTCCTGTTGGACCATGGTCATGAGCTCCGCCGGCGTTCCCTCGGCGACCAGCCTGCCGTCGTTGATGAGCGCGATCCGGTCACACAGCCGCTCCGCCTCGTCGAGGTCGTGCGTCGTCAGCACGATCGTGGCGTCGTGCGTGTCCCGCACCTCCTCGATGAAGGTCTGCACGTCGAGCTTCGACCGTGGGTCGAGCCCCGTCGTCGGCTCGTCGAGCAGAAGTACCGTGGGACTTGTCAGCAGCGCCCGCGCGATCGCGACCTTCTGCTGCATCCCGCGGCTCATCTGCTC
>Ga0136612_10000483_pt1 | contig 14314 bp, 23 predicted proteins | sample AntDryUQ224A2306_2_FD_106644 | JGI IMG/M metagenome (GOLD analysis project Ga0136612, IMG submission 106644) | Polar desert sand microbial communities from Dry Valleys, Antarctica - metaG UQ224A (23.06) | ecosystem: Environmental > Terrestrial > Soil > Desert | place: Antarctica: Dry Valley... | reverse complement strand
GCGATCCAGGTTTCGGTGGCCGCCCGCCCTGGGGTTTCGTCCGAACTTCGGACGAAACCCCCTCACGCTCCTGAACCTTCGTCACCGTCTCGACTAACCGAACGATGCTCTTGCTGCGTTCGTGGGCGGTCAGGCCTTTCCGGCGCAGGTTTTCCTCGATCTCGATGGCGTCGCGTTCGTCGTCGTCGAGCAGCTCGTAGAACCGGACGGCGATGTGGGTCCAGCCGAGGTGTTGAACGGCGCGCAGCCGGCGCTCGCCCGCGACCAGCCGGTTCTGGTTATCGACGATGATGGGGTGAAGCAGGCCGTAGCGGTCAATCGACGCCGCCAGGCCGTCGATGTCGCCGTAGTCATCGCGGCGCCGGTCGCCGACGATGACATCCTCGACCTTGAGTTCGCCGGACGAGAGCATGGTCGGGTCGCGCAGGTCGCGGGCTCGGGCCATGCTCCCTACCTTTCGAGAACACTCATTCTCATAACCTTGTACAGTCAAGTAAACCGCCTGCCTCCTTGCAGCACAAGGAGATCGCAGGCGGTCGAAGTAGAACGATTCGTTCAGGCGACGTCGCGCTCGGTCGCCTTCGCCAACCAGTCGCCGAAGTCGAACCGCTCGGTGTCGCCGCTATAGACGACCGCGAGATCGCGGGGCAGCGGGATGGCGGCCGGCGGAAGGCGCAGCCGGCCGAGCTGGTCAATCAGTCGCTCGACCCTCGCCTCGATGCCGCGCAGGTCTTGGCGGCGTTCGTCGGTGGCCGCGGCCAGCACCACGTCGAGGATGGAGTCGATCGCCGTCAGCGCCGCCTCGGACACGCGGGGGCTCAAGTAGCCGATCACGTCGAAGCGATCCGTCGAGCCGTCGGGTTCGGGCGCGCACGTGCGGCCGAACTGGTCAAGCAAGCCCTTCATCGTCCCGTACTCGCTGCTGGCGCTGCGCTGGCTCATGACCGCGCCGCCACGAGCGAAAGCCGCCGGCCGGCGCTACCCGGCGTGGGCGGCGGTGGCGCGTCGTCGAGGACGCCGGCGCGGTCGAGGATGTCGAGCAAGGCGTCGGCGTCGGCCGGGGTCAGCCGGTCGGCCACGGTCAGGATCAGGTCGCGCAGCGTGAACATGGGGTACTCCTTCAACCTCGGCCGGGCTTGGGACCGGCCCGCCGGGTTAGGTTCCGTCCCAAGTTGGGACGGAACCCCCTCCCCGTTAGGCGGCGCGGCTGAGGGTGAACCCATGGTCGTAGTCATCGCGGTACGTGTCGTGCATCAGCCGGGATTCGCGGCAGGCGGCGCAGCGGTCGGAGATGGGTGGGGTGGCCGGCGCGGGCGCCGGGGCGATGGTCTGAAGCGCGAGGCGGTAGAGCCACACCGAAGCTTTGTGCCAGCACTCGCAACCCTTGAGGCCGGCTTCGCATTCGCAGAGAAACGTCGAGCCCTCGACGCGGATGCCGTAGAGGTCGCCAGCGCGGCCGGTCACCTGGTAGAAGCCGTTGCCGAGGTCGACCACGTTCTTGGCGCCGCCGCGAATCTGCGCCCGCTCGATTGCCCGCTGCTGCTTGGTCGCCAGGTCCATCATGGTCGCCCCCTACTACCGTTTACGCTTGATAGCTATATATTACTACATATTGCTACAGTCCGTCAATACGCATGACGACCAATTCGCACAGATAGTGCGTTCTTACTACCCGCGGTGTGGTATCATCGGGACGACGGGAGGGGAGTGAATTGGCGGACGACAAGTTGCTGACCGTGCCAGAGGTGGCCGAGCGCCTACGGGTGAATCCGGAAACGATCCGGCGATGGCTGCGGCAAGGAAAGCTCCAAGGCCGGCTTATGGGCGGTACGCGCGGTGGCTACCGGATAACTGAATCAGAGGTGGGACGGTTCTTGGCCGAGAGGGGAGAATGAGTAGGGCCGACGTCGCGTTCGTCTCAGACACGGACACGCCGTGAGCGGGCAGACCGCCAGCCCTCCGGCGCGTAGCATCGACGCTGCTGTCCTTCACGCCGTGCAACGCGACGGCGGCGCCACGGCGCTCTTCAAGGACGCCGCGCAAGCAATGCGGCTCGCCGCGGCGTTGCCCAGCGACAGTGACGGGGAGACAAAGGCGCTTCAGTTCCGCGACCGCACACTCAACGAACTCGAGGCGCGGTTACTGAAGGATACCGAGATCGGCCAGTTGTTTGGCCCGGGCGGCCACCTGGCCCATTGCCTGCTACAGCTCGTGGCCGAGGTAGCCATGCCGGAACTCAGTTGGACACCCCAACAACGTCGGTTCCTCGTCAAACGGTTTCACGTTGACCAACAGTGGGCGGTCCAGTGGATGAACAATGTGCCGCTTCTCGACGCGGCACGCGCGCCCAAGGAACAGCGGCCTGAGGCGCTCGCCTACTTCGACCGCCTGCTCGGCGCGCTCGATCGCGAGCCACCAGGTGCCGAAGACACGGCTCTGCCAACGACCGTGACCGATCGGCAGATCGACGACATCATCGCCGCTGCAACGAAGCCCCCGAAAGCCGACGATGTCAAGCGATACGTCGGCATCCTCACTGACCCCGTTTCGCGTGCGGTCGCGCAGCGCATTAACGACGAGCGAATGGCCAAAGGCAAAGCCGCGCGGTGGGCCTACTTCACCACGAAAGACAACATCTCAATGGACACAGCACGCCGCTACTTCAACGCTGTCGAATGGGCCAAGAAACATCGCCCCGAGCTGTTGGACCAGCCGAACCCATGAAAAATGGCGGCATCTGGCGGCATCTGGCGGTTTTTGGCGGTTCCGCCTGGCCTAGGCTTCTCGTAGTGCGAGGAGGTCAACATGCGACGAACGCGGGTGATCGTCAGCCTGCCCCAGACGGAATACGCGCGGCTCGTCGAGCTTGCCGACCAGGAGGAGCGGGCCGCCGATCAACAGGCGACGCTCTTGCTCAAGCGGCTGTTGCAACCCGAACCGCCACAAGAACGGCATCCGATCAACGGCGACCCGGTCGCGGCTTAGACCATCGAGCACAACTCGACGGTTATGAGGCGCCCCGGGCTGGTACGATGTCTGGCAATTCCCTCAGCAAGGAGCGATAGCCAGAAGACAAACGAAAGCCCGTGGGTGCGGCTTCCAAAACACGCCCACGGGCTCAAAGGAGTTACCTTGGTTACGATGATACCTTGCCGATTCGGCAGGGTCAACCCCGTGCTACGCCGTGCTCCCCGGCGGGTGCGTCCATGACGACGCCCACCGTCACTCCTACCACCCAGCACTACAACGCGGACGAGTTTCAGTGGGTTGACAGCGCGATCGGCGCGATGGCGAACCGCAACCACGTGGTTCGCTGGGCCGACTTCCGCCCCCCGGCCGATCAGGACGCGCTTGCCACCGTCGCGCTCTACCAAAGCGGCCTCGTGGACTACTGCGCGAGCCACTCCAACGCGAACGGGAATCCGACCGTCGCTGGCTACGACGGACCTGGACATATCCGCAGGGTGTATCTCGACTTCGACAACGCCACCGACCCGGGGGCGGCACTCGACGATGCCCGACGCTTCGTTCGCGATCGTTGCGGGCAGCTTGGCATCGCGCCGGGCGCCATCGTCATCCGATTCAGCGGAAGCAAAGGCTGCCGCGTTGAGCTTCCGGCTTCGCTGTTCGGCGGCTTCACGCCGGCGATCGACATCGAAATCCGGCACCGCCGGGTCGTCGAGATGCTGGTTGAGGACCAACGGTGGAGTCGGGACCAGCGCGATCAGGCGCGGTACCCATCGCTGGACTGGGATTTTTACTCCAAGTTGCGGTTGAGCCGCGTCGAAAATGCAAAGCACGGCAAGACCGGTCTTTTTGCGATTCCGTTGACCGTCGACGAGCTAATGACGTTGTCGATCGCCGAGATTCGGGAACTGGCGGCAACGCCGCGACACCTCGATCGGCCCCCGGACGATGAGTGGCTGCCCATTCCGTCGTTGGTTCAGATGCGCGAGGCGGCCGAGGCCTTCATCGAATCCCCCCCCGATGCCGGCGGGCACCGCTGGCGAAGCGACCCACGACCGCGGCCCGAGCCTGCCGTCTGGGACACCGCGGTGACGCTGCTGGCCGACAACCTGCCGGACGAGGGCCGGCACATGACGTTCGGCGCGGTCGCCGGGGTCATGGGGGTTGCGGGGTTCGATACCGCCGACATTGCTGACCTCCTGCGCGAGGCGGCCGAGCTCGGCATGGATGAGGAGGGCAAAGAGCGCGCGAAGCACGGCGAGTTTGACCGCCTGGCCGACGACACCATCCGGAAGCTTGAGGACAACGAGCGGGTACACCAGATCACCGGCGGGCCGACCCTGGCGGCGTGTATCGGCGTTGACGCGGCCATCGCGTTTCAAGTGGTGCTGGGCATCCTGCCGCCCGTCGCCGAGGTCGGCCGAACGACATTGCCGCCAGAGGCCCGTGCGGTGCTCAAGCGCTGGGCGCAGCGCGGCGCGCATATCAACGACAAGGCGTTCTCGGTGGTAGCCCGCTGGATGATGTCCAAGAGTACTCACCCGAACACCATCCGTGATGTGCTCGGCAAGCTCGACGACCGCTGGTCGAAGCGCGAGCGGCCCTACCACTACCTCGCGGCGATCGCGCGGGTCGTGGCAACGGGCGACGAGGAAGGTGTCCGCCCGCCGAAGAAGGAGAGATTCATCGAGGCCGGGCTTGAGCCGACGCCGGCGAACGCGCTGGACAGCATCCTACAGTCGCGACTGTACGACCCCTGGCCGCCCGAGACCCAAGGCGCCGATCTAGACGTAGCCGACGATGAGCCCGTCGACGAGCTGACCTACGAGGTCAACCTCAAAGATGATGAAGACGGTGACACGCCGTCGGTCGGCCTTCCCTACGTGTCGATCACCGATCAACACCTTCGTGACCTGACAACCGCGGCGATCGACGCGCTGGTCGCTGCTAAGCAGGATCCATTTGTCCAATCGGCAGCGCTCGTCCGCGTCGTCGAGAATGAGCATGGCCGACCAATAGTCTCGGGCTACAACGAGTCTGCGATGGTCGGGGCGCTCGCTCGGGTCGCTGACTGGTATCGCATCGGCAAGACCGCCGCGACCAAGGTCACGCCGCCCCTCGCCGTCGCCCGGGACATTCTCAGCCTCGGCGTTTGGCCGAAGTTCAAGCCGTTAGCCGGTATCATCGAAGCGCCGGCGCTGCGGGTCGACGGCACCATAATCGACGTGCCGGGCTACGACCCCCAGACGCGCCTGGTCTACCGCCCTGGCCCCAACCTCGATGGCTTGCGCATTCCGGAGCATCCGACTTCTGAGGACGTCAAGACCGCCGTCGCGCTGATCGACGACATCCTCGAGTTTCCGTTTGTAGACCCGGCAAGTCGGGCAGGAACGTTCGCGCTGCTGCTAACGCCGACCGTGCTTCCAGCCACCGGGCCGGCGCCGCTTGCTCTGATCGACGGCACCGATGCAGGCAGTGGAAAAACCAAGATCGCGGCCATCACCGGCATCATTGCCACGGGCCGCGAGCCCGGTCTCGGCGCGTTGCCGACGAACGAAGATGAGGTCGAGAAGCGGATCGCGACCCTGCTGGCCGAGGGCGCCAACCTCATCGTTTTCGACAATGTCGATGCCGTCATCCACTCGCCGAGCCTGGCGTTGGCGCTCACCGCGCGGACGTTTTCCGGTCGTGTCCTTGGCCGAAGTGAACGTATTGAGGCTCCGAATGCCGCGTGCTGGGTGGCCACCGGAAATAACCTGACGACCGGCGGCGACATCCAGCGGCGTTGTCACCATATTCGACTTGAACCGAAAGTCGATAAGCCGTGGCAGCGAACTTCCTTTCGCCACCCCGAGCTTGAGGAGTACGTCAAGGCACATCGGTCAACGCTGCTCGGAGCGCTGCTTACCCTTGCGCGGGCGTGGTTTTCGGCGGGCTGTCCGCCTGCGGCAAGGCCGCCAATCATCGGCGGGTTCACCGGATGGGCTTCGACCATCGCCGGCATCCTCGAGCACGCTGGCATTGAAGGCTTCGGCGAAAACCTGAACGCGCTGTACGAGACGTCGGACGCCGAGGGTCAGCAGTGGTCCGCGTTTCTCCATGCGTGGCATCAGCACGTCGTCGAAAACGGCAAGACCAGCGGATTCGTGATGAAGGAGCTGGTCGCCACAATCACTGGCGACCAAGGGTTCCAGGCCGCAGTACCCGATGCCTTCGCCGACGCGTTGACCGACACCCGCGGCGGCACCCGGAGAATCGGGAAGGCGCTCGCGAAGCGGGTTGGCCGGCGCTACAACGGATATGCCCTGCGAAAGCAGATCGACTCACATACCAAGAATGTTCGGTGGAGCGTTGAGTACACCCCGATGAAAGAGGATCCGGATCCATCCCTAGAGAGTTGCGGTGTTTGCGGTGTATGCGGTGTTTCAACCTACGCATGCGCATGCGCGAACAATTCGGTTCTGGTCAACGGTCCAAATAAAAGCATACCGGCATCCTCCGAAATAAACCCCGCATACACCGCAAACACCGCAACCGACTGGGAGGAGGTATGACCACCGCGGCCGCCGTGCTGACGGCGTTCCGGGAGCGTGGCGTTGAGTTCCAGGCCGAGGCCGGCCGGCTGAAGTTTCGGGGAGCCACAGATACCCTGACCGACGCTGACCGCGAGCTACTCCGCCAACACAAGGCTGACCTGCTCGCGCTACTCGAGGCCGGCCCCACGCCGGGGCTCCCGGCCTTCGATGATCTTCCCGACGCTGACCGTCAGGCCGCGGTCGCGGCGCTCGCCGCGCTTCGCCGGCGTGGCGTCTCGGTCGACCTCGAAGGCGGCGGGCTACAGGTCGGCGACGGCCTTGCCAAGCGACCGAAGCCCGAGCGTGTCGTCCTCCAGGGGCTCGTTCGCAAGAACTGGGCTGCGCTGATCGTCCTGCTCGGGATCGACGCCGAAGAGGTCGATCGCCTGCTCATCGCCCACGCCTACCGAACGAGCCCGACCGCCGTGCTGTCCCTGGCCGACCTTGGGGCCCTGGTTCCGGGCCGCAGCGTCGCCATGCTCATGTATGAGATGGCGCGAGATGGTGAGCTGGAAAGCAGAACCCGCCCGGCGCAACCCGTCGACGAGCCCGAGGGTTCCGTGCCAGACGACGAGTGGAGTGACGAGCGGTGTGAAGCCGAAGCTGAGGCAAGAACGGCCAGGTACGAGCGCTTACAGCGGCGATCGAAGACCGAGGCTGGCCCTACCGCGACCTCGACCTCTTCTCTAGAACCCGACGCCCCCGGTCCCGATGCCGACGATGCGACCTGGCAGGCGTACGAACTGACCCAAATCTACGCCGCGGCGCCGGTCGAATCGCTCGTCGAGGAAGCCGCCTACTGGCGTCTTGGCCTCGAGCTCGCCCCCAACGCCGCCGATCCGCCGGTGTGGCGGCTGTTTGCCACGCCCGATCTCATCACCGACCCGATGTGCCCCCGACCGCTCTTGGCCTCGCTCCGCAGCCGTGGCCGCGAGGTCCGGGAATACCTGGAGCGCCGGGCGGATGATGAAATCACCGTCGTCACTCTCTTCCGGCAGGACTACCTCGAGATGCCGGCGCAGGATCTCCTCGCGTCCGTGACGCTGCACGGCATGACGGTTTCGCCATCCTCGGGCCGGCCGCGTTCGGTGGCGATTGCGATCAGGACGGACCCGCCCGGCGGGCTGGTTGCGGCGGTTGAGCAGCGCGCCGCGGAGCTGCTGTGCCTGCTCGACGACGCCGACGCCGACGACTCGATCGATTGGCTGAGCAAGGACTACCAGCGACGCGAGGACGAAGCCGGTTACAACCAGCTCGCGAACGAGCGTGAGGTTGTCTGGCTGGTCGATGCAGCGGAACTACCCTACGTCGTCGAGGTCAACGGGTTCGTGAGCGCGGTCGACGAGCTGCCGGTGTATCAACCCAACGAATCGCTGCGCCTGGTGGGCTATTGCCGGCTCTACGACGATGCGCCCTCGCTTCCGGGACCGCGTGGCCTGCTCGCCTCGACGGGCCGTTACTGGGACGTGCGTGGCTGGTATGCGCCGACGAGCGCCGAGGCGGCGGAGCGGTGCCGACCGCTGGCCGTTGACCCGAAGACGATCGTCGCCGGCGAGTCAACCCGGCTGATATGCGACCACCTGGAGCGCGCGGCGGAAGCGCCGGACGAAAGGACCGGCTCGGCATGGAGATGTGCCGAGCCGGTCGTGGCCACCAAGCCGGCCGAGGCGGATCCTACCCTATCCCACGACGAGGCCGGCTCGACGCTCGCCACGCCGGCCGGCCCGGAGCAGGGACCTGCTGAGGAATCCCCGCCCGGCGACCATGGTACCCAAACGGCGGCCGGCGCGACGGCGTACGTTGTCGAGCCGGCCACAGGTGACGGGCCGCCAGGACCCCCGCCTGAGACGATTCTAGGTCACGGGCGCCCGGTGCAGCCCTACCTGCTCGGAGCGGCGCCGTGAATGCCGGGAACGTCGTTCGTTGCGTGACTTGCCGCAACATCCTCGGCCAGGTCAACGCCGGCGCGATCATCAGTCGGCATAAAGGCCGGCAGTTCACCGCGCAGTTGCCGGCGTCGATACGTTGCGAAGAGTGCGGTTCGGTGTGGCGCTCGCCACCGGAACCGCCGGTAACTAGCTTGCAGAGCATCGTCGGGTAGCCTATGCTGTAGGCAACACGCGCGGACTCCTCTGGCCGCCGATTCGGTCCCTCTCGGACCACCGGCGGCCTTTGCATTTCCGGATCCAACCGGGAGGGGGAGCGCGTAATGCCCGCAACCATGGAACGGCTCACGACCAGCCAGGCGGCCCGCATCGCCGGCCTGAGCGCAGCCCGTATCCGTCAGCTACTCCGTTCCGGCGAACTGCCAGCAACGCAAACGCCGCTGGGTGCGCTCATCGCCCGCGCCGACCTCGAAGCGCTCATCACCCGACGTGCCGGTGATGACCTGGACGGAGCCGCATGACCGTCGTCGCGACCGGCGCAAGAATCGCCTGGTATCCACCGGCCGACCTCGCCGAACAGGTCGCGCTCGATGCCGCTGAGCGCTCGGCCGGCGAACTTCGTTGGCTCGCGAATCAGCCGGTGGTCTGCGACCCGCATCGCTGGTACGCCGATCTTGTCTATCAGGCCGACGTTCGCCAGCAGGGCCAGGACCGCAAGGCGGCGGCCGATTCGGCTGAAGCAGCGCTCCCAGCGCTCCGCCGCGCCCGCGACCTCGCGCGGCTGCGAGCGGCGCTCGACGACCTGCTCAGCGAAATCGGCGGCGACACCTGGGACGCTGGCCGCAAGCGCAACGTGATTGAAGGCGCGATCGTCCACCAGGCAGGCGTGGCGTTCAACCGTGACGTGGATGGCCTCATCACCTGGTTCGCTGCCTACATATCCCGCCAGCCGCGCGACGACCAGCGGTACGCGGCCAGCGTCGTGCGGCGGTTCGTGATGACCCTTGCCCACGAATGGGCCGGCGGCCGGAGCATGGTCGCGCGGCTGCTTGACCGCTTCGACCAGGCGGTACAGCAGGAGGTGGCGGCATGACACAGCCGAACGACCGCGACCGCAGCAACGCCGGCGACTGGACCGACGAACCGACCGACCCCGACAAGAAGCGGCGCGACCAATCGAAACGGGCGCTCGACGACTACTTGGACGCGATGTACCCGATTCCGGGTCAGCCGCGCGAGCGCGAGCGAATCGACCAATGAACACCCAGTCGGCGCGGCTGCCTACCGGCCCGCCTGTCGTCATCTCGGGCGTGGCGTATCCGACGATGCGATTCGCCGAGCTCAACCGTCAGCGCCGGCAGATCGTCGGCGACTTCCGTTCGGTGCGGGGCTTCTAGGGCGAGGTTGGCAGAGAATGGCAGAGATCGGGCGACAGAAAGCCTAATCCGCCTTCATCGCTGCCCTCGCGTCGGGGGCGACGGTGCGGGACGCTGCCAGCCGGGCCGGCATCAGCGAGACGACGGCCTATCGCCGGTTGCGTGACCCCGACTTCAAGCGCCAGGTCGCTGAATCACGGGCCGAGATGCTGGAACGGGCGGCCGGCGCGCTGGCGATGATCACGACCCGCGCTGTCCTGACGCTGGCGAAGTTGCTCGACGCCGAATCGGAGCAGGTGAGATTGGGCGCGGCGCGGGCGACGTTGGAAACGTCGCTGAAGTTCCGTGACGCCCTCGATCTCGAGCGGCGCATCACCGAGCTTGAGGAACGGGCGGACGCGACGCGAGCCGACCCGACCCCGCGACCGTGGCGGGCATCGTGAGCATCCGGACGCGTATCGAACGGCTACGCCGGATCCATGACGGCATCGCCACCGCGCCGGATCCATCGGCGTTGATGGCTGCCCGCCGTCAGCTTGCCCGGCACCTCAGCGCGGTTCTGGCCGGCGAACCGATGCTAGCGACCGCTGAAGCCTTGGAGGACGACCGCGTCCTGATCGCCGCGAGTGAGGCTGATCGGCGGCGGCACGGGGCGACGGTCGCTGAATGGGCAGCGGTCGGTGACCAGGCGCGAGAGACGCTGCGAACGTGCTGGTCGCGGTTGCGGTCGGAGGCGCGGCCATGAGCCTCCAGACGCGCCTCAAGCAGCTCCAGCGCGCGTTCCAGCCGGTCATCGCCGCGCCGCCGTGGGACGTGATGATCGCGGCGCACAACCGGCAGGGCAAGGCTGCCGCAGCGCAGCTCGCGGCGCTGATTGCCGGCGAACCCGTGCCAGCGTTGACCGACCAGGCCCGAGCCGACGAGCGCATCATCGCGGCGGCAGACGACGCCGAACGCCGGCGCCGACGCATGACGGTCGCCGAGTGGGAAGAAGAGCAGCACGCTGAGGGCGAGCGAGCGCTTGAGTACCTGCGGGCGAAACTGGGGGGACACGACCCGGAGGATGCGGAATGACGCTGCCGAGCCGACTTGCAAAACTTCGCAGCCAATTCCCGATGCTCCCCTGTCCGAGCTGTGGCGGTGGCCACGTCCGGATTGTTGACCACCACGCCGGCCAGCCGGAACCGGAGCAGGAACGCTGCGCCCGGTGCGGCGCGACTGAGTTCCTCATCATCGCGGTCATCCCGCCGGGCATCTGAGCCAAGTTATCTGCTGCTCGCGCCCCGGGGCTTCCTACGCGCTCCTGGGGGCATTCCGGCGAGGGGAGGAAGCACGGTGGAGGGTATCGCGGTTCAGGCGATCGGGACTAGTAGCTGAAGGTGGTTGCCCCCTCGTCGCCGATCCACTGCCAGAGCGGGACCGTGCCATTGAGTTCGGCATTCACAACAAGATTGCCGGCGTCGAGCTTGCGGGCGTTGAAGCAGATGGGACACACCATAAGCCGGCCATCGGCTTTGCGATACCGCTCCAGCAGATCGGCGAGTGGCGGGCAGCCGTCACACGCAACGCCCAGGGCGAAGCCGGGTATCGCGAGGCGGACCGCTTCTTTGGTCAGGAACATCATGGTAGGTCGGCCTTGCTCGGCGGCGCCGAGGGCGACGAGGAACGCTACGGTCACGCGCTCCGCGTCCTCGAGACCGGTGGTGAGACTGATAACGGCCTTGCTTGACATCTGGGTCCTCCGGTGCTGGGGGCTGCCAGTATAGGCGCGCGGGTTTCGTGCAAACAAACCGGCGACGCGCTATATCGCTATTCCTGCGAAGGGGGAACGCATGGACGGCATCAACGAGAAGGCACTGCGGCTCGTCGCCGATCGCGTCGTGACCTTCAACCAGCTCGCCTCGGCCGCTGGCGTCGTGCCGGGTCGGCTCGCGCTGATGTTGCAGGGACGGCAACCGGCGCCGGTCGAGGTCGTCGCGCGGTTGACGGCCATCGTCGCCGACCCGAAGGCGAAGCGGGTGAAGCCGCGGCCGGTTGAGGTGGATCCGGATGTGCCGGAGTTGGGGCTGTCAGCGACTGTAATTCGATTACAGTCAGCGAAGCAGGAACCGGCGTGCTGCCCGACGTGTGGCGGGGCATGGCCGGTGGGACGCGCCGGGCGTACCCGACGAGCTACTCTGCCTTTGCCTCGCCAGTCAACCGGGTAAAGTGCTTCCAGCCCATCGCGTTCAGACCGAGCGGCTCGTCCGGGTCAGCCGTCCTGAATATCCAACCGGCGTCGCGAAGCCTCGGCGCGATGCGCTTGACCTCCCGCGCGTCGGTGCCCAGCGCGTCCGCGAGTTGCGTCATGGAGACCCGCGTGCTGTCGGAAGCATTGAGCAACCGGCCGAGCGCAATGAGGTAGCGATCGATTTCAGGCATGGAGCTCAATCGTTCGGCTTGTCACGTAGCGTGTCCCGATCGCATCGTAGCTCCTGGTAGCGATGCCATCCCTGCTTGGTGAGCTTCGTCTGCGTCCCCGTCATCGGGAAGGTCAGGTGTCGGCGGTGGAGTCCGGCAACGATGCGGCGACAGTCAAACTCCGACAGCCCGATGTCGCGCATGATGTCGCGCAGCTCGATGAACTGGTCAAACGCGGCCTGGTTTCGGTCACCAAGCTCAAGCAGCATCGTTCGGTCTTCGCCCGATTCCCAGGGACCGATCATCGTGGCCTCCGTCCGTCAGCAGGTCAGGCAGGTTTCCTGAATGGTCCAGAGCCCAGGCGCTTGGAACGAAATCGCGCACAGCAGGGCGACCAGGGCAATCGCCAACACGATAAGCCAGATTTTCAGAATGGCTCCCGCCGCAGCCACCATCCTAATCCTTCGCCATCCCGCGGGACCCACCAAAGCCCCGCCGGCGGACAAACACGATAGCCGCGTCGCGATTGGTCCGATTCCATTTTGGTCTAGAGGCCCCTGCCGCGCCGCCATTGCGGTGGCCACCACACCGCGCTGGTTGGCATCATCGACGGCGTCGACCGCCCACCTAGTCCGTACTCCTGCGCGGTGTGCGGTTGGCCGGCGGTGATGGTGCATCGATACATCGGGTTCGACCCGGTGGACGTCTAGGCCAACTCGGCTGCTGCGGCGTTCCTGGGCCGCCTCAGCGCGTCCTAGGGGCATTCCTGCAAACAGGTTGGCGAGAAGGGGAGATATGAGCACTGAAGCCGCACCCGAGAACATTACCGTTGGGTGGGTGTTCGAGAGGATTGCCGAAATCGAAGCAGAGCAGGGCGATGATGAAGCACAGCACGCGGCGGAGGACAGCTTGTATCGCGCTGTGCTCGAAGCGATTGCTGAAGGGCGATGCGGTACTCCCGCCGCGTGCGCGTCGGCGGCGCTCACCACGCAGCAGATGAACTTTTCGCGTTGGTACGCCTATCCGCCGACGTGCCCCAGATAGAACGTCGCGCCAGCCCCAGCGATGAGCAGAGTCACCACAAAGGCGACCAGGACGAAGCGGTACGGGAACGGCTCGGCCTTCGGGTCGCTCTCAAGACTGGCGACCATCTTGACGAGGTGATCGCGATCGGCTTCGGCACGAGCCGCGCGATCGACAACGGCGACGAGCTGGTTCCGAACGTCCGAAAGCTCGCGGCGCTGGTCAGCAAGTTCGGTGAACAACGGCGTGGTGGCGCGTTCGATGGCGCGTTCGACAACCATCGCGAGCTGCTCGGCGGCGCGCGTCTCAGGTACCGCCGGTTCCGCTGCACGGTAACGGTGGTTCCGCGGCGCGGTAGTAGCATCCGGGGTACCGCCGACTACCGCAGTACCGCTCTCGGGATCCACGTCGGCGGTAGTGGCGGTACCGTCGCTGGTTCCGGGCGGTACCTGGACAAGCCAGCGTGTACCGTCTCGTTGAGCACGAATTGACCCGGATTCGACGCGCTTCCGTACCGCCCTCTCGGAGATGCCGAGGTGCCGCGCAGCGGCGGGAACGGAGTACCAGGCGGTAGGTTCGGCGGTAGGCGGTACTGCGGTCGTCATGGCCGCCTACCGTGCCATAGGCGACCGACAGAGTCCATTACATCCGACATGGCAAGCGCGGCTGTCGTCTATCGCTTTGAACGAGCGCGATGGCCACGAGCCGCGAAAAGCTGGATGATCACGCCGCCAACCAGGCTGCAGAGCGCCGCGATCGGCAGGGCCAGGCGAAAGTCCACCGCCCGCAGGCGTCCCTCCCCACCCAGGCAGGCGAACGCGATCAGCGTCCAGAGCGCCGCCGAGCCGAGCACCCACCACCCGCCGAACCACGGCCACCGCTGGCACAGCCCCACAATCGCGCCTGCGGCCGCCAGCCAGAGTATCCCGCCCAACACGTTCGCCTCGGTCCAGCCGCCCGTCTCGGAGCCAATGACGCCCAGGGCGACGAGCAGCCCAACGAGCACCAGGCCTATCCCCGCGCCGACCGCATAACCCACGACGCCGCCGGCGCGCTGTTCTGCCCGGTCGACCGCCTCGGGGTGGTG
>Ga0136612_10000482_pt1 | contig 14351 bp, 15 predicted proteins | sample AntDryUQ224A2306_2_FD_106644 | JGI IMG/M metagenome (GOLD analysis project Ga0136612, IMG submission 106644) | Polar desert sand microbial communities from Dry Valleys, Antarctica - metaG UQ224A (23.06) | ecosystem: Environmental > Terrestrial > Soil > Desert | place: Antarctica: Dry Valley... | reverse complement strand
GAGGTCTTCGAGTTGGCCAACTTTCTGGGCGTCTCATGGACTTTCGGGTATCTCCAGGCGCTGGCCGCCTTTGTCGGCGTGATCGCGATCGGCGGCCTGTTGCTCTATCTCGAGACCCGCCAGCGCAAACGCACGGCCTCGTACGCCATGGCCCGGCGGATGGGGCTGTCCCGCCTGACGCATTTCCGGTCGTTGCTCGCCGAACTGGGAAGCGTGCTGATCGTTGCCGCTGCCGTGGGCACTTCACTGGCCGCCGCGGCTATTGCCATGGCCTATCGGCAGTTGGACGTGGACCCGATCCGGGAGCCCAGCCCGCTGTTGGCCATTCCGTGGATCACGCTCGCTGCCATCGTGGTGGCAGCGGTCGTCGTGGCGCTGGCTACGTCGGTGTACGCGCAGCGGCGAACAGATGCCGCCAACCCGGCGGAGGTGCTGCGCCTTGGTGGATGACCGGCCCTCGACGTCCCCATGGGAATTCCATTGGGGTGACAAGTCTTTCGACGACGCGGCTGACGGTGGATCTCATGATGGGACCGACGTGCTTCTCGACTCTGAAGCTCGTACGGCTGCCGCTTGTGTCCTCGAGGTGGGCAAGGTCTACCGCACCGTCACCGAAGAGGTCAACGCGCTCGTGGACGTATCCAAGGCGTTCCCGCGCGGACGGATCACCGAGATCGCGGGGCCATCGGGATCAGGCAAGTCCTCCTTGCTCAGAATCCTGGCGTGCGTGGACCGGCCGACTTCGGGATCGGTGCTGGTCGAGGGGCGCGACGTCGCAGCCCTTCGGGTCCGCCAACGCCGCGCACTTCGGCGGGCGTCGGTGTCGTACATGTTCCAGAACCCGATCGACAATCTGGTGGACTATCTGCCAGCTCGCGAGCAGGTCAAGCTGGCCTCCCGGCTGCGCGGGATCCGGACGGGAGCCGAGGAGATCGAACGACTGCTCAGAGTGCTGGGCCTAGATCATCGGCTCCGCCATACCCCGCATCAACTCTCGGGCGGTGAACAGCAGCGACTGGCCGCGGCCTGCGCGGTGATCGGGCATCCAGCCATCGTGATCGCCGACGAGCCGACCGCGGAGCTGGACTCGGCTGCGGCCGATCGGGTTCTGGATGCCTTCCGCGATCTACGCACCGAGGGCGTCGCCTTCGTGATCTCCTCGCACGACTCCCGGGTGGTGGCGATCGCGGACCATCTGCTTCGCCTGGACCACGGACGGGTCGTGGAGAGCACATGAGGCAGGTCGACCGACTGCAGAGTGCCTGCGACGTGGTGGGCGATGAGTAGGCACGGTGCGTTGATCACGGCACAGGGACTGGTCAAGTCCTATCGCCGCGACGCCGAGACCGTCCATGCGCTGCGCGGCGTGGACCTCTCGATCAACCGAGGGCAGGTCGTTGCCTTGATCGGGCCGTCCGGGTCGGGCAAGAGCACCCTGCTCAACGTCCTGTGCGGATGGGAGCAGGTCGAGGCCGGCGAACTCATCCTCGACGGTGCACTGGGGGCCAGCAGACCGGAGGATCTCCCGTGGGGGCGCGTCGCCCTCGTACCGCAGGCTCTCGGGTTGCTCGAGGAACTCACCATCCTGGACAACCTGCTCATGCCCGCGCGGCTGTCCGGTGGGATCAAGCCCATGCTCGGCCGAGCCGACCAGCTGATGACCGAGTTCGGCATCGATCACCTCAGCGCCCGCTATCCCGACCAGGTCTCACTAGGAGAACAGCAGCGAACTGCCGTGGCCCGCGCGCTGCTGCTGCATCCCATGGTTGTCCTGGCCGATGAACCCTCCGCCCACCAGGACGCCGGCTGGTCCGACGTGCTCTTCGCGGCATTCACCCACTTGGCCGCTGAGGGTTCGGCTTGTTTGATCGCGACGCACAACCCTGTTGTCTGGGAGCGCGCCAACACGGTGCTTGCGATGCGCGACGGCGAACTGGCTACGCACAACACCCAGTCCGCGGCAGCCAACCACTGACTTGTCAGGCCCTGGGACTAGTCCCAACCGCCGGACGGGCGTCCTGCGCTAGCCTGCTCCGCCGCAGGCCGGGACGCGAAGCTGGCTGCCGGGCCTACCATTTCGCGTTGGTTCGTCCGTTCCGTGAGTTGCTGCTCGAACTGCTGCTCCAACCGGATCTCCTCCTCGGTGAGCGAGAGTCCGATGGCGACCAACAGGAGCATCGCGAACACGCTGACTCCGATGATCAGGGGCAGCAGAAAATCGAAGCCGCTTGCACCCGTCGGGGGAGCCGGGCTGGGATCGCCGTGCACCTCCATGGCCGCCATTCCGGTGTAATGCATGCCGCTGACGGCCACGCCCATGACCAGCGCCGCGGCGGTAGTCGCCAGGTGCCCGCGCACGCGCAGGGTGAACCAGAGTGCTGCCGTGGCGGCAACCACGGCGATGCCGACCGAGGCCGCGACGATCAGCGGGTCGTAGTTGACTGTTCCCGGCATCTGCATCGCGGCCATGCCCAGGTAGTGCATGCTGGCCACGCCGAGGCCGGTGATGACGCCGCCGCCGAGCAGGGCGCTGATCCGATTTTCCCCGTAACCGACGATAAAGATCCCCACGCCCACAACGATGGCGGCGATCAGGGCGCTCAGCAGCGTCAGAGCCACGTCGTAGCGGATCTCCATCCCCGTGACGCGAAAGCCCAGCATGGCGATGAAGTGCATGACCCAGACGCCCGTACCGCCGATGGACACGGCACCCACCACCAGCCATCCCACTCGGGAGCGTCCGGAGGAGAACCGGGCTCTGGCTGTGCACTGGAGCCCGAGCAACGCGCCGACGAAGGACATCACGTACGCGAGAACTGGGGTCAGGAAGCCAAACGCAAAATGGTTGATCTCGGCCATGTACGCAGAAACCTCACTCTATGTGCCCATTCGATTACAAGCTGCTAATCCTAGCGGAAGGATATTCAGACCTATGAAGTGGCTATCCAGCGATTTGATCTCGGAAACATGACGTCTGGGTCGCTACACAACCGCCCGTTCAGGTTCAGCCGGCGATGTGGATGGCCGAAGGCTCCAGTGGCTTCGCGGCTGTACGCCGTTCGAGATTGACAACCGGCCGAGGAAACACGCGTGCTGCTACCCGTAGCCCGCGCGTTCGTATCCCGAAGAAGCCGAGCGCGACTGCCGAGACCGCGACGATCGCTCCCCCCGCGATCAGCGCGACTGGGGCGCCCAGGTTCTCGCCCATCCACCCGACGACGGGGGCACCCACCGGCGTGCCGCCCATGAAAGCCATGAAGTACAGCGCCATCACCCGCCCGCGCATGGTCGGGTCGATACCGAGCTGTACAAAGGAATTGGCGGCCACCATGAAAGTCAACGCAGCTGCCCCGGTCGGGATCAGCACGATGGCAAAAGCCAGGTAGGACCCCATCAGTCCGGAAACGACCTCGAAGAGACCGAATACCAGAGCAGCGACGTAGAGAGTCCGCTGTCGTGGTCGCCCGGCGCGGCGGGTCGAGAGCAGCGCGCCGGTGAGCGACCCGACGGCGAACGCGGTGGAGAGCAAGCCGAACGCCTCTGCCCCACGTCCGAAGACATCGGTGACCATCAGGGCCATCGTGATCTGGAAGTTGAGGCCGAAGGTGCCGACAACGAACACCAGGAGCATTGCTGCCTTGATATCCGGGTGAGCGCCCACGTAGGTCAGCGCAGCCCGCAGTTGGCCCCGACCGCGAGCAACCTCCGGCGAGCGGGTCAGCTCGGAGGGGCGCATGAACCGAAGCGCGAGAATCGTCACCAGATAGCTGCCCGCGTTGAGCAGGAACACCGGGCCGGTGTCATTGCCAGCGGCGGCAATCATCAGTCCTGCGATCGCGGGTCCGATCAGCCGAGCGGCGTTGAAGATCGCCGAGTTCAGGCTGACCGCGTTCGCCAGATTGTCGGTGCCGACTACTTCAGGGACGAAGGACTGCCGGATCGGCATGTCCATGGCCGCGGCGACGCCGAGCATCGCGGCGATGAGGAAGACGTGCCAGAGGGCAACGAAGTCGGTCAGGACGAGCAGTCCGAGGAGTAACGCGGCGGCACCCATGGTCGCCTGCGTGAGCATCATCAGCCGGCGCTTGTCGTAGCGATCGGCGAGCATTCCGCCGTACAGGCTCAACACCAGGATCGGCGCGAACTGCAACGCAGTCACGATGCCCAGTGCCAATCCGCTGTCAGAGAGCTGCAGGACCAACCAGTCCTGGGCGATGCGCTGCATCCAGGTACCGGTGTTGTTGACCAGGTTTGCACCCGCGTAGAGCCGGAAGTTCCTGACCCGCAACGATCGGAACGTGCCTCCAGTGGCAACGGCGGTCTCGGTCACCAAACCAGACCTGTGCGAGCCAGGATCCGTAACGGCCTCTCCCGACCGATCACTGCAGCAACCTGTCGATGATGGTGCTGGCCCCTCGGAGTTGCTCACGCTCGTCGGGACTGAGCTCGTTGATCCGCTGGGCCAACCACGCCTCACGCATCCGGATCTCCTCGTCGAGAAGTCGATTGGCCTCATCGGTGACTTGCACGATCACCTGGCGTCCGTCGGTCAGGTGCTTCGATCGGGCGACCAGACCGGCGCCCTCCAGCGTCGCGAGCACCCGCGTCATCGATGGTGGCTGAACCCGCTCGTACCCCGCGAGTTCGCCCGGGCTGAGCGGACCCTTGGCCCGCAGAGTGGATAGCGCCGCGAGCTGGGTCAGGGTGAGCGAGGTCTCGGCTCGCTGACCGCGCAGCCGACGCGACAGCCGCATGACCGCCAAGCGCAGGTCGTGAGCCAACGCGGCAGCATCCAGAGTCGTCCGTTCCATTCCGATCGTTAGCTTACCTTACGACCGGAGGTCCGCTCCTTGCCCGGACAGCGGTGCTCTTGACGTTGTTGTCGGTTCCAGCCGCGAAATCGCTCTCCATACCGACAATTTCATCAAGATCACGAACAAGGGCACTGGATCCGGGGGCTAGCCGATCAGCTGCTGGATCGGCTCGACGAAGAAGTACACCGCGAACAGGATCGCCGAGATCCACATCAGGGGATGAATGTCCTTTGCCCGACCCTTGGCCAGCCGCAGGACGACGAAACTGATGAACCCGGCACCGATCCCGTTCGTGATCGAGAACGTGAAGGGCATCAGTGCCATCGTGAGGAAGGCCGGGATGACCAGCGACAGGTCGTCGAACTGCAGATTGCGGATCTGGCTCACCAGCAGGGCACCAACGACGATCAGCGCCGGCGTAGCAGCTTCGGAGGGGACGATGGCGACCAGGGGCGACAGGAACATGGCCACGAGGAACAGCCCGCCGGTGACGACGCTGGCGAGCCCCGTCCGTGCGCCATCAGCCACTCCGGAAGCGGACTCGATATAGGTCGTGTTCGACGAAACGCTGGCCGCACCCCCGGCAGCAGCGGCGACCGAGTCCACGAACAACACCCGCGTCGCGCCGGGCAGGTTTCCCTGTTTGTCGAGCAATTTGCCCTCGGCGCCGACCGCGACTGCGGTGCCCATCGTGTCGAAGAAGTCGGCCAGCAGCAGGGTGAAGACGATCAGCAATGCGGCCAGCGCGCCGATCCGATCGAATCCGCCGAACAGTGAGAAGTTGCCCACGATCGACAGGTCAGGCGTGGCGACCAGGCTGTCCGGCAGGGCCGGCACTGTGAGCTGCCACCCGTTCGGATTCACCCCATCCGGCCCGAACGCGGGCCCTACTTTGGCGATGGCCTCGACGATGATCGCCAGAATCGTCGTGACGACGATCCCGATCAGGATTCCGCCGCGGACCTTTCGTACGACCAGGATCGACATGATCAACACGCCCACCACAAAGACCAGGACAGGCCAGCCGTCCAGGTTGAAGCCATTGCCGAGTTGGACCGGCACCACCGTGCCCGCGGCATCCGGGACACGCTTGACGAACCCGGCATCCACCAGCCCGATCAGGGTCAGGAACAGACCGATGCCGACGCTGATCGCGATCTTGAGCTGTTGCGGGATCGCGAAGAAGATGGCAGTTCGTAGTCCGGTGACCACGAGGATCGCAATCAGGACGCCTTCGAGGACGACCAATCCCATGATCTCCGCCCAGGACAGCTGGGTGAGCGCAAGCACGGCGACCAGTGCGTTGAGTCCCAGGCCAGTCGCCAGTGCAAACGGATAGCGCCCGATTATGCCCATCAGGATCGTCATGACGGCAGCGACCATGGCCGTCGCTGCAGCAACGGAGGCGAAGGGCAGCGTCGTCCCATCGACATCCTCGCCGCTGAGGATGATCGGGTTCAGGACGAGGATGTAGGCCATCGTGAAGAAGGTGACGAAACCGCCGCGAACCTCCCGGCCGTACGTCGAACGCCGCTCGCTCACCTCGAAATAGGCGTCCAAACCGCTCTTCGGCCTGATCTTCGGACCACTGTTGACCCGTGGACCGGTCCTGGTGCTGACCGCGACCTCATCGGTCGCTGTGGCCGTTCCGCCGCGCGGGATGCGGACTCGCGGAAGCCGACGTCGTGGCGCGACTGCAGCAACACCGGCATCGATGTCCGCGTCGGGATCTGTGTCGTCTGCTTCGACCTCGTCTGTTCGTACGTTCAGAACGTCGCCGTCGTCGTCCAGGGCGTCGTCGTCGAGGTCGTCGTCGAGGTCGCCGTCATTGAGATCGTCGACGCCGTCCTCGTCCTCATCTGTCTCGTCCTCATCGTCCCCATCGTCCTCATCGTCCCCATCGTCCTCATCGTCGTCGTTGTCCAGCTCGTCGTCGTCCAGCTCGTCGTCGTCCAGCTCGTCGAGATCGTCGGCTATGTCAGCGTCGATGTCGTCTACGGCCGCGGCTTCGCTGGTGACCTCCTGCGAGGCATCGTCAGCTGTCGGCTCCTCAGCAACTGCGTCGGGGGTGGACTCCTCACCCACTGGCGGCTTGTTCGCTGCGTCCTTACGGGGACGCCGACCTGAGGGCGGAGTGGACGCTGCGATGTGGCGAACGGACAACGGTGACCTCGACGTATGTGACGACGGCACAAGTAGATGTGTCGCGGCGGGATGGGGGCTGAGCAGCGAGCATCGTGTCATACCGAAGCCGCATAGGGTGAGCGCGTGACTCCGTCGTTACGTCCGGCCCCCCCGCCTCGGGAGATCAACGTCGTGGGCGTGGCGGTGGCCGGCACTGTGGCGTCCCTGATCGGCCTCGTTGTGCTTTTGTTCTTCATCCCGGAACTGCGCCGGGCCGACGCGATGGTCTGGCTTTGGTCCTTCCTGTCCGCCTTCCTCATCGGGGTGTGGGGCATGGGGATCGCGGTGTGGCAGGCGAAGACCCGCCTCCCGAAACGGCGACAGCCTCGCTGAATCAGATCCGTTGGATCGTCCTGTGTGGACCTCCGATGCAACGCCTGGCGAAATCCCGTTACATGCAAGCCCTCTCACGTTCAGCTCATGGTCGTGTCACGTCCAGGGATGAACCTTGTGTCAGAGCCGGACAGAGGGTCGGCGCCACAGAAAGGAACGCAGACATGGCTCGCTCAGGAATCTTCGCCGCAGTTGACCCATCCCGCACATTCTCCGGAGCAAGTAGCTTCTGCGCGCCACCAGAGCGACTATCACCGGCCAGCGTTGCGGGTTGCGCGCCCTACCGTGGCCGGCGGTTCCGACAAGAGTCCGAGCGCGCTTCACGCGCCTAGTCCACGGGCAGGATGTCGAAGTCGGCGGTGTTGTACGAGGGGCCGATCTCGGGAGGCGCGGGCTCGGCAAAGGATTCGGAATGGCCACCGCAGCCGTAGTCAGCGCTGACCACTTGCCCGTCAGCGGGGGACATCACGTTGGCGCACCCTCCGAACAGCAGTCGCATCGACCCGGCTATCGGCAGGAAATAGCCGCAGGAGGCGCATTCGCCGGGAGCATGCCGGGCCATCGGGGAGGCGGGTCCGTGCTCGCCGGTGTGCCAGCGGTCAGCTGCCTCGGTTCGACCCTCGCGGGAGAGCACCCGGATCCGGCCCACGCCGAGCTCGAAGGCGATCGGCTCGACCCCAGGATCCTCGGCCGTGGGATCGTCGCTGCCCAGATAGCTTGGCACCAAACGGATGTCGTCCGCAGCGGTCGGCAGGACGTCGGACACGCTGAGATCACCCGGCAGGATCCGCTCGCTCCACGGAACCCAGGCCGGGGCCAGCAGTGCTCCATCACCTGGCAACAGGACGACTTCGTCCACCGTGATCTTCTTGCTCCGCGGGGCGCGGGCCAGGGTGACCGACCACTGCCAGCCCCGATAGCCCCGTGCGGTGCATGCGAAGCGGTGGGCGAGGACCCGATCTGCCTCGACTTCGGTGATCACGCCAAGGTGATCTCCGACTGTGTCCCGGCCGAGTTCGACCGCCGCAGCACGCGCTGTTGGCTCGCCTTCCCGCAGCACGGCGTCGAGAGATGACTCATGACTTCGGGTAGAGGCTGCAGGACTCACCGGGACATCATCCCCGATGCACGAGGCACTGTTGCAAGATGGGTTCATGGCTCGGGGTTTGCGGCGCAGTGACCCTGGGTCCGGCCGTGCTCCGATGCGCCGTTCAGCACCGGGCGGCCCGCCGCCGCATCCCCCGCATCCGCCAATGCCATCAAGGCAGGACACGGCTCCCATCCCGTACGAGCGGCCGTCAACCGAAGCGATTCCCCGGCGCGAGCCGGGCGCTCGACGGCCGGGCAACTCGGCAGCCGGACGGATAACGGTCACGCGGGTGGCCGCCGCGCGGACCAGGGAGATAACCGGAAACACCGTACGACGGATCAATGCCGCCAGCCGGGCCGACGGAGCGGGTGACACGGGCCTGTCCGGCCTGCTCTGGACCTCGGCGCTGAACACCGCCGGCGACGCCTTGATCGCGGTCTCGCTGGCCGGCACCCTGTTCTTTGCCGCCGTCGGAGACGCGCAGCGCGGCAATGTCGCCCTCTACCTGCTGGTGACCGTCTTGCCCTTCGCCGTCGTCGCCCCGCTGCTCGGGCCGGCCCTGGACCGCCTGCAGCGCGGGCGGCGAGCAGCGCTGGCTGCCAGCCTGCTCGGCCGCGCCTTGCTGGCCTGGATCATGGCCGCCAACTACGACAACTTCGCGCTCTATCCGGCTGCGCTGGGCGTGATGATCCTGTCCAAGGGCTTCAATGTCCTTAAGGCTGCTGTGGTCCCCCGGGTACTGCCCGAAAAGATGGGGCTGGTCGCCGCGAATGCCCGCATGTCGATCTTCGGGCTGGCAGCCGGCGCCGTGCTCGGCCTGATCGGCGTCGGCGTCGCCAAATTTCTGGGCTTCGGCTGGGAACTGGGCCTGACCGCAGTCATCTTCGTCATCGGCGCCATCTGTGCCATGCGGCTGCCGGGGCATGTGGAGACCAATGAGGGCGAGGTCCGCGCGCGGGTCATGACCAGCGGGCAGGACGCGACCGGCCAACTCGATCGCCGGGCGCTCGGTCTGCACGTCATCACCGCGCTCAGGGCGACCTCCGCACTGCGTGGCCTAGCCGGCTTCCTCACGATCTTCATGGCGTTCCTGATCCAGGCCACAGTGGGCGATTCCTGGGCCGGCACGATCATTCTGGGCTGTGTGGCGGTAGCGGCGGCGACGGGCAGCTTCATCGGCACCTACATCGGGTCCCGGGTCCGGACCACCGACAAGCCCGATCTACTGGTGCTCATCTCGACCGGGGTCGCAGCGACCGTGGCCGTACTGACCGCGTTCACCTACAGCATCGTGATGGCGCTGCTGATGGCCCTGGTCGCCGGGATCACCAATTCGCTCGGCAAGACCTCCCTCGATGCGATCATCCAGCGCGAGGTCCCGGAGTCATTGCGTGCCTCGGCGTTCGGCCGCTCAGAGACACTGCTGCAATTGGCCTGGGTCTTCGGCGGAGCGCTCGGGATCCTGCTGCCCACCACTGGCTGGATCGGCTTCACCGTCGCGGCCGTGCTGTTGGTCGTCGCCTTCGGGTTCACCCTGTACGGCCGCAACCGCCCCCGTGCCATCCGGGTCAAAGACCCGCGCAAAGCCCAGGGTGGGGAGCCGATCGGGCCACCACCGGTCCCGGCCGCCGACCGGTACACCACCCCACTGACTGAACCGCTCGACCCGGGCATCCGCCGCCCCGGCGATCCGTACGCGTGAGCCGGCCAATCCGAGGCGTTCGGCTCGTGGCCCTGTCCCTCAGCCTTCTGCTGATCGCTACGGGCTGTTCGGCCGACAGCGCACCGACGGTTTCGATCACCGTGGGAGACCAACAGATGGACGTCGAGGCAACGCAGTACTGCCTCGACGGCGAGGGCAGGCGCTACACCGTCACTCCGCAGGTCCTGCAGGTCGATCCCGACACTCCGATCGTGATCGAGGTGCCCGAGGAGGTAACCGAATCCGGTTGGTCCTTCCAGGTGTTCGACCAGGGTCTGCAGGACGACGACCTCATCGGGGAGGTCGACGTCGGCCAGGAAGCCAGTTACGAGCTGTCCACTTCCGACGCGGTGCCAGAGGCCTACTACATCGTCGTCGTCCAGGACTCCGGCGAGGGCTGCAAGGGGTTGGCCGGCGCATGGCCGATCGGTTTCCTGCGCGGGCCTGCCTGATCGCCAACGGTCGGAGGTGATCCGGCAGGTGTGTGGGATGTCGCGCGGAAGGAACGCGACGCCGCCCGGGCCTACCTCGTACCGTTCGTCGCCCACCCACACGAGGGCGCTGCGGACAGGACCAGGAAGACCTCGTCCTCGCGGGTGTGCAGATGCAACGGGGCAGCGTCGCCGGATCGCACGCGGATCAGACCTGTGCCTGATCGAGGGTTGAGCTCAGCCGGCGATGTCGTCGGCGACGGCGCGCATGACCGCAGCCACCTTTCGCCCCTCCTCCCGCTCGGGGTAGCGGTCGCGGCGCAGGGTGTTCGACGTCTTGTCCAGCAGCTTTATCAGGTCCTCGATGATCGGTACGAGCTCCTCGGCGGGGCGCCGCGACACCTGGGTCACAGACGGCAGTGGATCCAGCACCTTCACCTGCAGCGCCTGGTCACCACGGCGACCCTCGACGATGCCGAACTCCACCCGCTGGCCCGGCTTGAGTTCGGTGACACCGCTCGGCAGCGCGTCGCGATGGACGAACACGTCGGCTCCGTCCTCGCGCGAGAGGAAGCCGAAACCCTTGTCGGGGCTGAACCACTTGACCTTGCCGGCTGGCACGGGAATCTCCTGCTCTCGGGCGTGACGCATACGTGGCGACCCCTGGCCCCGGGCGCGCTCGATGAAGGTTAGTCGCTACTGCGGGCGTTCACACACTGACTATCTCCGATGGCGAACTATCGAGCCCGATCGACGGTGAGTCCTCGGTTGCGCAGCACCCGCCGCTCGAGCGGGGAGAATAACCCACTAAGTCGGTCGACAAATTGGGCCATAGCCCGCGGAGTGACCCCCGGCTGAGTAGTACCCCCCAGGAGAGCGGAGTAGCCAGACGGATCCATGGCGGCGTTGTCGCACAGATGCTGATCACAGACCGAAACATCCCCCTAGATCCGAGGAGACCGACATGACTGCCAATCCCAACCAGTCCGCCGACCAGAGCAAGGCAACGCTTTTCAGCGCGTCAACGAAGCAGTACTTCTCGAGGCTGATCGTGGGGCTCGCCATCGCCGCGGCGGCAGTGTTCCTCTTCTACGCGGTGCTCTTCTTTTCGTTGATGGCCGGGGGTGGTTTCTGATGAGCGCGGGCAACACGATCGGCCTGTACGCGCTCAAGCCCTGGTACGCCGTACGGCTGACCGGAATCCGAGACTGGCTGATCCGGCACCAGGTCACCCCGAATACGGTGTCCCTGTCCGGCATCGGATGCGGTGCCCTCGCCGGCGCCGCATTGGCCGTACTGCCGGCTGGCTGGGCGGCCCTCGCGGTGGGGCCGTTGCTCGCCGCCCGGCTCGCCGCAGCCAATCTCGATGGCGCGCTAGCGCGCGAGACAGGCGCTCAGACGCGACGCGGGGGTCTGCTGAACGAGATCGGGGACCGGGCGGCGGAGCTCGCCGTACTGGCCGGCTGCTTCGCTCTGGCTCCGGCGTGGGTCGTCCTGCTGACGATGCTGGCCGCTTCGGCACCCAGCTGGGTTTCCATGGCCGGCGCAGCTGCCGGCTTCGCCAGAATCAACGGCGGCCCGGTTGGCAAGACCGAGCGTTGCGCGCTGCTGACCGTTCTGGCCGCCGTCGCCGGCAGCGCTACGGTTCTGCTCGTGGCGATAGCAGCGGGATCGGCGATCACGGCAGCCCTGCGAGCAAGTACCCTGCTCGGCGCCGACACCCAGGACGGCGCCTGAGCCTCAGTGCGCGCAGAGCACCGGCCAGACGAGAGCACTTCTGCTCCAGATTTCATGCTGCCCTTGTGGCGCGGCGTAGTCGTCTTCCGACTGGTCGCCTGGGCGGTCGCGGCCGGTGCATTCATACGCAGTTGGGACCGCTATCCCGACCACACGGCCGCCATCGTCCTGCTTCTCTTGATGGTCGCGTGGACCGCGGTGGTGACCATCGCGTACAGCACGCATGCCGGGCGTCGAAGCCGAATGGCCGGCTACGACCTTGTGGTGACCGTGGCATTCGTCGCGGCGACCCTGCTGACCCAGCCGCTAACGGATCTGAACGAGAGCGCACCCATCCTGACGTCCATGTGGGCGACGGGGCCGATCTTCGCCCTGGCCGTCGAACGCGGACGTGACGGTGGCCTGATCGGTGCCGTGGTCATCAGTGCTGCCCTGATTGCTGTGCGCCAGCGCTTCGGCGACCAGGAGATCTTCAACACCACCCTGCATCTGGTCGCCGGGTGGAGCCTGGGCTATGCGGCGACCACGACCAGGCGGGCCACCGCCGTCCTACGCGAGGCCCTGGCCGCCGAGGGGGCTACCGCCGAACGAGAACGGTTGTCCCGCTCCATCCACGACGGTGTCCTACAGGTGCTGGCCATCGTCCGGCGGCGAGGAACCGAGATAGGTGGTGCGGCCACAGAGCTATCGGCGTTGGCCGCCGAGCAGGAGGTGGCGCTGCGAACCCTCATGACCAGCCGTCCCACGAGCGTTGGTGACCGGGTCGACCTGGCCGCGACGCTGCGGCTGCGGGCCACCTCGCGGGTGGAGGTCATCACCCCGGCAGGGAAGCTGATGCTCTCGCGTCGGATCGTCGAGGAGATCTCGGCCGCTGTCGGCGAGGCATTGAGCAATGTCGTCGAGCACGCCGGGGAGGCAGCCCACGCATGGGTGAGTGTCGAGGACCTGGGTGATCGCCTGGTGGTCTCGGTTCGCGACGACGGCGCTGGGATCGCCGATGGTCGCCTGGAGGTCGCACGAAACAGCGGGCGTCTGGGTGTCGCGCAGTCCATTCGTGGCCGAATCACCGATCTGGGTGGCACCGTGGATCTGCACACCTCATTGGGGGAGGGAACGGAATGGGAGCTGACAATGCCGAAGGCCCGACCGTGACCCGGGTCATGGTCGTCGACGACCATCCGATGTGGCGGGAGAGTGTCGCTCGTGATCTAGCCACCCGTGGTTACGACGTGGTCGGCACTGCCGCAGATGCCCCCGGCGCCGTACGGATTGCCGCCGCCGTCCGTCCGGATGTGGTGGTCATGGACCTGCAGCTGGGTTCCACCTCGGGCGTGGATGCGACCCGCGAGATCGTCGCCGCGGCGCCGGACACCCGGGTCCTGGTGCTGTCGGCCAGTGCCGAACACGAAGACGTGCTGGATGCAGTCAAGAACGGGGCCTCCGGCTATCTGGTCAAGTCCGCATCGCTGGACGAACTGGATGCAGCGGTTGGCCGGACCGCAGATGGGGACGCGGTGTTCAGCGCCGGCCTAGCCGGACTCCTCCTGGGTGAGTACCGGCGCCTGCACGAGGCTCCCGACGACGCGCCCACCCTGACCGAGCGGGAGACCGAGATACTGCGGCTGGTCTCGCGAGGGCTCAGTGCGCGCCAGATCGCCACCCGGTTGACGCTGTCGCATCGCACCGTGGAGAACCACGTTCAGAACACGCTGCGCAAACTGCAGCTGCACAACCGGGTGGAGCTCACCAGGTATGCCATCGAGCACGGCATCATCGACGAGTCCGGGTAGCCGATCGCCAGTCTCACCGCCTTCGAGCCGTTCGTGACCGCTGTCTGAGTAGAAACACCGCCGGAGGTGCGGTAGTCCTTCGACTCCGCGACGGACCCGCAGACGTGAGGCTCGAGTCATGGAGCCGATCACCCTCGCCACATCCGCACTCGTTGTAGGCGGTGTGGCCAGTCGTGCCACACACAGCCCCGAGATTCGAGCCCGTTTCCGCACCTGGCTGGTTGCCGCGCCCCTAGTCCTGATCCCACTGATCCTGCTCGGCCCTTGGGG
>Ga0136612_10000481_pt1 | contig 14364 bp, 16 predicted proteins | sample AntDryUQ224A2306_2_FD_106644 | JGI IMG/M metagenome (GOLD analysis project Ga0136612, IMG submission 106644) | Polar desert sand microbial communities from Dry Valleys, Antarctica - metaG UQ224A (23.06) | ecosystem: Environmental > Terrestrial > Soil > Desert | place: Antarctica: Dry Valley... | reverse complement strand
GGCGTGAGCGGAGCCAGCACGCGTGGAGCTGCCAGGTTGATGAGGCGCGCGCGACCCGTCTTGCCCATCTCTTCGATGAAGAGCGTGACCGGAGCCTTCTCCGGGCGGCCCTTCCCGTTGGCGGGCCGCTTTGCTGCTGCGACCACTCGCAGCCGCTCGATGTTGCGCTGCGCGATGCGGTTGGTGGCATCACGCTCCAGTGCCTGTTCGTAGGCTTCGAGAGCCTCCGCATGGCGACCCAGCTCGGCGAGCGCCTTGCCAAGACGGTTACAGGCGTCGATATCCGGGCCGAACTCGAGCAGCTGGCGGTTCGCGACGACCGCGTCCCCCCATTCGCCGCGAGTCGCATGCGCGATCGCCGCATCAGCCAGCTGGCGTCGTTGTCGTGTCGTGGTGTCAGCTTCTCCAAGCGCCATGAGCGTTGCAAACGTCTCCGGGTAGCGGGGTGCGCGGCCGAGGCCGGCCGGAAGCGCCCTCTTGTACCACCGGCCCCATGGGGTGTCAACGCGGCCGGTCGCACGCCCCCGTCACGGCCTATGCATGACCAGGCCGACGACCAGTCCGATCAGCAGGAGCGCCCCGAATTCGACGGCCACGCTGCGTCCGGAGGCCCCGCCGCGCAGCGTATCGACGGCACCGCTCCAGGCATAAAAGGCGAGCGCCATGATCGCTGCCATGACGCTGAAGGGCAGGTTCAGCAGGACGACGCCGATGCCGACCTGGACGACCACCAAGATGTGGAGCAGCGATTGCCCGACACCCTCTACGCCCATCGTCCCGCGCGCCTCGGACGCGCGGAGGGCGAGCGGCGCCGTGAGCACCGCCACCAGCAGGAGCGGGGTCGGCCAGGTCCGCGCCCCGAACAGGACGAGAATGCCGGCAGCACCGCAGAACAGAATGCCGGTCAGCAAGAGATCGCCGATGGTGCGGCCGCCGGTCCCCTTCTCCAGCCGCAGCTCGAGATAGGTCACCGACCACAGCAGCACGGCAAGGATCGGGACGAGCAGCACGCTGAGGCCGCCAGGAATCAGGCGACCGAAGAGGGTGGCGGCAATGCCGGCGGTGGCAGGGATCGCATATCGAGCCAGGCCGAGGTCCGAGCGCGCCGGACCGATCACCCGGATGGCGACGATGCCGCCGAGCAGCAACTGCCCGGCGATCGCCACGGCCAGCCAGAGCGGCGCGGCGAACCAGCCCACCGCCGCCAGCAGCGCCTGCGCAATCGCCAGGCCGATGGCAGCGGGACGATCGACGCGACGCAGGATCGCGAGTCGCTGACGATCGCCGAAGAGCCGGCTGATCACGCCAGCAGCTCGAGCAGTTCGACCGCCGTCCGGGTCGCCAGCAGCTGCTCGGAGCCGAGCCAGGCACGGCGGGCAAGGTCGACGGCGTACCGCTGTTGTGCCAGCTCCTCGGTGCGGTGGGCATCGGAGGCGACCGTCAGTCTGGCCCCCGCTTGCCCCGCGGCGCGCGCGAGCGAGTCGTCGAGGTCCAGGCGCGGACTGCCGTTGATCTCCAGCGCGGTCCCGCTGCGCGCGGCCGCGGCAAACACGCGCGGCCAGTCGAGCGCCAACGGATCGCGGCGGTTCACGATCCGGCCAGATGGATGGGCAAGAACATCGACGTGCGGATGTTCGATCGCCGCGAGGGCGCGGGCCGTCAGCTGCTCGCTCGACTGGCCGCGACCGGTATGGATGCTGGCGATGACGACATCGAACCGGGCCAGCAGCTCGTCGGGATAGTCAAGACTGGCATCGGCCCGGATCTCGAGCTCCGTGCCGTGCAGGATGCGAAACGGCCCGAGCTCGCCGTTGAGCCTCGCGATCTCGGCGCGCTGCTCCTCGACGCGATCGGGTGTCAGCCCGCGCGCCACGCCGAGCGAGGGCGAGTGATCGGTGAGAACCATCCATTCGTGACCGAGATCGCGCGCGGCCAGCGCCATGGCCTCGATGCTGTCCACGCCATCGGTCCAGTCCGAGTGCGTGTGGGTGTCGCCGCGGACCTCGCCGTGGGTGACGATTGTCGGCAGCCGACCCTCCCGGGCCGCGGCGATCTCGCCGCTGCCCTCGCGCAGCTCGGGCGCCATCCAGGGAAGGTCGAGCCGCTCATAGGCCTCGGCCTCATCGGCCGCAAGCAGCAGCTCGCCAGTCTCGATGACCTTGAATCCCTTCTCCGAGAGCGACCATCCACGGTCGAGCGCCATGCCGCGCAGCTCGATGTTGTGATCCTTGTTGCCGGTGAAGTGGAGCAGGTGCGTGCCCCACGCGGCCGGAGCGCAGACCATGAGGTCGACCTGCGGCCCATCGCGCAGGACAATGCTCGACTTGTCGGTGCCCGCTGACAACACCCTCTCCACTTCCGGCAGACCGTCGAGCCGTGCGATCAGCGCTACGGGATCGTCGACGGCGGCGAGCAGGTCCAGGTCGCCGATGGTCGGCCGTCGGCGCCTGAGCGACCCGGCAGGCTCGATCCGCTGCACACCGTTGACGCCCCGCAATCGGACCACGAGGTCGGCGATGAGCGCATCGGCATCGTGGATGAGGAGGCGCGTGTTCTCGCTACGCCGCGCGATACGGGCGATCCCCTCCAGGATGTTCTTCTCAGTGCGCGCGGAGAGGCCCTTGACCTGGCGCAGCCCGCCCGCCTCGGCCGCCGCGCGCAGCCCGTCCATTGAGTCGATGCCGACGGCTTCGTGCAGCAGGCGCACCGTCCGCGGACCGACGCCCGGAACGCGCAGCATCTCCAGCAGGCCGCCCGGCACCTGTGCCCGCATCTTGTCGTAGTACGCGAGCGAGCCGGTCTCCGCCAGCTCGGCCAGCTTGGCGGTCAGCGCCGTGCCGGCGCCCGGCAGCTTGGGGGGCTCACCGCGCCGAAACAGGGTGGCGACATCGTCGGGATAGCGCTCGACGGCATCCGCAACGCGCCGGTAGGCTACCGCCTTGTAGACGACCTCGCCGAGGATCTCGAGCATGTCGCCGATCTCGTTGAAGATCCGCGCCAGCTCCGCATTGCTGATCGTCGCGTCGCCGCTGCGCGACACGGCGCGTGGCCGAGGCATCGGCCAATTCTAGGTCTGCGCGCCGATCGCGGCCCGCCGGCTCGCGGCAGGCAACGCGGCAGCTACGCGCCGATCGGGTGCCACACGGTCTTGATCTCGATGTACTCGCCGATAAGGTACGGCGACTGCGCGCGTTCAGAGAGCCAGTCGTATCGATCGAGTCCCGCAACTGGTGGTCGCACGAAGCGCTTGACGTTCTCGACCGCCACCTCTTCGAGCTTCGCCGCCTCTTCGCTCGATGCACCGAACGCGTCGAGCGCGTTGACGTCCATGTGGCCGGCAAGGTGCCCGACCAGCTCGCTCCGCAGGCCGGTGATCAGGTTCACGACCCCGCCGGGAACGTCGGACGTGGCCAGAACCTCCGTCAGCGTCACCGCCGGCAGCGGTCTGGTCTGCGACGAGATCATGACGGCCGCGTTGCCGCTCACGATGATCGGCGCCAATCGGCTCACAAGACCCAGCAGGCTGGATGCCTCGGGCGCGATCATGCCGACCACTCCGGTCGGCTCGGGCACACTGAAGTTAAAAAACGGCCCGGAGACGGGGTTCACGGTGCCGATCGTCTGCGTGTACTTGTCAGCCCAGCCGGCGTACCACACCCAGCGGTCGATGGCCGCGTCCACGAGCCGCGTGGCTCGCGCACGCCCGACGCCCTCGGTGACCATCACCTCGGCGATGAACTGGTCCCGGCGTCCCTCCATCAGCTCCGCGATGCGGTAGAGGATCTGGCTCCGGTTGTACGCGGTCTTGGCGCCCCAGCCCGGCTGCGCCTTGCGCGCCGCTCGCACCGCCTCGCGGATGTCCTTGCGCGTGCCACGGCAGGCATTGGCGAGCAGGTCCCCCTTCGCGCCGAACACCTCGTACGCTCGGCCGGACTCGGTGCGCGGGAATGCGCCACCGATGTACAGCTTGTACGTCTTGCGCACGCCGATACGATCGCCACCACGCGACGGCGCCCCGTTCGTGGTCGCCAACGGCTGCGCCGCACGCTGGTCAAGGATTGATGACCGCCTCGGCTTCGTGGCGGTCGCTCTCCGCGTGGCCATCAGCCGCGTCCGTTCATCGGCCGTTCGTCCCGTTGCCGGACAGGTCGAGGTAGGCGCCCAGCCCGTGGATACCGCCCTCGCGCCCGTAGCCGGACTCCTTGTAGCCGCCGAACGGCGACGTCGGGTCGAATCGGTTGAAGGTGTTCGCCCACACCACGCCGGCCTTCATGGCGTTCACCATCTTGAAGATACGGCTCCCCTTCTCGGTCCACACGCCCGCCGAGAGGCCGTACGGCGTGTTGTTCGCCTTCTCGATCGCCTCGTCGGGCGTCCGGAAGGTGAGCACAGACAGCACCGGCCCGAAGATCTCTTCCTGCGCGATCCGATGCGACATCGACACGCCCGTGAACAGGGTCGGCCGGAAGAAGAAGCCCCGGGTCGGCAGCTCGCAATCGGGCTGGAAGATCTCGGCGCCTTCCGCGATCCCCGACTCGACCAGCTCCTGCACCTTCGCGAGCTGCCCGGCCGAGTTGATGGCCCCGACGTCGGTGTTCTTGTCGAGCGGGTCGCCGACGCGCAGCGTGCCGAGCCGTGCCTTGAGCTTGTCGAGGAGCGGCTCGTAGACGCTCTCCTGCACGAAGAGACGGCTGCCCGCGCAGCAGACCTCGCCCTGGTTGAAATAGATGCCGTTGACGATGCCCTCGATGGCCTGGTCGAGCGGTGCGTCGTCGAACACGATATTGGCGGCCTTGCCGCCGAGCTCCAGCGTCACCTTCTTCCCGGTCCCGACCAACCGTCGGGCGATCATCTTGCCCACCGCGGTCGAGCCGGTGAACGCGACCTTGTTGACATCGGGGTGCGTGACGAGCTCCATGCCGATCTCGCCCGGTCCGGTGATGATGTTCACGACGCCCGGCGGAAGATCGGCCTGGCGCACGACATCGGCGAACAGGTAGGCGGTCAGCGGAGTGGTCGAGGCGGGCTTCAGGACGACGGTGTTGCCCGCGGCCAGCGCCGGCGCGATCTTCCAGGCCAGCATCAGGAGGGGGAAGTTCCACGGGATGACCTGCGCCGCAACGCCGAGCGAGCGCGGGTCGCGGTTCGGGAAGGCGTACTCGAGCTTATCGGCCCAGCCCGCGTAGTAGAAGAAGTGTGCCGCGGCGAGGGGCACGTCAACGTCGCGCGACTCCTTGATCGGCTTGCCGGAGTTCATGCTCTCGACGACGGCAAACTCGCGTGCACGCTCTTGCATGATTCGCGCGATCCGGTACAGGTACTTCGCGCGCTCCCGCCCCGGCAGCTTCGACCACACAGACCGATGCGCCTCGTGCGCCGCGCCGACCGCACGTTGCACATCCGCCTTCGACGCATGGGCGACCCTGGCAAGCGGCTCCTCGGTGGCCGGGTTGATGACGGTGAACGTCTTTCGCGGCTTCGATGGTGCGAACTCGTTCCCGATGAAGAGGCCGTACTCCGGCTCGATCCGAATGTGGTCGGTCGCCTCGGGCGCGGGAGCGTACTCCCATGGGTTCTCGCCGGCCGCCAGGCCCCACGAATTCGGAGCCGGGCGCGTCTCGGGCTTCTTGATGAGCGTCATTGCGCTCGATTATCGCACCTGGGCTCGCTCAGCCGAACATCGCGGGTATGACGCCGGGCAGCGGTGTTCGCGCGTCGCCTGTTCGATGCATCGGCATGGAGGGCGCCTGCCCGCCGCACTCTCGGACCGCTGGGACGCTCCACACACCGATAAATCGAAGGGACACAACCCACGCCCTGCCCGAGCGCCAGACCCGCGATGTGTCGCCGGTAGCGTCGCGGCCACGATCTGGTACCTCGTCATTTCCCCGTAGGTGGGCCTTACGACAGGTTTGAGGCGCCATCGGGGCCATCCAGCCTGTATCTCCCACGGGATGAGAGACGACACGAATTAGGCGCCCTTCCCGTCGTAAGCGCCGCCATGTGGAGTTACGGGTTCAGCCGAACCCCTCCTCTGCCGATTCGAGCGACTCCGCGAGATACCGAACGATTCGTGTCGCGCCCGCCCCGTCATGATCGAGGTCCGGGTTGTAGATGGTCACATCCCAGCCGATCGCGCGTCGGCTGGCGAGCATGCGCCGCGTCAAGCGGGTCAGGACATCCCAGTCGATTCCTCCGGCCTGCCGGTAGTCGACGGCTCCGAGGCTCGCCGTGGACAGCACATCGAGGTCGATATGGACCCACCATTCAGGCTCGCGCGCGAGATGCGCGGCCGCTGCGGCGAAGACCGCGTCGGGATCCGAGGTAACCGAGTCGGACGGCATGAGCTCGACCCGATCGCGGATCGAGGCAACGCCGCGTTCCGCCAGCTCGCCCTGGTCGCGCGGGCCGATGACCACGACGGACCGCGCGTCCACGCGAGGAAGCTCCCTTACGAGGTCATCGGGGAGTCCGTCCAGCGTGATGCCCAGCGCAAACCCGAGCTCCATGTCAGCCGCTTCGCCGGTCCGCTGCTGTCTTCGTGGTCCATGTCGATGACGGCCATGTGCGGCTGCCACTCGGCGAGGATCGCATTCGCTTGGGCCAGGTCACGCGCAGCCCGCACGACGAAGAGGCCGTGATTCAGAGTCAGCTGGATGAGATCGACGACCACCTTTCGCTCGTGCAGCACGAGCGCGCGGCGCGCCTCGGATTCCGGAATGGTTCGCTGCTCCGTCGCCAATACCGTTCACCCGTTGTGTCGTTACATGGTCTGCCCCTTCATGTACACCAGATCGGCGGCAGCGCAAGTGGGACTCGCTGGCTCCATGTGCGAGTTGAGCGTGCACGAGGGGGAAGAAAGCCGCGACAACTGTCACGCGCTCACACACGATCCCGATTCTTCGTCCCACGCTGCCCGCGGCAATGGCGGATGACCGAGCGCTCGCTTGCCGATGCACAACCGCGCTTCAACCGTATGTATTGCGTGACGACAACCCCAGCTGACCTGTTCCGCGAGTGGCTCGCACGGGCGATCACGGCGCGGGGTCTATCCCAAGCCCAGTTGGCGCTGCGATCCGGCGTCGATCGGAGCACGGTAGGCCGCATCCTCAACGGGGACCGCCGGCCGACGCTCGATACCGCCATCCGGCTCGTCGGCGCGTTGGACACCGCCGCGATGCCGCGCGTATTCGCCCGCCTTGGGCGCCTGGCCGACGACACCGACCGCGTCGCGCAGGCGTTCCGCGACGATCCCCATCTAAGCGGATCGAATGCCGCGAAGCTACTCCGCTGCTACCTCAATCTGCGGAACACCCCCGTCTCATCAGAGTGAATTGTCCGCTCGAACGCCGGCGTCGCGATTCGGAGGATCGAAGGGCACAGCCTGCGCCACCGCGCGCTCGACTGCGGAAACCAATTCCTCGAGGTTGAACGGTTTACGGAGCACCGCGCTGAACCCCGCGTCGGCTGCGCGCTGGCTCGTCGCCCGTGACGCCTCGGCGGCATCGGTCGCGTGCGCCGTGAACATCACCGTCGGAATCGGCCTCGATCTGGTCCGCACCTCAGCGGCGGTGGCCCAAGCCTCCGCATACTCGGTGGCACGGGCGCCGTCCAGCAGGATGCAATCGGGTTCGATTCGGTCGATTGCGGCTCGCACGGCCTCATCGGAGATCTCATCGAGGGTTGCTACCTCGTATCCCTCGTCGGCGAGAATGGCGGTGACGACCGCACCGATGTCGCGATCGTCGTCAATTACGAGGATGCGGGCCGCCTTTGGCCTGGCCGGCGATCCATCCTCGACCAGCTCGATCGCCGGTCGGCCGCCGTGAACGCCGTCGATGGCTCGGCTGCGGACGATCGCGATCAGCCAATACCGGAAACTGCCTTCGGTACGATCAAAGCGGTCGATCCTCTGCCACGCGGCCACGAACGAGTCGTGCACGACGTCTTCTGCCAACGCGCGGTCGGAGACGACTATGACCGCAGTGGCGAGGGCGAGTGGGGCATTTCGGTCGTAGAGCTCACCCAGCGCTTGGCGGTCGCCCGATCGAATCCGTTCCGCGAGGGTGACGTCGTCCAGCGCGGTGGAGGCGGTCATGCCGAACTCACCCACCGGCGCTGTTCGTCGCCCAGACTCGATTCTCGCCGATCCGAAGTTGCGTTCGGAGACTTGGGCATCTAGTCCTCCATCGCACAGGACGCAACGGGAACGGGCACCATGTCGCAGCTTCCTCTGATTTCAGCGTCACCACGACACGTTGCAGACGTCAATACGGTCCGTAACGCGGTGATGGTCAGGGGTATCGGCGAACTACCGCCCGTGGCACAACTTGCGGACGGCGCGCACGGCGGAGCCTGACGCGAGGCGACGGCCTGATACAGCGGGGTCGGACTCTGCGATCACCGCCCGCCGAGCGCATCTCGACACCGTATGAGAAGCGGTGCGCCCAGGCCCATCGGCATGGAGATCGGGCCCCAGCTGGCGAGCGCCGACAGGCTCGGGCGGGCTACGCTTACTCGACCGATCCGAAGAGGGTGACCGCCTCTGCCCATTGGACGCCGTTCGCCTCCTCGAGACCGTCGATGGTCGACAGGTCGACGCCCTGCACCTCGATCCGCTCGCCGCCGCACTGTGGCGGGAACGACTCGGCGATCGCGTCGCACAGGAGGACGGTGCCTTCGCCGTCGACGAACAGCGCACCAATCACGGACACGAGGTCGTCGGTGGCCTGGTGCCCGAGCGCATCGGCTACGCTGATTCCACCTTCACCCCCGCCACCGTCCGCGAGGACGAGGACCGGGTCGGTCGGGGCAGGATCTGGGTCGGGGTCCGTTGTGGCGGGCGGCGTTCCCGTGCACGCGGCGAGGAGGACGAGGACGGCGAATGGGGCGAGGCGCATGAGTCAGGCTCCTGGTGTGCGGTGGCTGTCGGCGTGTCCGACGCGGCGCGAGGCGCATCGGTTCCGATCCCTACGCCTCCAGAGCACCCTCAAGGTGCAGGAGGAAGCGCTTTCGATCCAAGCCGCCGGCGTAGCCGCCCAGTCCCCCGCCGGCGTGCAGGACGCGATGGCAGGGCACGACGATCGGGATCGGGTTCGTGTTCAGGGCATTTCCTGCCGCGCGATACGCGTTCGGCGAGCCTGCTTCGGTGGCGACGCCGCGATAGGTCGAGGTTGCACCGAACGGAATGCGCGCCGTGGCGCGGAGCACGTTGACCGCGAAGCCGCGCACCAGGCGCCAGTCGATCGGCACGTCGAAGTCGTGCCTCTTCCCGGCGAAGTAGTCGTCGAGCTGGCGACGCACCGCATCAGTCCTCGCCGGCGCATGGAGGATGCGCGGCGAGATGCGCGACGCGAGCTCGTCGAGCTGCCGGTCGAGCTCTTCGTGCGCGTACGACAGGCGAATTAGGCCGCGCGGCGTGACGATGATGGTGAGCAGCCCGAGCGGCGAGTTCTCGGTGGCATGCGCGACATCGAGCAGGCCGTCGTCGGCCGCGCGTCGAGCGAGATCGGCCCGCAGCCCGTCGATGTCGAGATGCGACGCGGCCGGCGGATGCGCAAGGCGGCGCTCGAGGTCATCGGTCACGGCGTCACCCCCCGTCTCAACCGGCGCAGGCCGGCGCTCACGTTCTGGCGCGCGGCCTCCTCGGTGGTTCCCATGCGCACTCCGATCTCGACGTAGGCGAGGTCCAGGACGAACCGATGCACGATTGCCGCGCGCTGCTTGGCGGGCAGGGCGCGCACGGTGATCCAGATACCGTCGTCGGCAGGCTCGGGAGCCGGCGGTGCAACCGGGTCGACGCCATCCAGGTCCCGCGTCGGGCGGCGCGCCAGGCGGCGAATGGCATCGGTCCCCTTGCGCTGGGCGATCATGTACAGCCAGGCGCGCAGGTTGTCGCCGTGTCGCAGGTTCGGATAGGCGCGCAGCGCGGACATGAAGGTCTCCTGGAGGCAATCCTCCGCTTCGGTCGGGCCGACGATGCCCACCAGGAACCGATGAAGCTCACGGGCATGGGCGTCGATGAGCGTCTCGAACGGCGGGAGATGCACGCTTCCTGAAACGCCGGACCGCGCCCGAACGTGAGGTTCCCCGATCAGGGCACCTCGCGCGCGGCGATGCGAACGAAGGTGTCGATGGCGGCCGGGTCATCGGCCTCGATGACCGGGAATCCTCCGGCAGGGCCATCGTCTTCTCGCCAGCCAATGGTGATGCCGGGGTTCTGGGCGTTCGTGCCGTCCGGCGCATACAGGTGGGCCGATCCGCGGACGTCGTCTCCACGGGCCATCACCCAGTCGTCGAGGAGGGTGCGGCGGGCTCGGCCGTCGTCCAGGGCTTCGGCAAGCGCGGCGACGTCGAGCATCTCGCATTCGTTCGCCACCTCCAGGATCACGTGGCGCAGGCTGATGCAGCGGCTCTCGCCCCAGAACGCGCGGCGCAGGCCTCGGTCGAGCTCCTCCGACACGCTGAGCGACTGAAGCTTCGCTGCCTGGACCGCCTCCATCGGCGGCAGCATCGTGACCGGCCAGGCGTGCTCCGGCGCCGACCATGCCTGCCAGCCGGCGCGCGGGGCAAGCTCGGCCGCCACCTGCCACTCAGCCTCGAGCAGGGGACGAGGGGTCGGCTCGTTGTTGAACAGCTCGAGGGGGAACGCGTGATGGTCGAAGCGCACAAGCCCCTCCAGCCCCAGGCGGCGGCGCGCATCGTGGAGCCGCCAGACGACGGCGTGCGACCACGGGCAGCCGAGGTCGGACCAGACGGCGATCGTGTTGCGTGTGACCTGCATCGGCCGCGGATGCTACAGCGAACGGGGCCCGGTCGCCCCGGACCCCGTTCGACGGATGATCGATGGAACGCGGAGACTCAGTCGTCGTCCCCGTCGTCGTCGTCATCGTCGTCGTCCGATCCATAGACCGCCTCCCAGTCACCGACACGGAGCAGCAGCAACTGCCCGTTCTCGACGTACTCCTGGACGGTGTTGGGGCCGGTGCCCGGAGGGAGCCCGGCCGGCGTATGGATCTGGGCGTCGAAGAGGAAGGATCCACGTCCGAATGCTCGATCGGCATCGATGATGCCGCTCGACTCCTCGTCCTGGGTCAGGAAAGCCGATCCTCCCGCCAGGAACCGATCGGCGTCGAAGCGCGCAACCACGCCGAGGGCACCATCCTCGAGTCGGTACGCGAGGATGCGGGCCAGGTGTGCGTTGTTGCCGGGATCCTCCTGGATCAGGAGATTGCCCTGGCGATCGATCGCCATGTTGTCGGGCTTGTTGAGCTTCGGCTCACCCGGCGCGATCTCCTCGGAGCCGTCGAGCAGCAGCGTGAGCCTGGCGCCCTGCTGCGGCTTGTCCACGTTCTTGAACTCCAGCAGCCACAGGCCGCCACCGTCACGCGTGTACGGGAAGGTGGTGGTGGTGTCCCCGCCCTCGGTGGTGACGAAGTAGAACCGATCCCGATCGTTCGGGTCCCAATAACCATCCTCGATCCGGTTCATCCCCAGCCCTTCGGCCAGCGCCTCCGCGTTCTGCGCAGCACCGGACTGGTTCCACGGGACCTCGTTCAGCGTCACCGGCGCCGAGTTCCCGGTGCCCACCACGGCGCGCCACTGGGTGTCGGTGCTGACCGCCTGGTTGACCACATCGATCACGAAGGACAGGCCGTTGGTGAGCCCGGCCCTGTCAAACGCGTCGCCACTCTGCTGCTTGGTCCCGGCGTAGACCCAGAGCTGGCTCACCGGCCCCGCAGGCCCGTCTTCCTGTCCCATGACCAGGGTCGTCGCCGACGTGTTATCGGCCGGGATGGTGTTCTCCCACTGGAAGAGGCCGAGGCGCGGGAGCGCCTTGGTGGTGCCGTCGGTCAGGACCCCGAACGTGCGGCCAATGTCGCCATCCTCTTCGTTCCCGAAGTAGATCTGGCCCCGATATCCGACCCGCTTGGACTCGCTGTACAGGAGCCCCGGATCGGTCAGCGTGGAGGAGCACCAGCGTCCGAACGTCGAATCCTGGGGCATGTTGTCCGCGAAACGAGCGCCGGTGGTGACGTAGGCCCCGGTCGGATAGTCGTAGAAGCGGACGCCGGGATCAACGAGGTCGGACCCCGCCGTGACGGCCAGCGTCCGTCGATCGATCTCGAGGCGCGAGGCGAACGAGCCGATCTGGCCGTGCCGTCGGACAATGCCCTGCGCATCGCGCAGCTCGTGGTTCATGAAGGCGACCGCCCGGCCACCCGCGATGGAGAGGCCGATCCCGTCTGGAATGCCGACCATCTCGTATCCGTTGCCGGCCGCTCCGGCGTCGTTGACGGTCAGCAGCGAGGTGATACTTACCCGGTCCGCGACCGGAAGCACGTACGGATCGGTGGTCGTACTCGGTCCGCGAGAGATCGAGTGATCGGCCGCCGCCGCCGGCGAGGCGCTGAACGCCAGGGCAGCGGCGATGGTCAGGAGCGCGAAACGTCGGGCCGGAGCGCGTCTGCGATTCGACTGAATCAATGAAGTCCTCCTGCGCGTGTTGAACGGGTACAGGAGGTGTGTAACCAGAGGCGATCAACTGACCGTTAAGCCGACGCACCGGCCTTCGTAAAGCCCGGCCACGATGTCAGTCGAGGGTGAAGTAGTCGCCGCCGGAATAGCGGCCGGTGCGCTCCTTGCGGATCTGCATGAGGACATCGTTGAGCAGGCTCGACGCCCCGAAGCGGAAAAGATCCGGCGTCATCCAGTTCGGTCCGAGCGTCTCATACAGGGTCGTCAGGTACGAGATCGCCTCCTTGGCGGTGCGGATGCCGCCGGCAGGCTTCATGCCGACCACGCGACCGGTCTGGACGTGGAAGTCTCGGATCGCCTCCAGCATGACGAGCGTGACCGGCAGCGTGGCCGCCGGCTGGACTTTGCCGGTCGAGGTCTTGATGAAGTCCGCACCGGCCGCCATGGCCAGCACCGATGCGCGCCGCACGTTGTCATATGTCTCGAGCTCGCCGGTCTCCAGGATCACCTTGAGGTGGGCCTCGCCGCAGGCCTCCTTGACCGCGATGATCTCGTCATAGACCGATGCGTAGTCCCCCGCCAGAAACGCCCCGCGGTCGATCACCATGTCGATCTCGTCGGCGCCCATGGCGAGCGCGCCGCGCACGTCGGCAAGCTTGACCTCGAGCGGCGCCTGACCGGACGGGAAGTACGTGGCGACCGATGCGACCTTCACGCCGGAGCCCTTCAGCGCCTCGACGGCGATCGGGATCATGTTCGGATAGACGCACAGTGCGGCGACCGACGGGATGGACGGGTCCGTCGGATCCGGACGACGCGCCTTGCCGGCCAGCGCGCGGATCTTCCCCGGCGTGTCTTTCCCCTCGAGCGTCGTGAGATCCATCATTCGGATCGCGAGGTCGAGCGCCCACAGCTTCGCGCCCTTCTTGATACTCCGCTTGGCCAGCGTTGCGGCGCGTTCTTCGACCCCCACCGCGTCGACCGCCCACACGCGACCGAGCAGACTGCCGAGGTGCTGGTGCCTGCCAGTGGTCAGGTCGCGTGGCCCATTCGTGCGGGCGGGAGTCGTGGTGGTCATCGGCCGATCATTGTACCCGCGGATGCGCCTGCTACCCTTCGAAGCCGATGGCCGCCGATCCGATCGTTTACTGCCTCACACGCGACCGCGACCTCGCCGCGTCCATCAATGCGCGGCTGACGGGCGCCATCGCCTTCTTCTACAACGACGCGGCCCGCCTGCACCAGGCGGCGAGGTTGCGGGCACCCGACCTGGTGGTGGTCGACACCGGCGCCGTGCGAGCGGAATACGGCGATGCCGGACTCGGGCCTGTGTTCGACTTTCTGCGCCACCGAGTGCCATCCGCGCGACTGTCGGTGCGTCCGACCGCCGGCGTCGAGCACCTCGTCGCGGCCGAAGCCGGACCCGCCGTTGAGCTGCTCCCCTCGGACCTCGCCGCCTGCGTCGACGCGGTCGCGACGGCCTGCGGGTGCTCGTGACGCCGTCCGACCTGCTCGGCGCTCACGCGGACGATGCCGTCTGCCATCTCCAGACGGTTGGACGGACGTCGGGCCGGCCGCGCACCATCGAGATTTGGTTCGCCACCGACGGCGATCGCGTCTATCTGCTCGCCGGCGGGCGTGACCGCGCTCACTGGGTCCGCAATCTACGCCTTGACCGACGCGTTCGGATCCGCATCGGCGGCCAGACGGTCGAGGGGCATGCCAAGGTGATCGAGGGCGAGCCGAACGAGCTCGTCGCCCGACAGTTGCTCGCTGCCAAGTACCAGGGGTGGGCCGAGGGCGCCCAGCTCAGCTCGTGGGCGGCAGGGTCGCTTCCGGTGGAAATGGTGCTTATTGGCGAACGAGAGAGCGGCGCCTGATGGGCGG
>Ga0136612_10000480_pt1 | contig 14364 bp, 6 predicted proteins | sample AntDryUQ224A2306_2_FD_106644 | JGI IMG/M metagenome (GOLD analysis project Ga0136612, IMG submission 106644) | Polar desert sand microbial communities from Dry Valleys, Antarctica - metaG UQ224A (23.06) | ecosystem: Environmental > Terrestrial > Soil > Desert | place: Antarctica: Dry Valley... | reverse complement strand
CCGGCGGTGTTGATGATCGCCCACGGCTTGTGGCGCGCGAGCGCCGCGGCGATCGACGCCTCGTCGGTGATGTCGAGCTCGGCGCGGCCGGTCAGCACATAAGCGAGGCCGCGGTGCGCGCAGATGCGTGAAAAGGCCTGGCCGAGAGTCCCGGTTGCGCCGGTGATCAGGATCGGGCGCGCGGCGGCCGCGCCGGCGGGCAGCGTGTCGAACCGCGGTCGCGCGAGGGTCCGGCCGGGGCGTTTCCACCAACCCGGCAAGTCGAGCAACGGATGCTCGAGCTTGTCACCACGGCCCAGCCTGGCCGCCGTTTTCGCAACCAGAGTCGGGCGCGGGGTTTCCGAGCGCGTGTCGAATGCCCCGACATCGTAAGTGGCGTCGCGCCGAGTCAGCAGCGAGCGCCAATCGACGACGCCGAACATCGCCCACTGGGTCACCGCGCGGATGTCCGCGCCGCGGCCACGCTCGGCCTCGGCCGCGCTCCACATCTCGTGCAGCCAGCGCACCTGCTCTTCGCGCGTGCAGCCGTGGAGGACCTCGGTCACCGCGATCGGAACTCCATACCGCTGCCACGTTTCGCGCAGCCGCGCGGCCGGGCCGAGCAGCGGCCGCAGCCGGTTGATCCGATGGGCCTCGACGTCGACGTAGCGATGCTGGCCGTTCGATCCCGGCTCGATCCCCGGATAGCGCCCAACGCGATGGTCGAGGAAGCGCTCGCTGGTCAGATAATGGTCGAAGCCGATGATGTCGGGCACAGCCTCGCCTGTCGCCAGTTCATCGAGCTCCGCCTCCGATGCCGCCTTGTTGCGCAGCCAGCGGTGGAACCGATGACCATCGACCACGCGCCCGGCGAGCAGGTCGAGGCTCAGCCAGCGGCGCTCGTTCTCATGCTCCGCCTGGTAGGCCAGTTCGTCGGTCGCGAAGGACTTGCCGATGTCTTCGGTGGCGACCAGCCGCGCCGCCGGAATGACCGCGCGGATCGCCTTCATCGCCCGCGCGATGCCGAGGCACTGGATCACCGTCGCCCGGAACATCGCGTTGATGTCGCGCCGATGCGGATGCCAGTGGCCGTAAAGGCACGAAAAGCGCGCAGTGGTCAGCGGCTCGTTGACCGGCGTCCAAGCGTCGATCCACGGATAGCGCCGGGCTACCGTAGCCGCATAGTCGGCGAGCAGGTCGGGAAAATCGGGATCGAGCAGGCCGGTATAGTGCGGTCCGGAGCCATGATGGACGAGCCCGCCGATCACCTTGATGCCGAGCTCGCGCAGCCGGTTGAGCCGCGCATCGTGCCATGAAAAATCGAATTCCGTCGGGACTTGCGGGGCGACCGTTTCCCACAGGATCGGGTAACGCACCGCCTTGATGCCGAGATCGGCCATCGCATCGAGATCGCTCAGCCGCGACGCGTGGCCGGTGTCGATCAGTTGGTTGCGAACCTCATCGCCAATCCGCACGACGGTGCATTCGACGCCGCCCCACAGCTCCAGCGGCGCGCCCGCGCCGCCGGCAATCATGCGGCTGCGGCCGCTGCCTCCCGCGGCCCTCCGAGCCCGCGACTTTCTTCCATCCGCCGAAACGTCGCCAGCGCCTGGCCGACGATCTGGTCCATGTTGTAATAGCGGTAGGTCGCGAGGCGGCCGACGAAGGTGACCCCCGGCGTCGCGTCGGCGAGCGCTTCGTAGCGCTTGAACAGCGCCTGATTCTCCGGCCGCGGAATCGGATAATAGGGATCGCCCTCCGCCGACGGATACTCATAGGTGATGCTGGTTTTGGGATGCTCCTGGCCGGTCAGATGCTTATACTCGCTGATGCGTGTGTAGGGCACGTCCTCCGAGGGATAATTGACCACCGCGACCGGTTGGTGCTGCTCCTGGTCGAGCGTCCGGTGGTCGAACCGCAGGCTTCGGTACGGCAGCTTGCCGAAGCGGAAGTCAAAATATTCGTCGATCGGCCCGGTGTAGACGATATGGTCGGCCTCGACCTGGTTGCGGATGTCGCGAAAGTCGATGCCGAGCGCCTTGTCGATCCGCGGGTGGTCGGTCATCCGCTTGAACATCGCCGTGTAACCGTCCTTCGGCATCGCCTGGAACGTGTCGCCGAAATAGCGGTCGTCGGTGTTGGTCCGCGTCGGGATGCGCGACGTCACCTGCTTGTCGAGCTCGCTCGGGTCGAGTCCCCACTGCTTGCGCGTGTAGCCGCGGAAGAACAGCTCATAGAGCTCGCGCCCGACGGCATTGATGACGACGTCCTCGGAGGTCTGGATGTCCTCGACCGCTTCGGCGCGCGACGCGAGATAATCGGCGGCCTCCTCGTCGGTCTTGAGGTCGAGCGCGAACAGCGTGTTCAGCGTCGTGCGGTTGATCGGGATCGGCACCTGCCGGCCGCGCACCTCGGCGAGAACGCGGTGCTCGTACGGCCGCCACTCGGTGAATTGCGACAGATATTCGACCACCTGCTCGCTATTGGTGTGGAAGATGTGCGGGCCGTATTTGTGGTAGAGGATGCCGGCCTCGTCGAGCTCGTCATAAGCGTTGCCGCCGACATGATCGCGCCGATCGATCAGCAGCACCCGCGCGCCCTGCTGGCTCGCCAGCCGCTCGGCGAGGACCGAGCCGGCGAAACCGGCCCCGACGATCAAATAGTCGTAGCGCGAGTCGGGGCCCAGCGGGGCGCGGGCGGCGTCGGTCATTCCGCCGCCACCAACAGCGCCGGCGTCGTCGTGTCGGTGCGCTCGCCGAGCACTTCGGCGACCAGGCCCGCCATCCGCGCCTGGGTCGTGTGCCAGCTGGTCGCGGAGAGCAGCAAATCCGCCTCGGCGAGCCAGCCGCCGCCGCCATCCCCGGCGAGCGCGAGCGCGGTCTCGCACGCCGCGACGAAGCTGTCGGCGTCACCCGCGATCTGGACGCCTTCGAGCTGGCCGTAATGGCGCACGACGTCCTTGACCGGGGTCGAGACCACCGGCTTGCCGCCGGCGAGATATTCGGGGGTCTTGGTCGGCGATATGAATTGCGTCGACTCGTTCATCGCGAACGGCATCAGCGCGACATCCCAGCCGGCGAGGTAGGACGGCAATTGCTCGTAGGTCTTGGGTCCGAGATAGTGGATGTTGGGGCGCCGCGGCAGGTCCTCGGGCGCGATCTTGACCACCGGGCCAACCATCACGAACGACCAGTCGGGCCGCATCTCCGCGATCCTGTCGAGCAGGTCGATGTCGAACCGCTCGTCGATCACCCCGTAATAGCCAAGGCGCGGGCGCGGCAGCTCTTCCTGGTCGGCGGGGTCGAACTGGCCGCCGCGTGCCTTGGCGAAATGGGCGCGGTCGACCGACGAGGGGAACAGATGGACGCTGTCGTGGCGGTCCCTCTTGGCCTCGTACAGGCTCGACCCGCCGGTGAAGACGAGGTCGGCCCGGTCGATCAGCTCCTGCTCGAGAGCGAGCAGATTGTCGGGCGCGAAGCGGAACTTGCTGAGCTCGTCCATGCAGTCATAGACGATTGCGCTCGCGTCGAGATGCCACGAGAAAGCGAGCATCATCGGCGTGTAATACCAGGTGATCAGCGGCCCGCGCAGGCTCGCGACATGCTCATCGAGCAGCTGCTTCAGGCTCGCCTCGCGCTGCTCGTCGCTCATGCCTTCGGGAAGATGCGGAACGGCGATGCGGACGCCGGGGAAGCGTTCGCCGTCGCGCACGTCGAGGCGAGGCGTTTCATCGCGGCCGATATCCACCCACTCTTCCCAATAGACGACATTCATGTCGTCGGCGAAGCGGGTCATCAAATGCTGCGGCCGCTGGAATACGAAGTCCCACCGCAAGTGCGAGAAACAGATCAAATTCGGGCGCTCCGAAGCCCCTCGCGAGGGCTCGGCAATCGACTCAATCGGCACTTGGACGCGACTCGCCATCTTCGTAAATATCCCTCTGTTGTTAGAAACCTAATCCTCAAACGGGCGTAGCGCGGTTGCGGTTCCGCGACCCTGACGCAGATCAAGAAGATGGCTCTTGTGCACTGCAACATACACCAAGCCGGCTGATTGACCTAATTGCCGGCACATGGAAGGTAGATCGCGTCCGAAGCGCTCGTTGAACGGGAAAACATGGCCACGACGATCGAGGAATTGGAAAAACGCCGCGAGCTGGCCAAGCTCGGCGGCGGCGCCAAGCGTATTGCAGCGCAGCATACAAAAGGGCGGCTGACCGCGCGCGAGCGCCTATCCGTCCTGCTCGACTCCGGCAGCTTCGAGGAAGCCGACATGTTCGTCGAGCACAATTGCTCCGACTTCGGCATGGACCAGCAGAAGATACCCGGCGACGGCGTGGTCACCGGATCGGGCACCATCAACGGCCGCCTGGTCTTTGTCTTCGCACAGGATTTCACCGTGTTCGGCGGCTCGCTGTCGGAGCGTCACGCGCAGAAGATCTGCAAGGTGATGGACGCGGCGATGAAGGTCGGCGCGCCGGTGATCGGCCTCAATGATAGCGGCGGCGCGCGCATCCAGGAAGGCGTCGCCAGCCTCGCCGGATATGCCGAGGTGTTCCAGCGCAACGTGCTCGCCAGCGGCGTCATCCCGCAGGTCAGCCTGATCATGGGCCCGTGCGCCGGCGGCGCGGTCTATTCGCCGGCGATGACCGACTTCATCTTCATGGTGAAGGACAGCTCCTACATGTTCGTCACCGGGCCCGAGGTGGTCAAGACGGTGACCAACGAAGTCGTCACCCAGGAGGAATTGGGCGGCGCCGTCACCCACACCACCAAGTCTGGAGTCGCCGACGTCGCGTTCGAGAACGACATCGACGCGCTGCAGGCGACCCGCGAGTTCTTCGATTTCCTGCCGCTCAGCAACCGCCACGACGTGCCAGTGCGGCCGTGCACCGACCCGTGGGACCGGGTCGAAGAGAGCCTGGACACGCTTGTCCCGCCGTCCGCGGCGACGCCCTACGACATGCACGAGCTCATCCGGAAGGTCGCCGACGAGGGCGACTTTTTCGAGCTCCAGCCGATGCACGCGGCGAACATCATCATCGGCTTCTGCCGCATCGAAGGGCGAACTGTCGGCGTCGTCGCCAACCAGCCGACGGTGCTCGCCGGCTGCCTCGACATCAACAGCTCGAAAAAGGGGGCGCGCTTCGTCCGTTTCTGCGACGCGTTTGAGATTCCGATCCTGACCTTGGTCGACGTGCCGGGGTTTTTGCCGGGCGTCGGCCAGGAGCATCACGGGATCATCAAGCACGGCGCGAAATTGCTGTTCGCTTATGCCGAAGCCACCGTGCCCAAGATTACCGTGATCACCCGCAAGGCCTATGGCGGCGCCTATGACGTGATGAGCTCGAAGCATCTGCGCGGCGACTTGAACTACGCGTGGCCGACCGCCGAGATCGCGGTGATGGGCGCGAAAGGCGCGGTCGAGATCATCTTCCGGGGACGAACGCCCAAGGAGATCGCCGAGCACACCGCCGAATATGAAGAGCGCTTCGCCAACCCGTTCGTGGCGGCGAGCATGGGCTTCATCGACGACGTGATCACGCCGCACTCGACGCGGCGGCGGGTGGCGCTCGGCCTACGCAGATTGCGCGACAAGCAGCTCGAGAATCCATGGAAGAAGCATGACAACATTCCGCTTTGAGCCGATCGCCTTTATCGCTCTTTTGGCGGCCGTTACGTTTGCTTGGCACGCATGGAGCGGCGTTCGCAAAGGAGTGGTGCGGCTGCCGATCCAAATCCTTGGTGCCGACGAATATGATCGCGAACCACACTCTTTACTGGGGCATCGTGGCACTCAATGTGATCGCGTCCGCCGGATTTCTGACCCTGGCCGTTTTGTTGATCTCAAGGGATCTCTGATGAGCAACTACTCCGCAACCATTCGTTGGAGCCGCAAGCCCGACGACGCCTTCGCGGCGGGACACTACAGCCGGGCGCACGAGTGGGCGTTCGACGGCGGCGCATTGGTGCCCGCATCGGCCAGCCCGCACGTGGTGCCCAAGCCCTATTCCGATGAGGCCGGTGTCGATCCCGAGGAGGCGTTCATCGCCTCGCTGTCGAGCTGCCACATGCTGTTCCTGCTGGATTTCGCGCGGCGGGCGGGGTTCGTCGTCGACAGCTATGAGGACCAGGCGGAAGGCGTGCTCGAAAAAGGCGCCGACGGCCGCATCGCGATGACCCGCGTGACGCTGCGCCCGCACATCGCGTGGGGCGGCGACAAGCAGCCCGACGACGCCGCGCTGGCCGACCTCCACCACAAGGCGCACACCGCCTGCTTCATCGCCAATTCGGTGACGACGAAGGTGGTGGTCGAGTGATGCAGCTTGGCCGACTCAACCATGTCGGGCTCGCGACGCCATCGATCGAGCGGAGCGTTGCGCTTTACCGCGAGATGCTCGGCGCGACGCGCATCGGCGACCCGTTCGACCTGCCCGCGCAGGGCGTTCGGGTGTGCTTCGTCGATACCCCGAACAGCCAGATCGAGCTGATCGAGCCGCTCGGCGCGGATTCGCCGATCGTGAAGTTCCTCGAGAAGAACCCGCTCGGCGGACAGCATCATGTGTGCTTCGAAGTGCCCGACATCCACGCCGCCAGGGCCGAGCTCGAGGCCAAAGGGGCGCGGTTGCTCGGCGAGCCGCGCATCGGCGCGCACGGGACCTTGGTGTTCTTCGTCCACCCTAAGGACATGGGCGGGGTGCTGACCGAGATCATGGAGAGCCCGAAGCATTGACCGTTCCCCGGCGAAGGGACCCCATCAAAGAAATACCTTGATGGGAACCCGAAGGCCGGGGTCCAGGCTTCTTGTTTTTGGCTGGACCCCTGCCTTCGCAGGGGTACAGAAGCGGGCATGACCGACAAGCCGACGCGTGAGGACTGGGAGACGCTCGCCGCGAAGGAAGCGCGCGGGCGCGACCTGAGCCACGAGACGCTCGAGGGCATCCCGCTCAAGACTGTGTACGGCCCCGGCGACGCAGGCGGGATCGACAGCGGCTTCCCCGGCCTTCCGCCCTACACCCGCGGCCCCTATGCGACGATGTACGCCGGGCGGCCGTGGACCATCCGCCAGTACGCCGGTTTCTCGACCGCCGAGGATTCCAACGCCTTCTACCGCCGCAACCTCGCCGCCGGGCAACACGGCATCTCGGTCGCGTTCGATCTCGCCACCCACCGCGGCTACGACAGCGACAATCCGCGCGTCGCCGGCGACGCGCGGATTGTCGCTGTCGTAGCCGCGGTGGGTGGCGAGATCGAACGCGACCGAGATGCCGTGTTGCCCGGCGGCGAGGTTGCGGCGGTAGAAGGCGTTGGAATCCTCGGCGGTCGAGAAACCGGCGTACTGGCGGATGGTCCACGGCCGCCCGGCGTACATCGTCGCATAGGGGCCGCGGGTGTAGGGCGGAAGGCCGGGGAAGCCGCTGTCGATCCCGCCTGCGTCGCCGGGGCCGTACACAGTCTTGAGCGGGATGCCCTCGAGCGTCTCGTGGCTCAGGTCGCGCCCGCGCGCTTCCTTCGCGGCGAGCGTCTCCCAGTCCTCACGCGTCGGCTTGTCGGTCATGCCCGCTTCTGTACCCCTGCGAAGGCAGGGGTCCAGCCAAAAACAAGAAGCCTGGACCCCGGCCTTCGGGTTCCCATCAAGGTATTTCTTTGATGGGGTCCCTTCGCCGGGGAACGGTCAATGCTTCGGGCTCTCCATGATCTCGGTCAGCACCCCGCCCATGTCCTTAGGGTGGACGAAGAACACCAAGGTCCCGTGCGCGCCGATGCGCGGCTCGCCGAGCAACCGCGCCCCTTTGGCCTCGAGCTCGGCCCTGGCGGCGTGGATGTCGGGCACTTCGAAGCACACATGATGCTGTCCGCCGAGCGGGTTCTTCTCGAGGAACTTCACGATCGGCGAATCCGCGCCGAGCGGCTCGATCAGCTCGATCTGGCTGTTCGGGGTATCGACGAAGCACACCCGAACGCCCTGCGCGGGCAGGTCGAACGGGTCGCCGATGCGCGTCGCGCCGAGCATCTCGCGGTAAAGCGCAACGCTCCGCTCGATCGATGGCGTCGCGAGCCCGACATGGTTGAGTCGGCCAAGCTGCATCACTCGACCACCACCTTCGTCGTCACCGAATTGGCGATGAAGCAGGCGGTGTGCGCCTTGTGGTGGAGGTCGGCCAGCGCGGCGTCGTCGGGCTGCTTGTCGCCGCCCCACGCGATGTGCGGGCGCAGCGTCACGCGGGTCATCGCGATGCGGCCGTCGGCGCCTTTTTCGAGCACGCCTTCCGCCTGGTCCTCATAGCTGTCGACGACGAACCCCGCCCGCCGCGCGAAATCCAGCAGGAACAGCATGTGGCAGCTCGACAGCGAGGCGATGAACGCCTCCTCGGGATCGACACCGGCCTCATCGGAATAGGGCTTGGGCACCACGTGCGGGCTGGCCGATGCGGGCACCAATGCGCCGCCGTCGAACGCCCACTCGTGCGCCCGGCTGTAGTGTCCCGCCGCGAAGGCGTCGTCGGGCTTGCGGCTCCAACGAATGGTTGCGGAGTAGTTGCTCATCAGAGATCCCTTGAGATCAACAAAACGGCCAGGGTCAGAAATCCGGCGGACGCGATCACATTGAGTGCCACGATGCCCCAGTAAAGAGTGTGGTTCGCGATCATATTCGTCGGCACCAAGGATTTGGATCGGCAGCCGCACCACTCCTTTGCGAACGCCGCTCCATGCGTGCCAAGCAAACGTAACGGCCGCCAAAAGAGCGATAAAGGCGATCGGCTCAAAGCGGAATGTTGTCATGCTTCTTCCATGGATTCTCGAGCTGCTTGTCGCGCAATCTGCGTAGGCCGAGCGCCACCCGCCGCCGCGTCGAGTGCGGCGTGATCACGTCGTCGATGAAGCCCATGCTCGCCGCCACGAACGGGTTGGCGAAGCGCTCTTCATATTCGGCGGTGTGCTCGGCGATCTCCTTGGGCGTTCGTCCCCGGAAGATGATCTCGACCGCGCCTTTCGCGCCCATCACCGCGATCTCGGCGGTCGGCCACGCGTAGTTCAAGTCGCCGCGCAGATGCTTCGAGCTCATCACGTCATAGGCGCCGCCATAGGCCTTGCGGGTGATCACGGTAATCTTGGGCACGGTGGCTTCGGCATAAGCGAACAGCAATTTCGCGCCGTGCTTGATGATCCCGTGATGCTCCTGGCCGACGCCCGGCAAAAACCCCGGCACGTCGACCAAGGTCAGGATCGGAATCTCAAACGCGTCGCAGAAACGGACGAAGCGCGCCCCCTTTTTCGAGCTGTTGATGTCGAGGCAGCCGGCGAGCACCGTCGGCTGGTTGGCGACGACGCCGACAGTTCGCCCTTCGATGCGGCAGAAGCCGATGATGATGTTCGCCGCGTGCATCGGCTGGAGCTCGAAAAAGTCGCCCTCGTCGGCGACCTTCCGGATGAGCTCGTGCATGTCGTAGGGCGTCGCCGCGGACGGCGGGACAAGCGTGTCCAGGCTCTCTTCGACCCGGTCCCACGGGTCGGTGCACGGCCGCACTGGCACGTCGTGGCGGTTGCTGAGCGGCAGGAAATCGAAGAACTCGCGGGTCGCCTGCAGCGCGTCGATGTCGTTCTCGAACGCGACGTCGGCGACTCCAGACTTGGTGGTGTGGGTGACGGCGCCGCCCAATTCCTCCTGGGTGACGACTTCGTTGGTCACCGTCTTGACCACCTCGGGCCCGGTGACGAACATGTAGGAGCTGTCCTTCACCATGAAGATGAAGTCGGTCATCGCCGGCGAATAGACCGCGCCGCCGGCGCACGGGCCCATGATCAGGCTGACCTGCGGGATGACGCCGCTGGCGAGCACGTTGCGCTGGAACACCTCGGCATATCCGGCGAGGCTGGCGACGCCTTCCTGGATGCGCGCGCCGCCGCTATCATTGAGGCCGATCACCGGCGCGCCGACCTTCATCGCCGCGTCCATCACCTTGCAGATCTTCTGCGCGTGACGCTCCGACAGCGAGCCGCCGAACACGGTGAAATCCTGTGCGAAGACAAAGACCAGGCGGCCGTTGATGGTGCCCGATCCGGTGACCACGCCGTCGCCGGGTATCTTCTGCTGGTCCATGCCGAAGTCGGAGCAATTGTGCTCGACGAACATGTCGGCTTCCTCGAAGCTGCCGGAGTCGAGCAGGACGGATAGGCGCTCGCGCGCGGTCAGCCGCCCTTTTGTATGCTGCGCTGCAATACGCTTGGCGCCGCCGCCGAGCTTGGCCAGCTCGCGGCGTTTTTCCAATTCCTCGATCGTCGTGGCCATGTTTTCCCGTTCAACGAGCGCTTCGGACGCGATCTACCTTCCATGTGCCGGCAATTAGGTCAATCAGCCGGCTTGGTGTATGTTGCAGTGCACAAGAGCCATCTTCTTGATCTGCGTCAGGGTCGCGGAACCGCAACCGCGCTACGCCCGTTTGAGGATTAGGTTTCTAACAACAGAGGGATATTTACGAAGATGGCGAGTCGCGTCCAAGTGCCGATTGAGTCGATTGCCGAGCCCTCGCGAGGGGCTTCGGAGCGCCCGAATTTGATCTGTTTCTCGCACTTGCGGTGGGACTTCGTATTCCAGCGGCCGCAGCATTTGATGACCCGCTTCGCCGACGACATGAATGTCGTCTATTGGGAAGAGTGGGTGGATATCGGCCGCGATGAAACGCCTCGCCTCGACGTGCGCGACGGCGAACGCTTCCCCGGCGTCCGCATCGCCGTTCCGCATCTTCCCGAAGGCATGAGCGACGAGCAGCGCGAGGCGAGCCTGAAGCAGCTGCTCGATGAGCATGTCGCGAGCCTGCGCGGGCCGCTGATCACCTGGTATTACACGCCGATGATGCTCGCTTTCTCGTGGCATCTCGACGCGAGCGCAATCGTCTATGACTGCATGGACGAGCTCAGCAAGTTCCGCTTCGCGCCCGACAATCTGCTCGCTCTCGAGCAGGAGCTGATCGACCGGGCCGACCTCGTCTTCACCGGCGGGTCGAGCCTGTACGAGGCCAAGAGGGACCGCCACGACAGCGTCCATCTGTTCCCCTCGTCGGTCGACCGCGCCCATTTCGCCAAGGCACGCGGCGGCCAGTTCGACCCCGCCGACCAGGAAGAGCTGCCGCGCCCGCGCCTTGGCTATTACGGGGTGATCGACGAGCGGTTCGACATCGACCTGCTCGACAGGATCGCGGAGATGCGGCCCGACTGGTCGTTCGTGATGGTTGGCCCGGTGGTCAAGATCGCGCCCGAGGACCTGCCGCGGCGCCCCAACATCCACTATCTCGGACCCAAGACCTACGAGCAATTGCCGTCCTACCTCGCCGGCTGGGATGTCGCGCTGATGCCGTTCGCGATGAACGAGTCGACGCAATTCATATCGCCGACCAAGACCCCCGAATATCTCGCCGGCGGCAAGCCGGTGGTCTCGACCCCGGTCAAGGACGTCGTGCGCCATTACGGCCAGCTCGAAGGCGTCCAGATCGCGGGTGACGCCGACAGCTTCGTCGCGGCGTGCGAGACCGCGCTCGCGCTCGCCGGGGATGGCGGCGGCGGCTGGCTCGCCGAGGCGGATTTGCTGCTCTCCGCGACCAGCTGGCACACGACCCAGGCGCGGATGGCGGGCCTGGTCGCCGAAGTGCTCGGCGAGCGCACCGACACGACGACGCCGGCGCTGTTGGTGGCGGCGGAATGACCGACGCCGCCCGCGCCCCGCTGGGCCCCGACTCGCGCTACGACTATTTGATCGTCGGGGCCGGTTTCGCCGGCTCGGTCCTCGCCGAGCGGCTGGCGAGCCAGCAGGGCGCGCGGGTGCTGCTGATCGATCGGCGCGATCATGTCGGCGGCAACGCTTATGACGAGCTCGACGAGGCCGGCATCCTCTACCACAAATACGGCCCGCACATCTTCCACACCAATAGCGAGCAGGTGGTCGAATATCTGTCGCAATTCACCGAGTGGCGGCCGTACGAGCACCGCGTTCTCGCCGAGGTGCGCGGCCGGCAGGTGCCGATCCCGATCAACCGCACGACGCTGAACACGCTGTTCGCGCTCGACCTCAAGACCGACGAGGAGGCCGCCGATTATCTCGCGTCGCGCGCCGAAGCGGTCGAGGACATCCAGACCTCCGAGGACGTCGTCATCAATGCCGTCGGGCGCGAGCTCTATGAGCTGTTCTTCCGCGGCTACACGCGCAAGCAGTGGGGACTCGACCCGAGCGAGCTCGACAAGCAGGTGACGTCGCGCATCCCGACGCGGACCAACACCGACGACCGCTATTTCGGCGACACGTTCCAGGCGATGCCGAAGGACGGTTACACGGCGATGTTCAAGCGGATGACCGACCACCCGCGGATCGACAAGGCGCTCGGCATCGACTTTCGCGACATCCGCAACCAGGTCGAGGCCGACCATATCGTCTACACCGGGCCGATCGACGAATATTTTGACTTCCGCTTCGGCAAGCTGCCGTACCGAAGCCTGCGGTTCGACCACCGGACGCTCGACCAGGAGCAGCACCAACCGGTCGCGGTGGTCAATTATCCCTCGGAGGACGTGCCCTACACACGCATCAGCGAGTATAAGCATCTGACCGGCCAGGAGCATCCCAAAACCAGCATCACCTATGAGTATCCGTCGGCGGAGGGCGATCCCTATTATCCGATTCCGCGGCCGGAGAATCAGGCGCTGTTCAAGCGCTACGAAGCGCTCGCCGACGCGACGCCGGGGGTCACCTTCGTCGGCCGCCTCGCGACCTACCGCTATTACAACATGGACCAGATCGTCGGCCAGGCGCTGGCGACGTTTCGGCGGATGGAAGAAAGTCGCGGGCTCGGAGGGCCGCGGGAGGCAGCGGCCGCAGCCGCATGATTGCCGGCGGCGCGGGCGCGCCGCTGGAGCTGTGGGGCGGCGTCGAATGCACCGTCGTGCGGATTGGCGATGAGGTTCGCAACCAACTGATCGACACCGGCCACGCGTCGCGGCTGAGCGATCTCGATGCGATGGCCGATCTCGGCATCAAGGCGGTGCGTTACCCGATCCTGTGGGAAACGGTCGCCCCGCAAGTCCCGACGGAATTCGATTTTTCATGGCACGATGCGCGGCTCAACCGGCTGCGCGAGCTCGGCATCAAGGTGATCGGCGGGCTCGTCCATCATGGCTCCGGACCGCACTATACCGGCCTGCTCGATCCCGATTTTCCCGACCTGCTCGCCGACTATGCGGCTACGGTAGCCCGGCGCTATCCGTGGATCGACGCTTGGACGCCGGTCAACGAGCCGCTGACCACTGCGCGCTTTTCGTGCCTTTACGGCCACTGGCATCCGCATCGGCGCGACATCAACGCGATGTTCCGGGCGACGGTGATCCAGTGCCTCGGCATCGCGCGGGCGATGAAGGCGATCCGCGCGGTCATTCCGGCGGCGCGGCTGGTCGCCACCGAAGACATCGGCAAGTCCTTCGCGACCGACGAACTGGCCTACCAGGCGGAGCATGAGAACGAGCGCCGCTGGCTGAGCCTCGACCTGCTCGCCGGGCGCGTGGTCGATGGTCATCGGTTCCACCGCTGGCTGCGCAACAAGGCGGCATCGGAGGCGGAGCTCGATGAACTGGCGACAGGCGAGGCTGTGCCCGACATCATCGGCTTCGACCATTATCTGACCAGCGAGCGCTTCCTCGACCATCGCGTTGGGCGCTATCCGGGGATCGAGCCGGGATCGAACGGCCAGCATCGCTACGTCGACGTCGAGGCCCATCGGATCAACCGGCTGCGGCCGCTGCTCGGCCCGGCCGCGCGGCTGCGCGAAACGTGGCAGCGGTATGGAGTTCCGATCGCGGTGACCGAGGTCCTCCACGGCTGCACGCGCGAAGAGCAGGTGCGCTGGCTGCACGAGATGTGGAGCGCGGCCGAGGCCGAGCGTGGCCGCGGCGCGGACATCCGCGCGGTGACCCAGTGGGCGATGTTCGGCGTCGTCGATTGGCGCTCGCTGCTGACTCGGCGCGACGCCACTTACGATGTCGGGGCATTCGACACGCGCTCGGAAACCCCGCGCCCGACTCTGGTTGCGAAAACGGCGGCCAGGCTGGGCCGTGGTGACAAGCTCGAGCATCCGTTGCTCGACTTGCCGGGTTGGTGGAAACGCCCCGGCCGGACCCTCGCGCGACCGCGGTTCGACACGCTGCCCGCCGGCGCGGCCGCCGCGCGCCCGATCCTGATCACCGGCGCAACCGGGACTCTCGGCCAGGCCTTTTCACGCATCTGCGCGCACCGCGGCCTCGCTTATGTGCTGACCGGCCGCGCCGAGCTCGACATCACCGACGAGGCGTCGATCGCCGCGGCGCTCGCGCGCCACAAGCCGTGGGCGATCATCAACACCGCCGG
>Ga0136612_10000479_pt1 | contig 14370 bp, 9 predicted proteins | sample AntDryUQ224A2306_2_FD_106644 | JGI IMG/M metagenome (GOLD analysis project Ga0136612, IMG submission 106644) | Polar desert sand microbial communities from Dry Valleys, Antarctica - metaG UQ224A (23.06) | ecosystem: Environmental > Terrestrial > Soil > Desert | place: Antarctica: Dry Valley... | reverse complement strand
CACCTCGGCGTCGAGCCGTTCGAGGGCACCAGCGATCATCTCGGGCGGCACCAGCGGGTCTGCCCGGTCGATGCCGTCCAGCTCACGGGTCCAGTCCGCGACCGCGTCGCCGCCGCGGCGGCGGATGTCGTCGCAGATCGGGCGGACGACGTCGACTGCGGCCTCGACGTCGAACCCGGCTCGCGGCACCAGCGCTGCGTAGCCGGGCGTGCCCGAGAGTCGACCCGCGGGCGTGCCCCGCAGGTCGATGCGACGAATCATGGTGGCCATTCTACGGAGGGCGCGCCCGGTCCTGGCGCCAGCGGGTACGTTGGCGGCGTGGGCGCCTCACTCCCGATCTTCTGCCTCGGCAGCGTCTTGTTCCCGGGCACGTCGGTCTACCTCCACATTTTCGAGGACCGCTACCGCGCGATGATGCGGCACCTTCTGGACAAGGCCGACCACGAGCGGGTGTTCGGCATCGTCGCGATCCGAGAGGGTTACGAGGTCGGTGAGAGCGCGGTCCAGTCCGCGCACCGGGTCGGCTGCGAGGTGCTGCTGACACACGTCGAGGAGCACGAGGACGGCGGCTATGACGTCCAGGCGCGTGCCGCCCGCCGTGTGCGGCTCGATGCGATGGTCTCATCTGCGGACTTCATGTGGGCACAGGTCGAGTACCTCCCCGAGCTCGACGGTCCCGACGCCGAGGACGCCGCGACCCGGGCGCACGCTGTCTTCGAGGCCTACCGCGCGCTGTTGCGCACGTTCTCCCTCGACAGCACGGTTGTCGACGTACCCACCGAGCCGCTGCCCCTGTCGTACGCCCTCGCCGCCACCGCGGTGCTGACGCTTCGGGACCGCCAGGACCTGCTCGAGGCGCCTGACGCGGCCACCCGGTTGCGGCAGTTCAGCCGGGTACTGGTGTTGGAGATGCAGGCCATGCAGGCGATCCCGAGCCTGCCCGCGGTCGAGGTCGCGCGTACGTCGTGGTCTCCCAACTGAGACAAAGGAATCGACTTGGTGGTTGCAATGGCGACCACCGAGTCGATTCTTTCGTCTCGCCTGCTATCGGGCGCGCCATCGGCCGCGCTCCAGCAGGCGTCGTAGCTGGTGGGTGACGGTTTCGTGTGTACGAGCTGAAGATCAGCAGCCGCGGTCCGGCGAGAGTGATCTCGTTGGTGCGCAGCAGATCGCCGTCCCACTGCGGCACGAGCAGGTGCGGGATGCCGTGGATCTCGCAGGCGGCGTCGAAGTCGTCCCAGGCCACGTCGAGGTAGCACCTGCCGTCGGCGCGGGTGAGCACACGTTGGCGCCTCGGGCGCGGAAGCCCCGCGGCTGCCCGAATGGTGTCGAAGTCGCGTTCGGGCAGCGACTGGATCTCGCCATGAGCGTCCAGTACAGACTCCACGATCAACGCCCGGTGGCGGCATCGGCCGCGCCGGGTCAGCGCCTCGCGCAGCTGCCGCGTTGCGACGCCGCGGGCAGCGCAGCGGATGCACGTCCTCGGCGCCCAGGTAGGTGGACCACCGCGTCTGGACTCGGTGCACGACGGTCGCCGTGACCCCATGGGTTGGACGACGGTCGGTACGCCCGGCGCGAATCCGGCGAACCCGTCTTCGACCGACGCCGAGAGACCGCCCAGCACCGAATCCGGAGCCGATGCGGCCAGCGCCACGCGGCAACGTTGTGGGTCCGACAGCGAGCCGTTGTGCAGAACGATTACGCCGTGGGCGGGGTTGTTCCATCGTCTGGCCTGCACCTCGGCGCGTACGCGTGAGCGGCCGAACAGGGCGAACGCCTGCGCGCTGGTGAGCACGCCGCCGTGCTCGCCCACGGCGTCGACCCGGTCGAGCTTGATGGCCATGGCCTCGACGATGACCGCAAGCCCGGGTCCGGTGCCACCCACTGGCGCCGACCTGTGGACAACTCGACCACGTTGACGCGGGTCGGCACGAAGGAGTCGGCTTGGTGGTCGCCATGGCGACCACCATGTCGATTCCTTCGTCGAACACAGGGGCGTACGCCCCTGTTGCGAGCCTCAGTCGAAACTGACTCGCACCAGAACGCTGATGTCCTCTCCTTCGATCTGCGACGAGTAGCCGAACGCCTGGATGGGCTCGAGGTTGGTGGCCGTCTCGGTCATGCCGCCCGTGCCGTCGTCGGTAGCGGTGATCAGCTCGGACAGCTTGTCGGCGTCGACGTACATCATGGAGTTGGCGTCGTCGACCTCTGGCAGCACCTTCTGAAACGCATCGGTGTCACCCAGTGTGCCGCCTGCAGCAAGCTTGGCGGCGTAGTCGCCGTTGGAGGCGACGGCAAGCCCGTCATCGGTCTCCTGGGTCGCCATCGGCGGCGCGCCGTTGGCAGCGAGGACGGTGTTGAACCGTTCAACCACGGCCCCGAGGGCGGCGGCATCGGTGACCGAACGTATCCCGAAGTTGAGACCGGCGATGTCGGCCGGGTCTGTGATCGTCGCGAAGGAGTCGAGGCCCGCCTCGTCGACGGCCAGCGTAATGCTCGAACCCAGCATCGCCTTGAGGTCGTCGGGAAGCACGATCCCGGTCTCGGTCTCGAAGGCATCGAGCTCGGTCTGGAAATCGGTGTAGGGACCCATCGAGTCCTGCATCGACTCGACGAACAACGGCCACTGCTCGTCGACGGTGTCGGCACCGCCGGCGAGCGCGAACGCCGCCACCGTGGTGTCCGGCAACGCCCCGGGGTCCGCCAGGGTGCCCTCGGGGCGCAACGCGTCGCCGACGGTCGCGGTGGTCTTCAGCTCGATGTAGTCGCTGCCGGCCCGCACTGCTCCGGCGACCGACCCGAGCTCGTCGTACAGGGCGGAGTCGAGCTGACCGGCGTCGTCGACCGAGCCCGAGCTCTGGGCGAGCTCCGCCAAGGCCGCACCGTCGGCCCAGAATGACGCGACACCTTGGTCTCCGATGTCCTCCATCGACGCGGAGAAGTCCTCGTCCTCGCTGAGTGGAGATTCCTCTGCCGCCGCGGCCGCGTCGTCGGCCTCGGCCTGAGTGGGCGCGATCACCGCGTAGTCGCCGACGAAGGCAAGCCCGGACGCCTGGTCTTCCTCTCCCCCACATTGCTTGAGCGCATCGACGCCCTCGCGAGCCGCGGACTCATCGGTCGTCTGCACCACGAAGACCGGCAACGGCTCGGTCTCACCGGGCATCACGGCGATGGCTGCGCGGTCACCGACCCATGAGCCGATGTCGTCCTCGTAGTCGACGTCGCAGCCAGAATCCTCGATGAGCTGCTCGAAGACGCTCTTGCGCAGGTCGTCGCGGTCGCCGGTGATGCCGGTCGCCTCGGAGAACTCCGGGATGCGCCTGAGCAGCCGCACGACGTTGACCTTCTGGCTGGCGGAGGGGTCCAGGTCGATCCGCGCGTAGGCAATAGCGGAGCCAGGGACCGCCTCAGCGGGTTGTTCGCCGCCGCCGGCGAGGGTCTGATAAGCGACGGCAGAGAGCCCGCCGGCGACCAGCACACCCGCGACCGCGACTGCCCCGACGATCAGCCCCTTGCGTCTGCGCTTGGGCGGTGGGGCGGCCGATGCCTCTGACCACTGCTGGCCGTACGGAGGCTGCCCACCTTGACCGGGCGGGCCGTACTGCGGCGGTGGCTGCTGACCGTAGGGAGGTGGCTGCTGCCCATACTGCGGCGGTGGCTGCTGCCCGTACTGCGGCGGTGGCTGCTGCCCATGCTGCGGCGGGGGCTGCTGGCCGTACGGGCCATGTGGTGGCGGATTGTTCGACATCAGATCCCCCTGATCATCAGCTGTGCGGCCCCGTCAGATGCCGATCACAGACTAGCCCCCGGCGGGTTTCGAGTCACAGGTCAGTCCGGTCGAGCTCGCGCCAGCAGCAGGGTCGCTGCGATGCTGCCGAACAGCGCTGCGACGGGCCACACCAGGAGTGCGCCGTAGCTGTCGATGGTGATCCGGAGCGGGATCTCGTCGCCGTTGGCGGCACCGGCGATGACCGACACGGGCTCCGCGGGTCCGAGCGCGAGCCCGAACCGCCAGGAGACGAGCGCCGCGACGGAGGCGCCGAAGATCAAGGACACCAGGTACGTCCAGCCGATGCGGTCTGACCACCAGCCGACCGCGGCGCCCCACCCCATGGCCGCAATAGCGGCGAGCCAGACGTAGTCGACGGTGACGCCGAACTGCGCGACCGCGGCCTGTTCGCCCAACAGGGCCGTGCCCCCGGTGACGGTGTAGACGGCAGGATCGGCGACCAGCGACCACACGTACCCGACGAGCAGCCCGAGCACGACGAAGCCTCCGACAGAGACAGTGAAGGACATCAGGTGCGGCCCGGACCGGCGATCCCGGGCAACCACCGGCGCCGACTCGTCGGGGTTCAGGAGACCAGGCAACTCGGGCCCAGCAGGGCTTTGAGGTCAGCCATGAGCGACGGGCCCGGCGATACCCGCAACCGATGGTCCAGCCGCATCAGCTTGGTCCCGGCCTTGCTCGAGAGGCGCAGGTGGACCTCGGTCGCCCCCGGATAGGTGGCCAGCACCTCGCGTAGCTGCTCGACGGTCGGGCCGGTGCAGCGCGCGGCGGGCAGCGAGATCACCACCGGCCCGGTGCTCGGCCGCGACAGGTCGGCGATGCTGACCTCGTTGGCGTGGATCTCGGGGATGTCTTCCTTGCGCTTGAGGCGACCCCTGACCACGACGACAGCGTCCTCGACCAGCATGTGCAGGGCGACCTGGTAGGCCGACGGGAACAGCATCACGTTGACGGCGCCCTCGAGATCCTCCACCGTGATCAGCGCCCACGTGTCGCCCTTCCTTGTGAGCTTGCGTTGCACGCTGGTGATGAGCCCGCTGATCGCGACGTGTGACCCGTCCGCACGTTCGTCGTCAGCAAGCAGCGCACCGATCGTGCAGTCGCTGACACCGGCGAGTATGTGCTCCTGCCCGAACAACGGGTGGTCGGAGACGTAGAGCCCGAGCATCTCGCGCTCGTAGCCCAGCAAGGTCGTCTTGTCCCACTCGGCGATGTCCGGCACGGCCAGGCTGATCCCGCCGAAGGCCTCGGTGTCGTCGCCAGGACCCCCGAACAAGGAGTCCTGCCCGATCGCCTCGTTGCGCTTGATATCGACGTAGGCCTCGACCGCATCCTCGTGGATGGCGATCAGTGCGCGCCTGCGGTGCGCCATGGAGTCGAAGGCGCCGGCCTTGGCGAGCGACTCGATGACCCGCTTGTTGCACACGACCGGCGGGACCTTGTCCATGAAGTCGGTGAAACAGGCGTACCGACCCTTCTCGCCCCGCGCGGCGACAATGCCCGCCACGACGTTGTGGCCGACATTGCGGATGGCCGAGAGGCCGAACCGGACGTCCCGGCCGATAGGGGTGAAGTCGGCGTCGGAGTCGTTGACGTCCGGCGGCAGGACCTTGATGCCCATCCGGCGGCACTCGTTGAGGTAGATCGCCGACTTGTCCTTGTCGCCGTTGACGCTGGTGAGCAGGGCCGCCATGTACTCGCCGGGATAGTTGGCCTTGAGGTAGGCGGTCCAGTACGAGATCACGGCGTAGCCGGCGCCGTGGCTCTTGTTGAAACCGTAGTCGCAGAACGGCAGCAAGATGTCCCACAGCGCCTTGACCGCGGCAGCGGAGTAGCCGCGGTCGCTCATGCCGGCGGAGAAGGACTCGTACTGCTGCTCGAGCTCCTTCTTCTTCTTCTTTCCCATCGCCCGGCGCAGCAGGTCAGCACTCGCCAGCGAGTAGCCGGCGACCGCTTGGGCGATCGCCATCACCTGCTCCTGGTAGACGATCAGGCCGTGGGTCTCGCTGAGGATCTCACTCAGCGGCTCGGCCAGCTCGGGGTGGATGGCGCTGACCTGCTGACGCTTGTTCTTGCGGTCTGCGTAGTCGTTGTGCGCGTTGGCGCCCATCGGACCGGGGCGGTAGAGCGCGAGGACGGCGGTGATGTCGTCGAAGGAGTCAGGCCGAAGGCTGCGAAGCAGGGACCGCATGGGGCCACCGTCGAGCTGGAAGACGCCGAGGGTGTCACCCCGAGCGAGCAGGGCGTACGCCGCCGGGTCGTCGAACGTCAGGTCCTCGACGACGACCTTCTCGTCCCGGTTGCGCTCGATGTTGAGCAGGGTGTCTTGGATCACTGTCAGGTTGCGCAAGCCGAGGAAGTCCATCTTCAGCAGCCCGAGCGTCTCGCAGGTCGGGTAGTCGAACTGCGTGATGATCGCGCCGTCCTGCTCGCGCTTCATGATCGGGATGACGTCCAGCAGTGGCTCGCTCGACATGATGACGGCACACGCGTGCACGCTCCACTGGCGTTTCAGTCCCTCCAGACCGGTGGCGGTGTCCACCACCTTGCGCACGTCGGCATCTGAGTCGTACAAAACACGGAACTCACCGCCCTCGCCGTAGCGACGGTGGGCCGGGTCGAAGATCTCCTTGAGCGGAACGTCCTTGCCCATGACGGCGGGCGGCATCGCCTTGGTGACCCGCTCGCCCATCGCGAACGGGTAGCCGAGGACACGGGACGCGTCCTTGACTGCCTGCTTGGCCTTGATGGTGCCGTAGGTGACGACCTGCGCGACCCGGTCCTCGCCGTACTTGTCGTTGACGTAGCGCATCACCTCGCCACGCCGACGCTCGTCGAAGTCGATGTCGATGTCGGGCATGGACACGCGTTCGGGGTTGAGGAAACGCTCGAAGAGCAGGCCGTGCTGGATCGGGTCGAGCTCGGTGATGCGCAGGGCGTACGCCACGAGAGAGCCGGCCGCGGACCCGCGGCCCGGCCCGACCCGGATGCCTTGCTCCCGGGCCCACCCGATCAGGTCGGCGACGACGAGGAAGTAGGCCGGGAACCCCATCTGCAGGATCATCTCGACCTCGTAGTCGGCGCGCTTGCGCACCTCCTCGGTGATGCCCTGGGGGTAGCGGTCCCGCAGGCCGCGCTCGACCTCCTTGACGAACCACGCATGCTCGCTCTCTCCTGGCGGGCAGGGGAAGCGCGGCATGAGGTTGGCGGACTCGTTGAACGACACGTCGCAGCGTTCGGCGACCAGGAGGGTGTTGTCGCACGCCTCGCCCAGGTCGTACTTGTCCTCCCACAACGAACGCATCTCGGCGGGAGACTTGATGTAGAAGTCGTCGGCGTCGAACTTGAACCGGTTGGGGTCGGCGAGGGTCTTGCCGGACTGCACGCACAGCAGGGCCTCGTGCGCGGTTGCGTCCTCGGGGTGGACATAGTGGCTGTCGTTGGTGGCGATCATCGGCAGGTCGAGGTCGCGCCCGAGCCGGAGCAGGTCGTCCTGGATGCGAGTCTGGATCGACAACCCGTGGTCCATCAGCTCGAGGAAGTAGTTGCCGGGCCCGAAGATGTCACGGAACTCCGCTGCGGACTCGCGGGCCCTGGCGTAGTTGCCGATCCGCAGCCACGTCTGCACCTCGCCCGACGGGCAGCCGGTGGTGCCGATGAGCCCACCGGCGTACTCCGCGAGCAGCTCGCGGTCGGCACGCGGCTTGTAGAAGAATCCCTCCAGGCTCGACCGGGACGACAACCGGAAGAGGTTGTGCATGCCGGCAGTGGTCTCGGCGAGCAGGGTCATGTGGGTGAACGCACCGCCACCGGAGACGTCGTCGTCTCCGCCCTTGTTCCACCGCACCCGCTTGCGATCGTAGCGACTGGTGTTGGGGGTGAGGTAGGCCTCCATGCCGATGATCGGCTTGACGCCCGCCGCTCGCGCTGCCTTGTAGAAGTCGTAGGCACCGAAGACGTTGCCGTGGTCGGTCATCGCGATGGCCGGCATGTCGAGGTCGGCGGTGCGGGCGAACAGGTCGGGCAGCCGGGCGGCGCCGTCGAGCATGGAGTACTCCGTGTGGACGTGCAGGTGCACGAAGGACGAGTTGCTCGACATGGACCAGGGGCCTCCTCAGCAGCGACAGGCGAGCCGCGCGGAACCGCTCGCGTGGACCTCGGGGAAGGCCTCGAACTCTACCCGCCGCGGGCCGCTCCACCGACGCCGACACCCTGGGCCGGAGGCGGCCGCGACGACCTCGTTCAACTTTCGCCGAGCTGTGCAGCGCAGCTTCCACCAGGGTCAATCGAGTGTGCACAAATGGCCCACCCACAGCATCGCAGGTGGGCCATTTGTGCGCACTCGGCGCGCAGCCGCGTGATCGACCTCATGTCTCCTCGGGGTCGGAGCCACGCGCCGGTTGGAACGACCTATCGGCCGGCAAAGGGCACGGAGGCCGCTACGCGACGGCAGTCACTGAACCTTTGCAGTCGTCGCTCCAGCTCAGTCCGCCGCTCGGATCACGTCCAACGCGTGCTGCAGATCGGCCGGGTAGGGGGAGCTGAACTCGACGCGTTCGCGCGTGCCGGGGTGCGCGAACCCGAGCCGGACGGCGTGCAGCCACTGGCGCTCCAGTCCGACGCGCCGAGCCAGGGTGGGGTCCGCGCCGTACTGCAGGTCACCCACGCACGGGTGCTTCATGGCGCTCATGTGGACCCGGATCTGGTGCGTCCGTCCGGTCTCGAGAGTGATCTCGACCAGGCTGGCGAAGCCGTGCGCCTCCAGCGTGTCGTAGTGGGTGATGCTCGCCCGGCCGTCGGCCATCACGGCGAACTTCCAGTCGTGCTTGTCGTGGCGTGCGATGGGCGCGTCGATAGTGCCCTGCAGCGGGTCGGGGTGGCCCTGGACGAGGGCGTGGTACGTCTTGTCGACGCTGCGCGTCCGGAACGCCTGCTTGAGCACGGTGTAGGCGCGTTCGGACTTCGCCACGACCATCAGGCCGCTGGTGCCAACGTCGAGCCGCTGCACCACGCCCCGTCGCTCTGGTGCCCCGGAGGTCGATATCCGGTAGCCCGCGCCCGCAAGATGCCCCACCACCGTGGGACCGCTCCACCCGACACCGGGGTGTGCGGCGACGCCCACGGGCTTGTCGACCACGACGAGGTCGGCGTCGTCGTGCACGATCCGCAGCTCATCGACGATCTCGGGAACGACGACCGAGACGTCACGCTGCCGCGGGATGGTGACCTCCAGCCAGGCACCGCCGACGACTCGGTCGGACTTGGACGGTGCGCGGTGGTCGAGCAGCACGTGTCCTTCGGCGACCAGGTCGGCTGCTCTGGTGCGGGAGAGGCCGAGGAGCCGGGCCAGGGCGGCGTCGACACGCTCACCGGCGAGCCCATCTGGCACCACCAGGTTGCGGTGGTCGACGTACTGCTCGGTCACGTCGTGCGGCGCGCTGAGCCACCTGGCGCGTCCTTCGAAGCGGCGTGGCGGCGGCCGTCGACGCCGAGACCGCGGAAGGACTGCACGGTGATCAGGACCGCTGCAGTGGTGATGCACAGATCGGCCACGTTGAACACCGGGAAGTCGATGACCGGGAAGTGCACGAGCTGCAAGAAGTCGACGACGTGTCCGCGCAGCGGGCCCGGAGCGCGGAACACACGGTCGGTCAGGTTGCCAAGCGCTCCACCGAGCAGCAGGCCCAGCGCGGCGGCCCAGACCGTGTCCTGCAGGCGCCGGGCGAGGCGTCCGACCGCCACACAGACGGCGAGCGCGACGAGCGAGAGGACAACGGTGAAGCCGGTCGCCATGCCGAACGCAGCACCGGCGTTCCGCACGAACGTCAGCTGCAGGACCTCGGGGACGACGGTGAGGGGTTCGCGGCCGGGCAGGTACGCCACCGCCAGCGTCTTGGTGAGGAGGTCGGCCGCGTACGCGATGGCGACGACGGCGATGAAGAGACCGAGCCGGCGACGGCTGACTCCCGGGCGGGCGGCAGGTGCCGTGCCCGGGTCGGTCGTGTCGTCCCTGGCCGCGTCCTCGGGAGTCAGCGACGCTCCTCGCGCTGCTTGCATGTCATGCACAGTGTGGCACGCGGGAATGCCATCAGGCGCATCTTGCCGATGGGCTGCTCACACATCTCGCACTCGCCGTAGGTACCGCTCTCCATGCGGTCGAGCGCCTTGGTGACCTGCACCAGAAGCTCGCGCTGGTTGGCTGCCAGTGACATCTCGGAGTCACGTTCGAGACTGTTCGAACCGACGTCGGCCTGGTCGTTGCCGGCGCCGTCGCCCCCGCCACGCAACAGGTCCTGCAGCTCGCGCTCGGTCGTCGCGATCTCGGCGACCAGCCGGTCCCGGTCGGCCTCCAGGCCGCTGCGGACCTCGGCCACCTCCGCCGGTGTCCACGGATCCTCGCCCGGCGCTACGCCCAGGGGTCCGGTGGTGCCTTTCGTGGCGGGCGTCGCCGGGGCGCCAGCACCGCTCGCGGCTGATGCCTGTTCGGCCATGCCTCTCCCTCGGGTCGATGCACGCTGTTGTGTGCAGTGTCGGTGGGCGCGACGATAGGGCCGCCCCGGCCTTGCGGCAATTCGGTTCGCCACGAGGCGAACCGCTGGCCTAGGATAGCCGTGTCGCACAGCGATGACGGGGTGATCACCTCCGAGCCGCCGGAAGAACAGCAGACGCACGCGCGCCTGCCCACTAGAACCGTGCAGCGGCGAGCAAGAGCGGGCGTGCGAGAGCTGATCGGGCGCCAAGAAGGGTGGTACCGCGGGAGGCGTCGACGACGCCGAGCGTCCCTTCGGACACGTTCACGTCCGACCCCCGAGGTCGTGCGAACCTGCCGGAGGATGCATGACCGACCCGGGCTACACCCCCGTACCAGCGCACGTCGACTTCGCCGCGCTGGACGCCGGGGTGCTCGCACGCTGGGACAAGGACGGGACCTTCGAGCAGAGTCTGCTGGCCGGCGCCGACGCTCCGTCGTGGACCTTCTACGAAGGCCCCCCGACCGCCAACGGGACCCCGGGCACCCACCACATGGAGGCGCGGGTCTTCAAGGACGTCTTCCCACGGTTCAAGACGATGCAGGGATACCGGGTCGAGCGCAAGGCCGGCTGGGACTGCCACGGCCTGCCGGTGGAGATCGCCGTGGAGAAGGAGCTGGGATTTCGCGGCAAGCCCGACATCGAGGCGTACGGCATCGCGGAGTTCAACGCCAAGTGCCGTGAGGCGGTCCTGCGCAACGTGGGCCTGTTCGAGCAGATGACCGAACGGATGGGTTACTGGGTCGACACCGATCACCCCTACCACACGATGGACTCCGCCTACGTGCAGAGTGTGTGGTGGGCCCTGGCACAGATCCACGCCAAGGGCTTGCTGGTCGAGTCGCACCGGGTGGCTCCGTACTGCCCGCGCTGCGGTACCGCGCTGTCCGACCACGAGCTCGCGCAGGGCTACGAGAGCGTCGTGGACCCGTCGGTGTACGTCCGCTTCGTGCTCACCTCGGGACCGCACGCCGGGACCGCGATGCTCGTGTGGACCACGACGCCCTGGACGCTGGTGTCCAACACCGCCGTGGCCGTTCGACCGGAGACCACCTATGTCGTGGCGACCGACGGTGACGAGCACCTGGTGGTGGCTGAGCCACTGCTTGCCGAGGCACTAGGCGACGGCTGGACCGTCGAGGCGAGCTTTGCCGGCCGCGACATGGAGCGGTGGACCTACCAGCGCCCGTTCGAGCTCGTCGGGTTCCCGGACGGGCCCGACGACGCCGCCGCCCGCGCGCACTATGTCGTCCTCGCCGGCTACGTCACGACCGAGGACGGCACCGGCCTCGTCCACCAGTCCCCCGCCTTCGGCCAGGAGGACATGGAGGTCGGCCGCCGGTACGGCCTGCCGGTCGTCAACCCGATCACCGCCGACGGGCACTTCGCCGCAGATGTCCCCCTGGTCGGTGGCGAGTTCTTCAAGAAGGCCGACGCCGCCCTGGTCGACGATCTCTCCGCGCGCGGCCTGCTGTTCCGGCATGCGCCGTACGAGCACTCCTACCCGCACTGCTGGCGGTGCCACACGCCGCTGATGTACTACGCGCAGCCCGCGTGGTACGTCCGCACGACCGCTGCCAAGGACCAGCTGCTCGCGGCGAACGAGGCCACCACCTGGCACCCCGAGACGATCAAGTGGGGCCGGTACGGCGACTGGCTCAACAACAACATCGACTGGTCGGTGTCCAGAACCCGTTACTGGGGCACGCCACTCCCGGTGTGGCGCAACGAGCTCGATCCGGCGGACGTGGTCGTCGTCGAGTCCCTGACGCAGCTGTCCGAGCTGGTCGGCCGTGACCTGTCCGGGCTGGACCCGCACCGTCCGTACATCGACGAGATCACCTTTACCCGCGACGGGGTCAGCGGCACGTACCGGCGGGTGCCGGAGGTGATCGACGCCTGGTTCGACTCAGGGGCGATGCCGTTCGCCCAGTGGGGCTATCCGCACGAGCCGGGCTCGGAGCAGCGGTTCCAAGCGGCGTTTCCCGCGCAGTACATCTGCGAGGCGATCGACCAGACCCGCGGCTGGTTCTACTCCCTGATGGCCATCAGCACGCTGGTGTTCGAGCAGAACTGCTACGAGGACGTCGTGTGCCTCGGCCACATCATGGCCGAGGACGGCCGCAAGATGAGCAAGCATCTGGGCAACATCGTGTTGCCGATGCCGCTGATGGACGAGCACGGCGCCGACGCGGTGCGGTGGTTCATGGCGTGTTCGGGATCGCCGTGGTCCGCACGGCGCATCGGGCACACTGTCCTGCAGGAGATCGTGCGCAAGGTGCTCCTCACCTTCTGGAACACCGTCGCGTTCCACGTGTTGTACGCCAACGCCGCCGGCTGGACACCTGCGGACGGCGCGCCGCCGGTCGCCGAGCGCCCGGTGCTCGACCGGTGGCTGGTGTCCAAGACCCAGCAGCTCGTTGCCCAGGTGACGTCGGCGTTGGAGGTCTATGACACCCAGCGCGCCGGTGCACAGCTCGCAGCCTTCGTCGACGACCTCTCCAACTGGTACGTGCGCCGCTCTCGCCGGCGGTTCTGGAACGGTGACCCAGCGGCGCTCGCGTCGCTGCACGAGACGCTGGAGGTGCTCACCCGCCTGCTGGCGCCGTTGACGCCGTTCATCGCCGAGCGGGTGTGGCAGGACGTCGTACGCGCCGTCGACGTCACTGCGGCGCCGTCGGTCCACACCGCATCGTGGCCCGTACCGGACATGTCGCTGGTCGTCGACGGGCTCGACGAGCAGGTGCAGCTTGCGCGCCGCGTGACCGAGCTCGGCCGTGCCGCCCGCGCGGAGGCGAAGGTTCGGACCCGCCAGCCGCTGCGGCGGGCACTCATCGGGTCCGCAGCCGCGGACGCGCTGTCGGACGAGCTCGGTGCCGAGATCTGCGACGAGCTCAACATCGGGGCACTGGAGTCGTTGGCCGCGGCCGGCGGCGGGCTCGTCGAGTACGGGGTCAAGGCCAACTTCCGGTCGCTAGGCAAGCGGTTCGGCAAGGACACGCCGAAAGTCGCCGCCGCGATCGCCAACGCAGACGCTGAGGACCTGGTTGTCGCCATCTCGGCGAGCGACACCGTGACGATCAGCGTCGATGAGGCGGCGGTCGTGATCATTGCCGAGGACGTGATCGTCGCCGAGCGGCCGGCCGAGGGATGGTCTGTGGTCAATGACCACGGGGAAACGGTGGCGCTCGACCTGGAGCTCTCCGAGGAGCTGGTCCGCGCCGGGCTGGCGCGCGAGGTGGTCCGCTTGGTCCAGGAGGCGCGCAAGTCCGCCGGTCTGGACGTGAGCGACCACATCGTCCTGCGGTGGTTCGCCAGCGGCGATGTCGCGATGGCGCTGCACGAGCACAGCGCGCAGGTCGCCGGTGAGGTCTTGGCCGATGAGATGGATGAGGCCCGGAGCGCCGCCGACCTCGGTCAGTCAGACGTCGTTCACGACGACGCCCTGGGGGTCAGCCTCACGGTGGCCCGCGCCAGCGCCCCTCCCCGCTGAGATTGACGAAGGGCGTCGACACGCCGGAGGCGCCAATTCGTCAATCTCAGCGCGGGACGCGGGGGGCCGGTCAGCCGTGTTGCTGGTTCTCGTCCTCGCCGAACAGGGACTTCAGCCGACGGGGCGTGTGCTCCGAGCTGGGCTCGGGACCGCTCAGCGGTGCCGGGACCGACTCGTCACCCTCGAGCGCGGCGAGCTGGGACTGGAAGTAGTTCTTGAGCCGGCTGCGGTACTCCCGCTCATACGCGCGCAGGTGCTCGATCTCACGCTGAAGGTCGTCGCGGTCCTTCTCGATGCTGCCGAAGGCCTGCTGGCGGCGCTCTGCGGTCTCGGAGTCCAGCTTCTGTGAGCGAACGCGTGCCTCGGACTCGAGTCGGTCAGCCTTGCCGCGCGACTCGTTGGTGAGCCGCTCGGCCTTGGTGCGTGCCTCCCCGATGATCTGGTCGGCCTCGTTCTTGGCGCCTTCGACAAGCTCATCGGCGTTGTTGGTGGCGATCTCGAGCAAGCGGGCCGCGGCACTGGAGGCCTCGCCGACCGAGGTCGGGGCGTGTGGGGGT
>Ga0136612_10000477_pt1 | contig 14384 bp, 11 predicted proteins | sample AntDryUQ224A2306_2_FD_106644 | JGI IMG/M metagenome (GOLD analysis project Ga0136612, IMG submission 106644) | Polar desert sand microbial communities from Dry Valleys, Antarctica - metaG UQ224A (23.06) | ecosystem: Environmental > Terrestrial > Soil > Desert | place: Antarctica: Dry Valley... | reverse complement strand
GAAGAGGGCGGGGCTGTGGGTCGCGGGGCTGGAGAACGTCGCCGGCGCCGTGTCGCTCTGGGAAGCGCCGCTCGACGGGCCGCTTGCGCTGGTGGTGGGTAGCGAGGGCCGGGGCATGCGACGCCTCGTGCTTGAGAAGTGCGACTTCGTCGTGAGCCTGCCGCAGGTCGGCAAGGTCGAGTCGCTCAACGCCGCAGTCGCGGGTTCCATCGCCCTCTACGAAATCATGCGCCGTCGCGTGGCCGCCGCCCCTGCCGCAGAGTCCGAGCCCGAGGTCGCGCCCGACGGAGAGTAGCCCCGACCCATCGCGATGAGCCGGCTCACACGACCACGCGCCTCCGAGCATTCGGGTGAGTCGAAGCAGGTTGTGTGAGGAACGTTTCGGACGTGCACTGCTGGGCGACTGGGGCCACGTCACTACCTTGTAACAATTCACTTACGCCGTGCCCACGGGCGTGAGAACTTACATTGCTCCTGCTATGTAGTTACTCGTATGTTTCGTTGTGAAACCGAAAGTTGTTTATAATGTGTTAACGTAACACATCGAACGGCTGCAAATACAATAGGGGAACGATGCGATGTTGTTGGGCGATCGCTTGAATGAGCAAAGGAACGCCTCGGATCTTACCGAGGCTGAGGTGGGGGATGCGCTTAGAGTGCCGCCTGAACTCGTTTCGGCGTGGGAAACGGGCGCGAGCATGCCGAGTACCAGGCTGCTCGACGAGCTTGCGCACCTTTACCGAGTGAGCGCTCGCTCCCTGCTCGGACTGGACGAGACTGCCGACCACCGCGACCGGTCTGTGTTCTTCAGAAACGCGGGCGACTCACCAAGTACCCGGCTTGAGGTAGGGCGCTGGCTGGACTTTCTCGACCGCTGGGCGGAGCTGCTTGAGGACCTCGGCGAGTCGCTTCCCGGACTCGGCGCCCCTCCGCCCGAGCTGGACCGGGGCGAAGTCGTCACCGATCTAAGCCAGGCGCCGACGCTGGCGATGGAGGTTCGAGACTACTACAACCTCGGTGCGATCTCGACGCCCGATCTATGCGCGTTTCTCGACGCGCACGACGTGCTCGTGTATCGCCTGCCTCAAGGGTCGCCGGCGGCGATGAACTCCGGGGTGTCGGGTGCGTTTTACAATCACCCGAAGCTGGGGTACTCCGTGCTTGTAAACGCCGGTACGAGTCGTGGGCGGCAAGCCTTCACGCTCGCTCACGAGTACTGCCACGCGCTGTTCCACTATGACAAGGGCGGGCTGATAAGTAGTATCAACCGGCGCGACGACCCACTTGAAGCTTTCGCGAACCAATTCGCCGGTCATTTTCTAGTACCCGCGACAGAACTGCAATCCATGTCCGACGTCGAACCGACGGCTTTCGATGTTATGCACCTCGCGGCGTACTTTCGAGTGAGCTACAGGCTGATGCTCGTCCGTCTGTGGCAGGAAGAGTTGATATCCTGGGAGACTTACGAGAGCCACTCAGAGTGGAGCCCGCGATGGCTGGCCGAAAGGTTCGGACTGAACCCGTGCGAGTTCGAGGTTCCTACGGCTGCGGTCGGCGAGACCGAGCGTTACCCGGCTTCGGTGCTGCGTCGTGCGAGGCGGGCCGTTGAGCACGGCGACCTTACTCCCTCCCAGGCCGCAGGTCTGCTGGAGGTGGACGTTGTCTCCCTCCAGTTCGACCTGCTAGCGGAGCCTGCTCCCGCTACCGCAGATGAGTCCGAGGCTGAGAAGGAGTTCGACGCCCTGTTTTACGAGCCCTCGTTCTAGTTGGAGCTTCAGCTCAGTCGTCCGTGCATAGCGGACACCAGCCTGCTGCTGAACTTCGTGTACATTGGCTACGCGGATCTCCTCCGCACACTGCTTGGCGATCCAGTGTACCTGTCGCCGACGGTGCTCGACGAGCGCGATATTGACCGAGTCAAAGATCGTCCGCGATCCGAATTCCGAGTTCCACCGTATCAACGCGGGGTAGTATCCGATGCGAGACGGCGAGCTATTAGCGAGCACGTGCAGCGCTTTGCTTCCGGCTTAGGAACCTACTGGAGACCAGCGACGCCCACCGAGCAAGAGCTGAGTCTCGGCGCCCGATTCCGTGATCGCAGCATCCGCGACGAAGTACGTTCGAAGAATCCCGATGTGAAACGTACTCGAATCGAGCTTGACGCCGGCGAGGCGGAAGCCGCCGCGATAGCCGTGACCAGGAAGTGGACGTTTCTTACCGAGGATCAGGCGTCCGTGGATCTGGTCCGCGCTCTGCATTCCGACATTTCGGTGGTGCGTAGCTGCTCCCTGTTGGTCCACGCGATCGAGGTTGGCCGCATTGAGTGCAGCGAAGCCGAGGTTCTTTTCAACCTCAGAATGGTCGAGGACACGGGTTTCTACAACATTCGCATGTCACAGGATGGTACGCGGGAGAGGTTGCGACTGCGCTGCGACCCGCCCGGATGTGAGTTGGTGTCGGCGTAAAAACTTATCCACCACGCTTTAGCGCTTCGACGCCCGGCGCGCGGACTTTGTGTCGGCGTCCCTCCGAAGCCTCTCCTACGTCCCGTCGCTCCCTGCGGACAGTTCGGCGAGGCGGTGCATCGTGTCGGCGGTCGCTGGGTAGAGCGAGCGGTACGCCTCGTAGTACTCGTTGTAGACCGCCGCAGCCGCGTAGTTTGGCTCGGTGCGCTCGTCGCGGAGGGAGACGTGCTCGCAGGCCTCCTCGACGGTCGAGTACAAACCGGCTGCGACCCCTCCAAGTAGGGCTGCACCGTACGCCGGCCCCTCGTCGGCGCGGGTGCGCACTACCGTTGCGCCGTAGACGTCGGCCTGCATCTGTCGCCAGAGCGGATCGCGGGCGCCGCCGCCCGTGGCTCGCACCTCCTGCGCGCCGACTCCCAGCCCGCGCATGATCTCAAGCGAGTCGCGAAGGCTGAAGACGACGCCCTCCATAAGCGCCCTCGTCATGTGCGCCTGGGTGTGTCGCGCATTGAGGCCGAAGAAGGCGCCCCTGGCCTCCGGGTCGAGGTGAGGCGTCCGCTCGCCCGATAGATAGGGCAGAAAGAGCAGCCCCTCGGCGCCGGGCTGGACCTTGCTCGCCTCGTCCGCCATCTCCGCGTACTGCCGGTCGCCGCCGAGGACGCGCCGCCACCAGGCGAGCGAACCTCCGGCGGAGAGCGTGACGCCCATCAGGTGGTACTTGCCCGGCACAGCGTGGCAGAAGGCGTGTATCCTGCCGGAGGGGTCGGGTCGAAACTCGTCGGTGTGCGCGAAGAGCACGCCGCTGGTGCCGATCGAGGAATTGAGCAACCCCTCGCGAATGATGCCCGTACCTACAGCCGCCGCCGCGTTGTCGCCCCCGCCCGCCGCGACGGGTATGCCTGCCGGCAAGCCCAACTCCGCCGCGGCTTCGGGCCGCAGCTTGCCGGCGACCTCCGGTCCCTCGTATACGCGGGGCAGCCACCCGTAGGGGAGGCTCAGGGCGGAGAGTATATCGGAGGACCAGTCGCGCCGCCGTACGTCGAGCAGGAGCGTGCCGGCCGCGTCGGAGGCGTCGGTCGCTAGCTCGCCAGTGAGCCGAAGGCGGACGTAGTCCTTTGGGAGCAGGACGGTTGAGACGCGCTCGTAGTTCTCAGGCTCGTTGTCTCGCAGCCAGAGTATCTTCGGCGCCTGGAAGCCGGTCAGGGCGGGATTCCCGGCGATTTCAAGCAGTCGCTCCTCGCCGACGGCCGACGTGATCGCGGCGCACTGCTCGACAGTGCGCTGATCGTTCCAGAGGAGCGCCGGGCGGATCACGTCATGGGCGGAGTCCAGGAAGACCGAGCCGTGCATCTGGCCCGTCAGGCCCAGCCCCACGACCTCGCCGCCCGCCGCAGCTGCAGCCTCGCGAAGGGCGACCGTCGCTCCTTCCCACCAGTCCTGCGGGTTCTGCTCGGTCCAGCCGGGCCGGGGCGTCGCCGTGCCGTATTCCGCCGCGCCCTGCGCCACAACCTCCCCGGTCTCGTCCACCACCAGTGCACGAGCGCCGGTTGTGCCGACGTCCAGCCCGATGACAACTCTCACTCCGCAATCCCCTTCGCTCCGTCTTGATAGTACACACTGCGGATGATACACAATTCGCCGCCCGAAGTGCCGGCCGCACTCGCGCCGCCCCACAGTAGCGGCCCCTGCACTGGCATTTCCCGCTCGCTAGCGTAATCTGCGAACAGCGCAACCGCCTGCGCCGATCAGAAACACTGCGGCTGCTGCTGTGTTTCTCACCGGCAGCCCTCCGGCTGTGCCGCCGGCGCCGGTATTCGGGATCTGGTCGGGCGTCTCCCGCCCGTCCTCGCGCGCCGCATTACTGAAGCTGTAGTGGGCCCTGTTCGTCGTATCGGAACCGAGCATCTCCGTGTACTCCAGGAAAATCTCCGCTTCCTCGGTAGCGGTCATGACCCGCACGAATCGGACGGCGATACGGCGGCCGACGTCTATCTCCGCAGTGACTGTATAGACTGTGCCACCACCTTCGCACTTGGTATCGGCGCCCCGCCCGCATAGAGGCAGGATAAAGGCGTGGTCTACGCCCGTCGGGTTGTAGTCGACGTTGAACGCCTGCCCTTCCGGGACGTTCCCGTTTAGCGTGAGCTCAAATGTCTTGGTCGCCGTCCCCGCCCTCTGCTCGTCGGGTGTTTCCCTGTAGGTGTATGTGGCGGATATGGTGGCGTCCTGGGTGATGGTCGTGCGACCAGGGGAGAACGTCTTCCCACCGGGCTCGCCAAGGTTCCTGAAGTACCGATACTCTATCTCGCTACCCTTGAGTATGAGCCTCTGGAACGTGTAAGTTGCGCCTCCGCCGACGCAATCCCGCAGAGGTTTGACCGGCAGGTTCCTGACATGGCCGCAGAAGCCGAGCGGAACAGCCGCATCGGTTTCACTGCCGTTGTAGCTCCCTGCGAAGCTCTCGCCCGCCGGCACTGCCCCCACAAGCGTGAGTCGAAAGGACACTACTACCGAGTCGCCCCGCTCCTCGGCGGAAGCGCTCCCGATCCAGGGGAAGGCGCCTGCCGAAACGGCAAATAGAGAAAATACGATGCCTGCGGCGATCGCTGCTATAGTGGCTTTCATCGTAATGACCTCCAACCCTTGAGGAAGAATTGTTGCAGGTTGTTCATGAACACTCAATCATGGTGTTGGCGCTCATTATATATGAAGCGTCAAGCGCGGTTGTTGTAGCGGGCTTGGCCGATCTCGCTTACTTGCGGTCGCCGCGTCCGCCGTGCAACCTGAAGGTCCGGGTCGAATTCCGAGTTGAGTCCGTTCTCGCTGGGGCAGGCGCTCTGTACCGAGGGCTGTGCATATGTTGGACAGATTACTTGCCAACCGACGGCGGCGTGCTATGATTTAACGTATGCGGATAAGCCTTCGGCGCGCGCCGTTGGGAAGGGCGGGATGTATTGGTTGCGACGAATAAGGGAAGACGTGTCGCGGTGATCGGCGCCGGGCTTGGAGGGCTGGGTACGGCGGCGCTCCTGGCCCGACAGGGCTACACGGTGTCGGTCTTTGAGAAGAACGAGCAATCGGGCGGCCGTGCGAGCTTGCTCCAAGATGCTGGATTCTCATGGGACATGGGGCCTTCGTGGTACCTCATGCCCGACGTGTTCGAGCGCTTCTTCGGACTGCTAGGCGAGCGTGTGGAGGATCACCTCGAGCTACAGCGCCTGACGCCCAGTTATCGCATATTCTTCGAGGACGGCGATACCGTTGATATGACTGGTGTGCTCGAACAGGACGCGGCGACGTTTGAGAGCTACGAGCCTGGCGCCGCAGACCGGCTGCGCGAGTACCTCCGCCTCAGCGAGTACCAATACGACATCGCGATGCGCGACTTCGTGCCCAAGAACTACGACTCGTTTCGAGACTTTCTCACTCCAACCGTCATGCGGCAGGGACCGAAACTGCACGTCTTCGAGTCAATGGACCGCTACGTCGCCCGGTTCTTCACGCACCCGAAACTGCGCAAGATCGTACAGTACACGCTCGTCTTTCTCGGCAGCTCGCCGTACTCCACGCCCGCGCTCTACAACATCATGGCTCACGTAGATTTCAACCTCGGCGTGTGGTACCCGAATGGCGGCGTTTACGAGCTCGTTCGAGTGCTCGAGCGCATCGCGATCGGGCACGGCGCGGAGTTCCACTGCTCGTCGCCGGTCGAGGAGATCGTGGTCCAGGACGGCCAGGTCTCGGGAGTGCGCACGCCCAGGGGAATCTACCCTGCGGACATCGTGGTGTCCAATGCCGACTTGGCGTTCACGGAGACGCGTCTCTTGGAGCCGCGATACAGGACGTACGGCGAGAAGTACTGGCGAAAGAGAACGCTCGCCCCCTCGGCGTTCATCATGTACCTGGGGGTTCGGGGCAGGCTGCCCGAGCTGGCTCACCACAACCTCTACTTCTGCGAGGACTGGAAGGAGAACTTCGCCCAACTCTTCGACCGTCCCGCCTATCCGGACGATCCCTCGATCTACGTGTGCTGCCCGAGTCGCACAGACCCCGACGTCGCGCCGGAGGGGTGCGAGAACCTGTTCATCCTTGTGCCCGTCGCTCCCGGATTGGAGGACGACGAGGCGATACGCGAGCGGTACTCAATCCACATCCTGGACCTTGTAGCCGCGAAGATGCACGTCCCCGACCTGCGGGAGCGCATACTCGTGCAGCACGTGTTCTCGGTGAACGACTTCGCCGAGCGATACAATGCCTACAAAGGCACCGCGCTCGGGCTTGCTCACACGATGCGGCAGTCCGCCGTGATGCGTCCGAACAACCGTAGCAAGAAGGTCAGGGGGCTGTACTACGTGGGCGCGAACACGAACCCCGGCGTGGGTATGCCGATGTGCCTTATCAGCGCCGAGCTGGTGCAGAAGCGGGTGATGCATGGCAAGTGACTTCGACGTATGCCGCGACGTGTTTCGGCGCCACTCGCGTACCTACTACTACTCCGCGCGCTTCTTTCCCTCGACGACCCGAAAGTACGTCTGCGCACTCTACGCCTTCTTCCGCCTGCCCGACGAGCTTGTGGACAATCCCGAGGCCGACCCGGAGCGAGAGCTCGCCCGCTTCCGACGGATGCACGACGAGGTGTGGTGGACGGGCGAGTCGGACCACCCGGTGCTTCGCGCGTTTCACTCGACGGCGATCAAGTTCAACATCCCCAGAGAGTGGCCGGACTCGTTCCTGGACTCGATGGCGATGGATCTCACCGTCGCTCGGTACGACACCTACGAGGACCTGCGAAGGTACGTGTACGGCTCGGCGGAGGTCGTGGGTCTGATGATGTCCAGGGTGCTGGGGGCGCCGGACGAGGGGCTGGACGCCGCCCGCAACCTCGGGCTCGCGATGCAGTTGACGAACTTCTACCGCGACATCGGCGAGGATCTGGAGCGCGGCAGAATCTACGTCCCGCTCGAAGACCTTGAACGCTTCGAACTCCGCGAGCGGGACTGGCACGCGGGCGTTCCGCCGGAACCGTTCAACCGCCTCATACTCGACCAGGCGGAGCGAAACCTGGCGATCTATCGCGACGCCCACGCTGGGCTGAGCTACATCCCGCGCAAGTCGCGGCTCGCCGTCGCACTCTCGTCGACGGGCTACCAGCACACGTTGCACAACGTGATGCGCAACCCGATGGCGGTGTGGGATCGGAAGGTACGCCGGCGGAAGACGGAGTACCTCCCGATACTCTACAAAGCCTGGAACGCGGCGAGTGACCCCTGACCCTGGCCGGTTGCTGCACATCTCGCGGCCTCGGTTCTGGCTGTACCTGCTCGGCCCCTACATGCTCGGCGGGCTGCTGGGGGCGGGCGAGCTTGAAAGTCTGGCGGATTGGCGGTACTGGGCGCTCTTCGCGTGGTTCTCTTTTCCGGCCAACCTGCTGCTCTACGGCGTCAACGACGCGGCCGATTACGACACCGACCAGCACAACCCCAAGAAGGTGCGGGACGAGGCGCTCGTCGAGCCTCGCGACAGGACTGGGCTGCTGGTCGTCGTCGGGCTAATGCTGCTGCTCGCGCTGCCGGTCGTGGCTGTGTCGCCCCTCCAGGTCGGCGCTTACTGGGTGCTGTTCGTGCTGCTCGGCATTGCTTATAGCGTTCCCCCCGTTCGGTTCAAGGCGCGGCCCGGGCTCGACTCGCTGAGCAACGTGCTGTACCTCGTGCCGATGGGCGCTGGGTGGGCGTTCTTTCAGTCCTCCTTCCCTCCCGCCACGCTCGCGCTTGCGGGTACACTGTGGTGTGCGGCTATGCACGCTTACTCCGCCATCCCCGACGTCGAGTCGGACAGGAGGGCGGGGCTGGCGACCATTGCCACGACGCTCGGGAGGGACGGTACGCTGGCGTTCTGCGCCGCCTGTTGGGCGGGCGCAGCGGCGCTCGTGCTGTTGCGCGACGTACCGTCGGGGATGATGCTCTCGGCCTATCCCTTGCTGGCCGGGATTCAGTTGGCGCGAGCTCGGGCGCGGGTCCGCGAGTGGTACCGCTACTTCCCGATCGTCAACGCGCTTGTGGGTATGCTGCTCACGCTGCGAGTGCTCTGGCCGTTGACCGTCGGGCGGCCGTAACGGGTACGGGCGGCGCACAACAAGGAGGGATACGTGACGCACGGAGACCCACCGACCGCGAGCCGTAAGGCCGACCACATTCGCATCAACCTCGAGCACGAAGTGCAGAGCAAGGGCGTCACGACGGGGTTTGAGCGGTACCGATTCGTCCACGATGCGATGCCTGACATGAGCCTGGCGAGCGTGGAGACCGGCTCGGTGTTTCTCGGGCGTGAGTTGGCCGCTCCGGTGCTCATCTCGTGCATGACCGGCGGGGTTCCGGAGGCTCGCGTCGTCAACGAGCGGTTGGCCGCCGCCGCCCAGGCGCTCGGGTGCGCGATGGGCGTCGGGTCGCAGCGAGCCGCGATTGAGACACCGTCGCTCGCCCGCTACTACCAGGTAAGACGAGTTGCGCCGGACGTGCCGCTGTTGGCGAACCTCGGCGCGGTGCAGCTCAACTACGGCTACGGCCTCGACGAGTGTCGCCGTGCGGTGGAGATGATCGACGCCGACGCGCTTGTGTTGCACCTCAACCCGCTTCAGGAGGCGGTCCAACCGGAGGGCGACACGGATTTCTCGGGCCTGCTGCCAAAGATCGCCGATGTGTGCGCGCGCCTGGGTGTACCTGTAATAGTCAAGGAGGTCGGCTGGGGAATCTCCGGAAGATTGGCGAGACGGTTGGTGGAGGCCGGCGTATCCGGGATAGACGTCGCCGGTGCGGGCGGCACATCGTGGACGGAGGTCGAGCGACACCGCCTTCCGGAGGGGTACCGCCGTCGGGTGGCGGCCTCGTTCAGCGGGTGGGGGATACCCACGGCGGAGAGCGTTCAGCAGTGCAGGCAGGCTGCGCCCGAGACCCTATTGATTGCGAGCGGCGGTCTTCGCACCGGCATCGACGCTGCAACAGCCATAGCCCTGGGCGCCGACGTGGCAGGCTTCGCAGGGCCTCTGCTTCGGGCGGCGGCTGAGTCCGAGGATGCGTGCTACGAGGCCCTCCGCGCGCTGATCGAGGAACTCAGCGTAACGATGTATTGCACAGGCTCGCGCACACTCGCCGACCTGCGGAGCGCGGAACTAACGCGCGAGGGAGAGTAGGTCGGCGCCCTTCTGTTCTCACCGCAGAGCGCGAACTTCGGCCTGGGCGTTCGCCTTTCAAACTCGATTGAAACCACCCCTTGACCTTGACGCAACGTCATACCTTACACTCCACTGAGAAAGGAGGAAAGATCATTTACCGGACCGGCCAGTTCGCTCGCAAGACGTCGGTTACGTCGAGGACGCTGCGTTACTACGACCGAGTGGGGCTGCTGTCGCCCTCCGCGCGCTCGGAGTCGGGCTACAGACTTTACTCCGACGAGGACGTGCCGAGGCTACAGCGCATACTGGCGCTCAAGTACCTGGGTTTCTCGCTTGACGAGATCAGGGTGTGCCTGGACACTGGACCGCAGTTGCTCGGGGATGCACTGGCACAGCAACGGGCCGTCGCCGAGGAGAGTCGGCGCCGGTTGGACAGAGTGATCAAATCAATTGAAGACGCGGAGGGACTGCTGCGTGCGGGCCGCTCCGATTGGGAATCGGTACTCGGAGTGATAGAGGTGATTGCTATGGAACAGAACAAAGACTGGCATAAGAAGTACTTCACGGAGGAGCAGCTCGCTCAGATGGAGGAGACGTCCTCGGCAGCTTACTCGGACGAGGCGCGAGCACGGCTTGCCGAGCGGGGCGCTGCGTGGACCGAGGAGGACCAGCGACGGATAGACGTGCAGTGGGCCGAGGTAAACGCCGAGCTCAGCAGGCTGACGGCCGAGGGCGCGGCGCCTGACGGGCCCGAGGCGATAGCCTGGGCCGCCCGCTACTTCGGTCTGATCGGCCAGTTCACAGCCGGCGACCCCGAGGTTGAGGCGGGGCTGAACAGGTGGTGGGAGCTTCACAACGCGCTGCCCGAGGAGGAGCGACCCGTCCAGGGACAAATCTACTCTCCGCAGGAGTCGGAGTTCTTGGAGAAGGCTACGGCAGCCTACAGGCGAAGCCAGGAGTAGGCGCGACCACCCGCTGCGCGGCCTCGCGCGGTTGGACACTCCAGATAGTTGTGCGTGGTAGAATACGGCTGCCGCTCGTTTTGGGCGGCGGCCGTCAACGTCAACGATGCGAGGGAGAGCGAGTGTCCAATCCTACTACCTCCGCAGGCCCAAACCTCAAGGAACGACCGGCGACGAAGATCGTCGCCACCATCGGCCCGGCCAGTCGCGATGAGCACATGCTGCGCGCGCTGATGGAAGCCGGCGCGAACGTCTTCCGGCTCAACTTCTCTCACGGCGAGGCTGAGGAGCACGCCGAAACCAGCGAGCTTATCCGCCGCCTCTCCTCCGCGTTCAACCGGCCCGTCGGCGTGCTTCAAGACCTGCAGGGTCCGAAAATCCGCGTCGGCGAACTGAAGGACGGTGAGCCCGTCCTGCTCATTGAGGGCGAAAAGGTTACGATCACCAGCCGCGACGTGCCGGGCGACTCTGGACTCGTGCCCACCACGTACGACCGACTCGCGGACGACGCACGGGCGGGCGACCGACTGCTCCTCGACGACGGCGCGCTCGAACTCCGGGTGCTCGAAACGAACCCGCCGGACACACTCTGTGAGATCGTGCGCGGCGGGCTGCTCCGCCAGCGCAAGGGCATAAATCTGCCGGGCGTGGCGGTCAGCGCGCCCTCTCTCTCAGACAAGGACAGGTCCGACCTCAAGATTGGCGTCGAGATGGGCGTGGACTTCGTGGCCCTCTCGTTCGTGCGACGGCCCGAGGACGTAATCGAGGCGCGGGAACTGCTGCAGAGCTTCGGCGCGCGCACGCCGCTCATCAGCAAGCTCGAAAAGCCCGAGGCCGTCGCGCGGCTCGACGAGATACTACGGGTCAGCGACGGCGTGATGGTGGCCCGCGGCGACCTCGGGGTCGAGATGCCGCCCGAGAGGGTGCCGATTATCCAGAAGGATGTGCTGGAGCGGGCGCTGATGCTCTCGAAGCCTTCGATCACCGCCACGCAGATGCTTGAGAGTATGATCTCCAACCCCCGCCCAACACGCGCCGAGGCCAGCGACGTTGCGAACGCCATCCTCGACGGCACGGACGCGGTGATGCTCTCGGCGGAGACTGCGTCGGGGCAGTTTCCGCTGGAGGCCGTGCAGATGATGCGGCGGATCGCGCTGGAGACGGAGCGCAGCAGGCAAGCCCGGCGCGGTCCGAGGCCCGAGGACCTCAACCCCGTCCACGCGCTCAGCAACGCCGCTCGCTCGCTCGCCGAGGACCTGCCTCAGGTGGTCGCCGTGGTGCCGATGACCAACACTGGCTACACCGCACGCCTGATGAGCTCCGCGCGCGTCTCGGCGCCGATCTGGGCGTACACGTATACCGAGAGCGTCCGACGACGACTCTCGCTGTGGTGGGGCGTCCGCCCGCTGCTGATGCCCAAGTTGGAGACGACGGAGGAGGCGGTGGCCTGGGTGGAGCAGGATCTGCTAGACCGACGGCTCGTTGCTCCGCAGAACATGATCGTCATCACCGGCGGGCTGCCGCTCCTCTCTCCCTCGCGGACGACGAACTTCATCAAGCTGCACGTCGTGGGCGGACCCTCGTGAGCGGCCCGGCGGCGAATCCGCAACATAGGAGGTTGACCGATTGGCTTACAAGCCCGTGGTGCTGGTAATCATGGACGGCTGGGGCCTCGCTCCGCCCGGGCCGGGCAACGCTGTTCACCTGGCCCACACGCCCAGCGTTGACCGGTATACCGAAACATGCCCTAATACCCAGCTCGACGCCTCTGGGCCTGCGGTGGGGCTGCCCACCGGCCAGATGGGCAACTCGGAGGTGGGCCACCTGAACATCGGCGCCGGGTACGTCGTCTTGCAAGACATGCCGCGCATCAACGCCGCCGTCGAGGACGGTTCGTTTCAGACCAACGCGGCGATCCTGGACGCGATGGAGAACGTGCGCCGGACGGGCGGCACGCTGCACCTCTTTGGGTTGTTCAGCTCCGGCGGCGTGCACAGCCACTACAACCAATTGCGCGCGCTGCTGCGGCTGGCGGCGGCTCAGAAGGTTCAGGACGCCGCTATACACGCCTTTCTCGACGGGCGCGACACGCCGCCAAGAAGTGCGCTCGGCTACCTGAAGGAGTGGGAGCCCGAACTCGAACGACTTGGTGTGGGCCGTTTCGCATCGGTCGTGGGGCGCTACTACGCCATGGACCGCGACAACCGTTGGGAGCGTGTACAGCGGGCGTACGACCTGTTGACACGAGGCGAGGGCGGGCGGGCGGCGTCGGCGAGCGAGGCCGTCGCGCGGTCGTACGAGAAAGACGTGACAGACGAGTTCATCGAGCCGGTCGCGATCGTCGGCGCCGGGGAGGAGCCGACCGTGGTACGTCCCGGCGACAGCGTGATCTACTACAACTTTCGGTCGGACCGAGGCCGCGAGCTCACGCGAGCGTTCGTCGCCGATGAGTTCGATGAATTCGACCGGGGTGCGAGGATCCAACCGCTCCACTTCACCACCTTCGCCGAATACGACTCACGAGTCCCGGTCTCAGGCGTGGCGTTCACCTCCGCACTCGCGAAGTATCCGATAGCGTCGGTCGTCGCCGAAGCCGGCCTCTCGCAGTTTCACTCGGCGGAGACCGAGAAGTATCCCCACGTGACGTACTTTATCAACGGCGGTCGCGAGGCGCAGTTCGATCAAGAGGATCGAGTGCTCGTGCCCTCCCCGAAGGTCGCCACCTACGACCTGCAGCCGGAGATGAGCGCCCCACAGGTAGCGGAGGCAGTCGTCCGGCGGATACGGGAGGGTGACGACGCGTTGGTGATCGTCAACTTCGCCAACCCCGACATGGTCGGTCACACTGGCGTGATACCCGCCGCCATAGCTGCGTGCGAGACGGTGGACGGGTGCGTGGCCGAAGTTGTGGAGGCTGCGCTGGAGCGCGGCGGCTGTGCGCTCCTCATCGCCGACCACGGCAACGCCGAGGTGATGTTGATGGAGGACGGCTCTCCCTGCACCACCCACACCACGAACCCCGTACCGTGTATACTAGTGGGCGTAGCGGGGACGCCGAGGCTGCGCGAGGGCGGACGACTTGCGGACGTGGCGCCCACTCTGCTACAGTTAGTGGACGTGAGGCCGCATCCGGATATGACGGGCGTTTCGCTCTTGAAGTAGTCGGTCTGGCCGCAGAACGCGAAGCGAAAGCGGCGTTGAAAACCCGAAAAATTGCCTGTTGCACATAAAGCACGGCTGTGTTATACTCAGTGTGTCGGCGTTAGGGGATATAGCTCAGTTGGAAGAGCGCGACACTGGCAGTGTCGAGGTCAGGGGTTCGAGCCCCCTTATCTCCACCAGCCAATGTGGCGAGCCGAAGTGGCGGAATGGCAGACGCGCTACGTTCAGGGCGTAGTGAGCATTAGCTCGTGGGAGTTCGACCCTCCCCTTCGGCACCGTCTAAGGTCTACAAATCGAAGCCCCCAGGTTACCTACCTACTTCTCTCCACGCCTGGTTCGGTTTGTAGACCTTAGACGATTTTAACTCCCCGTTTTTAGGGGTTGACAGTGCTGTTACAATACCCTTTGAAGTGTAATCACGGCGATTACCGAGTAGTTGATACTCGGATTCGGCGTGGTTTTATCTTGTTTACAATTAGGGGTCGTGTATTTCAGCATCGCGTTATGGAATAAAACTCGCTGTTGTTCTGTTGTAATTAAGGTATGAATGTGTAGTCTGGATTCAAAAACGCAGACGAATAGGTAACAAAGAATATGACTATAGAAACACTAAACAAGGATTACAAG
>Ga0136612_10000476_pt1 | contig 14415 bp, 11 predicted proteins | sample AntDryUQ224A2306_2_FD_106644 | JGI IMG/M metagenome (GOLD analysis project Ga0136612, IMG submission 106644) | Polar desert sand microbial communities from Dry Valleys, Antarctica - metaG UQ224A (23.06) | ecosystem: Environmental > Terrestrial > Soil > Desert | place: Antarctica: Dry Valley... | reverse complement strand
TGCTCCGGCTGTCGTCCTCCCCGTCGCCCACTACCGCCCACCCGCTCGGCTCCCCGATAGTGCGCCGCGCGGTTCCTCGCTCTTGCGCTCAGCGGACGCCGCCAGCCGTAGCAGTTGCGTCTCCTCGTAACCGTCGAGCGTGCGCATGTCAGTCACTACAGGCTTGCCCGCCGTGAGGGTGCCCGTCTTGTCCAGCACCACCGTGGTAGTCTTGTGGGCCCTCTCAAGCGCCGCTGCGTCGCGGATCAGGATGCCGCGCTCGGCGGCCTTGCCCGTGCCCACCATTATCGCCGTCGGCGTGGCGAGCCCGAGCGCGCAGGGGCACGCGATTATCAGCACCGCGACGAAGTTGAGCAGGGCGAACGTCAGCCGCGGCTCCGGCCCAAACGCATACCACGCCGCGAACGTCAGCAACGACAGCCCGATAACTGCGGGGACGAAGTACGATGCTACTACATCCACGAGCCGCTGTATGGGAGGCTTGGAGCCCTGGGCCCGCTCCACAAGCCTGACTATCTGTGCAAGTATCGTGTCGCGCCCCACGCGCGTCGCCTGGAAAGTGAAAGAGCCGGTAGTGTTCACAGTGCCGCCGACGACCTCGGCGCCCGGCGCCTTCTCCACCGGCAGACTCTCGCCCGAGATCATTGACTCGTCCACGGCCGAGGCGCCCGAGAGCACCACGCCGTCCACCGGCACGCGCTCCCCGGGCCGAACAACCACCTCATCCCCCAGGACCACGAGCGAGATCGGCACGTCGTCCTCCCGACCGTCGCGAATCACGCGCGCTGTGCGTGGTTGGAGGCCCACAAGCCTGCGGATCGCCTCGGATGTGCGACCCCTCGCGCGCACCTCAAGCCAACGCCCAAGCAGTATGAGCCCGATGATGACGATAGCAGTGTCGAAGTACACCTCGGGCATAACGTCCGCCGCCATCAGCGCACCGGGCGCGACGACCACCACGAGGCTGTAGAGATACGCCGCCGTTGTGCCGACCGCGATGAGGGTGTTCATGTTGGACGCGCCGTGCCTGGCCGCCGCCCACGCGGCACGGTAGAAACCCCTGCCCGCCCAGAACTGAACGGGAGTGGCGATCAGTAGGCTCGCCCAGTTGACGAGACCCTGGTCGAGCGACGACAGGCCGGGCATGTACTGCCGCAGGGCGAGCAGCATCAGCACCGCGCCGACGACTAGGCTCACAAAGGACTTATCACGCAGCGATCGCGCCTCACGTCGGCTCGCGTCGTCCGCGTCCACCTCGGCGGCTTCGGGCGACGCCGTCTTCCGCACGCCGTAGCCCGCACGCTCCACGGCGCGCTGGAGGTCGAGTGCGGTCGCCTCGCCGGCGGTATACGCCACGGTAGCCCTGTTCGTCGCGAGGTTGACGGAAGCGGACGTCACGCCGGGAGTCTTGCCCAGTGCACGCTCCACCCGACGGACGCATGATGCGCACGTCATACCCTCGATGTCAAGGTCTAGCGTCGCCTCCTGCAGCGGCGAGTCGTACCCTGCGGCCTTGATTGCAGAAACCATGTCCGCCGGACGTGCGACTGTCGGGTCGTAGTTCACCGTCGCCTTGTTCGTCGCCAGGTTGACCGAAGCCTCGGACACACCCTCGACCTTGCTCAGCGCCCTCTCCACCCGGCGCACGCACGAGGCGCACGTCATGCCCTCGACGGGCAGAACGACCTGCGAGTTGCTTACGTCGCCGGTTTGGGTCGGGTCGGTTGTTATGTCGGTCTTCAAATCTTTACTCCTGTGTCTGCGCGTCTTGTCGAGAGCCTTGTTCGCTCCGCCCCGCAGCGACACTCGCCGCGCATCGTGCAGCACGCGTCGAGCGCATCCACGCCCACGCGCGAACGCCTGCCGCGCCACCTGCCGACCTTCGCTCGGTTGCCGCAGGTCTCCATCGAGCACCACACCCGTCGGCCGTTGCGCGACTCGTCGTGAAAAACGCAGTCGCACCCAGCGCACTGCTTGATACGCGCCCAGCGACCTGCGGCGATCAGCCGAGCGCACGTCAGCGCGAGTTCGAGCGCTGGCGCGCACCAGGCGGCGGCGTCGTGCGTAGGCGCAATCGTCAGCCTACCTTCGCCGTCCAGCGCGTGGACGACGGGGCACGCAGCCATTGTCCGGTTCAGCTCGTCCTGGAGCAAGCCGCCTGCGTCTCCCCGCAGCGAGCGACGAACCGCTCGCCCCAGGTCTCCGAGGCCGCTTAGAGCGCCCGAGCCGGCCACCGGCCACACCTGGTGCACCTCGTCGCGGGACGGGTCCGCGCCGCGCCGCACGCTCTGAAGGTTGAGCACCTCAACTAGGAGCGCGGGGCTGTCGAGGTCGGCTACTTGTATGGTTGTCGAAATCGCAGGTGCTTGTGCTGTCATACTGTAACTAGTATATACGATATACTGGTTACAGGCAATGGGAGGACGACCCACCGACGCTTCGTGCATGGCGCCCAATAATCCAAGACAACTTCCGGCCCTGTGGTGGTATCGGTTTGGCACGTGTCTTGGGTAGGCTGAGAGTAGAATCGGTGTATAGCTGTAGCGGTGATCGGCGAAATGAGGTGGGACGGATGGGAACGCGCAGCAAGAAGAAGGCAGAGGAAAAACTGCTGCTACCGGTGCGCCCTGCGGAATCGGTTTGTATGTACGATCAGTGCCGTTTCTGCTCGCATCGGATCAACGCTTCGTCCACGCCGGAGGCCCGAGGTCAGTGCGAGCTGGAGCTGCGCGGCGGCGCCAGGATGACGCTCTGCCGGGGCTCCCTTTTCTTCAGGCTCGCACCCGAGCACGCCCAGCGCTACCGCAACTGGCTGCGCACCGGCACGATCAAGGTCTGACTCACCGTACGTCGCGGCACGACCGCGTGGTGCGGAATACTCGGCCTTCATCCCCTCGATACTCCGACTCATCTACCCTGTGACGTTCGCAGTCGCCGCCGCTCCGCCATATGCGCCCACCGCGCAGGGTCGGACATGCTTGCCAGGCGGCCCCTGCGTGTGCTGTTCCACCTCGGCCCGGCTCGCAAACAGCCCGCACCCGGATGGACGGGAACACTTCTTGCAGCGTTGCGTCGCGCCTGGTCGGGCGGTACGACGCCTTTGAGGCCCAGAAGACCTACAGGCGCCCGACTGCGAACACTGCGGCGGGCGGGCGGAAGCGGGCAACATAAGGAGTCCTAACCAGTATGAAGGTACTTGTCACCGGTGGGGCGGGATTCGTCGGCTCCCACCTTGTGGATGCGCTCGTAGAGGCGGGACACGACACGGTCGTCGTAGACAACCTCGCGAGCAGCGACGCCGAGAACGTCAATAGCCATGCCGCGTTCCACCAAATCGACGTGCGTGCGCCTGAGTTGCGCGACATCCTGACCCGCGAACGGCCCGAGGTCGTCTTTCATCACGCGGCGCAGACCACCGTGAAGGGCTCTACAAGCAACCCGCGCTACGACGCGGACGTGAACGTGATGGGCCTGCTGAACCTGGTCGAGGGGTGCATAGCGGCGGGGACGCGCAAGGTTGTGTTCGCCTCCTCGGGCGGAACCGTCTACGGCGATGCCGCCAACCTACCCGTGCGGGAGACCGAGCCGCTGAGTCCGCTCAGCCCGTACGGCATCACCAAGACCGCGAGTGAGCACTACCTGCGCTACTTCGGGTCGAGCGGCCGCCTAAGCTTTACGATACTGCGCTACTCCAACATCTACGGGCCACGCGACCACGCCTCCAGCGAGCACGTTATCACGGTGTTCATTGATAGGCTGCTGCAGGGCGCTACGCCTACCATCCATTGGGACGGCGAGCAGGCAAAGGACTACCTCTACGTCGGGGACTGCGTGGCCGCGAACCTCGCCGCGCTGACCGCCGGCGACAACGAGGCGTACAACATCGGCTCGGGCCGACCGATCAGCGTCAACGAGATATATGGCCACGTGGCAAGGACTATGGGCTCCGACCTGGACCCGGAGTACGGACCGAAGCGGGAGGGCGACGTGCGCACGTTTTACCTGGACGTGTCGAAGGCGCAGGCCGAGCTTGGTTGGGCGCCGAAGGTCGGCTTTGAGGAGGGTCTTCGCCGGACGGTTGAGTCGTACACAAAGCGACCTTAAACGGCGTTCCTGGCGGGACTCGAACCCACAGCCTTTGGCTTCGGAGGCCAACGCTCTATCCGATTGAGCTACAGGAACCTGCGCCTAGTATAGCATCCTACCTCGCACACGAACAACTACGAATGTATTTGACACGGTGATATTTGACAGTCAAAATATATAGTGGTAAACTAAACCACTGAGCAGTCGCAACAGGAAACCGATGATACACCCAGTCAATATGGAGGTTTACCAATGACGAACGCCGCACAAGCACAGACCCGAACCACCTGGAATATTGACCCGAACCACTCACATATAGAGTTCTCCGCCAAACACATGATGTTTACCACCGTCAAGGGGCGCTTCGCCACGGTGAAGGGAGTGCTGCTCGCCGACGAAGCCGACCTCGCCAACAGCACGGTCGAAGTTGAGATCGAGGCTGCGAGCCTCGACACCCACGCCGAGCAGCGCGACGCCCACCTGCGCTCGGACGAGTTTCTCAGCGTTGAGCAGTTTCCGCAGCTCACCTTCAAGTCCACTCGCATCGAGCCCGTCGGCGAGGACAAGCTCCGGGTGTTCGGCGACCTGACTATCCGAGGCGTCACGCAGGAGGTCGAGCTCGACACAACGATCAACGGCCGCGGAGTAAGCCCTTATGGGCAGGAAGTCGTCGGCATTGCCGCACAGACCAGAATCAACCGCAAAGACTTCGGGCTCACCTGGAACGTGGCGCTGGAGCAGGGCGGCGTACTGGTCAGCGACGAGGTTAGGATCGCCATCGAGTTCGAGGCTATCAAGCAGTCATAGAACGCTCCGGGCCGCCGCCGCACGTTCTGAACGGCGAACGCGCTCGCCGGAGCGAGACCTTACTCGCTCCGGCCCTGCGCCGGCCCATCGAAAGGCAGGGTAAACCAGAAGCTTGCACCCTTTCCCGGTATCGAGTCCGCCAGCCCGATCTCCCCACCGTGCGCCGTGACCACGGCTTTGCAAAAAGCGAGGCCGACGCCCGTACCCGGTACGGCGTCGGCCATCGTCGTAGAACCCCGATTCAACGCCTTGAATAACTCCGGCCGGTCCGCGTCCGAAACGCCCACACCCGAGTCCGTGACCGTCACACGCAAGCCCTCATCCGTCGCTACGAGGCACAGTTCGATCAGGCCTCCGTCCGGGGTGAACTTCACCGCGTTGTCCAGTAAATGTTCGAGCACCCGCTCAACTTTCGCGCGGTCCGCCGTCACGGGGCGGAGGCCGTTGGACGCCTCCATATCCAGGGCGACGCTGCGGCTGCGCACACGATTCGCCGCTGCTTTCGCGACCTTCGTCGCAGCCTCAACCACATCGAAACATGCTAGGTCGAGCACAAGGCGCTGTGTGTCGTCGTCGGCGGCGATCGTCATATCCTGGATGATCTGGAGCAGATTGTCGGTCTCGCGCGAGACAACCTCGAGTTGCTTGCGCTGCTTGGGGTTGAGTACGTCGGCCGTCGTTTCGATCAGCAGTTCAGTATAACCCTTGATGCCGATCAGCGGCGTACGCAGTTCGTGCGACGTGGAACGGACAAGGTTGGTCTTCACGCTGTCGAGCTCGCGGAGTCGTGCCACGGTCTCCTGCTCCGAGCGCAGCAGCCTCCCATTCTCGAGCGCGATCGAGGTTTGCCGCCCGATCCGTTCCGCCAGGTAGCGCTCGTCGTCATTGAAGACGCGACGGGACCGCTGGCCGATCAGCATCGCGCCCAGATACACGCTGCCGGCGTGCAGCGGCACGACCAGCAAGCTCTCAATACCCTCGACCACCAGCCACCTTCGTAGCGAATCCGTTGCATCGTTCGGAGTCAGCGTCGTTTGAACCACCGCTGCGCCGGAAGCCGCAGCCTCCAACAAGTAACCCGGGTCAACTACCTTCGGCGGCTGGCCCTCCACGACGCCGTCCGCTGCGGAGATGGTGCACTTCCCCGGGGTTTCAAGCAGCGCGATGATCGCAACGTCGCTACGTAGCACCGCCCGAGACAGCTCCACGACCCGCCGCAAGCCTCGTTGTACATCGAGCACGAACGATACTTCTTTACTGATCGAGTACAGCGCGTCGGTTTCCTGCTGGTCCTTTGCGACCTTCTCCCCGAGCCTTGCGCGCTCGATGGCGACCGCAGACTGGTCGGCCAGCGCCTGCAGTGTGACCTGCACTTCCTCCGTCAGTTCTGTGTCGGCGCCGGTGGGGGAGTGAACTCCCAGCGCACCGATGATCCTGTCTCCGGCATAAAGCGGCGCCGCCATCGCGGTCTCGGCGCCCCCAAAGATCTGGAGTCTACCCGTTCTCAACACCTGTCGGTAAACACCGGTCGCGGGCATCAGCAGGTCGCCGTCCCCGGGCGTCCGCGAGTGTTTGACGAAATCGTCCGAGTCGGCGTTTCGCAGGTAGAGCTCGCCACGGCGCATCCCGGTGAGCGCCGTCGCCTGACGGATCACCATCTCCACAAGGTCGGCGACCGGCATATTCGAGTTTGTTTGGACGGCCAGCCTGCGCAGCGCCTCGGCACGGTTGAGCCGAGACCCACTCTCGATCAGGAGCTGTGCGTTGGTCAGGCCCATGGCGAGCTGGCTTGCTGCAACATCGAGCAGCAACAGGTCCTCGTCCGTCAGCCCACCGTGAGGCCGGCGTGCGGCGAGTATGTAACCCATCACGTCGTCGCGCGCGATCAACGGCGCGAGCGCGTCGCCGTTCGACAGCAGGACGGGGTGGTCGGGAGGACCTCCGACGGCCAGCCGTTCACGCACCAGCGCTTGAACCTCGGCGCCGAACACCGGCTGCTGACGACGCACCTTCAGGGAGTACGACGCCTCGATCGTCAGGTCGTCGGAATCGGGCACTTGCAATAGCACGGCGGCGGCGTCAAGGCCGAGCGTTTCCCCAACGATCCTACTCACCTGCTGGACCATCACCTTGTGTTCGACCGAGCTGAGTATAGTATCGCGTAACTGTTCGGAGAGACTCATCGCCGCCCTGCCAGAGTCGGCCCGGGCGAGCGAATCTCTCGTGACGGACCACGCCCCGACGCCGAGCAGCAGGTACTGGCCGCTTCGCAGCAGTGCCGCCCAGATCATGCCCGTCTGCCACACGCCCATCATTCCGATTACTATGCCCAGCATGACCGCGAACGTAGTCCATGCAGCAAACCGATTCCCTTGACGCCTGTACAAGTACAGCAATGAGACGACGGCGGCAAGGTATGTGAGGAATAAGCCGACCTCGAGCTGCCTCGGTCGGGAGTGTATAACGAAGGCCTGCGGCCACTCGGGCAGTACGAAGATGGAGACCACAAAGGCAGCCGCAGCCGCAGCGAGTGGTATGTGTCGGAACAAGGCCTTTTGCGGCGCCGAGAGCGCCAACGTGTACCAGGCGCCCGCAAGCACAAGCGTGGGAAAGAACCAGTTGCATATGTAAGGTCGCATGGCGGGCTCGATCTCAAGCGCGCGACCCAGAATCATCTCAAGGCCAAGCAGGTCTGCGACGCCGACGATCGCATCCGCCACAACCGCCATGCCCAGGAAGAGCGCAAGCACGTCCTTTCCGACGCGAACGAACATGAGCATGGAAAAGATCGCGATGCCCGCCGAGCCAAGCGTCAGCACGGCGAACGCACCGGCCGCCTGGTCCTGCTCGCTGCCTCGGTTCGCTACGGCGACGAGATACGCGGCAGCGGGGCCACAGAATGCGAAGAGCAGCATCGCGAGCCAGTAATCGCTTGGGAACCTGGCACGCCCGCGAACAGGCGCAAGGGCTGCATTCACGCCTGCCTCACGCATCGTCAGTCCTCCGAGCGATAATCCTCTCACAACTTCACTAGCTTATGTCTTATTGTAAGGAGATCGCCCGGCTTTCAGTATGGCTAATTGGTCCCGATTCGGCGCCAAACCTTCGTCGGCACGAGCAACGAGCGAACGACACGTCGGAGGTCCTCTCCGCAATCCGCTCTGGGTCCCGCCGCCGCCGACTCTCACCGAACCTGGCGGCGCGTAGCTACCCTTCGATGCCCCGATTGGCCGCCATAATATCCTCCGCCGCCGCCCATACCCGAGGTATCAGCGCCTCGACCGACGCCTTGCGCCGCGCGAGATCGGCGAACGACTGGATGCCGAGGTCGGCCATAAGGCGCCGATAGCCGTCGTTGTACCTTTCCTGCAACTCCGGCGCGTCGGCGTCAAACACCTGCCTGCAACGCGAGTACGTGGCGACGAGCCAGAACACTGCCTCCCGCTGCCGACCGCTCTCGATCAGCTCGCCGCTGCCGTCAATCGCTATCGAGCGGGCGAAGGCGCTGATGTCGCCGGCGAATGGGAATGGCGACTTGATCACCGCAGCAGCTGCGTCGAACGCCTGCGAGAGCGCGGCGAGATGCTCCCGAGCACGCTCCGGGCTCATCCTCGCACAGCCCAGTACCTCCAACAGCGCCTCGTATAGCTCAGTGCAGCCGTACTCCGCCAGGAGTTCCCGGGCGGCCTCGTATCTCCGGCGCACTGTCGGGTTATTCAGTCCGGCCGTCAGCAGCACGTGGGTCGTCACGCCCGTCGGGAAGACCCACGTCATGACTTGATCGTGGAATGGGCCCGACTCGTTCAGCGACTGGAGCCCAACCAGCACCTTGTCCCTCGCGTGTTCGCAACGCTTGTATACCCATCGGCGTTTGGCAAAGTCCCTGGACACAGCCTCCTGTAGCTCGGTCAGTCGGCCCGTCGGGTCTGCGATCACGCTCGGCGTCCGAAAGCCGCCGGCCATGTTGTACTGACCCAGGATCATTTCGGGCGACTGGAGCTGGTCGCTCGACAGATAGGTCGCTTCGATTACGACGCCGCGATAGAGAAACTTGCCGCGCTTGGCGGGCGTATCGGCGCCGGAGACAACGACCATGACATCCACATCGGAGGTGGCCGGGAACTCGGCGTCGTCGGGAAGCCAGTTCACCGAGCCGGCGTAGTACGCTCCGTCGAAGCCCGGCCTCACGGCCGCCTCCTCGACCACCCACCGGCGCGCCGTGTCTTTGGCGTCGCTTATAAGCACTAGAAACCTCGCATTCAAACTCGGCGCGACCGACAAACGAGGGCGACGACTTGCTTGTGCTCGTCAGCCCGGCGCCCGCCCAGCGTCGCACGCTCGGCCCACCCCAGTCCACACATGGTACCACGACCCGCGTGCACTCGGCTCCCGTGGGGGAACGCAAGTTGCGACGTTCGAGGGTCCGCGCAGGGAAAACGACGCTCGACCGCCGCATCCCAATCGCGAACGGACGACTTCAACTCACGCCAGGAGATTGCATTGAGAACCACCAAGATCGGCGACGCAACGGTTGGCGCAATCGGGCTGGGCGGCTGGCCTCTGTCCATCGAGGGACGCCCAGACGAAGGGCGCGCCGTCGCCACGATCCACGCCGCGCTCGACGTCGGCGTCACGCTTATTGACACGGCGGACGCCTACTCACTCGGCGGGCAGGACGAAGGACACAATGAGTCGCTGATCCGCCGCGCACTCGACTCCTACTCCGGCCCGACCTCCGACGTGCTCGTCGCCACGAAGGGCGGTCACGTTCAGCCCGGCGACGGATCGTGGACGGTGGACGGGCGGCCGGAACATCTGCGTGAGGCGTGCGAGGCAAGTCTCCGGCGGCTGGGCGTCGAGGCTATCGGGCTCTACCAGTTTCACAGGCCCGACCCGAACGTGCCCTACGCCGAATCGCTCGGCGCGATCAAGCAGCTCCAGCAGGAGGGCAAGGTGCGGTTGCTCGGAATCAGCAACGCGACCGTTGCACAGATCGAAGAGGCCCGCGCGCTGTTCGAGTTGGCAAGCGTGCAAAACCAGTTCTCCACCGCCTACCGCTCCAGCGAGAGCGAGCTACGCCACTGCGCCGAGCACGGCATCGCGTTCCTGCCCTGGAGCCCACTCGGAGGGATCAGCAGCGCCCGCGAACTCGGCACGAAATATAGGGCGTTCCAGCAGGTCGCCGACGACCACGGCGTCAGCCCGCAGCGCGTGTGCCTGGCGTGGATGCTCGGGCTCGCACCGGTGGTACTGCCCATCCCGGGTGCAAGCCGGCCCGAGACGATTCAGGACTCGGCGGCGGCCTCCGACCTGCAACTCAGCGAGGACGATCAAGCGAGACTCGGCGCCGCCTAACGCCGGCGGCGCTTCGCTGCTTGCGACCAATGCAACGGGGCGGATCGAAGCGTCCGTCCCCGCGAATTCGACGGCGGCCCTGATTGGGCGGCGGACAGGACCCCAACGCAATCGGAAAGGACGACAGAGTATGAACATCGCGAAAAACCCGGACAGATTCTACCAGTTGCTCGACGAGCACGCCGAGGTCGAGCGCGTCGCCGACGGCTTCGAGTTCACCGAAGGTCCCGTGTGGAACCCGCGAGAAGCGCGTCTCTACTTCAGCGACATACCAGGCGACACGATCCACACGTGGGACGAGGCCGACGGAGTCCAAGTTTTTCGCCGACCGAGCCACAACTCGAACGGGCTCACGCTCGACGCGCAGGGCAGGCTTATCGCGTGCGAGCACGGCAGCTCCCATGTGACGCGTCAGGAACCCGACGGCGAGGTGGTGGTGATCGCGTCCCACTACCAGGGGCGCGAACTCAACAGCCCGAACGACGCCGCCGTGAGGTCCGACGGTGCGATCTACTTCACCGACCCACCCTACGGACGCAACCCGGAGCACGGCGTCGAGCGAGACCGGCAGCTCGACTTTCAGGGCGTCTACCGGATTCCGCCCGAGGGGGGCGAGCCGAGGCTACTGGTGGACGACTTAGCCCGGCCCAACGGCATCTGCTTCTCGCCGGACGAGCGACTGCTATACGTGGACGACACGGAGCGGATGCACGTGCGCGTTTTCGAGGTTGCGGCCGACGGATCGCTGCTCGACGGGCGGGTGTTCTTCGAGGAGACGCGCGCCGACCTGCCACGCGGCGTGCCCGATGGCATGAAGGCCGACGAGCACGGCGACGTCTACTGCACAGGACCGGGCGGAATATGGGTAGCCGGCCCGGACGGCGAGGTTCTCGGAATCATCCGCACGCCGGAGTCCGCTGCAAACCTCAATTGGGGCGGGCCGGACTGGAACACGCTCTACATCACCGCGACTCACGGACTGTACCGCGTCCAGATGAAGGTGCGTGGCGCGCACACGCCGTACATGGGTTGACGCCAGGTCTTTACGAGTCGCTAGGTGATAACGAGTAGGGGCGTTCAATTGAACGCCCGCGCGGGAAAACCCCACCGCACGCCCCTTAGGGCACACCGTGCGCCCCTCTGCACAGGATGTCGCTACATCGCTGCGAGCCGATGGGCGACCGCTTGTTGTACGCCGATCTCGGCTGCAAGCCCCACTACATCGCCGACTACGATCACGGCAGGCGGGGCCAAGGCGGCAGCGCGTGCAACTGAGACGATCTCGCCCAGCCGGGACGTGAGCGTCGTCTGCTGCTCCGTAGTCCCCCAACGGACGAGGGCTGCGGGCTCGGCTGCACGGCGGCCGTGGTTGAGCAATTGCTCCACGATGTACTCCAGGTTCTCAACGGCCATAAGAAACACGAGCGTCCCCCGCATCTTCGCCAGCGCATCCCAATCGTGGTCCGCCTCCGGGGCGCCCGTGCGACCGTGTCCGGTTGCGATGGTCACCGACGCCGCGACGCCTCTATGCGTCACGGGGATGCCCGCTGCAGCGGGGGCCGCGACAGCCGAGCTCACACCCGGCACGACCTCGAAGCGCACATCAGCCCTTGCCAGCGCCAGCGCCTCCTCGCCGCCCCTGCCGAACACGAACGGATCGCCGCCCTTCAGCCGGACCACTCGTCGCCCGCTCCGACCCAGCTCCACCAGCAGGTCGTTGATCGCCTCCTGCGAACCGTGCCCGTGCCGACCCGGCGACTTGCCCACGTCGTAGCGTTCGACGAACGGCGGGCAGTGGTCGAGCAGTTCCATCGGGATCAGGCGGTCGTAGACAACCGCCTCCGCCTCGCGCAGCCGCTCCAGCGCACGCAGCGTGATGAGCTCTGGGTTGCCCGGCCCGGCGCCGACGAGCGAGACGAAGCCCGTCCCCGGCGGACCTCCTATCACGCTGCACCTCCCGCGCTCGGCGACGTTCGCCGTAGCCTGCCGTGCAGCAGCGCGACCGCCGCCGCTCGCTCTCCCCGCCGCACGAGCGCCTTGAGCTCGGGGTCAAGCGCAGCCTGCCATTCCTCGGGGGCAACCTTAGCCCGGTCGTCGCCGAGCCCGTCGCGGACCGTCGCGGCGACCTCGAGCAGCTCCCCCCACTCCGGGCCGATCACACGCTCGAGCTCGCGTCGGGTGTGACTAGCGACCGCAGGACTCCGACCCGCTGTCGAGATCGCGACCGCCAGCCTGCCGCGCTTGACGAGCGCCGGAGCGATGAAGTCGCAGTTGGGTACATCGTCCACCGCCAGCACCGGCACGCCCCGCTCCCGCGCCTCGTCCGCGACCACCGCGTTCAACGCCCGGTCGTCTGTGGAGGCGAACGCCAGATCCGCGCCCTCCAGGTCCCCCGGACGATACGGTCGTCGGCGGCACTCAAGCGCGCCGGCGTCCGCCTGCTCCTGGATGAAACCCGAGACCTCCGGAGCAACGACGATAAGCGGGTCCACGCCGCACGGGACGAGGCCGCGCACCTTGCCCGTCGCTATCTCGCCGCCGCCGACCACAACGACGCGCTTGCGCACGAGGTCGAGAAACGCGGGGTAGTAGTCAAAGCGCCGGTCCTCCTCCGTCCTGGCCACAGTTAGTTCGCCACGAGCGTGCGGTCGGCCCAATCGCCGAACGCTTCACCATGCGCCCGCTCCGTGCGCCACTGGCTCAGCATCGAGGCCAGCTCGTCCACCAGCGCCGTGGAGCGCACGTCGCCCTTGTAGAGCCGGGCTAGCCGGGTACCCTCGAAGCTACCGCCGACGTATACGTTGTAGAGACCGAGGCTGCGTCCCACGATGCCGATCTCGGCTGTTGGCGGGCGCGAGCAGGCGTTCGGGCAGCCGGCCATCCTGATCCATACCCTGTAGTCGCCGTAGCCGCGCTGCTCAAGCTCCGAGACGACGTCGGGCAGGTAGCGCTCGCTCTCCGCCACGGCGAGGCCGCACGTCGGCAGCGCGGGGCAGGCCATTGCGTAGCGTCGAAGAGTGCTGAGCTCCTGGCCGCCGGCGGATAGATTGTACTCGGCGAGCATCGCCTCGACCCGAGGCTTGAGCTCAGCGGGGATGTTCGCGAGCACGATGTTCTGGTGGGCGGTGAGCCGCAGCTCCGGCCCGATCTCCTCGACAATCGCGCGCAGACCCGCCTTCGTGGGGCGGCCCGGCGCGTCCTTCACCCTGCCGTTCTCAACCCACACTCCCACGAGCCACCGGCCGTCCGCCTGCTGCTGCCAGCCGAGGTGGTCGTCAACGCTGTACTCGGGCGCCGGCGCAGGGTCGTCGAGCGCCCAGCCCAGGCGGGCCTCGACCTCGCTACGGAACCACGCGGCGCCGCGCTCCTCGAGCACGTACTTAAGTCGGGCGTGGCGGCGGTTCGTGCGATCCCCGTAGTCGCGGTAGACCGTCGTGGCGGCCTCGAGCACGGGTACCGCCTGGTCCGGCGAAAGGAAGCCGATGCGGTCCGCAAGGCGCGGGAATGTGTCGGGCTTATTGTGCGTGCTGCCGAGCCCGCCGCCCGCCAGCAGGTTGAACCCGAGCACATCGCCGCCCTCGCCCTCTATAGCCTCCAGCGCGAGGTCCTGAGTCAGGATGTCTATGCAGTTGTCGTGCGGCATACCGATGCCCATCTTGTGCTTGCGGGGCATGTACGTGGCGCCGTAGAGCGTTTCCTTCCTGTTGGGCACCACCTTCACGCGCTCGCCGTCGGCAAGCACCTTCTCGCCGTCGAGCCAAAGCTCGTAGTAGGAGGTGGAGTCCGGCATGAAGTGGTCGCTCACCTCCTGTGCAAGCTGTTGATAATCGTAGTGGGAGCCAGGCAGCAGGTCGGCGACGGGGCAGGTCAGCGTGTTGCGCGCGATGTCGCCGCAGCCGCCGTACGTGCTCATCCATCGCGAGTTCAGCGCCTCGATAAGCTCCCCGAGCTGCGGCTTGCCGACGCCGTGGAACTGGAAGTCCTGCCGGGTGGTGATGCGAATCGAGTTGTTGGCGACGGTGGAAGCCAGCACGTCGGACAGGAGATACTGCTCGGCAGTGAGCCTGCCGCCCGGGAACTTCGTGCGGACCATGAAGCTCCAGGCGCGGTCGAGGCCGGACTTCTTGCGCTCCTTGCGCTGGTCGCGGTCGTCCTGCTGGTAACTTC
>Ga0136612_10000475_pt1 | contig 14437 bp, 11 predicted proteins | sample AntDryUQ224A2306_2_FD_106644 | JGI IMG/M metagenome (GOLD analysis project Ga0136612, IMG submission 106644) | Polar desert sand microbial communities from Dry Valleys, Antarctica - metaG UQ224A (23.06) | ecosystem: Environmental > Terrestrial > Soil > Desert | place: Antarctica: Dry Valley... | reverse complement strand
GCGTATGCTGGCGCCGACGTGATCGCGTTCGACGGCATGCAGCTGCGCCGCGACATCGCGCTGGGCGCGGGGTGAGCGAGCGCCGGGCGCCGGAGGTCGAGCCGGCCGGCGTGCAGGAGGCCGAGGCCGAAGCCGACGTCGAGGTCCAGACCCAGGTCGAGGCCGCCTTCTCCGAGCTGGAGGTCGACGCACCGCGGGTGGGCATCGTCTCGGCCGAACGCGAGGACATGGAGGTGCTCGACCCCGCCGCCTCCGAGCTCGAGCGGCGCGGCATCATGCACGAGGTCCGCATCCTGTCGCCGGGACGCGACCCGGCCGCGGTCGCCGACTACGCCCGCAACGCGCAGATGCGCGGCCTGCGGGTGATCATCGCCGGCAGCGCCGGCAGCGGGTCGCTGCCGGCCATGATCGCCACCCACTCCGAGCTGCCGGTGATCGCCGTGCCGCTGGCCGAGGGCGAGGCCGGGCTGCAGGCCCAGCGCGCGCTGGGCGCGCTCGGCCCCGACGCCCCGGTGGCCTGCGTAGGCCCGGGCGCCGCGCGTGGCGCCGCGGTCCTGGCCGCGCGCATCCTGGGCGCATGATCGCGCGCTACACGCGCCCCGAGCTCGGGCGCCTGTGGACCGACCAGGCGCGCATGGAGGCCTGGCGCGAGGTCGAGGTGGCGGCGGCACAGGCGCTCGACGGCCCCTCGCCCGAGGAGCTCGAGGCGATCGCGGCCGCGACGTTCACGGTCCAGGCGGTCGCCGAGCGCGAGCAGGTCACCGACCACGACGTCGCCGCCTTCGTCGACGTGCTCTCGGCCTCGGCCGGGCCGGCGGGGCGCTGGCTGCACTTCGGACTGACCTCCTCCGACGTGCTCGACACCGCCCTGGCCCTGCAGCTGCGTCGCGCGGGCGAGCCGATCCTGGCCGGCGCCCGCGAGCTGGTCGTCGTGCTGGCCGCCCGCGCCCGCGAGCACGCGCAGACAGCGTGCGTCGGGCGCACCCACGGCGTCCACGCCGAGCCCACCACGTTCGGGCTCAAGCTGGCCGGCTTCGCCTTCGAGGCCCACCGCAACCAAGAGCGCCTGCAGCGGGCCTTCGACCAGGCCGCGGTGGGGGCGATCTCGGGCGCGGTCGGCACCCACGCCGCGCTCGGGCCCGACTACGAGCGTCGCGTGCTGGGCGCCCTCGGGCTCCCGGGCGAGCCCGTCTCGACCCAGGTCGTGGCCCGCGACCGCCACGCCGAGCTGCTGGGCGCGATCGCGCTGGCCGGCGCCGGCCTGGAGCGTCTGGCCCTGGAGGTCCGCCATCTGCAGCGCACGGAGGTGCGCGAGGTCGAGGAGCCCTTCCGGCCCGGGCAGAAGGGGTCCAGCGCGATGCCGCACAAGCGCAACCCGATCGTCTCCGAGCGCATCTGCGGCCTGGCCCGCGTGCTGCGCGCCAACGCGCTGGTGGCCACGGAGAACGTCGCCCTCTGGCACGAGCGCGACATCTCGCACTCCGGCGCCGAGCGGGTGATCCTGCCCGACTCCACGATCCTGCTCGACTACCTCCAGCACCTGGCCGTCCGCGTCGTCCGCGACATGACCGTCCACGTCGAGCGCATGCGCTCCAACCTCGAGCAGACCAGCGGTGCGCTCTTCTCCCAGCGCGCGCTGCTGGCCCTGGTCCAGACCGGCACGGCCCGCGACGATGCCTACCGGATCGTCCAGGAGCAGGCCCAGCGCGCCTGGGACACCCAGACGCCGCTGCGCGACCTGCTGGAGCCGCTCGGCCTGGGCCTCGACCTCAACGCCGTCTTCGATCCGGGCGCCTTCACCCGGCACGTCCCCGAGCTGGTCGCCCGCCTGGACGAGATCGCCTGAACCGGAGGCTCATCGCCGGCGCACGCTGAGCCGGTAGGTGGCGTCGAGCAGCCCGCCGTTGCCGGGCGGCCCGTAGACGGCGACGTAGGCCCGGCGCGTGCGCCGCGAGGTGGAGCGGATCTCGACCGCGTCGTCGCGCCCGGCCCCCCGGCCCGAGGCGCCCACGCGGGCGCGGCGCGAGAAGACGGTGCGGGCGCTGGAGCCGAAGACGGCCAGGTCCGGGTCCGAGCGGCCCTCCGGGTCCAGCACGAAGCGCAGCCGGGCCCGGGCCGGGACGTCGATCCGGTAGACGTCGGCCGGGTCCTTCCAGGCGTCGACCACCGCGCGCACCGAAGCACTGCGGCGTCCCTTGTTGAGCACCGCGTCGGCCCGGGTGAAGCGGCTGCCGTCGACCCATTCGACGTCATCGTTGACCTCCCCCGGGTCCCGGGCCCGGACGCGGACCGAAAGGGCGGCGGTCAGGTCGACCGACCCGTAGCCCGAAGAGGGGTCCCAGCCCTTGCGCCCGACGTCGCGGGCGGAGTCGCGCAGCGCCCCGGCGACCTGATCCTGGTCGAGCTCGGGGCGCAGCTGGCGCAGCCAGAGGGCGGCCGCCGCGGTCATCGGGGCCGAGAAAGACGTGCCCGAGACGACCGCGTAGCGCCCGCGGGTGACCGCGGCGATGATCTCCTCGCCGGGCGCGACCACGTCGACGGCGCCGTTGGCGGTGGAGAACGGCGCCACGCGGCCCGAGGGCCCGAACGCGCCGACGCTGACCACGTGCGGGAAGGCGGCGGGGAAGACGACCGGGTTGCGCGTGCGCTGGAGGTCGTCGAAGGTCTGGCGCTCGTTGCCGGCCGAGGCCACGGTCAGCACGTCGGCGCTGACCGCGAAGGCGATCGCCTCCTGGAGCGCGTAGCAGGGCCCGCTGGCGCCGAAGGAGAGGTTGAGGACCGAGACCTTCAGCTGCACCGCCCGCCGTAGCGCGCGTACGGCCTGGGTGCAGGTTCCCGAGCCGTCGGGGTCCAGCGCGGCCAGCGAGACGACGCGCGCGCCGGGCCAGGTCCCGAGCAGGCCGCGGCCGTTGGCCGCCCCGACGGCGACCGAGGCCACGGCGGTGCCGTGGTCCCCGGGCGCGGCCCCGGGCCGGTCGACCGAGAAGGAGGCCGGGTCGAGGTCGGGATGGGCGGGATCGGCGGGTGAGTCAAGGATCCCCAGCAGCGGGCTCTGGGCCGAGACCGCCGGCCACGGGAACGGCAGCCGTAGCCGCGGGCGCCAGGCGCTGGCGTCGGCCTCGCTGGCCGGGAGCTGGCGCGCGCCGAGGGGCAGGTCGGGCTCGGCGAAGCGCAGCCCGCCGCCCGTCCGCAGCGCGGCGGCCAGCGCCCGCGCGCTCCCCAGCGGCACGTCCCAGACGCGCTCGCCCAGCAGCGCCCGGGCGCCGTGGCCGCGAGCCAGGGCGGCGGCGCGGGCGCCACCGCGGGTGCCGACGATCCAGCGCTCCGGCCCGGCCTCACGGGCCACCCCGGCGGCGGGCAGCTGCAGCGGCGGGGGGCGCCAGCGGGGCTGCGCCGAGGCGGCGCCGGTGGAGCCCAGGGCGAGGAGCACGGCCACCGCCACGATGCGTCGTCCGGACACCTGAGGGCAGGGTAGAGCACGTCCGCGGCGTCGCCCGCAGCCGTTGCTAGCCTCGTGACGTGGCCTCCGTCGCGGACCTCCCCCTGCTGGCCCGCGGCAAGGTCCGCGACCTCTACGAGCTCGGCGACGAGCTGTTGCTGGTCGCCTCGGACCGGGTCTCGACCTATGACGTCGTGCACCCGACGCCGGTGCCCGGCAAGGGCGCGGTGCTGACCGGCCTGTCGGCCTTCTGGTTCGCGCGCCTGGGCGCGATCGTCGAGCACCACGTGCTCTCGGCCACCGACGGCGTGCCCGCGGAGGTCCGGGGCCGCGCGCTGCGCGTGCGGCGGCTGGAGATGCTGCCCGTGGAATGCGTGGTACGCGGCTACCTGACCGGCTCGGGCTGGAAGGACTACCAGCGCGACGGGCGCGTCTCGGGCCTGGCCCTGCCGGCGGGGCTGCAGGAGTCAGAGCGCCTGCCCGAGCCGATCTTCACTCCTTCGACCAAGGCGCAGGAGGGCCACGACGAGGCGATCGACCTCGACGCCGTGGGCGACCTGATCGGAGCCGAGCTGGCCGAGCGGGTCCGAGAGGTCTCGCTGGCCCTGTACGCGGCGGCGGCCGAGCACGCCTCCCGGCGCGGGATCCTGCTGGCCGACACCAAGTTCGAGCTCGGGCTGGCGCCCGACGGGGCGCTCGTGCTCGGCGACGAGCTCTGCACGCCGGACTCCTCGCGCTTCTGGCCGGCCGCAGGCTACGAGCCGGGGCGCCCGCAACCCTCCTTCGACAAGCAGTTCGTGCGCGACTGGGCCGCGGGCACGGGCTGGGACAAGGCCCCGCCGGCGCCGCCGCTGCCCGAGCAGATCGTGGCCCGCACCCAGGAGCGCTACGCCCGCGCCTACGAGCTGATCGCCGAGGAGCCGCTGGACGCGTGGCTGGCGCGGACGGCGGCGTGACCCGCATGCGCGTGCTGATCCGGCCGAAGGCCGGGATCCTGGATCCGCAGGGCCGCACGGTCGAGCGCGCCCTGCCGGCGCTCGGCTTCGGCGGCGTCAGCAACGTCCACGTCGGGCGCCTGGTCGAGCTCGACCTCGAGGATCCGGGCCGGCTCCCGGAGCTCTGCGAGCGGCTGCTGGCCAACCCGCTGATCGAGGACTACGAGATCGTCGCCCCGCCCGCCGGCGCGTGAAGTTCGGGGTCGTCCGCTTCCCGGGCTCGTGCGACGAGGTCGACGCCCTGCTGGCCGCGCGCCGGGTCAGCCCGGCCGAGCTGCTCTGGCACGGTGACCGAGACCTGCGCGGCGCCGACGCGGTAATCGTCCCCGGCGGCTTCTCCTACGGGGATCACCTGAGGGTCGGGGCGCTGGCCCGCTTCTCGCCGGTGATGGAGGAGGTCGAGCGCTTCGCCCGTGCGGGCGGACCCGTGCTCGGCATCTGCAACGGCTTCCAGGTCCTGTGCGAGGCGGGGCTGCTGCCCGGGGCGCTGCTGCCCAACACCTCGCTGCGCTTCCTCTGCCGTCAGGTCGAGGTGCAGGTCACGGGCCGGCCGACGGCCTGGACGGCGGCCTGCGCGCCGGGGGACCGGCTCTCGCTCCCGGTCAAGCACACCACCGGGCGCTGGTGGGCGCCCGACCCCGTGCTCGACGAGCTCGAAGCGGCCGGCCGCGTGGTCCTGCGCTACGCGCCGGAAGCCAACCCGAACGGCTCGGCCCGCGACGTGGCCGGGGTGGCCAGCGCGGGCGGCAACGTGATCGGCCTGATGCCCCACCCCGAGCACGCGGTCGACGCGCTGACCGGCTCGCAGGACGGCCTGTGCCTGTTTCGCTCGGTCCTGGAGCACGGTGCCCTCGTCGCCCCCTAGCTCCCGGCACCGCGAACTCGGCCTGACCGACGGCGAGTTCGAGCTGATCGTGGAGAAGCTGGGCCGCGAGCCCAACCCGACCGAGCTGGCCATGTTCTCGCTGATGTGGTCCGAGCACTGCGCCTACAAGCACTCCCGGCGCCTGCTGCGCACGCTGCCCACCGAGGGCGCGCGCGTGGTCATGGGCCCGGGCGAGAACGCGGGCGCGGTCGACGTCGGCGGCGGCCTGGCCGTGGCCTTCAAGGTCGAGTCCCACAACCACCCCAGCGCGGTCGAGCCGTTCCAGGGCGCGGCCACCGGCGTGGGCGGCATCCTGCGCGACGTCTTCGCCGTCGGGGCCCGGCCGATCGCGATCCTGGACTCGCTGCGCTTCGGCGAGCTCGCGTCGCCCCGCTCGCGCTACCTGCTCGAGCGCGCGGTGGCCGGGATCGGGCACTACGGCAACTCGATCGGCGTGGCCACGGTCGGTGGCGAGATCGCCTTCGAGGGCCCCTACGAGCAGAACTGCCTGGTCAACGCCATGTGCCTCGGCCTGGCCCCCCACGATGCGCTGATCCGTTCCGCCGCGGCCGGGCCGGGCAACCTGCTCGTGCTGTTCGGTGCCTCCACCGGGCGCGACGGCATCGGCGGCGCGTCGGTGCTGGCCTCGGCCGAGCTGGGCGAGCTCGACGGGGCCAAGCGCCCGACGGTGCAGATCGGTGACCCGTTCGAGGAGAAGAAGCTGCTCGAGTGCTCGCTCGAGCTGCTGCAGCGCGGCCTGCTGGGCTCGCTGCAGGACCTCGGGGCGGCGGGGCTGACCTCCTCGGCCGCGGAGATGGCGTCCAAGGGCGGCGTCGGCCTGGACCTCGACGTGGGCCTCGTGCCCCTGCGCGAGGCCGACATGGAGCCCTTCGAGGTCATGGTCTCCGAGTCCCAGGAGCGGATGCTGTGCGTGGTCGAGCCCGAGCGGCTCGACGCCGTGCTCGAGGTCTGCGCGCGCTGGGAGACGCTGGCCACGGCGATCGGGCGGGTCACGGCCGGCGGCACGCTGCGGGTGCTGCGCGGCGGCGAGCCCGTGGCCGAGCTGCCGGTCGGCGCCCTGGTCGACGAGTGTCCGCTCTATGACCTCCATCCCGCCCCGCCGGCCGTTGCCCTCTACCCCGCGCCGCCCGCCACCCTGGCCGCCGGAGCCACGCCCGGGCAGACCCTGCTCGAGCTGCTCGGCTCGCCCAACCTGGCCTCGCGCCGGTGGGCCTTCGAGCAGTACGACTGCCTGGTCGGCTCGCGCACGGTGCGCCGTCCCGGCGACGCCGACGCCGCCGTGCTGCTGCTGGGCGAGCTGGCCGCCGAGGGCGACGCCGTGCCCGCCCTCGGGGTGGCCATCGACGGCAACGGTCGCCGCGTGGCCTGCGACCCCTACCGCGGCGCGGTCGAGGCCGTGCTCGAGTGCTCGGCCAACCTGGCCTGCGTCGGGGCCGAGCCGCTGGGGCTGACCAACTGCCTGAACTTCGGCAACCCGGAGAAGCCGCACGTGGCCTGGCAGATGACCCGCGCCGTGGCCGGGCTGGGCGACGCCTGCCGCGCGCTGGGCGTGCCCGTGGTCGGAGGCAACGTCTCGCTCTACAACGAGGGCGCCGACGGGCCGATCTATCCCACCCCGGTGGTCGGCATGGTCGGCGAGCTCCCCGACGCCCGGCGCGCCGGGCGGCTCGGCTTCGCCCGCGCCGGCGACACGGTCGCGCTGTTGCGGGCCTCGGGCTGGGCCCCGTCGCTGGGCGGCTCCGAGCTGTCCAAGCTGCGCGGCGAGCCGCTGGCCACGTCCCTGCCCGCGGCCGAGCTCGGTGAGCTGCGCGCCCTGCACGCCGCCGTGCGTCAGGGGGTGCGCTCGGGCGTGCTGCGCAGCGCCCACGACGTGGCCGAGGGTGGCGTGGCCATGGCCGTGGCCGAGTGCTGTCTGGCTGGCGGCCTGGGCGCCGAGCTGGCGATCGCCGATGGCGAGGATCCGTGGGCGACCTGCTTCGGCGAGGGCCCGGGCGGCTTCGTGGTCTCGGGCGAGATGCCGGCGCTGAGCGCCTTCGGCGATGCCCTGGTCGTGCTGGGGCCGGTCGCAGGCGAGGTCCTGGCCCTGCGCTGCGGCGAGCTGGAGCTGACGCTGGGGGTGGCCGAGCTGGCCGCGGTCCACGAGCGCGGGCTCTCGGCACGCATGGGCTGAGATGACCCCGTCGGAGGAGCCGAAGCCGCTGCTAGGCTGATCTTTCGGCCGCGCCCGTCGTTCCTGGGTCCCGCGGCCGCGCGATGCGCGTGCCCGACGCCTCCATAGACCTCGATGTCCGTGACGGCCCGCGCGACGAGTGCGGGGTGTTCGGCGTCTACGCCCCCGGCCACGAGGTGGCCCGGCTGGCCTACTTCGCCCTCTACGCGCTGCAGCACCGCGGGCAGGAGTCGGCGGGGATCGCCACCGCCCAGGGCGGGCACATCATGACCCTGCGCGAGCTCGGCCTGGTCAACCAGGTCTTCGACGAGCAGAAGTTGCGCGCCCTGCACGGCGACATGGCCCTTGGCCACGTGCGCTACTCGACCACCGGGGCCAACGCCTGGGAGAACGCCCAGCCCGTCTACCGCTCCGACCGCCGCGAGATCGCGCTGGCCCACAACGGCAACCTGATCAACGCCGTCGCGCTGCACGCGCGCATGCGCCAGGAGCGCAACGTCACCTTCCGCTCGACCTCTGACTCGGAGATCATCGCCGCGCTGCTCTCCACGCACGAGGCGGACTCGATCGAGGACGCGGTGGCCGACGTGATGCCGGGCCTGGAGGGCGCCTTCTCCACGGTGATCATGACCAAGGACCGGGTCGTGGCCTTCCGCGACCCGCACGGCCTGCGCCCGCTCGCGCTGGGCCGCCTCGGCGACCGCTACTGCGTGGCCTCGGAGTCGTGCGCGTTCGACATCATCGGGGCCGAGCTGCTGCGCGAGGTGCAGCCGGGCGAGCTGGTCTCGCTGGGCGACGGTGGGATCGAGACGCGGATGGTCATCCCCGGGCGTCGCCGTGCGCTGTGCGTCTTCGAGCACATCTACTTCGCCCGCCCGGACTCGCGCATGGGGGGCACCGCGCTGCAGGTGGCTCGCGGCCGGATGGGGGAGATCCTGCACCGCGAGGCCCCGGTCGACGCAGACCTGGTCATCGCCGTTCCGGACTCCGGCAACCCGGCCGCACGCGGCTATGCCCGGGCCAGCGGCCTGCCCCAGGACGACGGCTTCGTCAAGAACCGCTACGTGGCCCGGACCTTCATCCAGCCGGGCCAGGAGCTGCGCAAGCATGGCCTGCGGCTGAAGTTCAACCCGCTGCCCGAGGTGGTGGCCGGCCGGCGCCTGGTCGTGGTCGACGACTCGATCGTGCGCGGCAACACGACCCGCCAGATCGTGGGCATGCTGCGCGACGCGGGCGCGGCCGAGGTGCACATGCGCATCTCGGCACCGCCGATCCGCCACCCCTGCCACTACGGGATCGACATGTCCACGCGCGAGGAGATGATCGCCCACGAGCGCACCGTGGCCGAGGTCGCGGCCGAGCTCGGGGCCGACTCGCTGGCCTACCTCTCGCTGGAGGGTGTCTACGAGGCGATCCGGGGCACGCGGGCCACGCACTGCGACGCCTGCTTCACGGGCGAGTACCCGCTGGAACGCTCCGCCGAGGCGCAGCTCAAGGACGCCTTCGAGACGGCTCCGCTCCCGCTCGCGCGCGCATAGCGCTCCGCAGCGCCCACCTGCCGCGCGAGCGTCCGCGCGCCAGGTAGGGTCCGGCGCAGGCACTCCTGAGCAGAAAGGGCTCCACTATGCGTCCCTCGCGGCGCCTTCTCCGCCGTCCCCTGACGTCGCTCGTCCTCGGGCTGGCCGCCGTCAGCCTGCTCGGCCCGGCGGACGCGCTCGCCGGCCGCCTCGTGGTCAGCGGCCACGATTCCGACCTGCACTGCGGCGGCCAGGCGGAGCAGTGCCACTTCGTGAAGGTGGGCGTGAGCTACGTCCGCGCCGGCGCGCCCGAACCCACCAAGCCGGTGCTGGTGCTCGACCGGCTCGACCTCGACATGGTCCGTGCGCTGGACGCGGCCTTCGGCGCGGGGGCCGTGCCGCGCACGGTGCTGGATCCGCGTTCGCCCGCCTTCGCCTCCGCGCCCATCACCACGAGCGCGTACTCCGCGGTGCTCGTGGCCTCGGACACCACGTGCGGGGGCTGCGACCTCAACGAGTCGAGCTCCACTCCCGACTCCGACGCGATCAACGCCCGCAAGGCCGACTTCGAGAAGTTCTTCAACGCCGGCGGCGGCCTGTTCGTCGGTGCGGGGGCCAACCACGCCGACGGCATGGAGAGCACGGGGGTCGACAACTTCTACTCCTTCCTGCCGCTGCCCGTGGGCGGTGTGGCGGTGGCGCCGCCGTTCACCCTGACCGAGACCGGCAAGACGCTCGGCTTCGAGGACAGCACGAACAGCGTGGGCACCAACGACGACATCAACTGCTGCCGCACGCACAATTCCTTCAAGGTGCCCGCGGCCGGCGGGGCGCTCAAGGTGGCCGAGACGGACTCCGGCGGGTCGGCCGAGACGCTCGTCGCGCAGGGGCGGATCTCGGGCGGCGGCATCACCGACACGCCAGAGCCCAAGGCCAAGGACGTCATCAAGCTCCCCTCGAGCAAGAAGTGCGTCTCGCGGCGCAAGTTCCGCATCCGCCTCAAGCAGCCCAAGGGGCTGACCATCGCGGCTGCCGTGGTCACGGTCAACGGCCGGAAGGTCAAGACGGTCAAGGGCAAGCGAGTCAAGGCGCCGGTGGACCTCCTCGGGCTGCCTCAGGGCCGCTTCACGGTGCGCATCAGCGTCCTGCTGTCCAACGGCAAGGCGCTCAAGGGCACGCGCAAGTACCGGACCTGCACCAAGAAGCGCAAGGGCAGCAACAAGGGGCCGCTGTAGACCCGGCCGTCAGCCGGGGCCGCCGCTAAGGTCCGGCGCCCCGTGGACCTCCGGGCCGCCCTGCGCCACCATTTCGGCTTCGACGCCTTCCGTCCCGGCCAGGCCGAGGCCGTCGACGCCGCCCTGGCCGGCCGCGACGTGCTCGTGGTCATGCCCACCGGCTCGGGCAAGTCGCTCTGCTACCAGCTACCGGCGCTGATGCGAGAGGACCTCACGGTGGTGGTCTCGCCGCTGGTCTCGCTGATGGCCGACCAGGTCGGGGCCCTGCAGGCCGTCGCCCCTGGCGCGGCGGCGCTGGTCAACGCCCAGCAGGGCGCCGACGAGAACCGCGCGGTGCTGGCCCGCGCGGCCGGCGGCGACCTGCGGCTGCTCTACGTCGCCCCGGAGCGCTTCGCCTCGCCCGGCTTCCTGGAGCGCCTGCGCGAGGTCCCGATCGGCCTGTTCGTGGTCGACGAGGCGCACTGCGTCTCGCAGTGGGGCCACGACTTCCGCCCCGACTACTTCCGCCTGGCCGACGCCGCCCGCTGGCTCGGGGCCAGGGCGATCATGGCCCCGACGGCGACGGCCACGCCCCGCGTGGCGGTCGACATCGCCGCGCGCCTGGGCCTGCGTGACCCGGTATGCGTGGCCACCGGCTTCGATCGGCCCAACCTGTCCTTTGCGGTCGTGCCGGCCCAGGGGCGCAAGGCCAAGCACGAGGCCATCGCGCGCGCCCTGCAGGCCCCCGGGGCGCTGCCGGCGATCGTCTACGCGGGCACGCGCAAGGGCTGCGAGGAGCTGGCGGGCACGCTCAAGGCCGAGCTGGGCGAGCCCGTGGTCGCCTACCACGCGGGTCTCGGGCGCGAGCCGCGGGCCGAGGCCCAGCGGCGCTTCATGGCCGGCGAGGTGCGCGTGGTGGTGGCCACCAACGCCTTCGGCATGGGCGTTGACAAGGCCGACGTGCGCACCGTCTGCCACGAGACCGTGCCGGGCTCGGTGGAGGCCTTCTACCAGGAGGCCGGGCGGGCCGGGCGCGACGGCGCCCCCGCCCGCTGCCTGCTCTTCGCCGAGGGCCGCGACAAGGGATTGCACGTGTTCTTCATCGAGCGCTCGGTCGTGGACGACGAGGCACTGGCCGCGGTGGCCCGCCGCCTGCAGGCCCGCGCGGTCGACGGGCGCTACGAGCTCTCGTCCGGGGAGCTGACCGCCCTGGCCGGCGTCGACGGCGAGGTCGTGCGCTCGATCGTGGGCCACCTGGCCCGGGCCGGGGTCGTCCAGCCCACGCCCGCGTCGCTGGACCGGGTGGCCGGGCGCGTGCTGGCTCCCTGGGACGGGCGCGCGCTGGCCGCCTGCCGCACCTCGGCGCGCGACGCTCTGCAGGCTCGCTGGGCCCAGTACCGGGCGGTCTGGGCCTTCGTCGAGGGCGACAGCTGCCGACGCCGGACGATCCTGCGCCACTTCGGCGACCGCTCCGTCCCGGTGGCCGGCGGTCCCTGCTGCGACGTCTGCGACCCCGGGCTGCTCGAGGGCCTGCTGCCGCAGCTCGCGCGCGGGCGCTCGCGCCGCGCCAGCTCGGCCGCCGGACCGGCCGGCGGCGATCTCGACGCCGCGATCCTCGAGGTCGTGCAGGCGGCCGAGCCGGCGGTCGGGCGTACGCGCGCGGTGGAGATCCTGCGCGGCGGGCGCTCGAAGGTCCTGGTCAAGTACTCCTACGACGGGCTGCCCGGCTACGGCGCGTTCTCCCACCTGCGCGCCGACGACGTCCTGACCCGCGTGGACGCGCTGCTGGAGGGCGGCACGCTGCGTTCGACGGGCGGCGCCTTCCCCAAGCTGGCCGCCTTCCTGGAGGGCCACGGCGTCGGCCTGGTGGTGCTGGCCGGCTACATGCAGCTGCTGACCCCGGGCTTCCTGACCCGCTTCCCGGGGCGCGTGCTCAACGTCCATCCCGCGCTGCTGCCCGCCTTCCCCGGCGTGGGCGCCATCGAGCAGGCCGTCGTGCACGGGGTCAAGGTCTTCGGGGTGACCGTCCACTTCGTCGACGACGGCGTCGACACCGGCCCGATCATCCTCCAGCGCGCAGTCGAGCTGCCGGGTATCCCGGGCGCCGCCGAGGTGCGGGAGGCGTTGCGCCCGATCGAGCACGAGCTGCTTCCCCGAGCCGTCCAGCTCTTCGCCCGCGGCTCCCTGTCGGCCGACCCGGCCAACCCGCGGCGCGTGCGGGTGGCGGGGCAGGGGTGAGCGCTATGCTCGCGCGCTCGTGACCCAGGCCGGAGACGTCCGCATCAAGCGCGCGCTGCTGTCGGTCTCGGACAAGCGCGGGGTCGTGGACTTCGCCCGCGGCCTGATCGACCTGGGCGTCGAGATCGTCTCCACCGGCGGCACGGCCGCCGAGCTGGGGCGGGCCGGGGTCCCGATCCGCCCGATCGCCGACCTCACCGGCTTCCCGGAGATCATGGACGGGAGGGTCAAGACGCTGCACCCCAAGCTCTACGCCGGGCTGCTCGCCGTCCGCGACGACCCCGCGCACATGGTCGCCGCCGAGGAGCACGAGATCGAGTTCGTCGACCTGGTCTGCGTGAACCTCTACCCGTTCGAGCAGACCGCCTCCTCGCGCGGGGCCACCGACCAGGAGGTGATCGAGAACATCGACATCGGCGGCCCGACCATGATCCGGGCGGCGGCCAAGAACTTCCGCTTCGCCGTGGCCGTGGTCTCGCCCGAGAGCTACGACGCCGTCCTGCAGGAGCTCGAGGACGGCGAGGGGCGGCTGTCGCTGTCCACGCGCGAGAGCCTGGCCGCCGAGGCCTTCGCCTACACCGCTCGTTACGACACCGCCATCGCCGGTTGGTTCGGTGAGAAGCGCGAGGACTTCCCCAACCTGTACGTGGCCGCCTTCGAGAAGGTGGTCGACCTCTCCTACGGGGAGAACCCGCATCAGCGCGGGGCTCTGTACTGCCAGGTCGGCGCGCGCGTTCACGTGCTCTCCCAGGTCAAGCAGGAGCAGGGCCGCGAGCTCTCCTTCAACAACGTGCTCGACCTCAACGCCGCCCGCCTGCTGATGCGCGAGTTCGAGCTCCCGGCCTGCGCGATCATCAAGCACAACAACCCGTGCGGCTGCGCGGTCGGCGGGACCGCGGTTGAGGCCTACCGGCGCGCGTTCGCGGGCGATCCGCTGAGCGCCTTCGGCGGTGTCATCTGCCTCAACCGCGAGGTCGACGCCGAGCTGGCCGCCGCGCTGGCCGAGCAGTTCGCCGAGCTGGTCTTCGCCCCCGGCTACTCCGAGGAGGCGCTCGAGCTGCTGGCGGCCAAGCCGAACCTGCGTGTGCTCGAGGACGACGAGCGCCGCCACTTCAACGTGGCCGAACGCGACATCAAGCGGGTGATGGGCGGCGTGCTGGTGCAGGACCGCGACCTCGACATCGAGGACCGCTCCGAGATGGAGGTCGTCACCGAGCGCAAGCCCTCAGAGCGCGAGTGGGGCGAGATGCTGTTCGCCTGGAAGGTGGCCAAGCACGTGCGCTCCAACGCGATCGTGCTGGCCCGCGAGCTGAGCACGGTGGGGATCGGCGCCGGGCAGATGAGCCGCGTGGACTCCGTGCGCCTGGCCATCGAGAAGGCCGCCGCGATCGAGGCCGACCTGCAAGGGGCGGCGCTGGCCTCTGACGCCTTCTTCCCCTTCCCCGACGGCCCCGAGCTCGCCGTGCACGCGGGCGTGACCGCCGTCATTCAACCCGGCGGCTCCAAGCGCGATCCCGAGGTGGTCGAGGCCGCCGACGCGGCCGGCATCTCGATGGTCTTCACCCACCGCCGCCACTTCCGGCACTGACCGCTTTCAGCCGGCGGGAGCGGGCGCGTGCGCGTCCAAGAACTGGAGCACGGCGGTGTTGAACTCCTGCGCGCGCTCGAGGTTGACCGCGTGCGGGGCCCGCGGGATCACGGTCACGGTGGCGTGCGGGATCTGCTCGGCCATCTCGTGCGTCTTCCAGACAGGCAGCAGGACGTCGTGCTCGCCGGCGATCAGGTGCACGGGCATGACCAGCTCGCCGAGCCGGGCGCGGGTGTCGTGGCGGGCCGTGGCCGAGGCCTGGCGGGCGAAGCCCTCCGGCGCCTGCGGATCGGGGTTGGCCAGCATCATCTGGCGGACGTAGTCGATCGCCCCCGGCGTCTCGTAGAAGGCCTCGGAGAAGTTGACCAGCAGCATCCGGTCCAGGAACTC
>Ga0136612_10000474_pt1 | contig 14442 bp, 16 predicted proteins | sample AntDryUQ224A2306_2_FD_106644 | JGI IMG/M metagenome (GOLD analysis project Ga0136612, IMG submission 106644) | Polar desert sand microbial communities from Dry Valleys, Antarctica - metaG UQ224A (23.06) | ecosystem: Environmental > Terrestrial > Soil > Desert | place: Antarctica: Dry Valley... | reverse complement strand
GCTCAAGCGTCTCTACCCTTCGATTGACGGGTAACAGTGCACTAGGTGCTTATCTATCCGCTTGCATAGGGTCTGCTGCGGACAGTCCTTGTTCTTGAGATACGGCTCACATAGCGCCGACGCCTCCCGCTCGAAGTAACGCCTCGCCTCAAGCTTGCGCTTGGACGCCTCCAGATACCACTTGATCTGCCTGATCGGCAAGCGCAGCTTCTCCCGAAGCGTGGCGATCATGCTTGTCAGCCCCACCCCGAAGCGCCGCTTGCCCACCACGATCCCATCCAGTTCCGGCTCTGGTTTGCAGTTGACGCCGCATACCGGGCAGTCGCGCTCAATGTAAATGTGCGAGGCTATATGGCTGGGTTGGGTGCGATCTCAATGACCTCGCGTTTGCGCCACACCGACCCGTGCGACAACGGCGTCTGGCACTCGGGACATACTTGCACAGCGTGCTCCACCCTCACGTCAGGCTCGGGGCTGCGCTTGCGAGCGAAGTTTACCTCGCGCGGCTTGCGCACCTTCTTGGGCTCATCCTCGTCGGATCGTGCGCTCCGCTGCTTCCCACCCTTCTTGACGCCAGGCATACCCTTGGGCTTGCCCGTTTCCATTGAGCGCAACTTGTGAGCGCAACTTGCGCTGCACCCCCTCGAGCTCGTGCTGAAGGGCAAGTATGATCCGCTGCTGCTCGGAGACGATCTCCGCAAGCTGCGCATTGCGCTTACTTAGGACGGCTATCTGTATACTATCCATCAGACCGCTATTCTAACTCATACCCGCGTTTCTGAACAGGTACCGCCCAACAGGCCCGACACCGGGTTCAACCTCGGCTCAATGAACAAGATGTTCACTAGCACAGCGATCGCTCAACAGGTGCGAGCGGGTCGGCTCTCGTTCCACGACAGGCTCGAGGACGTGCTGCCGGAGTACCCGAACAGGGAAAACGCGAAGCGCATTACGATACATCACCTGCTCACCCACACCGCAGGCCTTGGCGACATCTTCAAGCCACAGCTACGGGAGCAGCGCGAGAGGTATGTCGCTCCACAGAATTACTTCCCGCTGTTCGCCGACGAGCCGCTAATGTTGAGCCCGGTCAAGGGACCTCGTACAGCAACGCCGGATTCGTCGTGCTTGGAGCGGTAGTCGAGAAGGCGTCCGGGGAGAGCTACTTCGACTACGTACGCACGCATATCTTCGAGCCCGCCGGGATGCTCGACACTGAGTCATACGAGTTGACTCAGGTCGTTCCAAACCTCGCAGTGGGGTACGCACGCTTCGACGACGACCCGCTCGGCATTGAGCCGCGAAGGTCGAACATAGCGTTCCTACCGTGGAAGGGCAGCCCGGCGGGGGGCGGATACTCGACCGCTCCGGACCTGCTGCGTTTCGCCCGCGCCCTGCGAGGCTACGAGCTGCTCGACGCGGAGCTCACCGAGGCGACCACGAGCAGGAAGGTGGATTTCGGGGGCTCGGCCGGTTACGGCTACGGGTTCTCGGTAAAGGATCTCTCGGGCCGGGAGATCCGCGGACACTCAGGGGGCGGGATCAACTCCGGCATTAACTCAGACCTGGAGATATTCTGGGACGGGAGCAACACAGTGATCGTGCTGGGCAACTACGACGCGCCCGTAGCACAGGACCTCGCGCAGGCTATCTGCGTCTTCCTCTCGGTCCAGTAGCGTCTCGCAACAGGTTCGGCTGCTCCATGAGCGCGGCCGAGCGTCGAGGCCATGTCGACGACATTCTCCCAGGCGGCCGTTCACTATCCTATGCTCGCGAGTTGTTAGCGGATCGGGCAGCCCACTGAATCCCGGCACGTGCGGCTTCGCTCGACCCACAACCACGTCGGTAACTCTCCGACTGAGCCGGCCGGCATCGCCGCGCGCCACACCTCGCACAGCCTCGATCATATGTTCCGTGGCCTCGTCCTTAGTCAGGTAACCTGCGACTCCGGACGCGAACGTCGCGAAGACGGACCCCTCGCCGTTGTACGCTGAGAGCACGCAAACATCTCCGATCTCGAGTTATCGGGCGACGTGGACGCCGGACAGCACAGGCATGTCCATATCCAGGATGAGTACGTCGGACGCGAGTTCTGCCGCCGGCCGTGGCCCCTCCTCGCTGTCCGCTGCCTCACCCACAAACTCGATCTCCTCTGCGTCCTCGAGCAACCCTCGCATTTCCGAACGCACTATCGGGTGGTCGTCCGCCGGCGCCGCGGAACCAGTCCCAGAGGCAGAGTCGCTTTCGAAGTTGAGCAAACCCGAGAGGAGGAAGGAGAGGACGGCGCTAGCGGCGGCCGGCTAGCCGCCGCGATGAGCGCCCGCACGTGGCGAATACGCACTTGACAAGACTCATACCCCGCCACAGGCGAGACGCGGCTTTGACTTAACAAAGTAGGCGGTTGCCCGACGTAAGTATTTACTCTAACGGCTACCAATTTCGATGTTATATGAAGTGACTTCAGTTACTTTACCATCCGCAAAAGTGTAGATGTCGCAAGACGCAACTACTGACACATCCTTGTCCTTATCTGTGTACCCTGCAAGGCTGTCGATAACAACGCTATTCTCCCCAACTATCGTCCTAAAATTGCCGAAGCTAGTTGCAACATCTTTCAAATGGTTCGCCAAATCATCACAAGCCTTGACGACGCCGTCTTTCCCATCGAGTTGTTCGCCTCCGACAACATTCCATTTGATGTCTTGTGCAAGGTACGGAAAAGCACTTTCAAACTTGTGGCTTGAAAATGCTCCTGCTATTTGCTTCGGGGTAAGGTTTGTACCAGGCATTAGTATTTCCCCCATCTCATCTCTGTGCGGTCCGATCGTATGCCGCAACTCAAATTTTCCCCGTGATGGATGATAAATGCTATGGCTCGGGAATGTCCAATGGCCCGCCACGTGAGTTTGGGCCGTCGGGATATGAGTCCGACTTCCGCCGGCGACGCCACGCCGAGAACAACAACGTGTTGGGCTATCTCCCCTGGAGGGCGACCCCTGGGTTCTGAGCGTGTCAGAGGGTATTGACGTGTCCAGACAACCTCAGACGCGCTACTGGAGGACGGGAGGCCGGGCGATTTACCCGGCCTCTTAGTTGCTTATCGGAGTTGTTGTTCGGGTCGAGGCCGATGGAGCTTAGCGCTCCTCCTCCTCCTCCTCGGACTCGTGACCCTCGGCGGGCGGTACCTCGTGGGGGCGCAGCACCCGTCCGTCGCCAGGATACGGCGTGTCGTAGCCCTTCGTGCCGTACCAGATCGCTCGATTCAACACGTTCTCGTCGTTCTCATCCGGCCGCGTCTCGGAGCCCCCGAACTCCATCGCGTCGGAGGCCGCGACCCACTCCGCCTGCAACGTCTCCGTGCTCGACCCCGCCAGACGCGGCTTCGTCGCTGCGCCTGCGTCCGGGGCCGACGTCTGCACCGCTCCCGCCGGGTCGAGCGTGTCGAGCTTCGCCGCCCATCCGGCGATGTTCGTCTTCACATCGCCGCCCGCAGCAGGGTAGTCGGTGATGTGGTACCAGGTGATCGTACGTGTCCCGCCCGCAGGCGTGCTCGCGTCCCACCAGGCGCCGAAGATGTAGCCGAACGCGGTAACTCCCGTCGGCTGGTCGTCCCGCCAAGCCACGCCGTGCGCCGGGCTGTAGATCGCGGTGGTCGGGCCGTCGTACACGTAGTTACCGGTCCAGCCGGAGGTCAGGAAGCCGGGGTTGTCCCGAGCGATTCCCGGAACTTTGGCCACGTCCTGCGAGCTGTCGGGGTCGAGCAGGTACTGGAAGTAGCCCTGGAAGTCGGTCGCACCGGTGTTCTCCAGACGAAGCGTCGCCTTCACCACCGGCGATCCCGGCAGCACACGATACGTGATCGAGGCTTTGAACGCGGGGTCGAGTTGCGCCTGACCCGAGGCCGTAACGGAGTCGCCGGACGCCGAGATGTTCGGCAGCGAGAGCCAATCGCCGTCCCGACCCCACGGCCGCGCCGGGTCGTTCATACCGCGCGCCAGGATCATCTCGCTCCAGTCGAGCGTCTCGATCTTGGGTCCGTCGAGCAGGGCGACGTCGCCGATCCAGCCCGGCTGGAAGGTCCCCGGCGCGTTGTTGCCCGCGACGCGCGACACGACGTTCGCCTGCACGCAGCCGTTCTTGACAAAGTGGTACGTATCCCCCTCCACCACGTCGGGACGTGTGCTGCTCCTCGTGAACGGCGGCAAGGTGGTGGAAGCGCCCGCCAAGGGAGCTGCGGTACTGCATTGCGACGCCTCGACCGGAGGACCTTCACCGGGCGGTACGCTGCCGGGGTTCATCTCGTCGAGAGGTATCTCGTTCGGCGCCGCTGTGTAAGGGGTGTTGTTCGGCGTCTTCGTGAAGAGCGACCGCATCGGCGTCGCCGCCAGGTCCATCTGGTTCATGGGCCGCAGACCGAGGATCTGCTCGATAGTGCGGACCATGTCTATCTGCGTGTAGTACGTGCTATCGACGACGCCGCGCTTTACCCACGGGCTGATTACGTACGCCGGCGTGCGATGGCCGTCCACGTGGTCGAGCCCGGTCTGCGTGTCGTCCTCGATCACGAAGATCGCCGAGTCCTTCCAGTAGCGGCTCTTGCTTATCGCCTCCACAACCCGGCCCAACGCGAGGTCGTTGTCCGCTACCTGGGCGCGCGGCGTCGGGAAGTTGGCAGCCGTGCCGGAGGTGTGGTCGGTGTTGAGCTGCATCATCACGAGGCTCGGCAGATTCCCGTTCCGCTCGTACTCCTTGAACTCCTTGAGAAAGACCTCCGACCGGTACACGTCCGGGATAGCGTTGGTGTACGGTGGGTACGGTCGGTGGAGCAGCCGGTCGAGGGAGGGCACGTCGGAGTGCGTCTCGAACTCGCCTGGTTCGACGTGCAGCTCGCCGGACGCCTCGCCGCGTAGTATCTGGTAGTCGCGATACCAGTCGGCCCAGCGGCCGAACCGGGCGCTCGGACCGCGAAACTCGTTGGCGTACTCACCGTATGCGCGCACGGACGTCCCGTGCTGGGTCGCGTTCTCCCAGAGGAAACCCGCAGGCGAGTAGGCAAGCGAGTCGCCGCCGTTGAACGGGTAGGAGCGGACGAATCCGCCGAAAGCCTTTTCGAGGTAGTCCGTGACGTACGCCTGCGTCGCCCACTGGTGGCCGTCTGCGGAGAGTCGGCCGCTCACGTACGTGTTGTCGAGGAGCGGGAACTCCCGCGCGAGCTTGTGGTGGTTCGGCGTGACCTGGCCGCCGAACATCGCAAGGCTCGGGTCGCCCTCGCCGCGTGGCTCGTCCCCGAGGAATTGATCGTACGTGCGGTTCTCCTTGATGATGTAGAAGACGTGCTTGATCGTGGAGGGATCGCCGATCTTCACCGGTACGGGCTGCGGCGGCTTCGGCTTCGAGTCGGGCTTCCGTACCGACGCCTCGATCCGCGTCCAGTCGTTGTTGTTGTTGACCTGCGCGGTGTAGCCCTCCATCTGGTCGCCCGTTGGGAAAGGAATGATCGAGGCGCTTGCTGTGTTCTGTGAGACTCTTGGCGCACCTGCCGTGCTCGCCCCCGTGTTGTTGGCAACGATCAGCTGCTTTGCGGTCGCGTCTACCGCGACGCTTGCGGGGTAGCCGCCAGTCGGTACAAGCCCTTCGAAGCGCACCACCTCCGCCGCACCCTCCCATCTGTAAAGTGCGAGGGCGTTGTTGCGTCCGAGGCTGACCACCAGACGCCTCTCCTCAGGTTCCTCCGGATCCTCCCCGGGGATCATTGTAAGGGCGTTCGGTGAACTGCCGTACGGCGCGCCGGGAAAAACGGCGACCTCGATAGTCTTGGCGACCACGTCTCGCTCGGTATCTACCACGGACAGAGTGTCCGAGTTCGTGTTTGCGACGAACAGGTCCTTCCCCTCCAGGTGCATCCCGGTTGGATGCAGGCCGACCTCGACGGACTTAATCTCCAGTCGCGTCGCGAGGTCCACCACGGACACCGTACCGGTAATTGCGGCGCCCGACTCGGGATCGGCCACAATCTCTGTGCCGCTGGAGTTGTTCGTGAAGTCGCCCTCGCGGGCCGGTCGTCCACCCCTGTTCGAAACGTACGCCTTTCCACCCGACAGCACGACGCTGTGCGGCGCGTTTCCGACGGGGATTTCTGCGACCAGTTTGCGCGTCGCGAGGTCGAATACGCCGAGCGTGTTGTTGCGGCTGAGTGCGACGTAGAGCGTCGCGCCGTCCTCGGAGAGCGCCACACCGCCTGGATAGGGGTTGCCGCTGCGCTGCGGCAGGGCGACCCGCGCGTCGAGCGAGAGCGAGCCTTCGGGCGCGACCGAGGCTATGAGCAGCGTCCCGCCCGCCTGGGAGGCGTATAGCTTCTTCCCGTCAGGTGAGTATAGCAGCCCGGCGAACGAGGAGTCGCCCGGCTGAGCGAAGCGCTGCTTGATCGCGCCCGACGCCATATCCACGACGACGAGGTCGTCGCCCGCGGAGTTGAGCACCGCAGCGGTCTTCCCGTCGGGCCGGAGCGAGACCGCGTTCGGGCGGCCGGGGAATTCCACCTGCCTCCCCGCCGGGGTGATCGTCTGGTTCGTCGGCAGCACCACAGAGCCGTCCGACTGGCGACCGACCCGCATCGTCCGGTCGTAGATCGTGTATCCCGTCACGCCCGTGACGAGCACTACGAGCGCTACTATCAGCCCCGCCCTCCTGAACGGCGCCCTGCTAACGATGTTCCTGAGTATGTTCATGACCTTACCCCCTAGTTGATATGCAAAGTTTCGAAATCAACCCATAGATTCTCTACCATCTCGTTTTGACTGTCCGTTCCGTCCCTTCCCCCAGTGTGGCAGGTCGCCATTAAAACCCGCTTAAGCTCGGGTTAAGGGCCGGTTAAGCAGTTAACCCCGCGTATACGGAGGCCCGCTCCGCACTGGGCGAGAATCGCATCGGACAAGATGAGGAGTTGAGCCGCCCGTTGCGCACCGCCTCACTCAGTCTGGGACGTCCCGCCAAGGACCGGGTTCGCGGACGCTCTGAGCGACCGAACAAACCGTTGGGTCGAGGCGCGCTATAGTGTCCGGAGACTGGTTCGACAGGCGGGGACGCAGCGGCGACGTCGCGGCGCGCAACTTGTGCTCGACGAGGGCGGCGCGGTTGCACCGCCGGAATGGGCGCCCGCGCCCGTTGTATTCGTGGACGTGGGAAGTACCGGCATGCACGACAAACGCAAAGCCTTATCGGGCGAAATAACCATTGAGCAGTTCCGGGACGAACTCGACCGACTCTCGCAAGAGGATTTGGGCCTTACTTTCGAGGAGTTCGTCCACAAGTACCGCGACGGCGAGCTGTCAGACATGCCCGCCGTCAACGAGATAGCGATCCTGGCCGCCCTGGGCAAGGTCTCCCGCGTTCGCGCGTGATGCGCGCGGGGTCGGCGAGCGCCTCATCACACTCGAAATCCGCACGATCACGCCTAACCACCCTCTTGTATTCAAGGACCTGCCTGGAGGCGCCCGAGCACACATCGGGTTACGGGACAAAACGGCGCCGGGTTTAGTCCGGCATGCGATCAGCATTTCCCTACCGGGCTCGCCGCACCATTTCGGGAAAAACTCACGCTATGAAGCTTCGTCGAAAGGTGGTAAGAGAACCGCCCGCCCGACGAGATCTTCATTTGCGAGGGCGTCGATACCTTCCTGGATCTGATCCAACCTCAGGCGCCGATCCACGTCGATCTCGAGCTTGCCTTCGCCCTCCACCGCACGGCCCGGTGCAGCTCATCGAGCGTATCGCCCACGGGCCCCGTCGCGCTCGCCTCGTCGCCCGCCGGCTGGATCGGATGGACCTAAGATGCATCCTCGGAGTAGTAGATGAAAATCATCCTCCCGAGCTCGGCGAGGCTCGCGGCGCCTCCTCGAGCTGCAATGGCTGGTTCAGCCCGCAGCGGCGTACGGCCGACGTAATTACTCCTGCGCGCATACGACGATAGATGGTCCGGCAGAGACCGTAAGGGCTAGGTACGCCCCGCCGTCGCCTCGGACACCCGCAGACCGGTAACGCCCTCGTCCCCGACGGCGGCGACCTCGTCGAGCAGGCGGGACCGGAACGCGCCGGGTCCCGGATCGCCCGCCGCCGCCCGCTCGGCCGCGAGGCCGTACACCGCCAACGCCAGCGCAGTCTGCAGAAGCGAGTCCTCGCCCGCCGTCAGGAAGATCCCGATCGAGGCGGTGGACATGCAGCCTGACCCGGTGATCCTGCCGAGGAGAGGATGTCCGTTAGCCGCCTCCAGCGCGCGCCCATCCCCCACGATCACGTCGACCGCACCTGTGACGGCAGTTACCAGGCCGAATCGCTCCGCCGCCGCCTCGGCCACGGCTCGCGGGTCCTCCGTCCCGACGGCCTCGACGCCGCGCACGCGGCCAGAGCCTGCCAGGGCCCCTATCTCGCCCCTGTTGCCGCGCAGCACCGCGATGGGCAGATCCGATAGGAGGCGCAACGCGCTCTCGGTCCGAAACCGAGTGGCGCCCGCCCCGACAGGGTCCAGTACGATGGGAACACCGTTGTCGGCGGCGGAGCGGCCCGCGATCAGCATCGCCTCGATCTCCCCCGCCGAGAGGGCGCCTATGTTCAGGACCAGCGCCTGGGACAGCGCCGCCATCTCGCCGACTTCCTCGGGCGCATAAGCCATCACGGGCAGAGCTCCGAACCCGAGCGTCAGGTTGGCGGAGTCGTTCGTCAGGACCACGTTGGTGATCTGGTGGATGAGCGGCTTATGCTCCCTGACATGCGCGAGCGACCTCGCGGCTGCGGCTTCGTAGTCCATTTGCCTATCCTTTCCGTGCGCGCCCGCCCTACTCGGTCGTCGTTGCCGCCCCACGCGGAAAGTGGTTGAGGGGTCCATGCCCCCCGCCTATCTCCGGGGCCTGTCGGATCGCCTCCGTAACGTATCGCTTGGCCTCCCCGACCGCCTCGGGCACGCCGCGCCCCTTCGCGAGCTCCGCAGCAACGGCGGCCGAGAACGTGCAGCCGCCGCCGTGCGTGTTCCGGCTCTCAATGCGCTCCGCCGAATACTCGGTGAAGTCGCGCCCGTCGAACAGCAGGTCCACCGGCGCCCCTTCGGCGTGGCCGCCCTTGATCACCACGGTGCGCACGCCCATCGCGGCTATCTCACGCGCCGCGCGTTTCCTCTGCTCACGGGTGCGCACCGGACGTCCCACGAGCACCTCCGCCTCCGCCAGGTTCGGCGTGAGCACGAGCGCGAGCGGGAGCAGCTTCTCCCGGACGGCGGTCACGGCGTCCTCGCGGAGCAGCCTGTCGCCGCCCTTGGCGACCATCACGGGGTCTACCACCAGCCGCTCAACGCCCCACTCGCGCACCTTCTTGGCCACGAGCTCGACGATCGGCGCGCTCGACAGCATCCCGGTCTTCACAGCGTCTGCGCCGATGTCGCAAAGCACGGCGTCGATCTGCGCCTCTATGATCTCCAGCGGCAGCTCGAGCACTCTGGTTACCCTGAGGGTGTTCTGCGCTGTGACGGCGGTTATGACCGAGGCGCCGTACACACCCCGGGCCGCGAACGTCTTCAGGTCCGCCTGGACGCCCGCGCCCGCGCCTGAGTCCGACCCCGCTATAGTCAACGCCCTCTTCACTTCAGTCGCCTATCGACAGTGGTCCCGACCCCCGGGCGCTCGGCGACCTCTCCGCACCGGCCGAGAGCAGCCTGTCGTCCCTCATGGCGGGCGCCGGATGGGGGCTCGATCGGCCCGAGCACGACCAACTCCGAAACGCTCAACTCGTCGCCCCCGACCTGCGAGCCTTTGCATCGCGGACCCGGACCCGTAGGAGGCGCGCGGCTTGCTCGACATCGTCCGCGCCGACGACCGCCGATACAACCGCCGCACCGTCCGCCCCGGCCCCAACCACAGCCTCTACGTTCTCCGGGCCGACGCCGCCTATCGCGACGACGGGGATGTGGACCCGGGCGGCGACGGCTGAGAGCCCACTCAGGCCCATCGGTGGTGCGGCGTCCGCCTTACTGCCCGTGGGGAAGATGGGTCCGACGCCCAGGTAGTCCGCGCCCTCCCGCTCGGCTTTCAGCGCCTCCCCAAGAGATGCGGCGGACACCCCCAGGATCCCGTCGGGTCCGATGAGGCGGCGGGCGAGAGCTGCGGGCAAATCGTCCTGACCCACGTGCGCGCCGTCGGCGTCCACAGCCAGCGCGACGTCCAAACGGTCGTTCACGATGAGCGGCACGCCCGCCTCGCGCGTCGCCGCCCGAAGCGCCTCGCCGGTCTCGATCAGCTCCCTCGTGCCGCCCTTTTTCTCGCGGAACTGGATGAGCGTCGCCCCGCCCTTGATCGCGGCGCGAACGATTTCCAATTGGCTGCGGCCGCGCGCGAGTGCGGCGTCGGTAACGACGCAGAGGTCGTACGTCATACGGGCCACCGCTCCTCCCGCCATGCCATGTCCCAGAACATCCACTCGTAGCGGCTGCTCGTGAGGAAAATTTGCTCAAGCCGTTGCAGGTGCGACTCATCCAGCTTCGTCGCGCGGTCGTCGAGGACGCCGCGGAGCCACGTTCCGACTTTCTCGAACTCAGGCGAGGCGTAAGTGAGGAGCCAGTCCCTGTAGGCGTGATCCTCGGTCGGGAGCCCCTGAGATTGGAAGTGCTTGCCGACCTCCGCGTAGATCCAGGCGCACGGCAGGACGGCGGTGACGAGCTCGGGGAGCGAGCCGGTCGCGGATATGTGCAGCAGATGGCGGGTGTAGGCGTAGTTGGTCGGCGCAATCTCCGTCGCGGCCATCTGCTCTGGAGTCACCCCGAACTTCTCACCGTATAACTGATGCAGCGCGCGCTCGACCTCGAGCGTGTTCAGGAGCAGTTCGCCGAATCTCTGCATCTCGCTGTGGTTGTCGGTGCGCGTCGTCGCGTACGCGAACGTCTTCGTCAGCTCGTTGAGGAAGAGGGCGTCCTGTCTGATGTAGTACTCGAACTTAGTTTGCGGCAGCGCGCCCTCGCCAAGCGCCTGCACGAAGGGATGCTCCAACTGCCTACGCAAGATCGGCCGCGCGGCGTCGCAGAGACGGTAAGTGAAGACCTGGCTCGTAATGCTCGTCATACCATCGCCCCCTCGTAAGACAACAAAAAACGCCGTCCGGTTTATACCGGCGGCGTGGCGTGCTTGGTTGCTCGTCCCTGCGCCGGCATTATCCGGGTCAGGTTCCAACGGTCGGCGGAGGATCGTGTCCGCCCTCTCAGCCCGGATACCCCGAGCTCCCGCGAAACATATTCAGTTTCCGACCAGATTATACCAGCACCGACGGGAGGCCGTCAAACGATCCATCCGTCTATGATCGGGAGCCACGCGATCATAGCGAAGACAGTCACGGGCTGCGCTTAGCGGCGTTGGGCTGCTGAGCCCTCGAACCGCCCCGGTCCGTTGTTGAGAGGGTCGGACGCATACGGAGGCCCAGTCGGTCCGCCATCGCGGACGGCTAACGCCTCCGGTGCAGCGGTCCTCTATGCTGGACGGTTCCTTATGCACCCCCCGATCCCGGCGCCGCCTGCGAGAAAGTCTCGAGACTGTTGCTCAGGTCGCTGACAGCAAGCTTTCGGCTGCGAACCGCGGCTGCAGCGCACTACTCCCACTCGAGAGCCCGCAGCAGATTGGCCATCTCGATTGCAGCGACCGCCGCCTCGAAACCCTTGTTACCGGCCTTCACACCCGCTCGCTCGATCGCCTGATCGGTGGACTCCGTCGTGAGCACGCCGAAGACGACGGGCGCCCCCGTCTCCATACTCACCGCCTGGATCCCACTCGCGACGCCGCCCGCCACGTAGTCGAAGTGTGGGGTCGCACCCCGGATCACGGCGCCGAGGCAGACCACCGCGCCGTACCCACCGCGCGCCGCTAACCGCTTCGCGACGAGCGGGATATCGAAGGAGCCCGGCGCCCACGCCACGTCCAGTCGCTCCTCCGGCACCCCGTGCCGCCGGAAGCCGTCGAGAGCGCCCTCCAGCAGGCTGCGGACTATGAACTCATTCCAGCGGGCGACGACCACCGCGAACCGCTGGTCGCCCGCCACGAGACTGCCCTCGTACCTCGCCATACGCCTTTCCTCCTCTTATCCCGCCAGGGACTCAGCGCCGTCGTGCGACGCCGGCAGATGCCCCATCCGGATGCGCTTTGTGTCCATGTACGCCGCATTCTCAGGCTGTGGCTGGACCACAAGGGGTAGACGCTCGACAACCTCGACGCCGTGCGCCTCGAGCCCTGTCACCTTATCCGGGTTGTTCGTCAGCAGGCGCACCCGTTGGACGCCGAGATCCCTCAACATCAGCGCAGCCGTGTGGTAGTCGCGCTCGTCGGCGCGGAAGCCCAGGCGCTCGTTCGCCTCGACGGTGTCCAGGCCCCGCTCCTGCAGCCGGTAGGCCTGCAGCTTGTTAAGCAGCCCTATCCCGCGTCCCTCCTGTCGGAGGTATAACACCGCGCCCGTCCCCTCGTCCGCAATCAGACCGAGCGCCCGGTGCAACTGCGCGCCACAGTCGCAGCGTAGGGAGCCGAACACATCCCCCGTCAGGCATTCCGAGTGCAGCCGGACGAGTGGCGGCTCCGGGGCCGTGAGCACGCCCGCGACAAGCGCGAGGTCGGGTTGCGCGCGCCCCGACTGCGCATAGCCGATCAGCGTGAACTCGCCGTGCTCCGTCGGCAGGTCTACCTCCACGACGCGCCGGAGCTCGCTGTCTCGTTCGCGCCGGTACTCGGCGATCTGGGCTACGGAGAGTATCAAGAGGTCGTGGCGGGAAGCGAATTCCTCGAGCCGCGGTAGCCGGGCCATCGTGCCGTCCTCCGCCATGATCTCGCAGATGACCGCCGAGTGGTCGAGACCGACGAGACGCGCGAGATCTACGGAGGCCTCGGTATGACCGAGGCGCTCGAGCACCCCGCCCGGCGCAGCGCGTAGCGGGAAGACGTGGCCCGGCCTCGCCAGGTCCTGCGGACCGGTCGCGGGATGGATGAGCGCGCAGATCGTCGTCGCGCGATCGTGTGCAGAGACGCCCGTCGTAACCCCACGTCGCGCGTCGACCGAAACGGTGAACGCGGTTCCGTATGACGAGGTGTTCTCCCGGGGCGGCGTCATCGGTGGTAAGTGCAGCGCGTCAAGCCGCTCGCCGGTGAGCGCGACGCAGATCAGTCCACGGACCTCGCGCGCCATGAAGTTGACCGCCTCCGGCGTGATGTGCTCGGCGGCGATTACCAGGTCTCCCTCGTTCTCACGGTCCTCGTCGTCCACGACGATCAGGAACCGCCCGCACCGCAACTCTTCAAGTGCTTCCTCCACGGTCGCCAAGGGCATATCCATCCTCCTACGCATCACGCACGCGCTCCAGCGCCGGACCTTGATCGCCCTGCACCAGCCGCTCGACGTACTTTGCAATGATGTCTACCTCCAGGTTGACTGGGTCGCCTGGCCGCTTCATGGCGAGCGTCGTATGCTCCTGAGTGTGGTAGACGAGCGAGACTGTGAACCAGGCAGGCGTCGCAACCATGACCGTCAGGCTCGAGCCGTCCACGGAGATGTAGCCCTTCGTCACGACGTAGCGTGCGAGCCGAGGCGGCAGGGCGATCTTTACGACCAAGGCCGCGCCATCCGACCGGAACCCCAATACCTCGCCCGTGTCGTCCACGTGACCCTGAACGAAGTGTCCGCCCACGCGTCCCGTCGCCGCCAGCGAGCGCTCCAGGTTCACCCGGTCGCCGGGCTGTAAAGCGCCGAGATTCGTGCACCGCAGCGTCTCTGGCATCACGCCGACCGTGAACAAGCCCGGGTCACAACGCTCCACCGTGAGGCAGACGCCGTTTACCGCTATACTATCGCCTACCCGCGCATCCTCGACAGCCCGCTCGCACCCGAACACCAGCCGCTTCGGCTCGCCCTCGATGCGGATCTCGCGTACAGTCCCCAGTTCCTCAACGATACCGCTGAACATTCGAATCCTCCTCGCGGCCCTCCGCCACGCAACCATCCACAACCACGTCGTCGCCCAGCCGCTCGATCCTCACGTCGCGCAGCACCCACGCCGTGTCTATGTGGGATACACCCCGACCGCCGAGCGGCCCCGGGGCGGTACGTCCGCCAACGAGCTTCGATGCGACGTACGCACGCACCCGGCGGACGAGCGCGGACTCGAAAAAGCTCGCGAGCGTCCTCGCTCCACCCTCCACGACGAGCGTGTTGATCCCCCGCTCGCCAAGCGCGAGCAGTAGCGTTCGCAGCGGCACGTGCACGCCGTCGGCGTCCACTGCGAGTACCTCCGTCCCCAGCACCTCAAGTTCGCTTCTACGCTTGTCCCAGATCCTACTCGTGCAGACCGCGAGCGCCCGTCCGGGTATGGCCGGGGAGAACAGCCGGGCGTTGCGCGGCGCCGGCCCCGCGCCGAGGAGCATGACGCGCAAGGGG
>Ga0136612_10000473_pt1 | contig 14456 bp, 15 predicted proteins | sample AntDryUQ224A2306_2_FD_106644 | JGI IMG/M metagenome (GOLD analysis project Ga0136612, IMG submission 106644) | Polar desert sand microbial communities from Dry Valleys, Antarctica - metaG UQ224A (23.06) | ecosystem: Environmental > Terrestrial > Soil > Desert | place: Antarctica: Dry Valley... | reverse complement strand
CATAGAGCCCGTTCGCGGCCGACAGCGACGCGTGGGCGCCTTCCTCGACGATTCGCCCGCCGTCCATGACGATGATTCGGTCGGCCGCGCGCACGGTCGCCAGGCGGTGAGCGATCACCACGGTCGTGCGCGTCTTCATCAAGAGCTCGAGCGCTTCCTGGACGAGCTGCTCGCTGCGCGCGTCGAGCGCGGAGGTCGCCTCGTCGAGCAATAGCAAAGGCGAATCGCGCAGCAGCGCGCGGGCGATCGCGATGCGCTGGCGCTGACCACCCGACAGCCGAGCCCCGCCCTCGCCGAGGAAGCTGTCGTAGCCGCCCGGCAGCTGGACGATGAACTCATGCGCGTTGGCGGCCTTGGCCGCATCCTCGATCTCCTCGTCGCTCGCGTCCCACCGGCCGTAGCGCAAATTGTCTTTTGCCGACGCCGCGAACAGCACGCTTTCCTGCGGGACGAAGGCGATGCGCTCGCGGATCGCGGCCGGGTCGGCATCGCGCAGGTCGACACCGTCCAGGGTCACGCGGCCCTCCTGCGGATCGTAGAAGCGCAGCGCGAGCTGGAACAAGGTCGACTTGCCGGCGCCCGACGGCCCGACCACCGCGACCGTTTCGCCCGGAGCGATCGCCAGGGTCAATTCGTGCACCGCCTTGTCGTCCGGGCGGGTCGGGTAGCGGAAGCTGACCTGGTCGAAGCTCAGCGCGCCCTGCGCCGGCTCCGGCAATTGCACCGGGTCGGCGGGAGCGCGGATTTCCGCTTTCTCGCGCATCAGCTCCTCGATGCGGCCGGCGGCGCCGGAGCCGCGCAGCAAATCGCCATAGACTTCGGTCAGCGCGCCGAACGCACCGCCGACCAGCACCCCGGTGAACACGAACGCGGCGATCGACCCGCCGGTCATGCGGCCCGCGGCGACATCCACCGCGCCTTCCCACAGCAACATCACGATCGACCCGAACACCAAGGCGATGATGGTGAACGTCATCACCGCGCGCATCGAGAAGCGGCGGCGGGCGACCGCGAAGGCATTTTCGACCGCGCTTCGGAAGCGGCCGAGCTCGCGATCTTCCTGGCCGAACGCCTGGACCACCTTCATCGCGCCGAGCGTCTCGGACACGGTCGAGCCGACGTCGGCGATGCGGTCCTGCGACGATCGGCTGAGGGAGCGGATCCTGCGGCCGAAAAAGATCACCGGCCCGAACACGACGGGGATGCCGATCACCATGAACCCGGCGAGCTTGGGCGACAAGGCGAACAGATAGATGATGCCGCCGAGGCCGGTGGCGAGGTTGCGAAGAGCGATCGACACGCTCGATCCGACCACCTGCTCGAGGATCGCGGTGTCCGCGGTCAGCCGCGACGCGATCTCCGAAGGCCGGTTCTCCTCGAAAAAGCGCGGCGGCAGGGTCAGCAAATTCTTCTGCACCGCTACCCGCAGGTCGGCGATCGTCCGCTCGCCGATCCATGACACGAAGTAGAAGCGCAGCGCGGTCGCCGCGGCGAGGACGACGACGATCATCAGCAAATATTGGAAGGCGGTGCCGACCGCCCCGGCGCCGGCGCCCTCGGTGCCGAAACCCTGGTCGATCACGCGCTTGAACCCGTAGGGGATCGCCAGCGTCGCCGCCGACGACAGGGCCAGGAAGAACATTGCCGCGGCGATCTGCGGCTTGTATTTCGAGGCGTGGCGCCAGACCAGCGCAAGGTTGCCGATCCTGGCACCGGGCTTGTTCGGGTCGATTTGGGTTTTCACGGCCATTGCGGGCGACGACTAGCAGTGTGGCGGCGCTGCCTCAATTGGGCCCTCAATTGCCGCGCCGCGGCTGCCGCAATGCAGCATCGCCCTTGCTTAGGGAGCAAAGGACCGCCACATCGGCTCACTCCCCCGCGCAAACTCCCCCGAGGTCTGATGCTATACGACGCCTATGAAGTGCAGCGCTCTTTCCTTGGAGGCGCGAGCAGGCTCGCCGGATTGGGTGCGGGATGGCTCAATAACCCGGCAAACCCTTTGTCTTACAGCTCGATGGGACCCGTCGTGGCGGCCAGCCTCGACGTGTTCGCGCATGCGGCGGCGGCGCGCGGCAAGCCCGAGTTCGGGCTCGCAACGACGACCATCGGGCGCAAGGCGGTCCCGGTCCGCGAGGAGATCGTGCTTGCCAAGCCGTTCGGGCAGCTCAAGCGGTTCGTTCGGGTCGGCGCCCCCGAAGGCGACCCCAAGCTGTTGATCGTGGCGCCGATGTCGGGCCACTATGCGACGCTCCTGCGCGGCACGGTCGAGCGGCTGCTGCCGCGCCATGACGTCTACATCACCGACTGGCGCGACGCGAAGCTGGTGCCGCTCGCCGACGGCAGCTTCGACCTCGACGATTATATCGATTATCTGATCAAGTTCCTCGAGACGATCGGCGAAACCACCGGGGAGCGGCCGCACATGCTGGCCGTGTGCCAGCCCGCGGCGCCGGCGTTCGCCGCCACCGCGCTGATGGAAGCGACCAAAAATCGATGGCGGCCCAAGACCCTGACCATGATGGGCGGCCCGATCGACACGCGCGAGGCGCCGACCGCGATCAACACGCTGGCGACGCAGCGGCCGCATGCCTGGTTCCAGAACAATGTGATCGCGACGGTGCCGATGATTTATCCCGGCGCCGGGAGAAAGGTTTATCCGGGCTTCCTCCAGCTCGCCGGCTTCATGACCATGAATTTGGGCGACCATCTGATCAGCCACTGGGAGATGTTCAAGCACCTCGTCGAGGGCGATGACGAGAGCGCCGACGCGGGCCGGGCGTTCTACGAGGAATACCGGTCGGTCAGCGACATGAGCGCGGAATTCTATTTGCAGACGGTCGACGTGGTGTTCCAGCGCCACTTGCTGCCCAAGGGCGAGTATGTGCATCGCGGGAAGTGCGTCGATCCGGCGGCGATCCGCGACACTGCGCTGCTCGCGATTGAGGGCGAGCGCGACGACATTTCCGGCATCGGCCAGACCCGCGCGGCGCTCGACATCGCCAAGCGGCTACCGGCGGCGAAGAAGAAATATTTCATGGCCAGGGACGTCGGCCATTACGGCATTTTCAACGGCCGCAAGTGGCGCGAGAACATCGCCCCAATGGTCGAGAAATGGATCGCCGCGCACGACTGAGTTCCGTGCCGGTGCGCGTTTGCGCTATGTTGTGACCGCGACTCCGCCGCGATAAAGCGGGCGTCGCCGCAGGAGGGTTTATGGCAACCGTCTCCGCCCCGCGTGCGCGTCCCCTCGTTAGCCGCTTCTACGTCACCATGGCGGCGATATTCGCGGCGATCGCTTTCGGCGGATTTTTCGGCACTTACTGGCTGCAGATCGGTCGGGGCACCTTCACTGGATCGCCGATGCTGCACCTTCACGGCTTGCTATTCTCGTTGTGGACTTTGTTCTTCCTGTCGCAGGCGATGCTTGTCGCGAACCGCCAGCTGAAGCGGCACCGAGCGTGGGGCCTCGTCGGCATCTCTCTGGCGACGGCCATGTTGTTCACGGGGCTCGCCGTGGCCATCCAGGGCCTGCATCACCGGCTTGATGCCGGGTATGGCGACCCCGCCCGTGCCTTCACCATCGTGCCGGTCACCGCCGTGCTGATGTTCGCGGGTTTCGTTACTGCCGCCCTCATCAACCTGCGCCGGTCCGAATGGCACAAGCGCTTCATGCTGGTCGCGACCACCGCGCTCCTTCAGGCTGCGCTCGCCCGATTCTTCTTCCTCGCTGCGACGGGCGGCGGCCCAGGGATGCGGCCAGGAATGGGCCCGCCGCAGCCGATCGAGAACACGATGATGGCCGGGTTCATCGTCGAGCTGCTGATTGTCGCAGCCATGGTCCACGATTGGCGCAGCTACGGGCGCGTCCATCCGGCCTATTGGTGGGGTTTGGCAGTGACTATGGCGGTGCACTTGTTGCGGCCGGTCGTCGGTTACACCGATGCGTGGTACGGAACGGCCGATTTCCTGGTCCGATTTGGCGGCTGAGTCACGCTTTTCGCATCTTCACCGTGCCGAGCATCAGGAACGCGACGAGGCTTGCGATAGCGGCGGCGATGGCCGAGGCGAGCATCGCATCGTGGAAACCGGCGATCATGGCCGCGCCCTTCTTGGCGAGCACCGCGCCGAGCAGCGCGGTTGCGATCAGGCCGCCGGTGCGCGCGACGGCGCTGTTGAAACCGGAAGCCATGGCGACGTGTTTTTCATCGACCGATCCGAGCACCGATGACGTCAGCGGCGCGACCGCGAGCGCCATGCCCGCGGCCATCACCACGACCGAGGGAAACGGGCCGGTCCAGTAGCTGATTTCTCCGTCGATCCGCCGGGCAAGCACCATGCCGGCGGCAACCACTAGCGGACCCAGCGTCAACGGCCAGCGCGGCCCGGTCCTGGCTGCAAGCGCGCCCATTGGCGGAGAGGCGATCGCAAGCACGATCGGCAGCGGCAGCAGCGCCAGCCCGGCCTCGAACGGCGAATATCCGGCGCTCTCGATCAGCACGTAAGGGATTAAAAGCATCGCCGCCCCGAACGCGCCGTAGAGCAGGAAGGTGAACAGGTTGAGCCCGCTAAAGCAGCGGCCGGTGAACATCGCGAGCGGCATCATCGCCGCCGTTCCGCGGCGGTGCTCGACCCATAGGAATCCGGCGATCAGCAGCACACCGGCGATGATCGTGGTGATCGCGGCGGCCGACAGCATTCCGTAGGCCGACCACAGGGTCAGCGCGTAGGTGAGGGCGCCAAGCCCGCCGGTCGCCAGCAGCGCGCCGGCATAATCGGTGCGGCCGGCGCCCGCATCCCGGCTCTCGGCGACGAAGCGGATAGCAAGCAGGATCGCGGCCACAGCGAGGGGCAAGTTGATGTAGAAGATCGCCGGCCAGCCGACGTTCTGGACCAGCCAGCCGCCGATCAGCGGTGCGATCGCCGCGGCGCCGGCTCCGGCAGCCGCCCAGATGCCGACGGCGCGGCCGCGCTCCTCTCCGGAGAAGGAGGCGTTGAGCAGCGCAAGGCTGTTGGGCAGGAGAAGCGCGGCGCCGGTGCCCTGGATGGCGCGCGCCGCGAGCAGAAGATTGAGGCTCGGAGCGAGCGCGCACAGCAATGATGCGGCACCGAACAGCGACGTGCCGATCACCAGCAGGCGCCGCCGCCCGTAATGGTCGCCGAGCGCCCCGCCCAGCAGCAACAGCGCCGACAGCGGCAGCAGATAGGCGTTGACCACCCACTGCACCTGCTCGGGCCCAGCGCCATAGCCGGCGCGGATTGCCGGAAGCGCGACGTTGAGCACCGAGCCGTCGACGAACGACAAGCTCGACGCGAAGACGCAGGTGACGAGCGTCCAGCGCGGATGGCCGCGAGGACGCGCGGCCGCGCGGCCGCTCATTCAGCGGTGGCTATCGACGCCTCGACCATGCGTTGCCAGACCTCGGGGTCGCCCGCCGCCGCCGCGGCCGCATCCGGCTCGCGGAGCGCATGAAGCACCGCCATCGCCTGGCCGACATGCTCGCGCCACGCCAAATCGACCTTGTCGGCGGCCGACGGATCGTTGCCTTGCGCATTGCTGCTGAACGCTTCGGCGGCAAGCACGCGGGCGATGCGCTCGACCAGCGATGTATGGGCGGTCTCGACCATTAACGCTTCCTCCTGTTGCGGCGTTCAACCCACCTGCTGCCGTTTGGGTTCAAGCAGGCGCTTCAGCGCGCGGCGGGCGGCGAGCACCAGCCACAGGGACAGGATGACCAGGATCACCGCGATCAGCGCGGCGGCGATCGGGTTGGCGACGGCGAGGGCCAGTAGGCCGGCGGTGGTGACATCCTCGGCGGTCGAGACGACGACATTGGAGAATGGCTCCGGGCTGGCGTTGACCAGCGTGCGAGCGCCGGCCTTGCCGGCATGGGCGGTGAACGCCGCGGCGCCGCCCAGCAGGAAGCTCGCGACCTGCCAGGCGGGATCACCGGCATCGATGATCGCGAGGCTCAGCAAGGCGCCGCCGACCGGGCGGATGAAGCTGTGGATCGCGTCCCAGCCGCTGTCGACCCAGGCGATCTTGTCGGCGAAGAATTCGGCCAGCGCGCCCGCCGCGGCGATGCCGATGATCCAGTTGCTGGCGAGCACGTCGAGCGCCTGAAGCCGCTCGGGCAGGTCGATCCAGCCGAACTTCATCGCGAGCCCGGTGACCAAGGTGACGAGATACAGCCGCCACCCGGCGAGCAGGCTGACGGACGACGCCAGCGCGATGAGCTCGACGGCGTCCATGTTGGCTACAGCACCTCGAACAATCCCGCCGCGCCCATGCCGCCGCCGACGCACATCGTCACGACGACATATTTGACTCCGCGGCGCTTGCCCTCGATCAGCGCGTGGCCGGTCAGCCGGGCGCCGCTCATCCCGTACGGATGGCCGATCGAAATCGCGCCGCCGTCGACGTTGAAGATGTCGTCTGGGATGCCGAGCTTGTCCTGGCAGTAGAGCACCTGGACCGCGAACGCCTCGTTCAGCTCCCAGAGGCCGATGTCGTCGGTTTTGAGGCCGAAGCGGTCGAGCAGCTTGGGGACCGCGAACACCGGGCCGATGCCCATCTCCTCGGGCTCGGTCCCGGCGACCGCCATGCCGATGTAGCGGCCGAGCGGCTCGAGCCCGCGCTTCTCGGCCAGCGCGGCGTCCATCACCACGCACATCGACGCGCCGTCGCTCAATTGGCTGGCGTTGCCGGCGGTGATCGTCGCATCGGGACCGCGCACCGGCTCGAGCTTGGCCAAGCCCTCGAGCGTGGTCTCGGGACGGTTGCCTTCGTCCTTGTCGAGGGTGACCTCGCGCATCGAGACCGCGCCGGTCTCCTTGTCCTTGACGCCCATCGTCGCCGTGACCGGGATGATCTCGTCCGCGAAGCGCCCTTCGGCCTGCGCCGCGGCGGTGCGTTGCTGCGATCGCAGCGCATATTCGTCGCAGCGCTCGCGGCCGACGGAATAGCGCTTGCCGACGATCTCGGCGGTGTCGATCATCGGCATGTAGACGCCGTTGTGCATCGACAGCAGCTCCGGGTCCGGCCCCAAGCGCATCTCGCCGGTCTGGACCAGGCTGATCGACTCGACGCCGCCGGCGACGCACACGTCCATGCGGTCGACGATGATTTGCTTGGCGGCGGTCGCGATCGCCATCAGCCCCGACGCGCATTGGCGGTCGATCGACATCCCGGCCACGGTGACCGGCAGGCCGGCGCGCAACGCGGCGGTGCGGCCGATGGTCGTCTGCACGCCCTGCTGCAGCGCGGCGCCGATGATCACGTCGTCGATCTCGGCCGGGTCCAGCTTCGCGCGGCTCACCACTTCTCGGATCGCGTGGGCGGCGAGCGTCGGCGATGGGGTCGCGTTGAAGGCGCCGCGATAGGCGCGGCCGATCGGGGTGCGGGCGGTCGACACGATCACGGCGTCGCGCGTGGACATTGCAATCTCCTCAGACGAACAGCAGGCCGAGCCATTGCGCGGTGAGCGCCGGCTTGTCCACGCCTTCGATCTCGACGGTCACGGTGTGGCGCAGCAGCAGCTGGCCCGGAGCCTTCTCCTCGATCGAGTCGAGCACGAAGCGGCCGCGGATGCGCCTGCCCGAGCGGACCGGGGCGATGAAGCGGACTCGGTCGAGCCCGTAATTGACCGCCATTTTGACATTGTCGGGAACCAGCATGGCCTCGGCGGCCATCCGCGACAGCATCGACAGCGACAGGAAGCCGTGCGCGATCGTGCCGCCGAACGGCGTTTGGGCGGCGGCGTCGGGATCGACGTGGATGAACTGCCGGTCCTCGGTCGCGTCGGCAAACGCGTCGATCCGCGGCTGGTCGATCGTCAGCCAATCGGAAACGCCGACCTCGGTGCCGATCCGGCCGCGGATTTCGTCGAGGCTGGCGAGCGGCATCAGCCTTTGGCCGGAGCGGCAGGCGGGGCGTAGGGCATCACCATCGTCCCGTCGGGCGCGGCGGTGAAGGTCGTCTGCGTCGGGTAGGCGAAGGCGATTCCCGCATCCGCGAAGATCTTCAATAGGCTGATCATCACGGCCGAGCGGTCGGCGGCGATGGCGTCGGGGTCGAGGCTCTGGATGTCGAACAGCAGCTCATGCTCGAGGCTGGAGGGGGCCAAGGCGGCCAGGGTGCAGCGCACGAACTTGCAGTTTGCGCGCGCCTCGACGGCCGCGCGCGCGAGCTCCGGCACGCGCTCCAGTTTGTCGAGCGGGGTTTGATAGACGAGGCCGAAATTGATCGTGGAGCGGCGGCCGCGACCCTCGGCGAGATTGTGGATCTCGCGCTCGAGCAGCTTGGTGTTGGCCATGATCATCTGCTCGCCGGTGATCGATCGCAGCCGCGTCGTCTTGAGGCCGATGCGCTCGACCGTGCCGATGCTGTTGTCGTAGCGGATGGTGTCGCCGCGGCGGAACGGCTTGTCGAACAGGATCGCGAGGGCCGCGAACAGGTCGGAGAAAATGCCCTGGGCGGCGAGGCCGATGGCGATGCCGCCGATGCCGAGCCCGGCGACTAGCGCGGTGACGTTGACGCCGACATTGTCGAGGATGACGATGAACGCGATCGCGAACAAAGCGATGCTGACCAGCACGCGGATCACCGACATCGCGTTGCCGAGCGTGGTTTCGCCCGGCTCCTCGCCGACGCGGCGCCCGATTACGCCGAGGATCAGCTCGCGCGCCCACACCGCGCCCTGGATAGCGAAGGCGATGATGAACAGGATGTCGGCCAGGCGGCCGATGCGTCGCGGCGGCTCGGCATAGATCGCGACGATCGCGAGCGCGGCGATGACCATGAAGGCGAGGCTGGTCTTGGCCAGCACCCGGCCGATCACCGATTTCCAGCTGCGAAAGTCCGGGTCCGAAGCCGTGATGCGCTCGCCGATGTGGCGCAGGACCAGCATCGCCGCGACCAAGGCGAGCGCAACCAGGCTGCCGATCAGCAGGGATTCGCCGTTGGCCTGGATCCAGCCGGAAAAGCCGCCCCACCGCTGGATTTCGTCGCGCATGGCGCCGTCATGGCGGCACCCAACCGTCCGATCAAGCGGTCGCCGGCCGCTTTGCGCGCCGCCGCGAGCGCGATTTGAGGAACGCGAGCAGCCCGACTTCGGCCGACGACAGCCATTTGCGCGCGCGCGGCCGCTCGATTCCGGGCAGCGGGTCGCGCGGTCGCTCCTTGGCCGCTTCGACCAGCGCCGGGTGGACGTAGGACTTGCGGCTGATCGCGACGGTGTTGCCGAGAGCCTCGGCGACCGGCTCGATCATGGTGGCGACGCTGACCTTGTTGCGCTCGTTGGCCCCGAGCAATTGGTCGAACGCGATCACGCTCGCGCCCCAGGTGCGGAAATGCTTGGCGGTGAAATCGCCGCCGGTCGCGTCGCGGATGTAGTCGTTGACGTCGGCGGACGTGATCTGCTGGGGCTCGCCGTCGCCATTCGCATATTGGAACAGCGCCTGGCCGGGCAGCTCCTGGCAGCGGCGGACGACGCGGCCGAGACGGCGGTCGGTGATCGTCACTTCGCGGACGATGCCGTGCTTGCCCGCGAACCGCATCTTGAGCTTGTGGCCGGTCTGCTTGACGTGCCGGCTGAGCAGGGTCGTTGCGCCGAAGCTCTTGTTGTCCCTGGCATATTCGTCGTTGCCGACCCGCAGATACTCGGTGTCGAGCAGCCGCACGACCGCCGCCAGCACGGCTTCGCGATTAAGCTTGCGCTGGTTGAGGTGCTTTTCGACGGTGCGGCGCAGCTTGGGGAGCGCTTTGCCGAACTCGAGCAAGCCGGCGAACTTGCTCGCCTCGGCGCTGGCGCGGAAGTCGGGATGGTAGCGATATTGTTTGCGGCCGCGCGCGTCGACGCCGGTCACCTGCAAATGGCCATTGGCATCGGCGCAATACCAGGCGTCCACGTAGGCCGGCGGAAGCCCGACCGCGTTCAGGCGGTCGATCTCCTCGCGGTCGGTGATCCGGTTCCCCTTTTTGTTGAAGTACGCCCAGTAGCGGCCCATCCGCTTGCGCGTGTGGCCCGGTTCGCAATCGCTGCTGTGGCGCAGCATCAGTCGTGCTTCTCATCGGGCATTGGCCGGCATAAGCGAGCGGGCGCGTGCAACGGTTCCTGTCATTGCTTCAAGGAGGCTGCGATTCCCGCGATTGGCGATGCCGAAGCGCTGATCATGGCGACCGACGGTTTCGAGGCCGGCCAGCGGCCTAACGGGCTGGAAACCTATTGGCGCTAAGCCGGCGCCGATGGACTGGGCAAGCGAGGATCATCCGGCCGAGCGGGCCGCCGATGGCGCGGCCGCCGCGGCGTTCGCGGCCGCCGTCGCGTTCGCCGCCTGGTCGCTGGCGGTTGCGACCGGGCCCACCACCGCGCTCGCGGCGGCGGCCTTCCTGCTGGCCTACGCATTGCTCCGCCAGGTCCCGGTCGAGCAATCAAGCTTCGCCTTGCCAAACTTCGAGCTGATGCCGGTCGAACCGCCGCAGGCCGGCGAGCTGCTGCTGACGCGCCGACATGACGGGCACCCCGTGGAGACCAACGCGCTCCTGCTTGAGGACAGGCTCGCGCTCGACCCGGATTCGCGGGTCATTCGGCTGTTCGACCCAAGGCGGGCGCCGACGTCCGGCGATTTTCAGGCCAGCATCGCTCGCCCGTCGGATTGGATCAGTCCAGGTTCCGCATCGCGGGATGCGTCCGAGGCGCTCAGCGCCGCGCTTGCCGAGTTGCGCCGGTCGTTGCGCTGATCGTCAATCGGCGACGGTTAGTGCTTCGATTTCCAGCATGATCGAGCCGTCGAGAGCGCGCGCCGGCGCGCCGGCCAGCGCTATGTCGGCGACGATGTGGCCGGGAATCGAGAATTCGGCATCCTCGATTCCATTGGTAAATCGGCCGACCATCCTTTCGGCGTCGGGGCCGCGCACGCGCAGCCTCAGCAAATGCCGCTCGCCGTCGAAGGTAAGCGACCGCCAGTCGACCGATTGGATTTCGCTTAGCAAAATCTGGCTCCGGCGAAGAAATTTTTCTATCTCTCGAAGCAAGTTCACTCTTCACTTCCTTTATTAATCTAGAGCGACTCGGCTGCACATTATTTCCCAACGCATTTCCTACTTGTCTAGGCACTTGCCTATAATTAAGGAAAAGACATGTGGTCTGAACCGCGCCTCGTCATCGAACGCCTCTGCGCGGAGCGCGGCGAGGACTTCGCCGGCCTGTCGCGGATGCTCGGGCGAAATCCGGCCTATATCCAGCAATATGTCCGCCGCGGCGTGCCCAAGCGGCTGAAGGAAGCCGAGCGGCGCAAGCTCGCACGTTATTTCGCCATTTCGGAATCCCTGCTCGGCGGTCCCGCGGAAGAAAATGGCTCTGGCGGCATGGTGCCGGTCAAGCGGATTGCGGTGCGGGCGTCAGCGGGTTCGGGGGCGCTGGTAGCGGGCGAAGCAGCCAAGCCCTATTTCGGGTTCGACGGGCGCTGGCTCAAGGCCCTGACCGCCACCGCCGCCGCCAAGTTGTCGATCATCCGGGTCGAAGGCGATTCGATGGCGCCGACATTGAATGCCGGCGACGATATCCTGGTCGATCCCAGCGATTGCGCGAAACGGTTGCGCGACGGCATTTACGTGTTGCGGGTCGATGACGCGCTGGTGGTCAAGCGGATCGCGCTGCACCCGGTCGGTCACCGGGTCACGGTCCAGTCGGACAATCCGGCCTATCCGGACTGGCCCGATTGCGACATGGCGGAAATCCACTGCATCGGCCGCGTCATCTGGGCCGGCCGCAAGATCGATTGAGCGCCTAGCGCCGGCGGTCCAGCAGCCACAGCATCAGCGCCGCCGCGACCCCGATCGCGGTGCCGATCAGGATGCCCGGCATCGGCTCGCCCGCGGCGATTCCCCAGCTGAAGCCGATGAGGATGCCGATCATCACGAATATGCCGCCCGCCTGGGCGTTGCGCCTGGCCATGCGGCGCCATGGCAGACCGGCCTGGGCGGCTCCACCACAAAGTGCTTTTTCATGGGTCGAGGATCAGGAAGAATCCGCCAGCGTCAGTCGAACGCCCGTTGATCAGCGCTTCACCGCCACGGCGCGCCGGTCGCTGTAATCACGTTCGCGGGAAGTTGAGCTTCGCCTCGATCGCAGCAAAGCGCGGATCCCGCCGCACCGGATCGAGGAAGGCATCGACGCGGATGGTGCTCATGCCCGGGTCGCGGGTCGCCAGCGCCAGTTCCAGCTCAGCTATCGCCTGATCGGCATTTCCGAGCTGCGCGTGGATTTCCGCATATTGATAATGGGCGGCATCGCCGTAGCGTTTTTCCATCGCGGCCAGCTTGCCCGTCGCCTGGTTGCGATCGCCGGCGCGGGCCGCCAGGATAGCCTCGCCGAGCAGACGGCGATAATCGCTCGCCTCCAGCTTCCCGTATTCCGCCTTGGCCTCCGCGCTCTTGCCTTGCAGCAGCAATGAATTGGCAAGGATCCGCCGGGCCTGGACCCGCTCCGGGGCAAGTCGCAGGGACTGGCCGGCGATTGCGGCAGCCTCCCGATATTTGCGGGCGTAAGCAAATAGAAGGGCCTCCATTTCAAGCGATACCGGGTTGAGCGGGTCGAGGCTCTTGGCCCGGGCAATCTTCTGGCCCGCTTCACCAAATCGGAGATTCTGGCCCAGCATCATCGCATAAATGCGCAAGGTGTCAGCGTCATTGTCGGGAAGCGCATCCGCTCTTTCGAGCTCGGCAAGAGCCCGACCAATGTTCAACTGATCCCTGAAGATGGCACCGCGGGTTGCATAGGCGACCGCCAGTTGCGGAGCGATGGCGATGGCCCGGTTCGCGGAAGCCAGCGCTTCCTGGTAGCCCCGCTGTGCCTCGGCTGCGCTGAGCGCATAAACACCCGCGAAAAGGAGCAGCAGGAAGGCCTTGCGGGCGTGCGCCTGGGCGAATTCGGGATCGAGCGCGATCGCCGCATTCAGCAATCCCAGCGAATCATTCAACGCCGCTTTTCTGTCTTCCTGTCGGCCGGGATTGGATCGCAGGTACAATTCCTGGGCGGCGGGATTGCGGGTTCCGCCCAGCGTCAGTACCTCGCGCTCTTGTCCCGCCAGCTCGACGCTAAGGGCCTGCGCTACGTTTTGCGCGATGCTCGTCTGGATCTCCAGCAGGTCGCCGGCCGGCCGATCGAAGGTTTCCGACCAGCGTTCGAGACCGTCGTCGCCAACGATCAATTGCGCATTGACGCGGATGGTCGACGGTGACCGCCGCACGCTGCCGGACAGGATATGGGCGACATCCAGCTTCCGCGCCGCCGTCTTGGCGTCGCTGTCACGAAGCATTTCCGACGATGTCCGGGCGACCACTTTCAGCCCGGCGATGCGCGACAAGGCGTTGCGCAATTCCTCGGCCATGCCGTCGGAGAAATAGGCTTGCGCCGGGTCGCCGCTCAAATTGGCGAACGGCAGCACGGCGATGCTGCTGGCGTCGGCGCTGCCAAGCTTGAGCAGCAGCCAGCCGCCAACTCCCGCCGCAAGCACAGCCGCGCCGCCGCCCACCAGCAGTGAGCGGCGGGCGATGGCCGGCGGAGAATGATCGTGAGTGTGCGTCATCGGCTCGATGCCGAGCCTCGATCGCGCGGCGTTGGCGATCGCCCGATATTGCGGCGCTGAGCGGTCGCCCTTCCAGCCGTAAAGCGGGAGCGCCTGGGTTTCCCCGAACCCGAGCGGCGACTCGACCTTGTCGATGCGGATGGGAAGATAGGTGCCGCGCCGCGATGCTCGCGTCGCTTCGTCGCGGACGAAACGCCCTTCCTTGCCGGTCGAACGCTTGCTCCAGACGACGATGACGCAAGACGCGGCGTCGAGATGGCCGGCGATACTCTCCCGCCATTCCTCGCCGCCGCCGATGTGCGCGTCCCACCAGACGGAGAGTCCGTCGGCTGTCAGGGCTTCGACGAGCGGCGCGACGCGCGCCCGATCCTCGGCCTTATAGGAGACGAACACGTCGTGCATTCCGATGCCCCCGCTGCGGCCAGTTTATGGCCGAATCCCACAATTGCCTATGGGCAAGTTGATGGTTGACGCCCCGTTGACGGTGTTTGTGCGCGCCGCCGTAAGGCCGACGGGATTAGGACGCGGCATGGATTCGCTCTTCATCTCGGACCGGACCGCGCTTTCCGACGCCGCCGAGCTTCTTGACCGGTTCGGCAACAAGGCCGGCTTCGAGGCCGCGGCGCGCGCCGACATCAGCCGCGACGCCGGCAATGTTATGCGGTTCTGCCACTGGCGGCAGATCGAGCGGGTGATCGCCACGCTCAGCAGTGAAGAGGTCCGCGGCACCGTCCATTAGCGTTGAAGGGCGGCTGCCCAAGCCGCCGGACCGTTCATACTGGCGCGGTTCAGGCCCGCCGACTACGCTAGCGCGATGAATAAGCGGGGAGGGATCAGGTTCCGATCGGTCGCGGGCGACCGGCTTGCCT
>Ga0136612_10000472_pt1 | contig 14457 bp, 13 predicted proteins | sample AntDryUQ224A2306_2_FD_106644 | JGI IMG/M metagenome (GOLD analysis project Ga0136612, IMG submission 106644) | Polar desert sand microbial communities from Dry Valleys, Antarctica - metaG UQ224A (23.06) | ecosystem: Environmental > Terrestrial > Soil > Desert | place: Antarctica: Dry Valley... | reverse complement strand
TCGGGCGTGACGCGAAGCCGGTCGCTGAAGTAGTGGAAGAGAGGCCACAGGGTGTCGTTGCAGACCCGGCCGTAGAAGTCCTCCACCTCGTCAGCGGAGAGGAAGATCGGGACGAGGTTCTTCTTGGCAAGCTGCTTGCGAGCCTTCGGCTGCAGCGACTCGGGAACCACCGTGCCGGGCCAGCCGATCCACACCGCATCCCCGCGCACCGCCGTGAGCGCTGCCGCCAGGCCACCTGCCGAGGGCTGCACCTCGAATCCGTCGCCGGCGAGCGTGAAGCGGACCGGCAAGCGGTTGCTCGCGATGACGAGAGCGTGGTGTCCGATGTGCTTGGCCAGAGCGCCTCCCTCGGCAGCCGGGAAAAGAATAGGTAGGTACAACCTACGCGTCGGCGAAAGACTCCACGCATGGCACACGGCCTCGGGATCATCGGAAACTGCTCGTACAACGCACTCCTCTGCGACGGATCGGTGGAGTGGTTGTGCTGGCCGCGGCCCGACTCGAGCTTCGTCTTCGGCCCACTCCTCGACCGCGAGCGCGGTGGCGCGTTCGTCGTGGAAGGAGTCGATGCCACCGACGTCAAGCAGGAGTACGTCGAGAACACGAATGTCCTTCGAACCGTTTTCCGCGGGCCGAGCGGCGAATTCGCGCTCTACGACTTTGCGCCGCGCTTCCAGCTCTATCAGCGCTTCTTCAAGCCGTCGATGCTCGTCCGGATCCTGCGACCGCTCTCGGGGGAGCCCCGAGCACGCGTGCACTGCCGGCCGACGTACGACTACGGGCTGTCGGAGACGGGCTCCTGGCGCGCGTCGAACCACATCGAGTACACCGGTTTCCCGACACCGGTACGACTCACGACGAACGTGCCTCTGACGTACGTGGAGGACGAGCGCCCGTTCCTGCTCGAGGAAAACCGGCACCTCGTCCTTACCTGGGGCGAGCCGCTGGAAGCGGGCCTCGAGGAGACCGCCGAGCGGTTCCTCGAGCGCACGCTCGACTACTGGCGCCGCTGGGTGAAGGGAACCCGGGTCCCCCGCGACTACCAGCGCGAGGTCGTCCGCTCCGCGCTGGCGCTCAAGCTGCACCAGTACGAGGACACGGGGGCGCTGCTCGCCGCGACGACGACCAGCCTGCCCGAGCATCCCGGCTCCGGGCGCACCTGGGACTACCGCTTCTGCTGGCTGCGTGACGCGTACTTCACGCTGAACGCCTTCGAGCGGCTCGGCCACTCGGAGGAGATGGAGCACTTTCTCGACTACCTGCGCAACATCGCCGAGGAGCGAGAGGGGGTCCTCCAACCCGCCTACCGGATCAACGGCGCCTCCGACGCGGAGGAGCGGGTGCTGGAGCATTTGTCCGGCTACAACGGCGACGGACCGGTGCGGGTCGGCAATCAGGCCTTTGAGCACGTGCAGAACGACGTCTACGGCGAGATGGTGCTGGCCGTCAGCCGCCTCTTCCTGGACACCCGCTTCGTAGGCGAGATCCCGCCGTTGACCGGTGTCGAGATCGTGGGCTCGCTCCTCGACCAGATCGAGTCCCGCCTGGAGGAGCCGGACGCGGGGTTGTGGGAGTTCCGCGAGCGCAGCCGCCTCCACAGCTTCTCCGTGCTCATGCACTGGGCGGGATCACGCCGCGCGGTCGAGGTGGCCGAGGCGCTCGGCGCCGGTGAGCTCGCCGAGCGTGCCCGGTCGGTGGAACAGGCCGCCGCCGAGCTGCTCGCGAGCCGCTGCTGGAACGACGAGATCGGCGCGTTGACCCAGGTTGCGGGCGAGACCCAGCTCGACGCGGCGCTCCTGCTGGCCGTGCACCTCGGCTATCTCCCGCCCGAGGATCCGCGCGCGACCACGCACGTCGATGCGATCCGCGCCGCGCTCTCGGTGGACGGCGGCCTGCTTCGCCGCTACTCGTCTCCCGACGACTTCGGCATGCCCGCCGCAGCTTTTACCGTCTGCACGTTCTGGCTCGTCGAGGCGCTCGCGATCCTCGGACGGACGGACGAGGCGAAGGAGCTCTTCGACTACCTGCTCTCCCTGCACAACGGGCTCGGCCTCTACTCGGAGGACATCCTCCCAGATACGCTCGAGCAAAGCGGGAACTTCCCGCAGACGTACAGCCACGTCGGGTTGATCAACGCGGCCTTCAGGCTTTCGCGCCGTTGGGACTGAGGCTACGCGGCCGCGTCGACCCGCTGCGACGAGAGTGGGACGAATGGGGCGAAGAGCGGGATGTCGAGCGCGGCGAGTAGTGATCCCGCCTGCTCCTCCGAGCAGTCGAGCACACGGCGTGAGCCGGCTCCTTGTCCGAGGTGGAGGACGATCGTGCAAAGCCCCGACCGCGCTTGAAACGGCGAACGCTGAACCGCGTACGAGACGACCGCGCGTGGATCGAGCGACGTCCACCGGCGAGTCAGAGACCCTTCCCGCACGACGAGGCGGCTCCCGTCGAAGCGGTGGCCGAGCTGGCGATAGCGGTCGATTGCGAGCGGCACTCCGCCAAGTCCGAGACCGAACAAAACAACAGCGGGCAACCACCACTGGAGCGCCAGGGCGGCGACGCCGAGCACGGTAGGCAGGACAACCGCCCGCGCCAGCCGCCTCGACAGGGCGGCTCTCGGATGGTGCTCCAGCATGGCGTCGAGCGCGGTCAGCGGATCGAGCGCCCGCGCCAGCGCGCGGGCGTCGTCGTTGGAGATGACCGGCGCCAAAGCGGTGCGGCCGGACCGCCCGCCCCCGACGCCGCCGGCGACCACCCTCACCCCGACGAGGCTGAAGGCGCGACGGAGCGGCGAGTCGAGGAGATCGAATCCGCGGACACGTGAGCGGTCGATCGCGACGGCACGACGCGTCAGCAGGCCCCGGTGCGCGACAAGACGATCGCCGTCATCGGTGAGCTCGAAGCTCCAGTCCGTGAGCAGCGAGCCGGCGGCGGCCAGGACGAGCGCGACGAGAACTCCGACGCCGATGAGCACGGTCAGGCCGAGCACTTCGGTCGGCACCCGGTCGGCGGCCTCGCTCAGAAGCCGCTCGCCGAAAGCCCCGGGCAGGTCGTCGGCGAAGTTGGCGAGCACCCCGAGCGCGATGAGCGGAGTGAGGATGTAGCGGCCGCTGGTCAGGCCTCCGGCAACCAGCAGTCGTGGCGTCGCCCGGTAGAGGACGAGGGGAGGTGGGTCGTCAGTCGCCGCCTCCTTCGAGCCCCTCGCCGAGAGCAGCGCTGCGCGAAGGCGCTCTCCTTCCGGGGCGGAGACGGCGGCGAGCGACAACTCGGCGGCAGAGCTGCCGCCGGCGGCCGCCTCCACCTCCACCTGAACGAGACCGAGCACGCGGTGAAGCCAGGGCGCCTGCAGGTCGACCCCGCGGATGCGATCGAGCGGCACGACGCGCGTCGTATGACGAATGACGCCGCGCTCGATCACCAACCGCCCGGCTTCGATCCTGTAGGTGAACCGACGCCATTCGAGGACGAGCACGCCGAGGCCGACGGCCAGGAGCACGCCGAGAACCGGCAGTGCAAAGCCACCGCGCCAGGTGAACGCGATGACGAGGATCGGGAGCAAGCTCGCTCCGATTCGCTTCCGGGCGAAGACGAGGACGGCCAGGGGATGGAGTCGGCCCGGCGGCTCCGACGAAGGAAGCTCGCTCATAGGCCAACCCTGGTTGGCCTATGAGCGGGGAGGGGTGTGGGGAACCGGGAGGTTCCCCACGCTCTCAGGAAGAAGGGGGCCCGCGGGGGAAACATGGTTTTCCCCGCGAACGCGAGCCTAAGGTGAGCGTTGCTCACGTTCCTTCGTCGATCCCCGCCCGGCGCGCCAGCTCTTCGACCAGCGCGTCGGCCACGCGCGGGTCGAGACCCGGGATGTCCGTTCCACCCTTGGCCGAAGCGGTCGTCACAGCGAGCGAGACGAGTCCCACCGCCCGCTCGAGCGGGCCGCGCTTGGTGTCCACCGTCTGGATCCGCGCGTGCGGGACGACCTGCCATCTGCGCCAGAGCGAGCCGCGGGCGACATAGAGCCCGAGCTCGGTGATCTCGTAACGGAAGCGCCGGTACAGGAGGCGAGGCTGCAGGACGGCGAAGGCGACCAGGATCAGTCCGGCGCTGCCGCCGACCGCCGCGACGGCGGCGGCGGCGAGCCGATTGTCGGCGAGCTCGAGCGGCACGGCGATGCCGGCTGTCACGGCAGCCACGGCAAGCGCGACCAGGCCCCATTCCAGAGCCCAGAGCCGCCGCACGCGGGGATCGAGCTGCAAAGCGGGCTCCCGCAGGATCACGCCGCCACTCTGCCCGAGCGCGCCGGGTGGCCGCGTGATTAGCGCTGCCGGTCGGGACGAGCAGCGGTTGGAATCTCCGAAATGGAGTAGAGCCTCGTCGCAACTCGTTGTCACAGAAGTGACAACCACGGCGTTCTCCCTCTGATGACAGCCTCCGTGAGACACATCTGGGCGGCGCTGCTCGTCGTCTACGTCCTCTGGGGCTCGACGTACTTCGGGATCAAGATCCCCGTCGAGACGCTGCCGCCGCTGCTCGCGGGCGGAAGCCGCTTCCTCGTCGCGGGCGCGCTTCTGGCCGTCATTCTCGCGCTGCGCGGGACGAGCCTCCGCATCAGCCGCCGCGAGCTCGGCGGTACCGCGATCGTCGGCGCGCTCCTCCTCACGCTCGGCGTGGGCCTCGTCCATGTGGCGGAGACGCGCATCGACTCGAGCGTCGCCGCGATCATCATCGGAACCGTGCCGTTGCAGATCATCGTCATGCGGACGATCGGGCGCGAGAATCCCGCTCGTGGAACGCAACTGAGCGCGCTGACGGGACTCATCGGGCTCGGGCTCGTCGTCGCGCCGGGCCTCGGCGCCGGCTCGACCGCGCTCGGCCTGGCGGTGATGCTGATGGCATCGATCAGCTGGTCGATCGGGTCGTTCGTCTCCAAGCGCCTCGAGCTCCCGCGCGATCCGTTCGTCGCCGCGGTGTACGAGATGGGAGCTGGCGGCCTTTTCCTCACGCTTGGAGCGCTGGCGCTCGGCGAGGGGAACCAGCTCGACGGAGCCGCGTTCTCCCGCGACTCGGCCCTCGCCTGGATCTACCTCGTGATCTTCGGCTCGCTGATCGGCTTCACCGCGTACGCGTGGCTGTTGAAGGTCGCGCCGATCTCGCTCGTCGTCACCCACCAGTACGTGAACCCGCTCGTCGCAATCGCACTCGGGATGGCGTTCCTCGACGAACGGCCGAGCCCGTTTGCGCTCCTCGGCGCGCTCGTCGTGCTCGGAGCGGTGTACGTGGCGATTCGCGCGGAGTTTCCTAGGAAGACGCGACCCGCGACCGGCGAGCCGAGAGGAACTCGAGCAGGTCGGACCGCGTGAGAATGCCGGAAGGTTTTCCCTCGCTGACGACCACAACTGCGCCGCTACCGCCGGACAAGCCCTCGTACACCTGGTCGACCGAGGCGTCCGCGTCGACGGCGGGCAACGGCGGCTGCATGGCCACGGCGACGTCCTCGTTCAGCGCGTCGGGGTTCCTGAAGACGCGCTCGAGCAGCTCGCGTTCCTGAAGCGAACCCACGACGTCGGCGAGGGAGTCCACCGGCTCGTCGCGCACGACCGGGAGCTGGGAGATGCCGTAGCGGCGCATCGCGTCGATCGCAGCGCCGACCTTCTCGTGCGAGCCGATGGTCACGAACTCCGGAACCTCCCGGTCGGCCCGCCGGAAGCGGAGCACCTCGTCGACGGACGGCTGCGTCGTCGTCCGCTCCAGGAGCCCGTACTGGATCATCCAGTTGTCGTCGAAGAACTTGGACAGGTACGAGCGGCCGCTGTCCGGAAAGAGCATCAGCACGCGCGCGTCCGGCCCGAGCCGCTTCGCAATCTGCATCCCGCCCCACGCGGTTGACCCCGTCGAGCCGCCGACGAGGAGCCCCTCCTCCCGCGCGAGCCGGCGTGCGGTGACGAACGAATCGCGGTCTGACACGCGCACCCACTCATCGACGACAGCGGGATCCAAGGTCGCAGGCCAGCGCTCCTTCCCGATGCCCTCGACGAGGTACGGGCCCTGCGGATGCTGCTCATCCGCGGTGAACACCGAGCCCTCGGGATCCACGCCGACAATGAGCACCTCCGGGCGGTGCTCCTTGAAGTAGTGCCCGACCCCGGTGATCGTGCCCCCCGTTCCGACGGAGATCACGATCGCATCGACCTGGCCGCTGTCGGTCTGCTCCCAGATCTCTGGCCCCGTCGTCTCGTAGTGCGCCTCGGGATTGGACGGATTCGAATACTGGTCGGGCTTGAAGCCGCCGGGGATCTCCTCCGCGAGCCGGTCCGAGACCGAGTAGTAGCTCTCCGGTGAATCCGGCTCGACGGCGGTGGGAGTGATGACGACCTCGGCCCCGTACGCGCGCAGCATCGAGATCTTCTCCTGGCTCATCTTGTCGGGCATGACGAAGATGCAGCGGTAGCCGCGCAGCGCGGCGGCCATGGCGAGGCCGGCGCCCGTGTTGCCCGAGGTCGGCTCGACGATCGTCCCTCCAGGGCGGAGGCGACCGTCCTGCTCCGCCGCTTCGATCATCGCCATCCCGATGCGGTCCTTCACGGAGCCGCCCGGATTCAGGAACTCGAGCTTGGCGAGGAGCTGGCCTGGGACGTCACGTCCGAGACGATCGAGCCGGACGATGGGGGTCCGTCCGACGAGCTCGAGGACGTTCGGGTACTGACGGGGACTCACGGGCGCCAAACCTAACACCGGGGGTCAGGCTGAAGCCTGACCCCCGGCCCATTCTGGGCTTCGGCTTCAGCCGCCCCTCCCGGTGCAGGGGTCAGGCTTCAGCCTGACCTCGTCGTTGGGTTTTTCTCTATCCGAGCTTCCAGAACTCGCCGGTCAGTTCGGCCGCATCAAGGATCGTCTGCGACTCCTGCGTAGCGCGAGGACGCCAACCCGGATCGAGCCGCGTGCCCCACCACGCCCGCGAGACCTCGTTCATCTTCGTCGCAGTCAACGTCGCTCCCGGCTCCCAGCCGTTCCCGTCGAGCCAGCGCGTGAGGTGCTCCTCCGACCGGAGGAAGACCATCGTGCTTCAGGTGAAGCCGACGTCGTCCCACCAACTGCGGGCGGGGACGAGGATGTGCACGAGCAGGTCGGCGCCCTCGACGAGCTCGCCCTCCTCGATTCGCAGACTGACCGGCTCGGCGCAGCACGCGCACTCCGAGTCGATCGTCCCGTCAGCGTGCAGAGCCGCGGGGATGCCGAGCGCGTCCCAGGCGCAAGTACCGGTCCAGTGACGTCCTCCCGCCGTCACCCGATGTGGAGTCGGCGTAAAGCAGAACGGGTTGGCGAACCAGATCTCGACGGAGTCGGGATGGAGGACCAGCGCGTGGGCTTCGTGCAGCCGCCGATAGCACTCCTCGACCTCGGAAACGCCCAGCGCAAACGCCGTGCCGGTCTCGTCCGCGGTCGGCGGCCGTCCGTTGGCGACGATCGAGAAGTACACGTGCCTCCGCACGTCGAGGTCGAACGCGTCCACGAAGGCGATTATCGTTGCGCCATGGTCGAGGAAGCTCGTCTCGAGGAGAACGCATCGGGCCTCGTGCCCGAGACGGACGGCTGGTTCGTCGTCAACGTGCGCGATGCGTCCTGGTTCGACCACGACGTCTTCGGCGCAAGCTGCGAGTTCGAATCCTCGAAGGCCGAGTTCACGGAGCTCGGGATCCGGATCTGCGTACTGCAGCCCGGCCAGCCGAACGGGCTCTACCACGGCGAGGAGACCCAGGAGGACTTCCTCGTCCTCGCCGGAGAGTGCCTGCTGTTGGTCGAGGGCGAAGAGCGGCGTTTGCGGGCGTGGGACTTCTTCCACTGCCCGTCTATGACCGAGCACATCTTCGTCGGCGCCGGGGACGGCCCTTGCGTCGTCCTGATGACCGGAATTCGCCGCGCGGGCCGGCCGATCTTCTATCCCGTCTCCGAGCTCGCACTTCGGCATGGCGCCGGTGTCGAGGCGGAGACGCCGAGCCCGCGTGAGGCGTACGCGTCGTCGCCGGACGAGCGCCTCGAGCGTCCGGCGGTCTGGGATCGGCTGCCCTGGGCCTGAGGGCGCGTTAGTGCCGGAAGTGCCGCCGGTGCGTGAACACCATCGCCGCCCCGGCCTCTGACACCGCCTCGGTCACTTCCACATCACGCTTCGACCCGCCCGGTTGGATGATCGCGGCGATCCCGGCCTCGAGCGCGATCTGCGGGCCGTCCGGAAACGGGAAGAAGGCATCCGAGGCGAGCACGGCGCCCGCAAGATCGTGCCCGAGCGCTCCCGCTTTCTCGACCGCGATGCGTACGGCATCGATCCGGCTCATCTGCCCGGCGCCGATCCCGACCGTCTGCCCGCGCCGTGCGAGGACGATCGCGTTCGAGCTGACGTGCTTCACGACCCGCCATGCGAAGAGGAGGTCGCGCCACTCATCGTCCGAGACCCGGCCGCACACCACCTCCATCCGCGTCTGATCAAGCGGTTCTGCGTCGCGGTCCTGGACGAGCAGCCCACCGAGGACGCGCTTGAAGTCCCGCTCCGTTCGGTCAGGCTTGCGTCGATCGGTGTCGTTCAGGATCCGCATCGAGGCCTTTCCCGAGAGCGCCTGCATCGCCTGCTCGTCGTAGCCAGGTGCGAAGAGCACCTCGATGAACTGTCCCGTGAGTGCCTCGCCGAGCGAAGCGGTGACCGCGCGATTCAAGACGACGACTCCGCCGTAGGCCGAGACGGGATCGGCGGTGAGTGCCCTCGCATAGGCGTCCTCGATCCTCTCGTCGACGCCGACCCCGCACGGGTTCGCGTGCTTCACGATCACGCAGGCGGGGTCTTCGAGCTCGCGCGCGAGCAGACGCGCTGCGGAGAGGTCGTTGAGGTTGTTGAACGACAGAGGCTTGCCGGCAAGCTGCTCGACGCGCGAGAGGAGATGCCTCCGCGAGCCGCGCTCCGCGTAGTACCCCGCGCGCTGGTGAGGATTCTCGCCGTACGCGAGCTCTGCCACCTTGTCGAACGCGGGCACGAAGGTCTCGGGAAGCTCGTCGTCCGGCTGGAACCAGCGTGCGATCGCCGCCTCGTAGGCGGCGGACGCCGCGAATGCCGCTCCGGCGAGGCGCCGGCGGGTCTCCAGCGAGGTCTGGCCCCTCCGCTCACGCAGCTCGGCGAGGACGTCGCCGTAATCGGCGGGACTCGAGACCGGCGTGACGGAGAAGAAGTTCTTCGCTGCGGCGCGCAGCATCGAAGGCCCGCCCACGTCGATCATCTCGACCACGTCGTCGTCGGCCATCCCGGCGCGGTCGGCAACGAGCTCGAAGGGGTAGAGGTTGACGCAGACAAGGTCGAAGGGCTCGATCCCCTGATCCGCGAGCTGCGCGAGGTCGTCGGCACGGCTCCGGCGGGCGAGGATGCCGGCGTGGACGCGTGGGTGAAGCGTCTTGACCCGTCCACCGAGCAGCTCCGGGAAGCCCGTTAAGTCCTCGACCGGCATGACGACGAGACCTGCGTCTCGAAGCGTCGTTGCGGTGCCACCGCTCGCCACCAGCTCGAACCCGAGATCGGCGAGGCCGCGCGCAAACGGCACGAGACCGGTCTTGTCGTAGACCGAGATCAGCGCGCGCACAGCTTGCCCACGACCTCGGGGAGCAGACGATGCTCGACGGCGTGGACCCGTTCGCGCAGCGTCTCGACCGTGTCGCCGGCGAGAACGGGCACCGCCTCACTCGAGATAACCGCGCCCGAGTCGATTCCCGTGTCCACGTAATGAACGGTCGCAGCCGCCTGGGACGCTCCGGCGGCGAGGAGATCCTCGAGTGGATGCGAGCCGGGGAAGTCTGGCAGCGGTGCGGGATGGACGTTCACGACGCGATTCGGGAAGCGCTCGAGAAACGACGGCGTCAGGAGCTGCATGTATCCGGCGCAGACGACGAGCTCGACGTCTCGCTCTGCGAGCCAGTCCGCCATCGCCGCATCGCGCGCCGTGCGGTCGGCGTAGTCGGCGAGCGCGAAGACTCCTCCCGGCACGCCCGCGGACTCCGCCCGGGCCAGCGCTCTCGCGTCCGGCGTGTTGGATGCGACCGCGACGACCGGCAAACCCGCGTCGAGCAGCGCTTGCAGGTTCGTCCCCTCGCCGCTGGCGAGAACCCCGATCACACGCGCACGATCGTCCCGATGACGAGATCGTCGCCGGGATCGGAGACTACGGCGATGTACCCGATTCCGAGATTGAAGACGCGCCGGAGCTCGTCCTCCTCCACGTGTCGCGCAAGCCACCCGAACACCGGCGGGCGCTCCCACGACGACCAGTCCAGCTCCGCGGCCAGACCTTCGGGCAGGATGCGCACGAGGTTGCCGAGGATGCCGCCGCCGGTGACATGCGCCAGGCCTCGGACGTCGGTGCGCTCTCGTAGCTGTCGCACGTCGTCGAGGTACAGGCGGGTGCTCGCGAGCAGGTCATCTTCGTCGTAGTCCTCCAACTCAAGGATCCGGCGAACGAGCGTGAAGCCGTTCGCGTGGACGCCTGCCGACGGGAGACCGACAACGCTGTCGCCTGCGTCGATCCGCGAGCCGTCGATCACCCGGTCGCGATCGACGATCCCCACGCACGTGCCGGCGAAGTCGAGCTCGCCTTCCCTGTAGATGCCGGGAAGCTCCGCAGTCTCGCCGCCGACGAGCGCCACCCCGGCCACGCGGCAGACCTCGGCCGCGCCCTCGACGAGCTCCGCCACCTGCTCGAGCTCGATCCGGTTCGCGGCGACGTAGTCGAGGAAGAGGAGCGGCTCGGCGCCGCAGGTCAGCACGTCGTTGATGCAGTGAGCCGCAAGGTCGGCGCCGCAGTTGCGAAGCGCTCCACGCGTGCGCGCGAGGATCAGCTTCGTGCCGACGGAGTCCGTGGAGGCGGCCAGGAGCCGTGTCTCGTCGAGGGGATGCAGGCCTGCGAACGCACCGAATCCGGTCGCACCCGTGGACTCGACTGCGGCGCGCAAGCGCTCGACGACCGCACCTGCCTTCTCGATCGAGACGCCCGCCTTCGCGTAGGTCTGGCGCTCGCTCGCCACGATTCGAGTCTACGTCGGTGAACCCGAGACCGGGGTCAGGCTTTAGCCTGACCTCTATCTTGGATGTCCGAACCGAAGACCGGGGTCAGGCTTTAGCCTGACCTCTGTCTTGGATGTCCGAACCGAAGACGAGCTCAGGCTGAAGCCTGACCCCAGCTAGCGGATGGCCGAGCCGTCCCTGCTCACCAGCTGGACGCTCGATCCGCTCCAGCTCGCGCCGATCGCGCTGATCGCGATCGCCTACGGCATGCGGGCGCGGACGCTCGCCCGCCGTGGGCAGGCGGTGCCCGGCTGGCGAATGGCGCTCTTCGCGCTCGGCATCGCGCTGCTCCTCGTCGCGGTCGCCTCTCCGCTCGCGGCGGTCGCCGAGGACGAGCTCTTCTCGTTCCACATGGCGCAGCACCTCCTGCTCGGCGACCTGGCGCCCTTGTGCCTCCTCGCCGGGCTGACCGGGCCCATCCTTCGCCCCGTGCTGGCGCTGCCGGGCGTCATGCGGCTACGCGTGCTGGCGAATCCCCTCGTAGCGCTCCCGATCTGGGCGGCGAACCTCGCCCTCTGGCATCTCCCAGCCTTCTACGAGGCAGCGGTCGAGTCTAGCGGCGTCCACGCGATCGAGCACGTCGCGTTTTTATCGGCCGGGATCATCCTCTGGCTTCCGGTGCTGGAGACGCTCCCCGCCCCCGAGTGGTTCGGCTCAGGCGCCAAGCTCGGCTACATCGTCGGCGTCCGTCTCGTCGGAACGCTGATCGGCAACGTGTTCATCTGGGGCGAGCCTTTCTACGGCATCTACGAGGCAGGCGACGACTTCCTCGGCCTCTCGCCGCAGGCCGATCAGAGCCTCGCGGGCTCGCTGATGATGCTCGAGGGCTCGTTGGTCACGATCGTCGCGATCGCGTGGCTCTTCTTACGCATGGCGCAGGAGGGTCAGGTCCGCCAGGAGCTGCTCGAGCGGGGCCACGACCCGCGAACCGTGCGCCGCGCAGTCCGCTACCGGCGCTGGCACGAGCTCGCAGGCGCGCCGTCGAAACCGAACTGAGCCCGCGATCGAGCTCTCGATGCTGCGGAATCGAAAGCGTTGCCGCGACATCGGGATGGGTCATCATCAAGTGACTCCCCTTCTGCCTCGAAACCGACCAGCCGACCTGCTCGAATCGACGTACGACCTCAGCGCTGAGACGACGGGGAGGCGAGCCACGAGGGCTCAGACAGCCAGCTCGACGATCTCGACCGGTCGCCGGGAAGCGGTCGAACCGGCCGCGTCCTCGACTTCCAGCCATCCCTCGATCGCCTCGCGGATGTTCTCGAGCGCGTCGTCGCGTGTTCGGCCCTGACTCGCGCAACCCGGCAACTCGGGGCATTCGGCGACGACGTAGCCGTCTTCCCCTGAATACATCACGACCCTGACCGTCATCCCCCGTGATCGTAGCTCCGGGTCGGAAGGGTCGAAAGTGTCGCTTCCGGACACGTCGGCGCTCAGGCCCGGGCGGGCTCGAAGCGGAGCTTCGCGACCTTCTGCGGGACCCGCGTCGGGTAGTCGCGCGTGAAGCAGGCGCGGCAGACGGCGTCGTCCGGAAGCGTGGTCGCCGCCTGCATGCCTTCGACCGAGAGGTAGTGGAGCGTGGTGGCGCCGATCAACTCGCGCATCTCCTCGACCGAGCGGTGGGCCGCAGGGAGCTCGCCCTCGTCGGCCATGTCGATTCCGTAGAAGCACGGGGAGACGACCGGCGGGGACGAGATGCGCACGTGCACCTCGGCGGCGCCCGCGTCCACCAGCATTGCGACGAGCTGGCGCATCGTCGAGCCGCGGACGATCGAGTCGTCGACCACCACGATCCGCTGACCCTCGACCTCGTCGAGCGGATTGAACTTCATCCGGATTCCCTGCTCACGCATGGCCTGGTCGGGCTGGATGAAGGTGCGCGCGACGTAACGGTTCTTGATGAGCGCCTCGTTGTAAGGAATCCCGGAGGCCTTCGAGAACCCGATCGCGGCGGGCGTGCCGGAATCCGGGACGCCGATGACGAGATCCGCCTCGGCCGGCGCTTCGCGCGCGAGGGTCTCTCCCATGCGCACGCGAGCGCCATGCACCTCGATCCCGCCTACGCGCGAATCTGGGCGGGCGAGATAGACGTGCTCGAAGATGCAGAGGGCGTTCTTGCCGGCGGGGAGCGCCTGCGCCGCGTGCACGCCGTCGGCATCGACCCACACGGTCTCGCCGGGACGGACGTCGCGCACCACCTCGGCGCCAATCAGGTCGAGCGCGCACGTCTCCGAAGCGACGACCCAGTCCTCGCCGATCTGGCCGAGCGTGAGCGGCCGGAACCCGAAGGGATCACGGAACGCGAGGAGCGTGCCGTCGACCAGGGCCGTGACCGAGTACGCGCCCTCGAGTCGTCGCATCGTGCTCGCGACCGCCGCCGGCAGCGGAGCCGGATCGCGGGCGATGAGCGCCGCGATCACCTCCGAGTCCGATCCCGAGCCGAGGCGCACGCCGTCCGCGACCAACTCCGCGCGAAGCTCCTCGACGTTCACGAGGTTCCCGTTGTGTCCGAGCGCGACGGTCCGCACCCGCCCGTGGTGGATCAGCGGCTGTGCGTTCGCCCACCGGTTCGCGCCGGTCGTCGAGTAGCGCGTGTGGCCGATCGCCACCTCGCCGGGCAGCGCCTGCAGCTGCTGCTCGTTGAAGACCTGGGCGACGAGGCCCATGTCGCGAACGACGGTGAGCCGGCCGCTGTCGGAGACGGCGATCCCGGCCGACTCCTGGCCCCGGTGCTGCAGCGCGAACAGACCGAAGTACGCGAGACGCGCAACGTCTCGTTCCTCCGAGCGGATGCCGAAGACGCCACACATCAGAGATCTCCCTCGAAGGCGCTTCGCAGCAGCGGAAGCTCCACTCCTAGGAGGGTACCGCCGCCAGCGACACCGATGCCGCTCACCGGCAGGCCGAGCTCGGCGCCGAGCCGGCGCACGTCCTCCCTCACCTCGGGAGCACACGCCAGCACGGCACGACCGCCCACCTCGCCGAAGAGCGCGAGCGGATCGTCGCCGAGCGCGAGCTCGGCCCCACATCCGGAGAAGATCGCCGCCTCCGCGAGGCAGACGGCAAGCCCGCCTTCCGAGGAGTCGTGGACGAGCGAGCAGAGCGGCGCCACCTGCCAGAGGAAGGAGACAAGACGTGCCTCGGCCGCGAGGTCGAGTGCTCCCGGCGTGCCGCTGACCTCACCGAAAACCGCCTGGTACTCCGATCCGGCGAGCGAGAGCGGCGAGGCCTCGGCAAGGAGCACGGAGTCACCCTCTCGCCAGCCTTTCGGCACGCGCCGTACGTCCGGCACGAGCCCGACCGCGCCGACGACCGGCGTCGGATGGATCGCGCGGCCGTTCGTCTCGTTGTAGAGCGAGACATTGCCCGAGACG
>Ga0136612_10000471_pt1 | contig 14467 bp, 12 predicted proteins | sample AntDryUQ224A2306_2_FD_106644 | JGI IMG/M metagenome (GOLD analysis project Ga0136612, IMG submission 106644) | Polar desert sand microbial communities from Dry Valleys, Antarctica - metaG UQ224A (23.06) | ecosystem: Environmental > Terrestrial > Soil > Desert | place: Antarctica: Dry Valley... | reverse complement strand
GCCCGGGCCAGGTTGGCGCCCAGGCAGAAGTGCACGCCCGCACCGAACGTCAGCGGCTTGGCGCTGCCGCGCTCGGCAGTGACGTCGAAGGACAGGGGCTGCTCGTAGGCACCGGCGTCGCGGTTGGCGTTGAAGGCCGAGACCATGACCACCGTGCCCTCGGGGAAGACGACGTCGCGGTACTCGACGTCCTCGAGCATGATCCGGGCCGTGAAGGGGGTGATCGGCTCGAAGCGCAGCACCTCCTCGACCGCGCGTGGGATCAGCGCCGGGTCCTGCGCCAGCGCCTGCCACTGGTCCGGATGGCCGGCCAGCAGGCGGATGGCGTGGGCGAGCTGGCTCTGGGTCGTGTCCACGCCGCCGACCAGGACGTTGAGCACGAGGTTGATGCACTCCACGTCGGAGAGGCGGTCGCCGTCCTGCTCGGCGGCGATCAGCGCGGTGATCAGGTCGGAGCCGGGGGTGGTGCGCCGGTGCTCGAGCAGCTCCTGGGCCCAGGCGTAGAACTCGCTCACGGCCTGCTCGATCCGCGGCCGCTCGCTCATCAGGCTGCCGGGGTCGAACTGGCGCTGGATCCAGTTCGACCAGTCGTGCAGCCGCGGCGCGTCGGCGAGCGGCGCGCCCATGACGGTGGCGATGACCTGGGACGGGTAGGGCTTGGCGAAGTCGGCCACCAGCTCGCAGCGGCCCGCGGGGGCGACCTTCGCCCACAGCTCGTCCAGGAAGCCCCGCATCGCCGGGCGCCAGGTGTCGGCCGAGCGCGCGGTGAAGAACGGGTTGACCAGGTTGCGCAGCCGCCGGTGCTGGGTCCCGTTGAGGTGCAGGATGTTGCGCGCCATCTCCTCGTAGAGCGGACCGTCCTCGATGCCGAACAGCTCGGCGATCTTCATGCCCGGGAAGGTGGCGCTGCGGGTGCGTAGGAAGAACGATGCGGCCTCGCGCTCGAGCACGAAGAAGGCCAGCGGCGAGGAGGCCAGCCAGCCCCGCTCGCCCAGCTCGGCCATCGTCCGGTGGAAGTCCTGGCCCGACAGGCCGGGGTCGGTGTAGTCGAAGACCGGCAGCTCGAGCTCGGACACCAGGGCCATCGCCTCTACGCTAGCGCTCCTCGCTGCCGGAGTGGGCGAGCCTGCGGCGCAGGGCGCGCCAGGACAGGGCCACGGCCAGCAGCAGGCCCAGGACCAGCAGGAAGGCCAGCAGCGGCAGGACCACGGCCACGACGCACAGGACGACGGCGCCCACGTCCTCGGCCAGGGAGAGCACGGGGTTGCCGACGCCCGCCGTACCCACGGTGGAGACGGGCCGCACCCCGGCGCGGGTGGCGTGCAGCGAGCCCGAGATCAGCGCGCCGGCCAGCAGCGCGATCACCGCGGGAACCTCGGTGGCCACCCCGGTCTCGCCCGCGAAGACGATCGCCCCGGCCGCCGGGTGCACGACGGCGCCGACGGCGTGCAGGACGCTGTCGACCGCCGGGACCTTGTCGCCCACGAAGTCGGCCACGAACAGCACGGCGAGCACGGCCAGGCCGGTGCTGCTCCCGAGCTGATCGAAGGGCGCGGCCAGCTCGATCCGGTCCGAGCGCTCGAGCAGGCCCGTGACCAGCAGCGGGATCCAGGCGTTCAGCCCCGCCGCGCCGGAGAGGCCGAAGGCGGCGAACAGCGAGCCGGTGGCGCTGGCCAGGTCGATGGACGAAACCTAGAGCGCGGGCGGGGTGGCGGCTGAGGTCGTCGCTAGGCTCGCAGTCGATGCGGGCCGCCGTCCTGACCGAGCTCGGCCGTGCGCCCGAGGCGGCCGACTTCGACGAGCCGGTCGCGGGCGGCGGGGAGGCGCTGGTCGAGGTGCTCGCCGCGTCGCTGAACCCGGCCGACCGGGCGATGGCCTCGGGTTCGTTCTACGCAGGTTCGCCGCCCGTGCCCTCCGTCAGCGGGCGCGAGGGCGTCGGGCGCGTCGTTGCCGGCGACGCCCTGGGGCACGGCACACGCGTCTACTTCGACGCCCCGGTCGCGCCGTCGGGCTCGTTCGCGCAGCGCGCCGTGGTCCGCGAGGACTCCGTCTTCGAGCTGCCGGATGGGCTCGACGACGCCCTCGGAGCGTCGCTCGGCGTGGCCGGGCTGGCCGCCTGGCTCGGCCTCGAGTGGCGCGGGCGCCTGCAGCGGGGCGAGACGGCACTCGTGCTCGGGGCCAGCGGCCCGGTCGGGCAGATCGCGGTGCAGGCGGCGCGCCTGCTGGGCGCCGGGCGCGTGGTCGCGGCGGCCCGCAGCGAACAGGGCCTGACCCGAGCCGCCGAGCTGGGCGCCGACGCCACCGTGCGCATCGGCGCCGTCGACGACCTGGCCGAGGCCCTGCGCGCGGCGGCCGGCGGCGAGGGGCCCGACGTGATCCTCGACCCCCTCTGGGGCGAGCCGGCCGTGGCCGCGCTGCGGGCCGCCGCCCCCGGCGCGCGTCTGGTCCAGCTCGGCCAGTCCGCGGGGGCCGAGGCCGCCGTGCCCTCGGCGACGGTCCGCGGCAAGGCGCTGTCGATCGTCGGCCACAGCAACTTCAGGACCCCCGCCGAGGTCAAGTGGGAGGCCTACCGGCGCTTGGCCGAGCACGCCGGGGCGGGAGAGCTCGTGCTCGACCTCGAGCGCGTGCCGCTCGAGCAGGTGGCCGACGCCTGGAGACGCCAGGGCGAGCACCCTCATGTGAAGCTGGTGCTGATCCCCTAGGGCCTCAGGACGCCGAACAGGAACCCCGGGATTCCGGTCCGCGCCCCGTCCAGGGCGCGCTGCACGGCGGGCACGGCCTCGCCGCCGTGGACGCCCTCGCCGTGGCCGAGCAGCAGGTGCTCGACGTCGAACTGGGCCAGCACGCGCGGTGGCTTGACCCGCAGCCACGGGTGGACGCCGACGCGCTCGCCCGGGCCCCGGTAGCGCCGGGCGCCGGCCAGCACGTCGGCGCAGGCCAGGACGCGCCCGTCCGGCCACCACAGGGCGACCTCGTGCCAGCGCGGCAGGTCGACCACCTTGACCACCTCGAACGGCGCTCCGGTCACGCCGCCGAAGGGCACGTGGTGCAGGGGCACCCCGTAGCGTTCGGCGAAGGCCTCGCAGTCGCGCCCGTGGCGGTCGAGCATCCGCACCACACCGGCCGGCTCGCCCAGGGCCAGCACGCGCTCGTCGACCCCGTCGCCGTCGATCGGGTCCAGCAGCCAGACGCGGCCGTCGTGGGCGACGGCGTGGGCCGCGCGCTGCATCCAGCCCGGGTCGGGCGCGATCCAGCCGAAGGCGAAGGGCAGCTCGTCGCAGAAGCGCACGGAGCTCATCGGGCCGCGCGGCGGGCGCGCGAGCGCGCGCCCAGCGCGCCCAGCGCCACGCCGAAGCCGATCGTGATGACCAGCAGCAGGATCGCCGGCTCGGGCAGCTCGGCCTTGGCCTCGTTGCCGGTGAGCTCGTGCACGATCAGGATCAGGCCCCCGAACAGGGCTCCGCCGGCCAGCCCGCGCAGGGCGCCGGCGGCCGGGCGGTCGTGCTCGAGCCCGGCGGCGAAGCCGCCTAGGATTCCCAGCACCGAGAGCACGAGGTACAACGGCTCGGAGACCCCGAGCATGACCCCGACCAGCGCACCGAAGGCCGCCGGCACCACTCCGGCCAGCACGCCCTGGACGGCCGGCGGGCGGGAGGAGAGCAGGGGCGGCAGGACCACTCTGACGAACCTATCCGCTCATAGGGGTCCGAGCCGAGGTCGCCCGTGCTCTCCCCGGCGGCCCGACGCGGCTCGTGGGCAGATCCTTGCACGAGGTAGGCGTCTGGCCGGGGGGGTAGAATATGGTTCAGGGAGCGCGACCGAGGGGGAGACGCGGTGTCGATCGTATTGGTGGTTCTCGTGGCTTGGCTGGCGATCCTGCTGCTCGGGCTCCTGCCCGCCCTGGCCATGTGCCGCGTGGCCGGATCGGCCGACCGAGCCGCTAGCGAGACGCCCGGCGACGGGCCCCGCCGCCGTCCGATGACCCGCTGGGGCACCGGCGTGCGCCGGACCGGCCCGAGCCTGCGCTCTTAGCCTGGCTCAGTCCCTGGAAGCGCCTCGCAGGTCGCGCGTGCGGCAGCCGACGTCGCGGCAGACCAGCTCCGGATCGCCTGTGTAGAGCGTCGCCTCACGGGCCGCGGCCGCCGCGCGTAGCCGGCTGACCACGAGCGCTCAGGCGGCCAGGCGGCCGGACTGCTCGGCGGCCGCCTCGGCCGCCTCGAGCTGCCGCTCGATCAGGACCAGGCCGCCGTCCCAGAAGCCGGGGTCGGCGAGGTCGATGCCGACCATCTGCCCGAGATCGCGCGGCGACTGCGAGCCGCCGGCCTTGAGCAGCTCCAGGTAGCGCGGGGTGAACGACGGGCCCTCGGCCCGGGCGCGCTCGTAGACCGACAGGGCCAGCAGCTGGCCGTAGGCGTAGGCGTAGACGTAGCCGGGGGTGTTGACGAAGTGGGGCACGTAGGACCACCACGAGCTGTAGCCCTCGGTCAGCTCCACGGCGTCGCCGAACAGCTCGCGTTGGCTCCCGGCCCAGAGCTCGCCCAGCCGCGCTACGGAGAGCTCGCCCTCGCCGCGACGGGCGCCGTGGACAGAGTCCTCGAAGGAGTACATCGAGACCTGGCGGAAGACGGTGGCGATCGCCCCCTCCAGGCTCTCGGCCAGCAGCCCGAGGCGGGAGTCGGGAGACTCCGCGGCGTCGAGCAGGCGGTGCAAGACGACCGTCTCGCCGAAGACCGAGGCCGTCTCGGCCAGGGTCAGCGGCGTGCTCTGGTGAAAGACCCCCTGGGGAGCGGCCAGGGCGGCGTGCAGCCCGTGGCCGAGTTCGTGGCCGAGCACCAGCACGTCACGGCGGCGGGCCGTGAAGTTGAGCATCAGGTACGGGTGGGCGGACGGGACGGTGTAGGCGCAGAAGGCGCCGCCGCGCTTGCCGGGGCGGGGCGGGGCGTCGATCCAGCTCTCGTCGAAGAAGCGCCGAGAGAGCGCTCCCAGTTCGGGCGAGAAGTCGTGGAAGGACTCCACCACGAGCTCGCGGGCCTCGCTCCACGAGAACGCGGGATCCTCCCCGCCGACGGCAGCCATGCGGTCGTAGTCGGCGATCCGGTCGAGCCCGAGCAGGCGCGCCTTCAGTCGGTACCAGCGCCGCGGCAGCTCGTAGTGCCCGCGCACGGCCTCGATCAGGGCCTGCACCGACTCGTCGGAGGCCTCGTTGGAGAGGTTGCGCCGCCGCAGCCAGTGGGGGAAGGCGCGCAGGCGGTCGTCGACGGCCTTGTCGTGCAGCAGCGTGTTGAACACGAACGCGCGCGTGCGCAGCCCGGGCTCCAGCGCCGAGGTCACCGCCTCCGCCGTCGTGCGGCGCAGCTCGCGGTCGGGGGAGAACAGGCGGGCCAGGGCGACGTCCAGCGCGGCCTCCTCCTGTTCATCGGGCAGGCGCACGGTGATGGCCGAGGTCAGCTCGGCGAACAGCCGCTCCCATGCGCTGCGCCCGGTCTGGGCCTTCTCGGCCGCCAGGCGCTCCTCGGGCTTGGAGAGCAGGTGCGGGCGGTAGCGCCGCTCCAGGCGCAGGTGGTGCGCGCAGAAGCCCAGCCGCTCGTCGCTCAGCAGCACGTCGGCCTGCTCGTCGGGCACAGCGGCCCACTCGAGCTCGAAGAACAGCAGTGCGGTCTCGATCTCGGTCGAGCGCTCCTGGACCCGGGCCAGCAGCGCGCCGCGTTCGGGGTCGGCCGTGTCGGTGGCGAAGCTCAGGGCGGCGTAGGAGCCGGCGCGGCCGGCCAGCTCGGCGATCGCCTCGAGCTCGCGCATGGCCGCGGCCAGGGCCTCGGCGTCGAGCTCGGCGACCTTGCCCTCGTGGGCCTGGGCGAAGGCCCGCGCATGGCCGATGGCCTGCTCGAGCTGGTCCTCGACGCCCGCCGCGCCGCGGCCGTCGGCCAGTGGCTCGAGGTCCCAGGCGACGTCCTGCGCCTCGGTGGCCGCCTCGACGCCGCTCACGAGCGCCCGAGCTGGGCCTGGACGTCGGCGTCCTTGGCCCGCGACTGCTCGGCCAGCTCGGCCCGGAAGCCGTCCATGCGTGCGCGCAGGACATCGTCGGAGGCGGCCAGGATGCGCACGGCCAGCAGCCCGGCGTTGCGTCCCGCCCCGATGCCCACCGTGGCCACCGGCACCCCGGGCGGCATCTGCACGATCGAGAGCAGCGAGTCCATCCCGTCGAGCTGGGCCAGGGCCACGGGCACGCCGATGACCGGCAGCGCGGTCCCTGCGGCCAGCACCCCGGGCAGGTGCGCCGCACCGCCGGCGCCGGCGATCAGCACCCGCAGCCCGGCTCCGGCCGCCTGGCCCGCGTAGGCCAGCGCCGCCTCCGGCGTGCGGTGGGCCGAGATCACGCGCACGTCGGCCTCCAGGCCGAAGGACTCGAGCACCTCGAGGGCGGGGCGCATGACCGGCAGGTCCGAGGAGGAGCCCATGACGATGCCTACCACGGGTCCGGGGGTCATGGCGCTCAGGTTACGCAGAGGGAACATCGGTCGTCCACCCGCGGCCCTGCTCTGTGCCGCGCGGGCAAAGTGGATAGCGTCGCGCTTTCCCGACCGGAGGCCCGCCTTGAGCAGCATCGCCGACCAGCAGACCCCGGAGTCCAGCGGCAACAAGAGGCTCGCGGCGGTAACTGCCGGCGGGACGAGCGTGTGGCTGGACCAGATGCGCCGGAGCCTGATCGAGGGCGGCGGGCTGGAGCGGATGGTGCGCGAGGACTCCCTGCGCGGGGTGACCTCGAACCCGGCCATCTTCGAGAAGGCGATCCTCGGCAGTCCGGACTACGACGCCGAGCTCTCGGCGCTGGCTCAGGAGGGCCTGTCGGCGCGCGAGCTCTACCGGCGCCTGGCCGTCCACGACGTCCAGCTCGCCGCCGACGTGCTGCGGCCGGTCTACGACGACAGCGACGGGGTCGACGGCTACGTCTCGCTCGAGGTGGCTCCGCGCCTGGCCCACGACACCGAGGGCACGCTGGAGCAGGCGCGCATGTACTGGGGGCTGGTCGACCGCCCCAACCTGATGATCAAGATCCCGGGCACCGACGAGGGCCTGCCCGCCATCGAGCAGGCGGTCTACGAGGGGATGAACGTCAACGTCACCCTGCTCTTCTCCGTCGCGGCCTACGAGCAGGTGGCCGAGGCCTACATCCGCGGGCTCGAGCGCCGCCACGACGAGGGGCTGCCCCTGGACCGCCACTCCGTGGCGTCCTTCTTCGTCTCGCGCGTGGACACCGAGGTCGACCGGCGCCTGGAGGCGCTCGGGCGCTCCGATCTGGCCGGGCGCGCCGGGCTGGCCAACGCCCGCGCCGCCTACCGCCGTTTCCGCGAGATCTTCGACGGCGAGCGCTTCGCCGCCCTGCGCGCCGCCGGCGCGCCCGTCCAGCGCCCGCTGTGGGCCTCGACCGGGGTCAAGAACCCGCACTACTCCGAGACGCTCTACGTCGACGGCCTGGTCGGGCCCGACACGGTCAACACGATGCCGCTGCCGACGCTGCTGGCCGCGGCCGAGCGCTCGGAGGTCACGGGCCCGACGGTCCAGCAGCACCCGGGGCCCGACCTCGACGCGCTCGACCAGGCCGGGATCGACCTCGAGGACGTCACCGCGACCCTGCTGCGCGAGGGCATCGCCGCCTTCGTCACGCCCATGAACAAGCTCCTGGACGGGATCGAGCGCCGGCGCGAGGCGGTGGTCACCGGCCGACCGGCGGCAATCGAGGCCGACCTGCCGGCCGAGCTCGAGGGCGCGGTGGCCGACCGCGTCCGCCGCGCCGCCCAGGAGGACGTCGTGCGCCGGATCTGGGCCAAGGACGAGTCGCTCTGGGGCGGCGGGCCGGAGATCGCCGACCGCCTCGGCTGGCTGACGATCGTGGACGCGATGCTCGAGCAGGTCGACCGGCTCGAGGCCTTGCGTCAGGCCTGCGCCCGGGACGGGCTGACCGACGTGGTTCTGCTCGGCATGGGCGGCTCGAGCCTGGCCCCCGAGGTCCTGCGGCGGTCCTTCCCGGCCGCGCCGGAGAAGGCCGGGGCGCTGCGCCTGCACGTGCTGGACTCGACCCATCCGGGCGCGATCGCCGAGGTGGCGCGCGCCGTCGACCCGGCCACGGCTCTGTACCTCGTCTCGACCAAGTCGGGAGGCACGATCGAGACCGTCTCGCTCTTCCGGCACTTCCACGCCCGCGTGGCCGCAGCGGTCGGGGCCGAGGGCGCGGGCGGGCACTTCACCGCCATCACCGACCCGGGCAGCTCGCTGGTCGACCTCGCCGCCGAGCACGGCTTCCGCGAGACGTTCCTCAACGACCCCGACATCGGCGGGCGCTACTCGGCGCTGTCGTTCTTCGGCCTGGTCCCGGCCGCGCTGATGGGCGTCGACGTGCGCGCGCTGCTGGAGTCCGCCCAGGTGGCCGAGCAGGCCTGTGCGGCCACGGCCTCGGAGGAGACCAACTCGGGCCTGTGGCTCGGCGCCGCCCTGGGCGAGCTGGCCCTGCGCGGGCGCGACAAGCTGACCTTCGTGATCGATGAGCCGATCAGCTCGTTCGGGTTGTGGGTCGAGCAGCTGATCGCCGAGAGCACGGGCAAGCAGGGCCGCGGGATCCTGCCCGTGGCCGACGAGCCGCTGGCCGCGGCCGCCGCCTACGGCCCCGACCGCGTCTTCGTGCACCTGCGCGCGGCCGCGGGCGGGGCGGGCGCCGAGCACGCCGGGCGCCTGCGCGAGATCGAGCAGGCCGGGCACCCGGTGCTCTCGATCGACGTCGACGGCGCCGCCGACCTCGGGCGCGTCTTCTTCTTCGCCGAGTTCGCAACCGCGGTGGCCGGCTGGGTGCTGGAGCTCAACCCGTTCGACCAGCCCAACGTGCAGGAGGCCAAGGACTCCACCGCGCGCGTGCTCGAGGCCTCCGCGCCGCCCGAGCTGGTGCAGTCGGGCGCCGGCGCGCTCGCGGAGCTGGTGGGAGCCCTGCGCCCCCCGGGGTACCTGGCGATCATGGCCTACGTACCGCCCAGCGACGCCTTCGAGCAGGCCATGGGCCGGCTGCGCGCGGCCGTGCTGGAGCAGACCGGGGCGACGACGACGTTTGGCTACGGCCCGCGCTTCCTGCACTCCACCGGCCAGCTCCACAAGGGCGGGCCGGAGACCGGCCGCTTCCTGCAGCTCGTCGGCGAGCCCGAGGGCGACGCGGAGATCCCGGGGTCGCCCTTCGGCTTCGCCACCCTGATCGCGGCCCAGGCCGTCGGCGACCTCGAGACCTTGCGCGCGCACGGCCTGCCCGCCGAGCGTGCGCTGCTCCGCGGTGACCCGGTGGCCGCCGCGGTCGCCCTGACCGACCAGCTCAACGGGAGGTAGCACGCATGCAGATCGGCTTCGTCGGCCTGGGCAAGATGGGCGGCAACATGGTCCAGCGCATCCACCGCGACTCCGACCACGAGGTCGTGGCCTTCGACTTCTCCGCAGACGCCGTCAAGGAGGCCCAGGGCCATGGCGCGTCGGGGGCCTCGTCCCTGGAGGATCTCGTCGGCCAGCTCGAGGCGCCGCGGGCGGTGTGGCTGATGGTGCCCGCGGGCGAGGCGACCGAGAAGTCGATCTCCGAGCTCTGCGGTCTGCTCTCCGAGGGCGACCTGATCATCGACGGCGGCAACTCGAAGTGGACGGACTCCAAGCGCCGCGCGGCCGAGGCCGCCGAGCACGGGCTGATGTTCCTCGACGTCGGCACCAGCGGCGGCATCTGGGGGCTCTCGGTCGGCTACTGCATGATGGTCGGCGGGACCCAGGAGGCGGTGCAGCGGCTCGCGCCCGTGCTCGACGTGCTGGCCCCGCCCGAGGGCTGGGGCCACATGGGCGACTCGGGCTCGGGCCACTACGTGAAGATGGTCCACAACGGCGTCGAGTACGGGCTGATGCAGGCCTACGCCGAAGGCTTCGACCTGCTGCACGCGTCGGACTACGGGCTCGACATGCAGACGATCTCGCACCTGTGGATGCAGGGCTCGGTCGTGCGCTCGTGGCTGCTGGAGCTGGCCGAGCGGGCCTTCGAGCAGGAGGGCAACGATCTCCAGGCGCTCGGCGGCCAGGTGTCGGACTCGGGCGAGGGCCGCTGGACCGTGCAGGACTCGATCGACAAGGGGATCCCGACCCCGGTCATCTCGCTGTCGCTGATGATGCGCTTCGCCTCGCGCATGCCCGACTCCTACTACGGCAAGGTCCTGGCCGCCCTGCGCAACCAGTTCGGCGGCCACGCGGTCGAGCGCGGCGGCGGCTGATGGCCACCTCCACGCGCTCCGAGCCGGCGGCCGGCGCCGAGCCCGAGAACCCGCTGGTGGAGGGGCTGGAGCGCCTGCCCGTGCCCAACACCACGCTGGTCATCTTCGGGGGCACGGGGGACCTGTCGCGGCGCAAGCTGCTGCCCGCGCTCTACAACCTGGCCCACGAGGGCGCGCTGCCCGAGCGCTTCAACCTGGTCGCCGTCTCGCGTCGTGACCTGCCCGACGACGACTTCCGCGGCATGGCCCGGGAGGCGATCGAGTCCTTCTCGCGCCGGACGCCGGACGCGACCGTGCTCGAGGCGCTGCTGGAGCGCTTCATCTACGTGCCCACCGCCTTCGACGAGGAGGCCGGCTACAAGGCGCTGGCCGAGCGCCTGCAGGAGCTCGACGACGAGGCCGGCACGCCCCTGAACCGGGCCTTCTACCTGTCCACGGCACCGGAGTTCTTCCCGGTCATCATCCAGGCCCTCGGCGCCCAGCGGCTCCACCGCCACCCCGACGCAGACGTGCGCGTGATCATCGAGAAGCCGTTCGGGACCGACCTGGCCTCGGCGCGCTCGCTCAACGACGTGGTGCTGGACCGCTTCCGCGAGCACCAGGTCTTCCGCATCGACCACTACCTGGGCAAGGAGACGGTCCAGAACATGCTGGCGTTCCGCTTCGCCAACTACATGTTCGAGCCGCTCTGGAACCGCAACTACATCGACCACGTCCAGATCACGGCCTCCGAGGACCTCGGCATCGGCACCCGCGCGGGCTACTACGACCACTCCGGCGCGCTGCGCGATCTGGTCCAGAACCACATGCTGCAGCTGCTCACGCTGCTGTGCATGGAGCCGCCGACCGCCTTCGACGCCGACTCGGTGCGTGACGAGAAGGTCAAGGTCCTGCACGCCATCGAGCCGCCGACTCCGGAGCAGGTCCGCACGAACACCGTGCGCGCGCAGTACGGGCCCGGCGTGGTCTCGGGCGAGGAGGTGCCCGGCTACCTGCAGGAGTCAGACGTGCCCGCGAGCTCGCACACCGAGACCTTCGCCGCGCTCAACCTCGAGGTCCACAATTGGCGCTGGGCGGGCGTGCCCTTCCACCTGCGCACGGGCAAGCGCCTGGCCCGCAAGGTGACCGAGATCGCGGTCATGCTCAAGCCGGTCCCGCACCTGGCCTTCGCCCAGGACGGCTCGGTCGGGGTGCAGCCCAACCAGCTGATCCTGACCATGCAGCCCAACGAGGGGGTCTCGCTCTCGCTCGGGGCCAAGATCCCGGGCAGTCGCATGCGCATCCGCCCGGTGAACATGGAGTTCCTCTACGGCACGGCCTTCGTCTCGCAGTCCCCCGAGGCCTACGAGCGCCTGATCATGGACGCCATGCGCGGCGACGCCACGCTCTTCACCCGCAACGACGAGGTCGATGCGCAGTGGGAGATCATCGACCCGATCCTGCAGGGATGGCAGGAGTCCTCCGAGGCGCCGGCCACCTACGCCGCCGGCTCCACGGGCCCGGAGGAGGCCGACGCGCTGCTGCACGAGGGCCGCCGGTGGCGCGGGCTGTGAGCCGCTGATGGACGAGGTCTGGAGCGCCCGCGACACCACCCCCGGGGCGATCGAGGCGGCCCTGCGCGAGCTGCTCAAGCAGCGCCACCAGGAGAACGAGGCCTACGCCCCGGCGCGCGTGCTCAATCTGGTCGTCATCGCCGACGCCGACTTCCGCGGCGAGGTCGAGAACCGGCTCGAGCGCGTCGGGCGCTACCACCCCTCGCGCACCGTGGTCTGCGCGGTCGAGCCGGGACGCACGACGATGGACGCCTGGGCCTCGATGGCCTGCGACATCGATCCCCAGCCCGGCTCGCTGGCCGTCTGCCGCGAGCAGGTCGAGCTCAAGCTCGGCCCCGGGCACCTGCGCACCCTGCACACGGTGGTCGGCTCGCTGCTGGTTTCCGACCTGGCCACGCTGGTCTGGTCTCCGCACGGCTACGCCGAGGCGGTCGACGCGCTCTCGAGGCTGGCCCAGGTGGTGCTGATCGACTCGCTCGACGAGCCCGACGTGGGCGCCTCGCTGAGCCGGGCCGAGGAGCTCGCGGGGCGGGCCTACGTGGTCGACCTGGCCTGGCTGCGCTCGACCCCCTGGCGCGAGCGCATCGCCGCCACCTTCGACCCCCCGGCCTGGCGGCGTTCGCTGCAGGAGATCAGCTCGGTCACCGTGCGCCACCGCCACGACTCGGCCGCCGCCGGGGTCCTCTTCCTGGGCTGGCTGTACTCGCGCCTGGGCTGGCGCTCGGCCGAGCTCTCGGCCGGTCGGGCCGGCGAGCTGTCCGGCCGCGCCCGGGCCCGCCGCGGCGAGGTGGCCATCCGGCTGGAGCCCGTGGCCCAGCAGGGCGCCCCGGGGCTGGGCGGGGTCACGGTCCAGACCGCGTCGGGCGGTGAGGTGTCGCTGGACCGCAGTGCCGGCGGCCTGCGGGCGGTCAAGCGCCGCCCCCGTGGCGAGACTGCGGAGTGGACGCTGCTGGGGGCCTCGCGCGGCGAGTCCGGGATCCTGGGGGAGGGCGTGCGCCAGGCGCTGCTGCGCGACCCGACCTACCGCCCGGCGCTGGCCGCGGCCCGGGCCATGGTCGCGTGATCGAGGTCGTCGCGGACCCCGCCGGGGTCGTGGCTGAGCGCCTGGAGGCGGCCGGCGCCGCCGGGGCCCACATCGCGCTGACCGGGGGCTCGACCCCGCGCGAGGCCTACGAGCGCGTCCGCGACCTGGGCACGGCCCAGCTCTGGTTCGGCGACGAGCGCTGCGTGCCCCCCGACCACGAGCACTCCAACTTCGCCATGGCCGACGCGGCTCTGCTGGAGCGCCTGGGGACGGGGCTCCTGGTCCATCGCATGCGCGGCGAGGACGGCCCGGTCGACGGCGCCCGGGCCTACGAGACCGAGCTGCGCGCCGCCTTCGGCCAGGCCGAGGCCCGGCTGGACCTGGTCCTGCTCGGCCTGGGCCCCGACGGCCATTGCGCCTCGCTGTTCCCGGGCCAGGACTCGCTGGCCGAGCGCGAGCGGCTGGTCGTCGGCGTCCCGGTCGCCGGCCTGGAGCCGATGGTGCCGAGGATCACCCTGACCCTGCCGGCCATCAACGCGGCTCGCGAGGTCGTCTTCCTGGTCGCGGGCGCGGGCAAGGCCGAGGCCGTGGCGCGCGCCTTCGGCCGCCAGCCCGACCCGTCGGTGCCCGCGGCCATGGTCGCGCCCGTGGACGGCACCCTGACCGTCCTGCTCGACCCGGCCGCGGCCGGGCGCCTGTGAGCCCGGGCTCCGGGCAGCTGATCGGCGTCGACGTCGGCGGCACCAAGGTGGCGGTGGCCGGCCTCAGCGGGGGCACGCTGGGTGAGGGCCGGGTGACCCCGACCGAGCTGGGGGACGCCCGCGCCCTGATCGACCAGATCGTGGCCGGGATCGAGGCCGTGCGCTCGGAGCAGGCCCGCGCGGTCGGCATCGGGGTGCCCTCGGTCGTCGACATGGCCGAGGGGCGCGTGCGCTCGAGCGTGAACATCCCGCTGACCGACCTGCCCCTGCGCTCCGTGCTCGCAGAGCGCGTCGGCCTGCCCGTGGTGGTGGGCAACGATGCCTCCTGCGCGGCGCTGGCCGAGGCTCACGACGGTGACCGCCTGCTCGTGCGCGAGCTGGTCATGTTCACCGTCGGCACCGGCGTCGGCGGCGGGCTGGTCCTCGGTGGGCGCCTCTACGGCGGCGCGACCGGGGCCGCGGCCGAGTTCGGGCATACGATGATCGGCCTCGCGCTCGAGCATGGCGCCCCCGCCGCCGCCCCCTTTCCGCAGCCGGGCTCGCTGGAGGCCCTGGGGTCCGGGCGGGTGCTCGACCGGCTGACCGTGGCCGCCGTGCGCGAGCACCCGCGCTCCGAGCTGGCGCGCCGGGTCGAGGGCCGGACCGCGACCGGTCGCGACGCCGTGGAGGCCGCGCAGGCCGGCGACGCGGTCGCCGTCGACGTGCTGCGCGTCCTGGGCGAGCGCCTGGGCGTGGGCATCGCCAACATGGTCAACATCTTCGACCCTCAGGAGGTGGTCCTGGGCGGCGGCGCGGCGACCGCCGCCGGGCCGCTGCTGCTCGAGCCCGCGCGCGCCGCGGCGCAGCGCTTCATCGTTCCCGGCGTCGGCACCGAGACCGTCTACCGGATCGCCCGCCACGGGGCCCGGGCCGGGG
>Ga0136612_10000470_pt1 | contig 14473 bp, 12 predicted proteins | sample AntDryUQ224A2306_2_FD_106644 | JGI IMG/M metagenome (GOLD analysis project Ga0136612, IMG submission 106644) | Polar desert sand microbial communities from Dry Valleys, Antarctica - metaG UQ224A (23.06) | ecosystem: Environmental > Terrestrial > Soil > Desert | place: Antarctica: Dry Valley... | reverse complement strand
GCCCAAGCCGATGCACGTCGCCGCCACCACCTCCGCTACCTCCGCCACCCGTCGACCCTCCACCGCCGCTCGGTGGGGGTGCCGGGGCGGCACCTCCGGCCTGCAGGAAGAGCTCCGTGTACAACCGCGTGTTCTGGACGTAGCCTTGGAACATCTTGTTGTCCGCGGCCGCGGCTCCCACTCCGCCGTGCGTGAACCGCGCGTCCAGGACGTTGGCCCGGTGGCCGGGCGATGCCATGAAGCGCTCGTGGACGCGCACCGGCGACGTGACGTCGTCGAGACCGGAGTTCCAGCCGATGTTCTCGCCGGCCCACTGGTAGTCGAGGCCGTTCGAGTCGTAGTAGGCATAGACGAGGCAGCCGCAGCCTGGGATGGTATGGCTGAAGTAGTTCTTTGCCAGCATGTCGGAGCTGCGCCATCGGGCCAGGCTGACGAGCGTGCCGTGCTGCTGAACGGGAGCCATGCCGTTGTTCGTGCGCGCGCCGTTCATCAGCTGCCACAGCGTTGCCTCGGCAGATCCCTGGTTCCAGCCGGTCGTCGCGGTCGGCGCCCAGGACAGCAACCCAGCTGCGAGCAGGGCGCTCATGCCGAACACCACGGTTCGGGCAATAATTCGTCGCGGGCGACCATCGGTCGCGGGAACCGGCATCGAGCATCTCCCAGGAAGGCTGCACAGAGGGGCGGCTCGGCGCCCATGGCCACCTTAGGAATGTTCGACCACCAGGTCAGTAGCCGAGTGGTCCGGTCTCGACCCCCTACTGGACGGACCCGGGTACCGGTTGCTTGCCGGACCATCGGCCGTTGGCGCACCGCGGCACGAAGCCTGCGATGGGTCGAGATCAGGAGGTGCTCACGGAGCCGATGACAAAGCAGCACTCGGTCCTTGTCGTCGATGACGACAACAACGTGCGATCGCTCTTCGTCGATGCGCTGCGCGAGTCAGGGCACTCGGTGGCGGTTGCGATCGACGGGACCGATGCGTTGCAGCGGCTCCAAAACGGCGCGGTTCCCTGCATCGTGCTGAGTGACCTTCGCATGCCGCGCATGGACGGCTGGGAGCTCTCGCGGGCCGTCGCTCGCGATCCCGAGCTCGCCAGCATCCCGGTGGTGGTCGTCACCGGGGACAAGGTTCTCTCCTTCAGCTTGCCCGCGCGCGACAAGCCATTCTCTCCGGCTGAGCTCGATGCGCTCGTCCAGCGCTCGTGCACCCTGCACCGTCCCGGCGTCGGCCTCGGCTAGGAGGTTCCGGTACGATCGTCGCCGAGCCGGTCGACGACTTCACGCAGATCCGACGCCGACGACCCGATATCGGAAGCGGCCGCCCGCTGCTCACCGGCCGCCTCTCGCAGATCGCCGGCCGCGTCCCGCAGATCGGTGCTCGCCTCCCCGCCCGCGGCAGCGGCGGCGTCCACCCTTGCCTGCTCCTCGGCGACACGCTCCACTTCGATGCGATCCGCGGCGATCGCGACAACCTCTTCCGGGGTCGCGTCCGGAGACTCGCGGCGAACGTCCTCGAGCACCTCTTCGACCTCGACCGCCGGCGTGTCTTCGATGGCACGCATGTTGACCGCGTAGTTGAAGAAGACGTTGAGCACGGCGAGGATTGGGATCCCGAACAGGGCACCCCACAGCCCGGCGACCTGCGCACCGACCAGCAGGCCGATGAGGACCAGGATCGGGTGCATCCCGAGCGCCTCGTGCATGAGCCGCGGCTGGAGGTAGTTGACGAGCACCGTCTGCACGATGAGCAGCAGTGGCGCGACGATCAGCAGCAGGTCCGGGTTGAAGATGGCGGTCGCCACGATGGGCGGCACGAGCGCGAGCGGCGGCCCGAAGAACGGGATGAGCATCGCCAGCGCGGAGATGGCCACGATCAGGAACCCATACGGCAGTCCTGCGAGCAGCACCACGGCGACGGTCAATGCCGTCTGCACGGCCGCCAGGATGACCTGGGCGCGCAGGAATCCGCCGAACGCCTTCGCGACCGTGCGCTCCAGGATCTCGACATGGTCGGCGTACCGGGTCGGGACGATCCGGTTGAGCTTGGCAAGGATGCCGGCGCTATCGGCCAACATGTAGAGGCTCAGGATGATCACGAGCACGAGCCCGCCGAGCACGGCGACCGTCACCGATGGAACTTCGCCGAGTGCGGAGCCCGCCACCCGCTGTGCGGTCGCCTCGACGTCGCGGTAGAGCGCGATGAGGTCCGGCTCGAAGCGGCCGAATGAGATGGCATTCTCCCATCCGCTCAATGTCGCCTCGATCCTCGAGCGAGTCTGCGGGAAGTCGGCCGCCATCTCGCCCATCGACGAACCGATCGACGAGACGGCGTAGAACAGCAGGAATCCACTGCCGAGCAGGGTTGCGGCGTACACGACGCCGATCGCCACGCTCCGCAGCATCCATCCACGATCGACGATCCAGGCGACGACCGGGGAGAGGACGAAGGCCAGCAGCCAGGCGATGAAAACGATCAGCAGGATCTGGGTGAATCCGCCGAGGACGCGGACGATCAGCGCGATGAGGAGCAGTGTGACGTAGACGGTCGCGACGATGAGGAAGGCCGAGCGCCACCAGCGCTCGCGCCTGTCGCGCGTGACCTCTTCCCCGATCTCGCTCACCCGGCGATCATCGCAGCCGACGATACCTCCTGTCGATCAATGTCGCGGTCCGGGCATCACCCGTGCTACAACAACGCCCATGGAACCGGTCGACGAACGCGAGCAGCCGCTGAACGTCGAGGAGGGTGGCGGGCCACCCATTGGCACCGCATGGACGCTCGAGGTGGATGGCGAAGAGGGCTGGTCCGCGGACCTCGAACACGCCGCGCCTCTGCCACGCGTCGGTGAGCGCATCGAGTTCATCGGCGCGGAGGCTCGCCGGCGCTTCTTCCTGGTCACGGAGATCGTCCACACGCTCCAGGCCTCATCATCCCATCGCCCGCCGGTCAGCGCCGAGCAGAGCAGCCCGAACACGATCGTCACCGACGACGCCCGGGGCAGTGACGACCCGCCGCGTTCCCTGCGCGCCGGCCTGCCGCGCGTGCGCGTCGCGCCCGAGGCGTCCGTCAACCGTACGGGCGAGCGCTGATAGCATCAGCGGTCCCGTGACCGCTCCGCTCGACCTCTCATACCGTGCGCTGCTGCACGTCCCGACCCTGGGACGGGTGCTCATCTCGATGCAGGTCGCGCGGATCGCGCAGTCGATGGTCAGCGTCGCAATCGTGCTCTTCACCCTGGACCGATACGGGTCACCCGCCTTCGCCGGGCTCGTCACCTTCGCGTCCGTCTTCCCCGGACTTCTCATCAGCCCACTCGCCGGTGCCCTTCTCGACCGGCACGGCCGCATCCGGCTCGTCGTGCTTGATTACGTCGTCGCCCTGATCGCCATGGTCATGATCGGCGCGCTGGCCGTGCTCGACCTGCTCCCGGGTCCCCTGCTGCTCGTCATCGCCGCAGTCTCATCACTGACCGCCATCCTCAGCCACGTCGGGCTGCGCAGCCTCTTTCCGATCCTCGTTCCCGAGCACCTCTGGGAGCGGGTGAATGCTGTCGATTCGAACGGGTACGTCGTCGCCATCATCGTGGGTCCGCCGGCCGCCGCCGGCCTCGTCGCCTTCTTCGGTGGTGCGGCCGCGCTCGTCGTCATCGGCGTTGCCTTCGGTGTGGCGGCGTTCGTGCTCATCGGTGTCCCTGATCCTGCGGCGCCCACCGACTCGAAGGGTCGGCTGCTCGAGGATGCCTGGGACGGGCTGAAGTACACGTGGCGGAACCCGACGCTGCGCGGGCTCGGCTTCGCCATCTCGGCCGTGAACCTGACGAACGGCATGACGACCATCGTGCTGCCGCTCATCGTCCTCATGCGATTCGGGCTCAACGAGGTCGTCGTCGGGCTCGTGTTCGCCGCATCCGGCATCTCGGGCATGGCATCCGCCCTCCTCTTCGGGCGCATGGACACCCGTGGCCGCGAATGGAACCTGCTCGTCTGGCCGACGGTGGCGCTCATCCCGGTCATGGCCATCCTGCTGCTCGCCGCTGGACAGGGAGCGCTCGTCCCACTCGGCCTGGCGCTGCTGATCGTCGAGTCGCTGCTGCTCGGCCTGCTGGCCGGACCGATGGACATCGCGCTCTTCACCGTCCGTCAGCGACGAACCGACCCAGCGTGGATGGGCCGCGCCTTCTCGGTCTCGATGGCGTTCAACTTCCTCGGCGTGCCGATCGGCGCGGCGGTGGCCGGCATCCTTGCCGACAGCTCGATCGAGCTCGCGATCCTCATCCTCGGCGTCGGTGGAGCCCTCGCGGCCGCCGCCGCCGCCGCCTTTTTGGTTCCGCGGACGGACCCTGCGACTCGATCGTAGGTCCCCGATGCGGCCAGTCGGGTACTCTACGGGAAGGTCGCCTGTATGGTGGCCGAGCACTGACCGCCATACTTTCGAGGTGCCGACCCAAATGAGCAGCAGCCGCATCGACGAGCTGGACGCGATCGTCCGCCGCTTCGACCTCAACGAGCATCCCTTCTACGTCGAGTGGCGCGCCGGCACGCTGCCGATCGAGCGACTCGCCGACTACGCCGACGAGTGGGCTCCGTTCATCTCGGTCGTGGATGCAGGCTGGGACCGCATCGGGTATCCGGCGTACGCCGCCGAGGAGCGCGAGCACGACGCACTCTGGTCGCGCTTCCGCGCCGCGCTCGGCGCATCGGGCGCCATGAGCAGGCCTCAGTCGAAGACGCTGCTGGCGGTGGGCGAGAACGCGTTCGCATCGGTCCCCGAGTCGCTCGGCGCGCTATACAGCTTCGAAGTCCAGCAGCCGGCCACCGCATCCTCCAAGCTGGCCGGTCTGCGCGAGCACTACGCCGGCACGGTCGATGCCGATGCCCAGCAGTACTTCGTCGAGCACGCCGTCGAGACCGATGAGCCGGCCATGCTGGCCTCGCTGCTCGACGGGCTCTCCGATGGCGACTTCGCGCGGGCCAAGACGGCCTGCGCCCTGTTCAGCGTCGCCGCCTGGGGTGCCCTCGACGGGGTCTACTACACCGACTGATCCGTGGCCGACCGCTTGACGGCGCGTCTGAAGGTCGTCCACCGGGAATCGGCCGCCGTCAGGCAACGACCGTATCGGTGCTCGTATCACGGCGAAGGGTCAGCCAGCGGCGGCAACCAGCGTGGTGGAACCATCGCTCGCTCGTGACGCCGTGGATGTTGTCGTACATCCACACATAGTCGACATCTCGCTCGACCGGATCAGTGATGCGGTCGGGCACCCCTCGGAGCTCGCCCCCGAAGGTGTACTCCTCGACCGGGCGACGCCCGCACCGAGGGCATGTGATCCAGAGCATCAGTGCGTCCCCGTGGAACCCTGGTCGGCCATCACCTGATCAGCGGCGAAGCGGTCGAGGCGGAACGGTTCCAGCAGGGCAGTCGTGCGTCCGGTGGCGATGAGCTCGGCCATCTGCTCCCCGCCGGCGGGGATCGCCTTGAATCCCCAGGTTCCCCAGCCCGTGGTCACCAGGAACCCGTCCACTCCCGTCTCACCCATGATCGGCGAGTAGTCTGCCGAAATATCACAGATCCCGGCCCACTGACGGAGGATCCGCAGGTCGCGCAGGAAGGGAAGCAGGTGAGTGGCCTTGGCGGCGCAACTCTGAAGGAAGTTGAACGAGGAGCGCAGCGAGTAGCTCGGCTGCGGGTCGTACTCGGCACCTATGACCATCTCGCCACGGGCGCTCTGTGATACATAGCAGAGCAGCTCGGTGTCGCTGACGATCGGATCAAAATTCCGGGCGTAGGTGTTCGTGACGAATGCCTGGAGCGGGTGGGTGCGGATCGGAAGCCGGACATCGGCATGGGCAGCCAGCGTCGATACGTTGCCCCCGACAGCGCTGAGCACGACGCCGGCGGCAATCGGCCCGGCTGACGTCTGAACGCCGGTGACGCGCGCCCCGTCGCGCAGCAGCCCGGTCACCGTGCGGTACTGGAGCACGTCGACGCCGTGGCGCATCGCCCCCTGCGCATATGCCCATACCACCCGGTCGTGGCGCGCCGTTGCCGCGGCAGGGTGGTACGAGCCGCCGGCCACGGGGTAGCGGCCGCCGCCCGAGAGGTCGAGCTGCGGACAGAGCTCCTTGGCTTCCTGCGGCGTGATCATGACCGTCTCCGCGCCGCACGCCATGTTCAGAAGGCACCGCGCCCGCTCGGCACGCATCTGGGTCTCGGTATGCGCCAGCCAGACGAGGCCCTTCGTGCTGTACATCACCCAGCAGCTCAGCTCGTCCTCGAGGGTCCGATACAGGTCGAGGCTGTGCTGGTAGAAGCGGATCGCCTCTGGGATGCCGTAGTTCGCACGGATGATGGTGGTATTGCGTCCGGAGTTGCCTGAGCCAATGTAACCGGCCTCCACGACGGCAACGTTCGTGATGCCGTGACGGCTCGCCAGGTAGTAGGCCGTGGCGAGGCCGTGGCCGCCACCCCCGACGATCAGCACGTCGTACGAGCGCTTCGGCTCGTGCCAGTCCAGGGTGATCTGCCGCTCGACGAACTCGTTCAACGCAGCCGTTCCGAGAGCTCGTGCGCATATGCGGCGGGGCACAGCAGCAGCGTGCGCCCCTCGGTGAGCCACAGCTTGGCGGGCACACCGGCGATGAACCCCTGCGCGAGGTCCGGCCGAACGTCTGGCAGCGGCCACTCGATGTGCGGGACGACCCTCGCATCAAGCTCGTCATCGTTCAGCCAGGCTCCGACGAACGCGCTCTCGTCGGCGATGATCGCGTAGTCGTCGGCAAGATCAATGTCTGATGCGCCGACGGCGAACGCATCATCCGCGGCGAACCGAAGCACGACCGCGTCCTCACCCCAGCGGACGGCGTCGAGCGATTCGGGCGCGGCCACCATTCGCAGGCCTCGGATGACCTCAAGCGCGAGCACGGGTGCCCTCCGGGTCGTAGAACGGCGGCCGGACGACGGACGCGGGCCGGCCGTCGACTTCGACCCGATCGGGGAACGGCGTGCGCTTGAGCCAGCCCAGCATCACCGCATGGCCAAGCACGGGCGACGTGAAGCTCGAGGCAACGTGGCCGATGACCTGCTGGTCGAACCAGATCGGACTGCCCTCGATCGGCGCCGTGCCCGGCATTGTCAGTCCCGTCAGCCGCCGGTCATCGGGGAGTTGGGCCGTTCGAGCAAGGGCGCTGCGGCCGATGAAGTCGGGCTTCTCCATCTTGACGGCCCAGTCCATGCCGAGCCGTCGGGGCGTCGAGTCCAGCTCCGAGTCCATGCCCACGATCACGTTGCCCTTCTCGAGGCGCAGCGCCTGCAGAGCCTGGAGGCCGTGCGGCGCAATGCCGAGATCGCGGCCATGCGCCATCAGCGATCGCCAGAGGTCGAGCGAGCGATCGACCGAATGGTGCAGCTCGAAGGACATCTCCCCAGTGAAGCTGAGTCGCATCACGTGGCACGGCACACCGGCCACGTCGGCCCGAACGTGCTGGAGGAACCGGGGCTGCGTGGTGAGGCCAACGCGCCTCAGCAGTTCCCCCGCCATCGGACCGGTGACGTTGATCGCGGCGAGGGACATCGTCCGGTCCAGAACGTGGACGCGAAGCCCCCACGTCTCGACCCAGTCGCGCATCCACATCTCCGCGTGGCCGGCACCCGCGGACGTGAATGTCAGCACGAAGCGCGACTCCCCTTCCCGGCAGATCATGCCGTCGTCCATGAGATGGCCGCGCTCATTGAGCAACAGTGCGTAGCGAGCGCGTCCGACGCGGATGTCGGCGACCGTCGTGGGATAGAGCCGCTCCAGAAACTCGACGGCATCGGGTCCGGACACGACCAGCTTACCGAGCGTGCTCACGTCGCCGAGCGAAACCGCCCGGCGCACGGCCCAGTACTCGGCGATGTGGTCGCCGTAATCCCACGGCCGCCACCAGCCCCCGAAGCGGTCCATGCGCGCACCGAGGGCGACGTGCTCGTCGTGGAGCGGGGTGCGACGAAATGCATCGATGTGCACGTCGGCGGCGGCTTCGCCGAGCGTGATCTGGCGCGAGGCTGGGCGCGCGGTGAACGGGTCGGGGATCTCGCCGGTTCGGTCGGCGATGAAGGCACGGACGTATGGCAGGCAGACGCTCCCTTGGCAGGTGCCCGTCCCGACGAGGCTGGCTCGCTTGACGAGCTCGAGCTCCCGGAACCCGCGATCCCATACACCCTGGAGATCTTCGACGCTCACCCGCGAGCAGGGACAGACCGTGCCGGTGGTTGGTGGGGCTGGGAGCGGAAACGCATCGGCCGCGGACCCGACGACCGTGACCGGCAGTTCCCCGGACATGCGAGAAAGGAGGTCGCGGGGAGAGCGCCCGAGGCCGAGGACGACCGTGTCGCACGCCGTGAACCGCTCCTCGTCGCCATCCTCGTCGGTCATGACCACGCCCGTCGCACGGCGTTCGCCTTCGATGCGGAGGAGCCTGCCCGGCAACGGGGTGCACGGCACGCCACTCGGTGCAGAGCCGACGGCCACCGCAACGCCCAGGTCAACGCCGGCGGCGTGGAGCTCCTGCGCCGCACCAGCCGTCACGAGGCCGATCAACGAGTTCCCGGGGCAGACGGGATGCAGCTCCGCCGCGCCGGTCGCTACCACCACGTCACGGGCATTGATGTGGAGCATCCCGGTCGGCATCCGCACGATGATCGTGGGGCCGGCGTAGACGGCCACGACCTCCATCCCCCGACGAGCGTCGAGCATCGTCACGGTTCGTCCCTGGCGCTCCGCATCCTCCACCGCCGCGGCCCCACTGTCGCCGGCGCCGATCACCACCAGGTCGGCCTGCTCGCGTCGGACCCGGATGCGCGATGCGGTCATCGTCTCCACGACCGGCAGTTCCGGCTCCCCGCCCGCAGGGTGCCGGTTCACGACGAGCCCGGGGCTCGCTCGCGTCTGGCAGGTCCGCATGTACGCGACGCCGTCCACGACTGCCGCGCAGTTGCCACAGTCCCCGGCCAGGCAGATCGTGCCTCCGTGCTGAGGGTGCGCGCCGGCACGAAGCACGGCAACGGCCACCGAGTCGCCGTCCTCGTACGGGATCGGTCGACCGTCGACGACGATGCGGTTCGCGTCGGTCACTCGCGCATCCTCCGGCCTTCAGGATCGTAGATCGGCGTCAACTGGAGGCGAGCGGGGCGCCGTCGGCCGATGATCTCGATCTCGAAGGTGCCATTCGACCCCGCATCAGCCAGGTTTGTGGGGATGTATCCGAGCGCCACCGACGCCTTGCTGTGATGAGCATAGCCCCCCGACGTGACCCAGCCCACCACCTCGTCGTCGTGCCAGATCGGCTCATCGCCGATGGGATCGGCGGGGTCGTCCGGATCGGGGTCGACGACCAGCGTCACGAGCCGTCGAACGGGTCCGATCGCCACCTCGGCCTCGTGCGCGGCTCGTCCGATGAACTCGTGGTCGAGCTTGATGTAGCTCGTCAGGCCCGCCTCGAGCGCGCTGTAGATGGGCCGATACTCGCGGAACCACGTGCCGAAGCTCTTCTCGAGGCGCAGGGACATCAGTGCCCGGAACCCGAAGAGCCGGAGCCCGAACTCGGCACCGGCGTCGTTCAAGAGATCGAGCAGGGCTCGCTGGTATTCGGGTGCAACCCACAGCTCGTAGCCGAGCTCACCTGAATAGCTGAGCCGACCGACCCGTGCGGGGATCATGCCGACATCCATCGGCCGGAAGTCCATGAACCGGAACGAGGCCGTGGCAAGGTCGGTATCGGTCACCTTCTGGAGCAGGTCGCGCGCGAGCGGACCGGCAAGCGACAGGCCGACCAGGCTCAGGCCCATGACCTGGAACGAGACGCGGTCATCAGACGGCAGGTGGTCGATGAACCAGCGCCGGTGGTGCGCCTCCGCCGCCTGGGAACCGAACAGGAAGAACTCGTCCTCCCCAGCGCGGGCAACGGTGAACTCGCCGAGGATGCGCCCAGCCGGATTGAGCATTGCCGTCAGCACGATGCGACCGACCGCCGGCATCCGATTCGTGAGCAGGCTTGACAGCCAGGTGGCGGCGCCGGGTCCGGTGACGTGGTACTTGCCGAAGTTCGAGGTCTCGATGAGCCCGACGCCGCCGCGGACCGCGGCGCACTCCGCGGCGACCTGGTCCCAGGCGTTGGAGCGGCGGAACGTGACCTCCTCCGCCGGTTCCTGACCACCCGCTTGGAACCACAGCGCATGCTCCAGGCCGTAGGCGGCGCCCCATACTGCGTTCGCTGCAGTGAGCCGGTCGTGGATCGGCGTCGTATGCAGGGGCCTGCCGGCCGGCAGCTCCTCGTTCGGGAACGTGATACGAAAGCGGCGCGCGTAGTTCTCGCGGACCTTGGCATTCGTGTACCCGATCGTCGCGTAGTCGCCGAAACGGGCGACATCCATGCCCCAGATATCCATCCCCGGGTCGCCCTCGGTCATCCACGTCGCCAGGGCCAGGCCGACGCCGCCACCTTGCGAGAGGCCGGCCATCACCGCGCAGGCCACCCAGCAGTTGCGCAGCCCGGGAACAGGACCGACCAGCGGATTTCCATCCGGGGCGAACGTGAACGGGCCGTTGACCACGCGCTTGATGCCGGCGGTGGCCATCGCGGGGTAGTGCTGGAAGGCGACCTCGAGCTCGGGCGTGATGCGGTCGAGGTCCGGTTTGAGAAGCTTGGCGCCGAAGTCCCAGGGCGTCGCCCTCGGCGACCAGGGCACGCAGGCCTGCTCGTAGGTGCCGAGCAACATGCCGCCACCCTCCTGGCGGATGTAGATCTCGCCACCGAAGTCCATGGCCATCGCCATCTCTTTCCCGGTGGCGGCCATGTTTGCGGCGACCTCGGGAAGGTCCTGCGTGACGAGGAACATGTGCTCCATGGCAAGCACCGGCAGCTCGATGCCCACCATGCGGCCGACCTCTCGCGCCCAGAGCCCGCCGGCGTTCACGATGTGCTCGGCGTGGATCGTGACGCCGACGTCGGTCTGGACGTCCCACGTCCCGTCGGGGCGCTGGCTCAGGCCGTTGACCCAGGTGTTGCGGTGAACCTCGGCGCCTGCCATGCGAGCGCATGCCGCGAACGCGCGCGTGACGCCCGACGGGTCGACGTGACCCTCGACCGGGTCGTACATGGCACCGACGAAGCAAGTAGGGTCCAGCAGCGGAAAGAGCGTCTGCGCCTCCGACGGCGTGATCAGCTCGAGGTCCATTCCGAGATAGCGGCCGCGTGCCTGCGCCATGCGCAGGAAGTCCATCCGGATCTCCGTATCGGCCAGCATCAGCCCCCCGGGTAGGTGGATGCCGCAGTCCTGGCCGGAGATGCGCTCGATCTCCTCATACAGCTGTACCGTGTACTGCTGCAGCTTCGATACGTTGGGGTCGCCGTTCAGCGTGTGCATTCCACCCGCGGAGTGCCAGGTCGAACCGGACGTCAGCTCCTTGCGCTCGAGGAGCATCACATCGGTCCAGCCCGCCTTCGTCAGGTGGTAGAGGGCGGCGCAGCCGACCACGCCTCCGCCGATGACGACGACGCGAGCCGATGACTTCAACGTGGGTCCCTTTCGCAACGAATCAAGTGGGGCTGGACACCTCAGAAGTCGGTGGGCACGCCACCCTCGGCGGTGCGACGGGTCACGAACGCCGCGAGCTCTTCGCGGACGGCCTCCTCGATGGCCGGCGGTTCATACGCCGCGAGCAGCTCCTTCCAGATGCCGTTGGCCTTGCCCGTCGCTTCCGGGCTCCCAGCCTCCTGCCACGTCTCGAAGTTTCGCCAGTCCGAGATCATCGGCTTGTGGAAGGCGGTGCGGAAGCGAGCCTGCGTATGGGCGGCGCCGAAGAAGTGGCCGCCGGGGCCGACCTCGCGAATCGCATCGAGGGCCAGGCTGTCTTCGTCGACCACGACCGGATCGAGGAATGCGGAGACCATCTGGAGCAGCTCGGCGTCGAGGATCATCTTCTCGAATCCCGCGTGCAGCCCGCCCTCCATCCACCCCGCCCCGTGCATCATCAGGTTGACGCCACCCATGATCGCGCCCCACAGCGAGAAGACGGACTCGTAGGCAGCCTGGGCGTCGACGGCATTCGCGGCGCAGACATTCGACGATCGATACGGGAGTCCGTAGCGACGGGCCAGCTGACCGCCGACCAGCGCGCCGCGCATGTACTCCGGGGTCCCGAACGCCGGCGCGCCGGACTGCATGTCGACGTTGGAGGTGAACCCGCCGTATACGACCGGCGAGCCCGGCCGCACGACCTGGGTCATCACCACGCCGGCAAGCGCCTCCGCATTCTGCTGTGCAAGTGCGCCGGCGAGGGTGACCGGCGCCATCGCCCCGGCGAGTGTGAATGGCGTCATCACGATGACCTGGTTGCGCGCCGAATACTCCATGATGCCGTGGAGCATCGGGGCGTCGAGACGAAGCGGCGAGCTGGAGTTGATGACCGTGAAGATCGACGGTTCGCGGTCGAGCGTGTCGTCATCGATGCCGCGTGCGATCCGCACCATCTCGAGGCAATCGCGATTCCGCTGGCGGCCAAGGCTGTACGCATGGAGCGGCTTGTCCGCCAACGTGAGGAGGTCGTAGAACGCGTCAAGGTGGCGGATCGACGCGTGGAGATCGACCGGCTCGACTGGATAGCCGCCGAAGAAGTGGACGGTATCGAGCATCTGTGCCAGCCGCACCAGGTTCTGGAAGTCGGCCCGGTTTCCCACTCGGCGGCCGCGGTCGAGGTCAGATACGTTGGGAGCGCTGCTCACGGCGCCGAAGGCAATGTGGTCGCCGCCGATGTGGAGGTCATGCGCCGGGTTGCGGGCATGGAGCGTGAAGGCGGCCGGGGCTGTCTGGATCAGCTCCTCCACCATATCGGGCTCGAAGCGCAGGCGTTCCGTCCCGGGCTCGACGTGCGCCCCCGCTGCGGCGAGGAGCTCGCGCGCCTCCTCATCGAGGAAGTCCATGCCGATCTCCTCGAGGACGCGGAGCGATGCCTTATGAATCGCCTCGAGCTCATCGGCCGAGACTCCGTCGGTCGGCGCGTAGCGCATCCGCGGCTGTGCCCATGGCCGCTGTTGCGGCAGGCGGCTGCGCTCACCGGCGGCGCGCCCAGTCCGGCGCCGCCGTGCGCCACCTTCCGTGGCGATCTCCGTCTCGGCCATGCAGGTCCCTTTCATGTCAGTGCCCGCCCAGGCTTGGTCGAGCCTGGGCGAGCACGAGGTGCGCCGCTACGAGGTGCGCCGCTACGAGGTGGCTGACGCGGGGCTAGCCCCCGACCAGTCCGTTCTCCGACAGGAACGCCTCGGCGACGTCGGCCGGCTCTTCGCCGTCCACATCGACCTGCGCGTTGAGGCCGAGCATGGTCTCGTCGTCGAGCGCCTCGGCTACCGGCGCGAACAGGTCGGCAAGACCCGGATTCTCGTCGAGGACCTCCTGTCGAACATTCAACGCGGGGAGATAGGTGGGATGGAACTCCAGGTCGTCCTCGAGCACCGTCAGGTCGAGAGCCACGATCCGAGAATCGGTTGCGAAGGCCTCGCCGAAGACACACGGGTCACCGGCATCGGTCGACGTGTAGACGAGACCAAGCTCCAGCTCGCTGACCTCGCTGAACTCGAATCCGTAGGCTTCCTCCAAACCGGGCAGCCCGTCGTCGCGATTGAGGAACTCCGACGCGCCGCAGACGGTCGCGCCCTCGGGGTTCTCACCGGCATAGGCCGCAAGATCGGACATGGTGGCGATCTCGAGTTCCGTAGCCGTCTCGCTCGCCACGGCGATGGCATAGGTGTTGTTGAACGGCGCGGGATCGAGCCATGCGATGCCGTTGGCAGCGTCCGCTTCCTTGACAGCGTCGAATTGTTCCTGTGCCCCCGGGATGGGCGTGTCGTTACCCTGGTGTGTGATCCAGCCGGTCCCGGTGTACTCCCAGTACATATCGATATCGCCTTGCGTCAGGGCTTCGCGAACCACGGACGATCCGACGAGGCCGGTCTCATCCGTCACCGTCGCCCCGGCGTCTTCGAGCAATTGGATGGTGATCTGGCCCAGGATGAGCTGCTCGGTGAACTCCTTGGAGCCAACGGTGAATTCGGCGCCGGACAGATCGACCGCCGCGCCGGCGCTGGCGCTCGCCTCGGCGGTAGCTGAGGCCGCTGCGCTGGCGGCACTTTCCGCGGTCGTTGGGGCTGGTTCATCGGCCGATGGCGATGGGGTCGCCCCGCCGCCAGTGCAGGCGGTGATGACGAGCGCGAGACTGCCCGCAAGGGCGATATGTCGGCTCATGCGGTGGTTGGACCAGGACATTTTCGGTATCTCCTCCGGTGAATGACGATCTGGATGTGGTCGATCTCTGGGCTGCGACTCCTTTCCTCCCTCCAAGCCGCGGCTCAGAGACCCTTGGGACTCAGACGGCCTTCGGCGATGCCGCCGAGATGATCAATGGTCAGCGCGAGGACCGCAGTCAAGACGCTGCCGACG